>Ga0247836_1000146_pt1 | contig 124619 bp, 112 predicted proteins | sample LaCruzMarch2015__4_FD_187116 | JGI IMG/M metagenome (GOLD analysis project Ga0247836, IMG submission 187116) | Freshwater microbial communities from meromictic Lake La Cruz, Castile-La Mancha, Spain - LaCruzMarch2015_14m | ecosystem: Environmental > Aquatic > Freshwater > Lake | place: Spain...
CTCGGCGTACTCGTTCAACTTTTCGTGAACTTAGGGGTTCCCCCCTATTGAAATGGGACTAAGTGAGCCTATCTTACGATCATGCGGTTGACGCCGCCCCTTAGGCAGCATCCCCCCCCCCCGTCTGCCGGGTGGCGTTTTATCCGCGGTACCGGCTATCCCTCCCGGTGCCCTGCGCTAAGGCGCGGCGACGCCCAACCCTGCCCCCCGGGGTTGGGCGTCTGCTTTTCTGCAGAATAAAGATTATAAACGCCGAGAGAGAAGCGCTTAATGCAGCGCAGGCTGTCCCGTGCTTATAGAAGCGGGTAGCGAAGCCCCGGCAGGTGGAACTCCAGTCAACTGAACACTATTGGCCAGCCGGCCATCAATGTCGCGCAACGACTGCGCGATGGCGCCTAGCCGCGCCGCAATGCGCTGGACCAGATGGTCAGCGAGGCTCTGGTCTTCCGACATTTGGTCTTGAAGGTCGTGACGGTTGATGCGCAGAGCTCGCACCGCAGTGCGGGCAATCACGGTGGAGGAATATTCGGTCTCGATGAGCATCGCCATTTCGCCGAGCAGCGCGCCAGCGGGAAGCGCAACGTCGCGAGGGTCCATGTCGAAGGGGCCGGCAAGGCGCACGGCATCTCCTGACACCAGCAGCACCGCTGCGTCGCCCTGCTCGTCCTGCCGAAGGATGACGTCGCCGGGCTTGTAGACGATCCGTCCGGCGCGCCGTGCGATTTCCGTAATCTGCATCGGTTTCAAACCCTGGAAGAGTTCAACCCCAAGCAATGGTTTGACCAGAGCATCGATCGCCATCAGCACGACTTTCCAAATAATCCGGGCTTAAAGATCCCGGCGGCGGCCCTGCACTTGCGGGGCAATGTTTGCGAATGGACCGGCAGATTGGTGCCGCACCCATTGTTGGCAAACTCGGCCGATTCGGTCTTTGGAATCTAGGGGCAGGGCGCGCGATGTGCGCAACTCAGGCATAAGCTGTGAATAAAGATATTGGCACGGAGTATTGGCCGTGCTGCTGGCCCTGAAAAACAGGGGCTTTTCCTTCTTTACGGCACCAATTTGTAGCCGCCGGACTCGGTAATCAAAATCTCGGCGTTGGAAGGATCTTTCTCGATTTTCTGGCGCAGACGATAGATATGCGTCTCGAGCGTGTGCGTCGTCACGCCAGCATTGTAGCCCCAGACCTCGTGCAACAGCGTTTCGCGCGGCACCACTTTGTCGCCGGACCGGTAGAGATACTTCAAGATCGACGTTTCTTTTTCCGTGAGCCGGATCTTGCCGCCCTTATCATCGTTCAAGAGCTTTGCCGCGGGTTTGAAACTGTAGGGCCCAATCGAGAAAACCGCATCTTCGCTTTGTTCGTGCTGACGCAATTGCGAGCGGATGCGGGCAAGAAGCACCGCGAATTTAAATGGCTTCGTAACGTAATCGTTGGCACCAGCGTCAAGCCCGAGAATTTGATCGGCATCGGTATCGTTGCCGGTTAGCATGATGATCGGTGTTCTAAACCCCGACTTTCGCAGGGCGCGCACGGCTTCGCGGCCGTCCATGTCTGGCAGGCCTACGTCGAACACGACCAAATCATGCTGGCCGGTTTTCGCCGTTTCGATGCCGCGCGTGGCGGTATTGGCTTCGGACACTTCGAACTCGTCATGCATAATCAATTGGTCGCGCAACGATCCGCGCAAGTCCTCGTCGTCGTCCACCAACAATACTTTGCGCGCAGTCCCCATGCTTCAGCTCTCCAAAGTCGGTGGCGGGCAGGACTTTCAATCCATATGCATGCGAGTAGCACTTGCCGGTGCCAAACCATAGCTTCATACACCCTTGAAAACATGATTGTGACCGTTGAATCAAGATGAAGGCGTCGAAACGTATGGCCCGGCCGGTTCCTCAAATTGTCGTGAGGTCGCTTTCCCGGAGATCTCAGCAAGGATGGCTACAGGTCGGGCCGCTCATGCTGCGCTGCGCTCTGGGCCGGTCAGGCAAAACGCTGCGCAAGCGCGAAGGCGACGGTGCGACACCGGTCGGATGCTATCCGCTGCGCTTTGCTTACTACCGGCCAGACCGCATGCGGCGCCCGTCTACGAGGCTGCCTCTCAAGGCGCTGGCACCGTCCAGCGGGTGGTGCGACGCGCCGGGGCATCCCCGCTATAATCGCGTTGTGCGCCATCCATTTGCCGCGAGTGCCGAGCGGCTGTGGCGCGAGGACCAGCTTTACGATGTCATCGTGGTCATCGGACACAACGATTGCCCGCGCGTGCAGTCGGGAGGCAGTGCGATTTTCCTACACATCGCCCGCGAGGGTCTAAAACCCACAGAGGGTTGCCTGGCTGTGCGCGCCAGTGACATGCGCAAGATGCTGGGCCGGTTGTCGCCGTTTTCGCGTATCCGCATTTGCGGATAAAGCTCCAACGCTTTTAAGAGTCATCCGGTAACCGCGCAAGACAGCCGACCCGCGCAACGCCTAGCGCACATAAAAAAAGCCAGCCCGTTTTGCGGGACTGGCCAAGTACAAGCACGTCCGGGGAAGCGCGTGCTCGGGAGTTCTTCGCGCGTGCCGGCCGGGTCGATGACCTGCAGCCGGCACGCACCAGTGAACTTAGTAGTTGTAAGCCCGTTCGCCGTGATCGGTGATATCGAGGCCTTCGCGTTCCTTTTCTTCAGCGGGACGCAGACCGACGATCGCGCCGACGATGAGCAGGATGACCAGAGTACCGACGCCCGAGTAGAGCAGCGTGAAGCCAACGGCCTTCGCTTGTGCGGTGAACTGGAACACCAAGTCGTATGCTCCGACAGCCAGTTCGCCGGGCTTGGTGATGTAGTCCGGGATGCCGGTGCCACCGAGTTCCGGGTTTACCAGGATGCCCGTTGCGAGGGCGCCGAGGACGCCGCCGACGCAGTGGATGCCGAACACGTCGAGGCTGTCGTCATAGCCTGCTGCGTGCTTGATCGCCGAGCAGAAGATGAAGCAAACAACGCTGACAACGAGGCCGAGGACCAGCGAGCCCATAACGCCTGCAAAGCCGCAAGCCGGTGTGATGGCCACGAGGCCAGCAATGACGCCGGAAACGAGACCAAGCAGCGAAGGCTTGCCCTTCGAGATCCACTCAACCAGCGTCCACGACAGGGCGGCGGCGGCAGTGGCGACGAAGGTGTTGATCATGACCTGACCGGCGAACGCGTTCGATTCCAGGTTGGAGCCGACGTTGAAGCCAAACCAGCCGACCCAGAGCAGGGCAGCGCCGATCATGCACATCGTCAGCGAGTGTGGAGGCATGGCTTCTTTGCCGTAGCCGACGCGCTTGCCGAGCATGAGGCAGGCGACGAGGCCAGCAATACCAGCGTTAATGTGAACGACGGTGCCACCTGCGAAGTCGAGAGCGCCCCAGGAGAAGATCAGGCCGACGTCTGCGGAAACCGCATCCATTGCGGTCTGTGCAGCTGCTTTAGCTTCAGGGGTCGCTGCTTCTGCGAGTGCCTTGGCAGCGTTACCGAAAGCATCCGGGCCGCCCCAGTACCAGACCATGTGGGCGATCGGGAAGTAGATGAAGGTCACCCACATCGCCATGAACAGCATGACGGCGGAGAACTTGATGCGCTCGGCGACGGCGCCGAGGATGAGTGCCGGTGTAATCGCCGCGAACGTCATCTGGAAGCAGATGTAAACATATTCCGGGATGTAAACGCCGTTCGAGAACGTCGCTGCAACCGTCGTCGAGTCGACTCCGGTGAGAAACGACTTAGAGAAACCGCCAACGAACGCGTTGAGGCCGCCACCGTTGGTGAAGGCCATCGAGTAGCCGTAGATGATCCACAACAGCATGCACAGACACATGGTTGCGAAAACCTGCATGCTCATGGAGAGCATGTTCTTGGTGCGAACCAAGCCACCGTAAAACAGCGCCAGGCCCGGCACTGTCATCAACAGAACCAGCACGGTGCAAATCATCATAAAGGCGGTATCGCCCTTGTTGGGAACGGGCGGCGCGTCGGCAGCAAATGCAGGCATAGCCATTAGCGCCAGCGCTGCGGCGGACCAGCCAAGTTTGGCGGCTCGCTCGGTAAATCCAGTTTTCATGTTCGAGAACTCCATAGGTATCGATCAATTGACGTGGTTAGGCAGCCGGGAGGGCCCGGCCGCGCGCTAGAGGGCTTCCTCGTCAGATTCCCCGGTGCGGATGCGAACGGTGTGTTCGATGGGGGCGACGAAAATCTTGCCATCGCCGATTTGGCCGGTCTTGGCCGCTGCTACGATGGCCTGAATCGCCTTATCAACTTGGGCCGTCGGCACCACTGCCTCGATCTTGATTTTCGGCAGGAAGCTCACGGCGTATTCGGCGCCGCGATAGATTTCCGTATGACCCTTTTGACGGCCATAACCCTTCACTTCAGTGACGGTCATGCCCTGTATCCCGAGGTCGGTGAGCGCACTGCGCACCTCCTCGAGCTTGAATGGCTTGATGATAGCCGTAATTAGCTTCATGCCAGCTCCCCCTTGTCTTTCTGGTTGCGGCCCTTGAGGGCCTTTCAGTCTCGCGAAGTTTGGACACGCCTAAAACCGGCCGGCGGGCCAAAACCTGCTAAGAGAGAGTCAAGGAGCGTGCCAACTCAGGGAAAAATACTTAAGCTTATGAAATGTATGCCGAAATTTTATTCAGTCCGATCGGGGACAACACTTGAGCGCCTGATTTATGATCAAAAAAACGGCAGAATTTGCCTATTGCATGCTATTTAATCAGCGTCATCGTTGCCCGTTTTCTAATCAGTCCTTCTTGAGCGACCGAGGCGACCAAATGGCCGTCGCGCGAGAAGACGCTGCCTCGGCAAAAGCCACGGGCACCCGACGCGTTGGGGCTGTCCTGCGTGTACAGCAGCCATTCGTCGGCCCGGAACGGGCGGTGGAACCACATCGCGTGGTCAAGGCTCGCCAATTGAATGTCGGGGTCGAACAGCAGCTTGCCATGCGGCGCAAGGGCGGTGTCGAGCAGCGTGAAGTCGGAAGCATAGGCCAGAACACAGGCGTGCAGCTTGGCATCGTTGCCGAGGGTGCCGTTGGCGCGCAGCCAGATGTGTTGTGCGGCAGGCCTCGCTTCCCGGCTCAGATAGCGCGAGATGTCTACGGGGCGCAGTTCGACGGGACGCTCGCGCGACCAATAGCGGCGCATGCTCTCTGGCAGCTTGTCGAGAAACTGCGCCAGCAGCTCTGAGACCGCGGGCAGGCTTTCGGGGGGCGGAACATCAGGCATGGTGGCCTGATGCTCATAGCTCTCTTCATGTTTTTGAAACGAAGCGCTCATCGTAAATATGATCTGGCCGTGCTGGATCGCCTTGACCCGGCGCGTCGTGAAGCTGCCGCCGTCGCGAGTGCGCTCCACGTCGTAGACAATCGGGTGCGACGGGTCGCCGCCAAGAAGAAAGTAGCCGTGTAGCGAATGCACGGGGCGGGGTTCCGTTACCGTCCGCACGGCGGCAACCAGGGCCTGTCCGAGTACTTGACCGCCGAAAACTCTTTGCCAGCCGTCCGACGGCGAGCAGCCACGGAACAAATTGGTCTCGAGCTGTTCAAGATCCAGCACCTTTAGCAGGGTGCCGAGTGCAGAGCCGCGAGCGTCTTCAGTGATCATCTTGGTGGCTCCGGCACGGGGGTGCTATAAGGCGGATACTTCTAGCAGGATGTTTGGGAAGGTTTCCAGACCGGCATCCGGGCGAAGAGATCCCACGCTCACGTCATACCACCGGCAAGGATGCGTTGTGTCACCGAGAACCGAATCTTTCGACCTTGCCGTGTCGGGCGCCAGTTTCACCGGGATGGCGCTCGCGCTCGCCGCTGCGCGCGCCTTTGACGGCCAGCTAACGGTTGCTCTGATTGAGCGCGCTGCGCTGGCCGGAGCTGTGGCGCCTGGCGCACGGGCCTTCGCGATTTCGGCGGCCTCGCAACGCATGTTGGCGGCGCTTGGCGTTTGGCAGGCCGTTGCGAACGAAGCAGAGCCCGTGGTGGCGATCGATATTACAGATTCCTCGCTCGAGGCTGGCGTCCGGCCTATCGTCTTGAGCTACGACAACCACGTCGAGGCGGGCGAGCCGGCAACGCATATCGTGCCTGCCGATTCCATCACCGCCGCGATGCAAGCCGCCGTCGCACGAGAGCGCTCGATCCGCGTCATCGCGCCCGCCGAAGTGCTTGGCTTCAAGGCGCAAGCCATGACGGCAACACTGGAGTTATCAAACGGCCAAACGATCACAGCCGCGCTGTGTGCCGCAGCCGAGGGCCGCACGTCTGCTCTGCGCGATCAGGCGGGCATCAAATCCGTGCGCTGGTCGTATGATCAGGTGGGCATTGTGACCGTCGTGGCGCACGAGCGCCCGCATGGTGGCCGCGCCGTTCAACATTTCCTGCCGGCGGGTCCGTTCGCGATTTTGCCGCTCAAGGGTAACCGCTCGTGCATCACGTGGAGTGAAAACGCTAGTGAGGCCGAGTGGATATTGGCCCTCGACGACGCGCACTTTTTGGAAGAAGTGGATCAGCGTTTTGGTGGCCGTTTGGGGCAATTGACGCTTGAAGGCCGCCGCCAATCCTGGCCTCTCGAATTGCATTTGGCGCGCAGCTATTCGGCGCCACGTCTGGCCGTTATCGGTGACGCCGCGCATGGGGTTCACCCGATTGCAGGACAAGGCCTCAATCTCGGCTTGCGTGATGCGGCAGCTCTGATCGATGTGGTGGCGGACGCAGCCCGGCTCGGCCTCGATATCGGCGCCGCGCCCGTTCTCGAACGCTATGAGCAATGGCGGCGCTTTGATTCAACGGTCTCGGCTCTGTCGTTCGACGGGCTCAACCGGCTGTTCTCGAACGACTCCACCGTTTTGCGTGCCGTTCGCGATGCCGGTCTTGGAATGGTCGACCGGCTGCCGTCGCTCAAGCAGGCCTTTGTCAAGGAAGCCTCAGGCCTTTCGGGCAAGCTGCCGCGGTTATTAAAGGGCGAGCCGGTTTAGTTCGCATCTCTCATGGGGTAATACACGCGGCGCTCGTCAGCCGCGTCTCGTGTATAGACAGATCGCGTATCGTTGTCTCCCGGCCCGACAGCGCGTTGTCCGGGTCCCACCCGACGGTGATGGTGTCGAAACGGGCTTCTTTGGCATCGTACAATAGTAAGCGGCCAGCCAGGCTTTCGCCCGCGCCCGTGATCTCTTTGAGCACTTCGACCGCCATCAGTGTGCCGATGACGCCCGCGACCGCGCCAAGCACACCAACTTCGGCGCAGTTGGCAACGAGCCCCGGAGGCGGCGCTTCTGGAAACAAGCAGCGATAACTTGGAAAGGGTTTGCCCGCTGCGGTTGTCTCATGTGGCTTGAAGGTGGAGACGTACCCGTCAAACGGTCCAAGCGCCCCGAACACCAGCGGCTTCTTGGCGAAGTAGCAAGCATCCGAAACGAGATAGCGGGTGGCGAAATTGTCTGATCCGTCGGCGACGATGTCATAGCGGCCGATGATCTCGAGTGCGTTGGCTGCGTCGATGCGGGTTTGGAATGTTTCAACCCCAACATGCGGATTGAGCCGAGCGATAGTTGCGGCTGCGCTTTCGACCTTCGGCTGGCCAATGGCATTTGTGTCGTGCGCAATCTGGCGCTGCAAATTGTCGAGCGAAACCGTGTCCGGGTCGATGATCCCAAGCGTGCCAACGCCAGCGGCCGCCAGATACAAGAGCAACGGCGAACCGAGCCCACCGGCTCCCACCAGCAGCACCCGGGCAGCCTTGATCTTTTGCTGACCTTGGCCGCCGATCTCCTTGAGAACGAGGTGCCGCTTGTAGCGTTGGATTTCCTCAGGCGTCAGAGACATGGTGCCATTCATCCCAGTCGATGGGGCCAGCGCACAGCAAGCTGTGATGCCAGTCGAGATTTATTTAGCATTTTGCACGCGAGGAAAATTGATTTCTTGCGAGGGTGTGCGGGTCTGTTAGCATCTGGCGCCGCAGTTTGGCACGTTTTGCTTGAGCAATCCAAATCCGATGGACCGGCTGACCCCTGCTACCGATCGCGTGACGCTGGTGGGCCTAGATTTCGGCTCTACGACGTCGAGTGCGCTTGTGGCGTCGGCGCGGCTGGGCGTCAATTGTGCGACGGGCCGCATGGAGTTCGGCAGCCCACAGATTGTCTACCGGTCCGAGCCCGCGTTCACACCCTTCGATGAAAACACGATCCGGCTTGAGTCAATTTCGGAGTTGCTTCTCGAGTGGCTGCGGCAGGCCGGCGTTGAGAAAAGCAACATTTTCAGCGGCGGCGCTATCGTCACCGGACTTGCCGCCCGGCGTGAAAACGCCCGGGGACTGGCAGATCTCGTGGAAAGCGTCATCGGCGACACGGTGGTCGCCACCGCTGATGATCCCCGCCTTGAATCGTGGCTGTCGTTCATGGGCAGCAGCGCAAACTTGTCGCGCGCCCATCCCGGCCGTAATTTTCTCAACCTCGACATTGGCGGGGGCACTACCAATCCGGCGCTGGGCCATGATGGCAACGTGCTGGCCACGGGCTGCCATTTTATCGGCGCCCGTCACTTACGTTTTGAGCCAGGCACCTACCGGCTGACCGGGCACTCCGAATTCGGCCGGGCGGCGCTCGATTATCTAGGTATCGGCGCAGCAGTGGGCGATGGCCTGACGCAAGACGATATCGCGCGCGTTATCGCCCTGTCCGTGCGCGGTCTTGAGGCGATTGTGGCCGGAGACGTGGCGCACTTTACCGATGACTTTGGCCGCCTCATCGAGCAGGTGCCGTTTGCCTTTGAAGAGCGCGGCGTGCCGCTCTCAATCACATTTTCCGGTGGCGTCGGCGAACTCATCTATGCGGCAGCGGCTGGCCAGCCGCTGCCATCGCAGACATTCTATGGCGATCTCGGCATTGATTTGGCTCGCGGCATTCTTGCCTCGCCGTTGCTCTCGCGCGACATCGGAGTGTTCGTGCCAGACAACATGGGCCGCGCCACGGTGCAAGGGCTAACGCTGCACAGCACCGACGTGTCGGGCACAACGCTGTTTCTGCCGGTGCCTTCCCTGCTGCCGTTGCGCGATCTGCCGGTCGTTGCGTCCGTCAATGGCCGCGCCAACAGGGCAGCACTCGGCCAGGCACTGCGGCTCACAGGTGGATCAGAGCGCGGCGCGTGTTTGCAGCTTGAGTGGGACGACGCGGCCCCCTCACTCACCGACATCCGCCGATTTGGAGCCGATCTGGCGGGTGCCTTGTGCGATGTGCCTCAGCACAACGCAGCGCCCCTCGTTCTGCTGACGACTGCCAATGCCGGCAAGGCCATCGGCAACTATGTCACCGGCTGGCAGCAAGAGCACCGCAACTTGATCGTGATTGACGAGATCCCCATTCGTCATGCTCAATTCGTTAATCTCGGCCGCCCGCGCCACGGGGTCGTGCCGGTTTCGTTTTACGGACTGACCCGTTCACACGGAGACATCGGATGATCACCTTAAAGCCCCTCGAAGCGATTGCTGTGCCGCAGCCTTTGCCCGACGAGCTCTATGAAATTACGCTTTTCGAGAGGCCGTTTCAATTCCGCGGGTTGAAGGCGCTCTTAGGTGCCGCCGATTTGAGCAAGGCTGGCGACAGGCTGTGTGGTCTTGCGGCGCGCGATGAAGTGGAACGGGAAGCGGCCCGCTCGATTCTATCGGGCTTGACCCTGCAGCATCTCTACGACCGGCCTTTGACCGATGACAGTGGCCGTGCCGATAGCGTTATGCGAGCGAACTACGACATCGATCACGCGGTGTTTGCAACGCTGGCGCCGCTCACCCTCGGGCAAGTGAAAGATCTCATCCTCGCCAAGAAGCCATCCGAAGTCTCGAAAGTTGGCCGTGGACTGACCGGCGTGATGGCGGCCGCGCTCGCCAAGCTGATGGATGTGCACGAACTGGTGTTGGCCGCCAAGAAGCTGAAGCGCTCAGGCAAGGCGCGCACCGCCGTTGGCCTGCCCGGCACGCTGTCGTCCCGGCTGCAGCCCAATCACCCGACCGATGATCTCTCGACCATTACGCTTCTGGTCTACGCCGGTCTCAGCATGGGCAGCGGCGATGCTCTGTTTGGCCTCAATCCGGCGATCGATAGCGTCGACAATATCAGCGCTATTTTGCGCCACCTCGATCATCTGCGCCGCGAAACCGGCGCGCCGACGCAAATCTGCGTGCTCTCGCATGTCAAAACGCAAATGGCGTGCCTCGAGCAGGGCGCGCCGGTGGAAATCATGTTCCAGAGTTTGGCTGGCACCGACCGGACGCTGACTGAAGAATTCGACGTGACGGTGGGGCTTCTCGATGACGCCTACCGGATGATGTCAACCAAGGGTCCGCTCGCGCCCGACGCGCCGCAGTTCATGTATTTCGAAACTGGCCAGGGCAGCGAGCTGAGCTACGGCAAGCACAACGGCATCGACATGACGACGACTGAAGCGCTCTGCTACGGGCTGGCGCGCCGCTATGATCCATTCATGGTCAACAACGTCACGGGCTTCATCGGGCCGGAAACTCATCGCACCAACTTCGAAATGATCGTTTCGAATTTGCAAGATCACTTCATGGGCAAGCTGATCGGTCTGCCCATGGGCATGGCACCTTGCTACACTTTGCATTCGGAAATTACCGTCGAAGGTCAACAGATCGCAACGGAGTTGCTCACCGCTGCGGGTGCCAATTTCTTCATGGATGTTTATCTCGGCATCGATCGAATGCTCGCTTATTTCGACACCTGCGGGCACGACGATCAAACCCTGCGCGAGGTGCATGGGCTGAAGCCCGCGCCCGAATATCTAGAGTGGGCGATTTCCAAGGGCATCTTTGCGCGCGATGAAGATGGCGCGGTAGAGCGCGGGCTGAACTGGGGCAATCCCCGGATTTTCTGTGCGTCCGATGCCGAGCTTAGCCGCCTTCTCGCCAGTGTGCCGGCGGCTTATGGCTTCGAGAACGCTGGGCCACGGCCAGCCAACCAGGTGTCGCGCGCCATCAAGGCCAACATGGCGGCCGCGCGTGAGGCAACTTACACCGAAATCGCTCCCGAGCGATTGGGCGCCATTGCCTTCCGCCGCGTGGCCACGGGCGCCTCATCGAAAACGGCGCACTTAGATAGTCCCGACAGCGGCGCGCGTCTCGCCGATGCCGATCGCCGGGCACTGGCGCCGGAAGCGGCCGATGTGCAGATTGTCGTCTCCGATGGTCTCAGTGCCGAAGCCGTGCATCACAATATTCCAGACCTCTTGCCGGTGCTGATTGATGGCTTGGAGCGCCAGCACATTTCAGCGGGCCAACCGCTGCTCGCGCCTTACGGCCGCGTCAAACTTGCCGAGTCGATCGGCGATGCGCTGTGCCCGAAACTCGTCATCAATCTCATTGGCGAACGTCCGGGCGGCGATGCGATGGCCTCGCGCAGCCTGTCGGCCTACCTCGCCTATCGCTTGCCCGATGGCGAAACCCGCGATGCGGCTATATCGTTCAGCGGCAATGCCGATATCCGCTACGAATACACGGTGATTTCCAACATCTACCAGAACGGCTTGCCGCCGGTTGAGGCGGGTAGTCTGATTGCCGAACGCGCCAATCAAATTCTGAAATACAAGGCCGCCGGCAACAGGCTGGAGCGGGCGATGAACGCCGTTGCCGAAGCAGCAGAATAAGACCTGTACAGGGGTACGGGTTTTGCAGAACACTCAAACAAGGATCGACATACCATGGCAGGCCGTTTAGCTGGAAAGATTGCGCTCATCTCGGGCGGCGCGACGGGAATGGGGGGCGCCTCATCGAAACTTTTTGCTGCCGAAGGCGCCAAGGTTGGCATCGTTGATCGCAACGAAGAGGCGAGCCGTGCTGTCGTGGCTGAAATCACGGCGGCCGGTGGTACGGCCATGTATGCCGTGGCTGACGTTTCTGATGAAGCTCAAGTAATTGCCGCCGTCGCAGCGGTGAACGCGGCTTTGGGCGCGCCAAACGTGTTGTTCAATCACGCTGGCACGATCATCATCAAACCGTTTCTTGAATGCACGCTGGCCGAATGGAACTGGCTGATGGCTGTCAACGTCACCAGCATGTTTTTGATGACCAAAGCCGTACTGCCCGGCATGCTGGCGCAGGGTGGCGGCGCGATTGTCTGCACGTCGTCGATCTCGGCGGTAGCGGCCACCCCGCGCGAAGTGTTCTACAATGCCAGCAAGGGCGCTTGCCATATGTTCGCGCAATCGATCGCTGTCGAATACCGCGACCAAGGCGTTCGCTGTAATACTGTCTGCCCGGGCTTTGTCAAAACCCCGCATGGCCTGCGCGAAGTCAAAGAGCTCTCAGCCCTCGGTGTCGATATGTCGGATGCGGCCATCGCGGTTCAGCAGGGCCGCTTGTGCGAGCCGGAAGAAGTGGCGCGCGCTGCCCTGTTCCTCGCCAGCGACGAAGCCAGCTTCATCAACGGCACCCACATCTTCGTCGACAACTGCTTCACGGCGGTGTGAGGGGGGCGAAACAGCGTGCCTGCCTTAACTAATGAGCAGAAGGCGTGCTGGCGCACCGGGTGGCGTCAGCGGTGCGCGGTGAATGCACGGAAGGACGGGGCAGTCTGGGTAAGCAATGGCAATGCGCCACAGATTGCCAAGCCCGAAGCTGTAGGGTTGCGCACCCGGAAGGGGCAGGTAGTGCAGATCAAAGCTGTGCTCGCTGAGGTATGCGGCGAAAGTTTCGTCGTCAGCTCCGCCATGGATTTTTAAAAGTTGTGCTCGGGTCTCAGCGACATCGACCCTGCGGATGGCGGCTTCGTTTGGCAGCCCTTCGGAGGTTGCTCCAACGTAAGTACAGAGGTACGTGTCGGCCGCCATCGGCGCTCGATCGACGTGAAACGAATAGACATCCGTCGGGATTGGGCTAGCCGGGTCGTCCCTCGGATAGCCCGCGATACAATCCAGCGTCGGTTCCAGTCCATGGCCGCGCAAAAGTGCTTGGTCTGCCAGCAGCACTTCGCGAGCAACTGAGCCCGCTGCGCTCAGGGTCAAGCCTGCGAGCGTGCCTTCAGTGATCGTTGTGATCTCGCCGTCTGCTTGAATCTGGTCTACCAGCTCCTGAAAATCTCCAGGTAGTTGCCGGGTCCAACACAGAGCGTTGATGTCTCCTTCAAATCGGGCCGTGATCAAGTCTTCGAAGCTGTTGACATAGCGAATGCGGCGGGGCGCCAAGACGGCATTTTCGGAGTCTTCCAAGAGCACCCCGTCCAGCATTTGATCTGAGCCGGACGGCGGCCCCGGCTGTTGCGAGCGACCTCGGGGAAATCGCCAACAATAGATGGGGCCCCGCGTCAAACCTTACCGCCCGGCGGGTCGAGGAACAATTCGCTGGAGTAGTAGCGTTCCGCGCACGAAGACGACACCGTGACCACGGTTTTTCCGGCCATGTTTTCGCGGGCAGCGACGGACAAGGCTGCGGCGACGTTCGCGCCCGTAGAGATGCCGCCCGGAATGCCATCGGATTTGGCGAGTGCTCGTGAAAACTCGAATGCGTGCTCGTTCGAAACGCCGATGATTTCGTCGATCAGGGAGGTATCAAGCACGCCGGGCACAAAGCCCGCGCCGATGCCCTGAATCTTGTGTGGGCCGCGCTGCCCACCGGCGAGCACGGGGCTGCCTGAAGGCTCAACAGCGATGATCTTGATGTTGGGGTTCAGCTTCTTTAAGGCGCGGCCGCAGCCCGTCAGTGTACCGCCGGTGCCCACACCTACCACCAGGGCATCGACTTTGCCGCCGGTATCATTCCAAATTTCCAAGGCCGTCGTTTGTTCATGCACCGCAGGGTTGGCTGGGTTTTCGAATTGGCTGGGCTGAATGGCGCCTGGCATGGCGGCGATCATTTCGTCGGCTTTGGCAATCGCGGCGGGCATGCCGCCAGCCGCCGGCGTCAGCACCAATTCGGCGCCGAGATGATTGAGAATTTTCCGCCGCTCGATCGACATGCTTTCCGGCATGACAAGGATCAGCTTATAGCCGCGCGCCGCCGCAACGAATGCGAGGCCGATTCCGGTGTTACCGGATGTCGGCTCGATCAGCGTGCTGTTGCCCGGTGAAATTTTGCCTTGCGACTCCAAGATGTCGATCATCGATACGCCGATGCGGTCTTTCACGCTGGACAGTGGGTTGAAGAATTCCAGCTTGATCAGCACATCGGCGCGCGCGCCATGGATCTTGGCCAGCTTGCCAATGCGGACAAGCGGCGTGTGGCCGATGGTTTCGGTGATGTCGCCATAGACGCGGCCACGGCCCCACGACTTTGTGGCAGCCAGAGTTTTGATTTCGGGAAGGTCGGTCATGGAGAGGTCCGTTGGGTTGCAGTCGCACAGCCCCAATGGAATACTCTTGCTTAAGAGGCAAGATCAAATGGGCTTTTAGAGCATTTTTTCTCAGAATCGCACCGTTTCAGGGTGCCTTTTTCTTGACTATGCTGAGTTTGGCAGGCGCACGCTTCATAGCCGGGAGCTTTGCCGCGATCGCTGACTTTTTTGCAGCTTCGCCAGTGGGTTTCGCCTCGCCCGCTCCGCCGGTCGACCCGAAGCCGCCCGCGCCGCGCTTGGTGGCCGACACTTCTGACTTCAGTTTCAATTTGGCCCGCACGACGGGAGCGAGGACAAGCTGTGCAATCCGCTCGCCACGGCTAACCAAAAAATCAGTCTCGCCGTGGTTGATCAGGATCACCTGAACCTCACCGCGATAATCTCCGTCGATGGTGCCAGGGCTGTTCAGCACCGTGACCCCATGTTTGAGTGCCAGGCCCGATCGCGGCCGCACCTGTCCCTCCATGCCCTCAGGCAATTCCAGAATGAGCCCGGTTGGCACCAGCACGCGCTCGCCAGGCCTAAGGGTCAATGGGGCACCTGCGTCGACTGCCGCGACTAGGTCAAAGCCAGCCGCGCCCGGCGACTGATAGGCTGGCGCGGGCAGATCCTTGGCGTGCGCCATCGGCAAGACTTTGATTTTGAGCTTGGCTGCTTTTGCTTTGGGGTTTTGTTCGCGCTTTTTAGCCATCAGACGTCCACCTGTGTTCTGGCCAGATGTTCGGCCGCCCGTGTCATGAGTTCAAATGCGACTTGCGCCTTCGTCATTTCTTGCCAGCTTTCGACGCCTTCAGCCGAGATGAGATGCACCGTGTTGCGGTCGCCTCCCATCACGCCTGTACCGGCCGAGACATCGTTGGCGACGATCCAGTCCGCGCCCTTAGACTTAAGCTTGGTTTTTCCATATTCGATGACATTCTGTGTTTCGGCGGCAAAGCCGATGACCAGTGCTGGCCTGTTGGCCGAGTGAGCAATCGATTTAAGTGTGTCTTGGGTTTCGATCAGTTCAAGCTTAGGTGCGGCGGTTTTCGCGCCCTTCTTGAGTTTTTGCGGCGAAGCGCCCGCGACCTTCCAATCAGAAACCGCAGCCGCAAAGACACCAATGTCAGCGGGCAAGGCGGCGCCCGCCGCCGCTAGCATTTCGTCCGCTGTGCGCACGTAGATCACTTGTAACCCGACCGGCGGAGGGATGGCGACAGGGCCGGAGATCAGGGTCACCTCGGCACCGAGCTGGCGCGCGGCTAACGCAATCTCATAGCCTTGTTTACCCGACGAGAGGTTCGACAAATAGCGAATGGGATCGATCGGCTCCTGCGTCGGTCCGCTGGTGACAAGCACATGCCGTCCGCTGAGAGGAAGCGTTTGGGCTTTAGCCGGACCATGCGGGGCAGACGGCGCAAGAATCTGCTCGATCTCAGCGATGATTTCGAGCGGTTCGCGAAGGCGTCCAGGACCGGCTTCGCCGCGTTCGGCCATCTCGCCTGAGGCCGGGCCCAGAACGTGGACGCCATCGGCCAGCAGTTGAGCCACGTTGCGTTGCGTGGCGGGATGAAGCCACATGCGCGGATTCATGGCGGGGGCCACGAGCACCGGTTTGTCGGAGGCCAGCAGCACGGCAGTCGCCAGATCGTTGGCATGCCCCCCGGCCATTTTTGCGAGGAGATCGGCCGTCGCCGGCGCAACCACGATCAGGTCGGCTTCGCGCGATAGACGGATGTGGCCAATTTCGCGTTCGTCGTCGAGATTGAAAAGATCCGTGAAAACGCGTCCGTTCGAAAGCGCGCCAACAGAGAGCGGCGTCACGAACTGACTGCCCGCTGCGGTCAACACCGTGCTCACGGAAAAACCGCGTTCGCGCAGCCTGCGGATCAAGTCGAGGCATTTGTAGGCCGCAATGCCGCCGCCGATGATGAGTAGAATACGCTTTGACAAAGATCACCGTTGGTGTTGGGTCGCGCCGCAGACTAATGCTCCGGCAGCGGCCTGCCAACAAAAGTCATTGGTAGGAACATAAAAACTGCCATCTTGCAGGGTGTTAACCATACCTTGGGTCACACAGCGTCAGGTTGCAGTGCACTGACGGCAGCGTGCCGCAATGAAAAAGGATCGACGGAATGCGACTTGGGAAAACAACATTGACCGTTTTTCTGGCTTTGCTGACGGCCGCAGCCGCGAAGGCGCATGCCGCTGACGGAAAAGCTGTGTCAGCGTCCCAACCTTGGACCCGAGCGACGCCGGGGGGCTCGACGATAGGCGCGGCGTACGTTGAATTGTCGGTCGTAAAAGAGGCTAAGGGCGACAAGCTGATCGGTGCGTCGTCGCCAGCCGCAGGCCGCATCGAGATCCACACGCATACGTCCGAAGATGGCGTGATGAAAATGCGCAAAGTCGAATCGATCGCGGTTTTGCCTGGAGAAACGCGCCGCTTGGCACCGGGTGGCGACCACTTGATGCTGTTCGATCTTAAGGCACCGTTAAAGCAAGGTGAACGGCTTCCGCTCACTTTAAAGTTTGAATCCTCCGGCGAGATTTCTGTGGAAGCCGTCGTCGAATCTGTGGGAGCCATGGGACCCGATGGAACGAGTTGGACTCCTACTGCTGCCGATACCGGCGAAAAAATAGGCAGTGAAGGTTCAGATGCCGGCAGCCATGAAGGTTCGCACGACGGCAGCGGCGCCGGCTCTCATTCGGGGGAATAAAATTCGCTTTAACTTCGCGGGGCTTGTTTGCACAAAGTCGTCAAAGAGACTCTTGACTTTGAAGCCGCACTTTTACATGGTCCCCCCATGCCGGGCTGAGAGATCAGCCATAAAAAAGTATCACCTCAAGGTGATCGGACGGCCCAAGTCTGGGGAGACTTGCATCGGGGTGGCGTACTAGCGCTACCCCGTGATGCGTTTGAGGCCAGCGTAGCGCGCCCCTGCCGTCTTTTCCGCCTCGAACCGGAATAAGCGTCCTCTGCACAGGGCGCCAAGTTGCCATTGTTCGAAAGACTTCCAATTCTGCCAAGTAGAGACAGAACTGCGCCTCCCGTTGAAGGCGCGCGGGCCACAATTGCTGTTGCTGCGGCAGCCCAATGCATTCGTCATTGTTCGTGGACGTGTTTTTACTTCGCTGTCATGCAGCGAGCGTCTAAAACATCCGCAAGACAATGTTCCGAGGGTTTGTGGCTCCCATGATCGAAATCGGTATAGGCTTGCTGGCGCTGATTGCGGGGCTTGCCTTGAGTGTGGGTGCGCTCAAGGGGGTGCTGCCGCTTGGCGGATTTGATGGGGTGGCGGGCCTGTTGGTGCTGGCCGCGGGCTCCATGCTTTTGGCGCATGGGCTGTTCCGCCGGTTGCGCGGCCGCAATCAAGCAAACGCACACTTCCTCCGATCGGCCGGCTTGATGTCTGCAACACTGATCGCAGCCGCACTCATCGTCACGATCGGCATCGCGATCTTCGGCCAAGTTACGATCTCGGGATTTCCGCTTGGCTATCATGTGGTCGCCGAAGGCATTCCGATAGCGCTTTTTGTTCTGTTTCTCGCTTTCCAGCGCTGGCAAGCGGCGATCGATCGCGATGGAGCGAGCACTGCAGAGAACGAGCAGGAGTTTCAGCATGGCCGCTGAACCCCCACACGAGCACAGTTTTTTGGCCGAAAACGTCGGCAAGATCGTTACGGCAACCATCTGCGGCTTTGCAGCCCTCGCGTGCTTTGTCGCCATGACCGAAATGCTTGGAGCGCCGCCTGCAGCCGTTAGCCTCGCGGCGTCGGCGACTGTTGCAGCCATGCTGGCGATCATGGGATGGACTGCACGCACGAATGATCCGGGCGGTTTTTTCACGGCCGGTGCCGGTCTGTCTCCGTTCGTCAATGCGCTCGCGGGAATTGCAGGTTGGGTGGCCGTGCCGGCGTTCGCCGGATTGTCAGGTTTGCAGTTCGCGTTCGGCTACGACGGGCTTGCGTTCCTGCTCGGGCCGCTCGCGGGTCTCGTTCTAGCAGGGATTGTGATCTCGCCGTACTTGGCCGCGTCGGGTGCCACGACGGTGCCCGCGTTCCTTGGCGCGCGCTTCGGGCGTGTCGTGCGCGTTCTTGCGGCACTGGTGATCGCGGGCGTCGTGCTGGTTGTGTTCGCCGCGGCGTTGTCTTTCGCAGTCAACATGACGGCGCAGGCCTATCATGTGCCTTTGGCATACGCTGTTTTTAGCGCAGCGCTGGTCCTGGCGTTGTCTCTTTTGCCCGGCGGCATGAACAGCCTGAGCTGGACGGGCGCCGTTGCCGCGCTCGTTCTGCTGATGGTTGTTGTTGGCACTGGCATGGTCCTATCAGTGGCCGCAGTAGGCCACGCCGTAACGCCCCTTGCGGCGGCCGATGCCTTGCAGGCGGTGTCAGACCTTGAAATCGGAATGATCGAAAAGGGGTTGGCCGATGCCGCGTTGATGAAGCCGCATGCCAAGCCGTTCTTGCAAATTGATTCCGCGAACTTCTTTGGCATCGCGTTCAGCCTCATGATTGCGACGGCAACTTTGCCTATGCTATTAAACCGCTCGCTGACAGCGCCATCGGCGGGGGCCGCACGCAGTTCGTCGGTCTGGTTGATCGGGCTGATGCTGGTCATTGGCCTATCCTCTTCGGCATGGGCCGTCTTTGCCAAGCGCGACCTCTATTCCATGATCGAGAAGGGCACATCTTGGGCGGCGCTGCCGGACTGGATGGGCAGTTTGTCGCTCGATGGTGGCGTTCGCATACATGGTGTTTCTGTGGCGCTCTTCAACGACGTCAGCGTTGTGGTCCGGGCGGGCGCTGCCAACAGCACCCAGATAGCCGACGCTTTGGCCGATCAAAGTCTCCAAAGCGTGGAACAATGGAACGTCTTGAAGGAACCGGTGAGAGCGGCACTGATCGACGCTGTAAAACGGTTCCCAGACGATGCCGCGCCAGACGCCGCGTGGCAGACGGTTCGTGACAAACTTCTGCCGGTGGCGGCGGCGAGCGCGAACAACAAGACCGGATTCGTGACGCTCGCGGCTCTGAAGTTCGAGCCAGCACCGCTCATGCTGAATGTTCCACTCATCATGGGGTTGCCGAGCGTTTTCTCGGCCTTTATGAACATTGCGACGATTGCAGCATCGTTGGCTGTCGCAGGGGCAGCGTTGTTTCAGGGCGCGAGCGTTCTTGCCCACGATGTGTTTGCAACTTCGCACCCGCGCGCGCCGACGAGCACTCAAGTGCGCGCCGTCCGGCTGCTTATGCTCGGTCTTGGCGCGGCAGGCGCCGCACTGGCGCTTGTGGATGGGGTGGACTGGGCTGCGCTTTCGGCCATTGCTATGGCATCAGGCGCCGCTGCTCTCTTTGCGCCTCTCGCCGCGGGGATTTGGTGGCAGCGGACCAACGCCACCGGCGCGTTCCTGGCGATGGTTTCGGGCCTGTTGATCGCGCTCGTGTGCGCCGCTGGCATGCGTTACGCGCCAGCCGCGCTTTTTGACATCTGGCCAGCGGCTTCCAATGCCGCCCCGGCTGCTCTAAAGAAATTTGCGGCCCTCAAAACGGCTGTGCAATCTGCAACCGGTGATACGGCCATAGCCGCAAAGGCCGCGCTCGACGACTTGGCAGGCGGCACCTCGTTCAAGCCGGGGCTTGCCAATTGGTGGGGACTGGGCGGCGCGAGCGCTCTTGTGTTTGCCGTGCCCGCGTCGCTGCTGCTTCTCGTATTTGGCAGTTTTCTCGGCCCCCGCCCGAGCCAATCTCAGCGTGAGTTCGTAGACCTGATCAGGCGGCCCCGCAGCGCAGCGCGGGGCGTGCTCAAAACATAAGCCCGACGGGCACGCGCTCTGTACCGGACACCATGACGACTCCTCTTTTCGACATTGCAATCATTGGCGGTGGTATCAACGGGGCGGGCATTGCCGCCGATGCAGCGGCGCGCGGCCTCAAGGTGATCCTCTTTGAGCAAAACGATCTCGCGAGCGCCACGTCATCGGCGAGTTCGAAGTTGATCCATGGCGGTCTGCGCTATCTCGAACACTACGAGTTCCGGCTGGTGGGGGAGGCTTTACGGGAACGTGAAGTATTGCTTGCTAAAGCCCCTCACGTCATTTGGCCTTTGCGCTTTGTGTTGCCGCATGTTCGCGGCATGCGGCCCCGCGCGCTGATCCGCGCCGGTCTGTTTCTTTACGATCATTTGGCGCGCCGCAGGCAAATTCCCGGCTCTGCGGCGGTGGACTTCAGCCGTGATCCGATGGGGCGGGCGCTGAAGCAATCCTATACCTCAGGATACAGCTACTGGGACTGCTGGGCCGACGACGCACGGCTTGTGGTTTTGAACGCCATGGCTGCCCGGGAGAGCGGCGCGGACATCCGCACCCGGACGCGCGTGATCGGGCTCTGCCAGGCCAACGGTCGCTGGAGCATCGAGGCGCAACACGATGCGGGCAGCATTACCATTGCAGCGCGCGCCCTCGTCAATGCAGCAGGCCCCTGGGTCGATAGCGTGGCGCAAATCGCTGAGGCCGATCCGCGCCGCAACCTGCCGCCGCGCATCCGTCTCATCAAGGGCAGTCATATCATTGTGCCGCGCATTGCCGGGGCAGACGATGCGTTCCTGCTGCAAAACAGCGATGGCCGGGTGGTGTTTGCGCTCCCCTATGAAGGCAGCTTCACCATCATCGGTACGACGGATGTGCCCTTTGATGCCGATCCAGCGTCCGTGACCATTTCGGAACAAGAGATCGACTATCTCTTGACCCTTGCCAATGCGTTTTTCGCAAAGCCTCTGGCGCGTTCGGATATCGTTTCACACTATGCTGGCGTCCGGCCGTTGTTCGATGATGGCGAGGCGAATGCGTCGGCTGTCACACGCGACTACCGGCTCGAGCTGGACGACGCGCCCGGAACAGCGCCGATGCTAACAGTGCTGGGCGGCAAGCTGACGACGTATCGCAAGCTCGCGGAGGCGGCCGTCGACCAGTTGGCGCCGCACTTCCCCGGCGTTGGCCGCTCGACGACCGCGCACACTGTTTTGCCCGGCGGCGACGTGGGCCCGGCCGGCATCAGCGGCTATCGCGAATTGGCGCGGCGCACCTGGCCAGAGCTGCCCCCCGCTGTGCTCGACGGTCTCATTCGCCGCTATGGCACGCGCACGGCCGCAGTGCTGGGAGAAGCCAAGACGCTGTCCGAGATGGGGGGCGATCTGGGTGGTGGGTTAACTGCCCGTGAGGTTATCTATCTACGCGACAATGAGTGGGCGCAGACGCCCGAGGATGTGCTGTGGCGGCGGACGAAAACCGGTCTGCATTTGAGCGGGCCGCAGCGAAAACTCGTCGAACAACGCCTGCTTGACCTCCTGCGGTCTGCGACAGTTTAGCCTCGGCATGCAAGAATGCCGCATGAGAATATACTTGCCTTTTGTTTGGGTGTCTGGGGTCTCGAAAAGCATTCGCGCGGAAAATTTGCTCAAATGTGCGTGGTTATACTTCAATGTTAACGTTGGAAACTCTAACCGTCGAGATGTATAGTTCTATTATACTTCTAAGAAAAGTAAGTGGCCTGTCGTTTCAAGAATTTATGCTGCATTCCTCGGCCTTTTTTATTTGACGTTAACCATCTTGTTAAAATCCGCTTTCATGCCTTGACAGTGCTGTGCAGGTCTCTGCCGCACGTTGAATTCGTTAACGCGTAGCGTGCGTTTGCCCGGGGAGATGGCTGGTAAGAACCGGCCGCAGGGGCGAGCGCTGTAAGGGAGTTTCTGTATGTCAGTCCAAGATGTCATTCGCTCGATCAGCTTGGCCGTGATGGCCGCTATCACTTTTGCCGCTTTCGGGCTTGCGCCGGCATCCGCCGCGCCGTCTAAAGAAGGGGCTGCACGCGCCGAGATTTGGCGCGGCTATGGCGACCATGGTTACGTTGGCGTGCCGAAAGCAAAGCGCACAGCCTACGGCAAACGTGCGAAGAAGTCTTACGGTTCCAATGCTTCGAAAAAATATCAAGGCTCGTTCAAGGCTGCCGTCAAGGCATCGGGTTACAAAACCAAGTATGCTGGCAGCCGCAAAGCCAAAGGCAAAAAATACGCTGCTCTGAATTACGGTCTCAACGATGCAAGCCCGCCGGCCAAAAGTGCAACGGGTGGCGGCGTGCGCTGGGTGGCCTCATCGTCGTGCCTCAACGGCTCCCTCGTGGGACTGGTGCAGAGCGTTGCAGCCAACTTTGGCCCTGTCACCGTCAGCTCGACGTGCCGCAGCCGCGGGCACAATGCCAAGGTGGGCGGCGCCAAGCGCTCGCAGCATTTGACCGGCGATGCCGTCGACTTCCGCGTTCATGGAAACTACCGCGGTGTTTATGCCTACCTGCGAGCCAATGCAGGCGGCGTGCATCATTACGGTGGTGGCTTGTTCCATGCCGATACCGGCCCAAAGCGGACGTGGTAGTCAGCTTCTCGTCTCCTACCCGGCGGAACTGTGTGGGCAAATCGTGAGGCAGTTCGCTGACACAGGTGGCAGCATCACGTCACGCGTCCCGCCCGCCGGCCCGCCCACCCGCTACCGCGTTGTGCAGGAACAGAACCGGGATGAGCCCCGTCGCAACGATGGCGAGCGCACCAGCCGCTCCCATTTCGACTTGCTCGAGTGACGCATAGCCATAGACGTGTGTTGCGAGCGTTTCGAAATCGAAGGGACGCAGCAGCAGCGTCGCTGGCAGTTCCTTCATCGTATCGACAAATACCAAAAGCCCTGCCGCGCCGAGCGTGGGCAGGAGCATCGGCAAATGCACGCGGCGCAGGGCCGAGAAGGCCGTCTCGCCAAGTGCACGCGCTGCCGCATCGAGGTTCGGCGAAATGCGCTCAAGGCCAGCTTCAACGCCGCCGAGGGCCACGGCCAAGAAGCGCACAACGTAAGCCAGCGTCAGCGCAAAAATGGTTCCCGACAGAATGAGGCCCGTGGAGACACCGAACACGGACCGGAATAGACCGTCGACCCGGTTGTCCAAGGCAGCGAGCGGAATGAGCAGTCCAATCGCCAGCACCGTGCCGGGGATGGCGTAGCCAAAGCCCGCAAGCCGCACGGCAAATCGCGTCAACCCGTTCGCTGCCACCCGGCGCGAATAAGTGAGGAGCAAGGCCAGCAGCACCGTCACAGCTGCGGCAAGGCCGGCGAGTGTCGCGCTGTTGAAAGCTGCCTGCAGGAAACCGCTGGCCGTACCGCCGAATCCTTTATGCAGGGCTTGGCTGACGAGAATGAGGATCGGCAGAGCAAAGCCCAGGAGTACGGGCACCAGGCATAACCCTGCGGCGGCCCAGCCTTTCCAGCCCTCGATATCCTGAAACGGAATAGACCGGTAACGCCCCGTCGTATGATGACTGAGTGCGCCGCCCCGAAGGTAGCGTTCTCCCGCGAGGATCATGACAACGAAGATCAATACGATTATAGCAAGTTGCGTTGCTCCGCCGAGGTCCGAGCGCTGCAGCCACGTATCGTAGATGCTGGTGCTGAGGGTCAAAACGCCAAGGTGCCGGACGGCGCCGAATTCGTTGAGCACCTCCATCAGCACCAGCGCCACGCCTGCGGCCAGTGCCGGCCTCGCGAGTGGCAACGCAACCGCCCAGAATGTGCCCAGAGGCGTGCGCCCGAGTGTGCGCGCAACTTCGAGGGCACATACGGACTGCTGCACGAAGCTCGCACGGGCCGCGAGATACACATACGGGTACAGCACCGAAGCTATGACAAAAGCGGCGCCGCCGATCGAGCGGATTTCCGGGAAGCTATAGTCGGCGGCGCTTTTCCAGCCGAATGTGGCGCGCAGTGCCGATTGCACCGGCCCCGCATAGTCGAAGAGATCGGCGTAGCAATAGGCGACAATGTAAGCCGGCACGGCGAGCGGCAACACCAAAAGCCGGTCAATGACGGCGCGGCCCGGGAACCGGTACATCGTGACAAGCCAGGCCGTCGCCGTTCCTATCAGCAATGTGGCCAGCCCCGTCGTCGCGGCCAGCAGCAACGTGTTTGCAGTCACCGCCGGCAACACCGTGCGCATCAAATGCGGCAAGGCGCTGCTGTTCGACGTGAGTGCCAGCACCACAATTGAAGCGACCGGCGCCAGCACGATGAGCACAACCATGCCAACCGCAACGGTCCACAACGGAGAAGACCGCCGGCGCGCCCGCCAACGTGAGAACTTAGCGAGGGCCGTAGTCGTGGCCCTCGCAGGCTTGCTGGGTCTTGCGTCCCCGGTCGCGGCCATTATAGGCCTGGGCCGGCGTCGAACTGCACCTTATCGACGAGTTCCGATGCGGCCTTGCGCAAGCTGGCAATCTTATCAAGCGGCAGCGGATCAGCCTTCAACGGGCCCCAGCTGGCAACAAGTTCAGACGGCTTGACGCCTTCGACTGCGGGATATTCGCCATTGCCTTCGGCATAGATTGTTTGCGCCTCGGGCGAGACCAGGAATTCCATAAGTTTGACGGCTGCTGCTTTGTTGGGGGCATGAGCGGCAACGGCCGCGCCGGAGATGTTCACGTGCGTGCCGCGATCTTGCGCGTTGGGAAACAACATGTTCACCGAGTCAGCCCATGCCTTTTGTTCCGGGTTTTTCAGCATGTAGGCCATGTAGTAGGTATTGCCGATGGCAAGATCGCACAGTCCGGCTTGCACATCGCGCACGCCGTCGCGGTCGCCGCCGCCGGGCTTGCGTGCAAGATTGGCCTTCAGGCCCTTCAGCCAGGTCTCGGCCTTTTCCGGTCCGACGTTGGCGATCATCGAAGCGATAAGAGCAATGTTATAGGAGTGCTGGCCCGAGCGGATGCAGATCTTGCCCTTCCACTTCGGGTCGGCCAGTTCTTCGTACGTGATGTCCTTCTGGGCGACGCGTTCTTTTGAGGCGTAGATCACGCGTGCGCGTCGCGTCAGGCCGAACCAGTGACCTTCAGGATCGCGCAAGTTAGCGTTGAGCGATTTCGTCAGGACGTCCGACTGAACCGCCTGCGTCACGCCAGCGGCCTTGGCCTGCACGAGCAAACCGGACTCGTTTGTCAACAGCACATCGGCAGGGCTGTTTTGGCCTTCTGCAGCGATGCGTTCGATGAGACCCTCCTTGGCGAAAATCACATGCGCTTTAATGCCGGTCTTGGCGGCGAAGGCTTCGAGCAGCGGATTGATTAAATCGGGTTCGCGGAACGAGTAAATGTTGACGTCGGCCGGTGTGTCACCGGCAACGGCGAATGGTGCCGAGGTGAGGGCAAATGCGCAGACGATCGCGGCGGCAGCGCAAGTTTGGTTTCGGAGGCGCATGTGAGAAATCTCCAATGTCCCGGGTCCAAGGCCAGGGGATCGGTTGCGGGGGGCGACATCGAGGCGGTGCAACAATCGAGCACGTTGCAAAACGCTCCGGCGGGGCGGAATAGAACAGCACTCACCCGTGCCGTCAACGTCTGTGCGTCATCGACGACAGATTAGAAATAGTCTAAGTACAGAAAGCATTTAGCCGTCTTTCGAAGCCTGTGCTGTTGGTGTGCAAACACGGTTGAGTGGCTTTGCCAATTGACAGTGCAGGGCGTCAACTTTGGCGTTGACGGTCTGTGACTAACCCGGGACACTCGGCTGCGAATTCTCAAAGTCTGCTCTCCCTCTAAGCCACCCTCAAGGCGTTTCACTATGCTCGACAAGCCTCGCGACAGCCGCCGTCATGCCGTGATCATCGGCGCCGGTTTTGGGGGCTTGGCCGCGGCTGTGCGGCTCGGCGCGCGTGGGTACCGGGTCACGGTGCTCGACCGTCTCGATGGCCCAGGGGGGCGCGCTTACGTCTTCCGGCAAGATGGGTTCACCTTCGATGCCGGCCCAACGATTATCACCGCCCCTTATGTGTTCGAAGAACTGTGGACGCTGTGCGGGCGGCGCATGGCCGACGATGTCGATCTTCGCTCGATCGATCCGTTCTACAAAATCCGCTTCGACGACGGCACCGTGTTCAGCTACACGGCCGATCATGAGGCGATGCGTGCTGAAGTCGCCCGCATCAATCCATCCGATGTTGCCGGCTACGACCGCTTCATTGTCGAAAGTGGCAAGATATACGAAGTCGCCTTCGCGGGGCTTGCCGATCAGCCCTTTCATGAGGTCACCAAGCTCGTGGGCTCGGTGCCCGATTTGATGCGGCTGGGTGGCTATCGCTCGGTTTACGCCAAGGTGTGTGACTACTTCAAAAACGAAAAGTTGCGGCTTGCGTTCAGCTTTCATCCCCTGCTGATCGGCGGCAATCCGTTTACGACCACATCGTATTATTGCCTGATCGCGCACTTGGAGCGCACTTATGGTGTGCACTATGCAATTGGCGGGACAGGCGCACTGGTGCGCGGCATCGCCGGGCTCATTGACGGCCAGGGCGGCACACTGCGCTACAGCGCCGACGTTGAGGAAATCACGGTCGAGAACGGCCGTGCAACCGGCGTGAGGCTTGCGTCTGGCGAGACCATTGCCGCCGGCATCGTCGTCTCGAACGCCGATGTGGCGTGGACCTACAGCAAGCTGCTATCCAAGCAAAAGCGCCGCCGCTGGAGCGACGCCAAGCTGCGCCGCACGCGCTACTCGATGAGCTTGTTCGTCTGGTATTTCGGAACCAACAAGCGCTTTGACGATGTCTATCACCACACCATGGTGCTCGGTCCGCGCTACCGGGAGTTGCTTGACGATATTTTCAAGCACAAGAAGCTGGCGAACGATTTCAGTCTCTATCTGCACCGGCCGACGGCGAATGACCCCTCCCTTGCGCCGCCGGGATGCGACAGCTTTTACGTGCTCGCGCCCGTACCGCATCTGGGGAGCGGAACAGATTGGGCGCAGCGCGGTGAAAGCTATCGCCAGCAAATTCAAAAGCGCCTCGAAGACACGGTGCTGCCAGGGCTTGGCGAAGCCATCGTCACATCACGGATCATGACGCCGCAAGATTTTCAAGACAGGCTGCGGTCGGTCAATGGCGCGGCATTTTCGTTCGAACCGCAGCTGTTCCAGAGTGCATGGTTCCGGCCTCACAACAAAAGCGAAGAGGTGGCAGGGCTCTATCTGGTGGGGGCGGGCACGCATCCGGGCGCGGGCTTGCCCGGCGTTGTGTCGTCGGCGAGCGTGCTCGACAAAATCGTGCCGCACGCCAGCGAGCTGGTTTGAACACTCAGGGCGCGAACGCAACCGCTTGCCGCTTCGCTCCGCGGGCCACAGCCAGATCGTCAAGCAATCGCGCGGCAGCGAGCCGCCCGGACATGGCGGCCATGGGCACGCCGGGGCCCGGATGAACCGAGCCGCCCGCGAGATAAAGCCCCGGTAAACTGCTCGCAGCCCCTGGCCGCTTGAACGACGCAAAAGGCCCGTGATTTGCGCGTCCGTAAAGCGCCCCGCCCGTTGCCGGAAACAAACGATTGAAGTCTGCCGGTGTCACCGGCACGGAATTGGCGCTCGAATGTTTGATCTCGAGGCCGCATCGTGCCAGCAGCGCGAAGGTTCGCTCAGCGTAGTCGCCGGCGTTGAATGACCGGATGTCGCCATCGGCCGGGGCATTGATGAGAACCAGCAAACGCTCTGGGCCGCTGACAGGCGGCGCGCCATCACCGCGATCTTGCGCACAGATGTAAACGGTCGGCGCATCAACGATGTCGCGGCGCCGGAACACGGCCTCGAATTCGGCCGGGTAGTCTTCGGCAAAGAAGACGTTGTGATGGGCCAACGGAAATCCGCTTGTTTCCGCATGGATGCACCACGTTATGGCCGAGAGCGAGCGGTCTTCGCGGGCAACGCCCGGCGCGGCGCGCGCCGCCGCAGGGCCCAGCAACCCGGCTTCCAATGCCGAGACGTCGCCATTGAAGACAACCGCGCCGGCTTCCAAATGGCGGCCATCGGCAAGCGAGACGCCGCTGGCGCGGCCGCGCGTTACCGAGATGTCAGTGACTTTGGCGCCGAATTCGTAGCGCGCGCCTTGGGCCGCCCCGAGCTTGTGCAGGGCTTCGGCAACTTTCACCATGCCGCCTTTTACAAGCCAAACGCCGTCTTGTTCGACATGTGCAACCAGCATCATGGTGGCAGGAGCCAGCAGCGGTGATGAGCCAACGTAGGTGGCGTAACGGCCAAACAGTTGGCGCAGGCGCGGGTCGGTAAAATGCCCGGCCAATGCTGGCCAAAGCGTCGCCATCGGCGAAATGGCAAGCAGCCGGTCGAGTTGGCCAAAGCCGACGCGGCGCGTGAGGTCGAGCACAGAGGGCTTTTCCGCGCCGATGAAGGTGCTGGCCAGTGTGCGGTACATGCCAGCACTGCGCGCGCAAAAATCCCGGTACCCTTGTGCGTTCTTGGCGTCCGAGAACGCACCGATTGCCTCGGCGGAACGCTCTATGTCGGCAAACAGATCCAGCCGCCCGCCTTCCCGCCACGCGTGCCGCGCCAGCAAATCGGCGGAGTAGAGTTCAAGGTGGTCTTCAAGGCGTGTGCCTGCGTCGGCAAATAGTGACTGGAAAATCCAGCGCATCGTGAACACCGTGGGGCCGGCATCAATGCCAGCGCCGCCAGCCACTACATGGCGCATTTTCCCGCCGGGTGTGGCGGCAGCTTCCACCACGGTTACATCTGCGCCGCGCCGTGCAAGGTCGATCGCCGCTGTCAGCCCGCCAACGCCGGCCCCGATAACAATGACGCGGTCTTTCATTCCGCTGCACTCACTGCCCGCCGCCTCGAGCCAAAGCGCAGCCACACCTGCCGCCATTGGTAGAAAATAATCGACAGCCCAGTAATGAGGGGCACCGACCACAGAACAGGGCTAAGCGCCAGTTCCGGCATGAGGCGCACGGCGCCAAACGCGAAGAATGCCGTGTAAACCGAGATGCCAGCGCCCACCAACCCCTTGATGTGCTCGTACTGCCAATCGGCGATGCCTGGATTGGGCTTGTAGAGATAATAGAGATTGGTGGCGACCGTCGCAAATCCGATTGTTGAAATACCGATCATGAGCGGCTGGCCGATGAGAATGCCGCGGGCCGCGCAGTTGATAGCTGTGATGGCCAACAGGGCCTGCAGGGCGAGGTTGCGCCACTCGCGGTTGGCATCGCGGTTTCGCTTGTTCAATACGCACAGCCAGCCATACCAAGCGAGATTTATGGTGAGCACGGCAAGATACTGCATCATCCAACCGAAGATGTTGGATACCAGCACGACATCGGCAATCTTCGGATGCGTTTCAGCGGGTGCCAATAACGTGCACGTTGAAATGCCAACGGCAAGGCTGCCAACAATCAGCATGCACCAGTTGAAAACGCGCCCCCATTTCTGATGATTGACGCCGCCCTTTTTCGACAGCACCGGGACCCAGAACGAGATAAGCCCCACCGTGCCGACGACGATGTGGCAATTGACTAGGATATGGAACAGATCAACCATCGCCGGGCTCCTGACCGCGCTGCAATCCTGCACCGGCGTGCCGCATCAGTTCAAGCCGAAACGCAGGGATAGGCAGCCTTCTCCGCGCACACGCGAGAACCGGCTTGATCGGCCGCCCCACCCATGCTCGACATAGGATCAATGACCCCCACAACGCCCGAAATGCCCTTAGGATTACCCGTGTACACACCACCCAGACCCAACCCATTGTGGGCCGTAGCCGGTCTGGTGCGCACGGCTCTTGGCGGCGAAGGCAATTTGCTGAGCTTGTTGCCAGCCGCGGCTTACAAGATGCCCGTCGGCACACTGGGCTGGTCGCGGCGCATGATCTTGATCGTGAACGCGCCCGAGTTGCTTCGCGGCATCCTGACGGATCCAACAGACATCTATCCCAAGAACGATTTGATGGTGGGCGCGCTGGCCCCGCTCGTCGGCGAGTCGATGTTTGTATCGAGCGGCGAACTGTGGCGCCGTCAGCGCCGTATGATCGACCCGGCGTTTTCAGCCATGCGCCTCAACCGTGCCTTCGCGCCGATGACGGCGGCTGTCGATGACTATGAGGCGCATCTCGATGACTTGGCGGGGCGAGGTGAGGCCTTCTCGCTCGATCTCGCCATGAGCCACCTGACGGCCGACATCATCTGCCGCACAGTGTTTTCAACATCGCTGCAGTCGAAAACAGCGCGCGAAGTGTTCGATGACTTCACGATTTTCGAGCGCAGCGTTGCGCACGTTGAACTGAAGCGGCTGATCTTCGATCCGCCCTGGTCGAATATTCCTCAACATCAATCGGTGCTCGCGGCCTGTGAGCGCATCCGGGATCATCTGGGCCAACTCGTCGACAGTCATTTACAGAACGGCGCAGCGTTCAACGATATCGCGGCTGCCATTGTCGCCGCGCGCGATCTCGAGACGGGCCAGGGCTTCACCCGCAAGGAGCTGATCGATCAGCTCGGCGTATTCTTTCTCGCTGGCCATGAGACGACGGCGAGCGCGCTGACGTGGGCGTTTTTCATTTTGTCGCAACAGCCGCAACTGGTCGCGCGCATCCGCGCCGAGGTAAAGGCCGTGTGTGGCGATGGCCCTATCGAGTTCGAGCACATCAAGCGGCTTTCCTTCACCCGCAATGTTTTCCGTGAAACACTTCGGCTTTATCCGCCGATCACCTTCATTCCGCGGGTGGCCGCCGAGGCCACGAAAATCGGCAAGTACAAAGTGAAACGCGGTGCCATGATCATGATAGCGCCGTGGACCATCCATCGCAACGCCGCGTACTGGAAAAACCCGCATGCATTCGACCCCGACCGCTTCAGTCCCGAGCGGGAAGGCGAACTTGTGCCGGGCACCTATCTGCCGTTCGGCTGGGGCCCCAGAGTGTGCGTCGGCGCCTCGTTTGCGACCACAGAAAGCGCGTTAATTCTGGCCCGCCTCGCGCGCCGTTATGATTTTTCGGCCGCCCAACCAGAGCGTGTCCGTCCTGTCGCGCGCCTCACCACGCGGCCCGCCGAGCAAATCATGTGCACGGTGACGCGGGTTTAGTCCGCAACCGTCCACTCGATATCGCGGGTAGCGGCCTCGCCGAAGCTGAGGCCTTTGAACATTGTCAGCGCCAGTAACTGGCCGGCAGCAAACGGCAACAGCAAGAACGGCAGCGGATCGCGCCATTGCCAGATGACATCCTTCGAAGACAGCAGATATTTGCGATTATTCCGGTAGTCTGCGGTGCGGAAGAACGCCTTCTGCATCTCGGTCAGACATGGATAAAACTGTTGGGCGAGGTTGGTGTCCTTGAAGCGGATGGGCGCGGGGTTGTCTGGATCTGTAATTGCCCGGGCAAAATCATCGGGGTGAACATAGTGCGCGCCGCTCGTCATGCGCGGGTTGCATTCGATGGCATAGATCGTGCCATCGCCCGCCTCTACAAAATCAAACGAGATGAAACCGCTGTGGTTAGATTTGGCAACGAACGCATCGATCCAGGCGCGGACGGCGGGGACGTGCGTCATCCGCTCGAAGGCAACCGAAACCGTGCCCGACATGACGGTGCCTTTGTAAACAACCGAAATCAGCGCGCGGCCCTGATGGGCAATTGAAAAGCTGGAATACACTTGGCCGGGAATGAACTGCTGAACAATCGTGTTGGGCGCTTGGTCTTCGGCGCCGAGCGGGGCAGCAGTTTTGACGATTTTCACGCCTTTGCCCGAGCAAGAAAACACCGGCTTTACAACGTGCGCTCCTTTGAGGGCGAGGGACTTGGCTTCAGGAGTGGTGGCGGCAAAGGTTTCTGGCACGCTCAAGCCACAACCGGCGGCGCGGGTGATGAAGGCGTGCTTGTCGTGCAAAGCGAGCAGAGTTTCCTGAGACGGAGCAAAGAGTGTCACACCGGCCGGCAACCGGGAATGCAGGGCCGCGACTTGCATGCTCTCTTCGGACACTGGCACGATCAGCGAGACGGAGTGCTCGCGTGCCACCCGCAAGAGATCATCGAGATAGCGCTCGCGGCTGACTGATGGCGCCGTGACGGCGAGCGAAACGGCTACGTCCCGTGAGAGCCGCGACAAGTGCCAAGCAAAAGGCTCAGCAATCACGACGCGCCATCCGGCGAGCTTGAATGACCGCGCCAATTCCAGCGCCTTGGGCAGGCGGCCCAATGTGAGGAGAACGGTTTTGGTCATCGTGCCTGCCGGTTTTGGTCTTCAACACGAAGACTAACCGCGCCAGTTGACCTTGTCACGGGTGGCAGACACTTTGGCGTTCCATCGGCTGGGTTTTAGCGTAGGCCGCGCCATACAACATATAGTCCTGCCAGGGCCACCACTGTGGCGAAAACCTGGGCCAATAGTTCCTTCTTTGGAGCGAGGTATGTGGCCATTGCCCGGCCGCCAAAACCGCCAACGATGCCGCCAGCGATGAAGAAACCTGCAAGCCGCCAGTCGATCAGTCCGGAGAGTGCATAGTTGCCGGCCGTCGTCAGTCCGAAGGCTGCAACCGAGATGAGAGAAGACCCGATGGCGAAAATCAAAGGCATGTCTGTTGCGGCCATCAATCCTGGTACGACCAGAAAGCCGCCGCCGATGCCAAAGAAGCCCGATAGCGCTCCGACGGCCACGCCATAGCTCAGCAACTGAGGCATCAAGACCGGCGCCGTCTTCCGGCTGAGGCGAACATCGATATTTCCCTCCGTCGATTTCTTGAAGAACAACAGAACTGCAATAACGATCATCAATGCGCCAAACAGTGTCAGCAGTTTTTGCCCGTCGAACTGCTTGCCGAACGTCGATCCTAGGGCGGCGCCCACCACCCCTGCCGCAGCGAACACCAACGCGCACCGCCATTTCACATTTCCCTGGCGTGCATGCCCAACGAGATTGACGAGCGCACTCAGGGCCACAGCGATGGCACTCGTTCCGATCGCCATATGCGGAGAACTGACCCCGACAAGATAAACAATCAGCGGCACAGCGAGTATAGACCCGCCGCCGCCGATGAGGCCTAGCACGAAGCCGACCAGCGTACCCGAGAATGTTGCGAGAATATCCTGCATCGGCATGTGGTCTCGCCTTTCTTGGTTTGCGCATCTGTGACACGCGCGGTCCGAAGGAGAAGCCGACTGCCAAGCCAGCCTCAAACTGCTTTGGACAGGTCCCACAGTGCGGCGGAGCGTGTGCCCGAGCGGCAATAGGCCAAAACCGGTTTTGGCAATTCGGCGAATGCGGCTTTGAAGGCACTGACGTCTCGGTCTGATACCTGCCCCACCACGACAGGAATATAGCGGGCTTCAAGTTCCGCCATCTTGGCTGCAGCACCAATCTGCGAGAACGCCGGCTGGTCAGGGCTTTCACCGTCTGGACGATTGGCGATCAGCGATTTGAAGCCCAGCCGCGCAATTTCAGCCAAGTCGGTCACTTCAATCTGCGCGGTAACTGACAGTTCGTCGGTGAGTTTCTTAATGATCATAACGGCTCCTCGGCGGCGGTTGGAGTTCCCGCGCTCATAGCGTGTTGACCGGTACCTTCAGAAAGCGCTTGCCGCTTTCGTCGGGCTCGGGAAGATTTCCACCGCGAATGTTCACCTGAATTGAGGGAATGATCAATCGAGGCAGGTCCAGGGTCGCATCCCGCTCGGTGCGCATTTTCACGAATTGGTCTTCGGTCACGCCATCCCGCACATGGATGTTGGCAGTGCGCTGCTCGGCAACAGATGTCTCCCAGTTAATTGCGCGGCCGCCCGGTGCGTAGTCGTGGCACATGAAGAGGCGCATCTCCGGGGGCAGTTCGAGAACGCGCTTGATAGAATGGAAGAGCATGTGGGCGTCGCCTCCGGGGAAGTCTGCGCGTGCTGTGCCCCCATCTGGCATGAACAGCGTATCACCGACAAAGGCTGCGTTGCCCACAACGTGCGTCATGCACGCAGGCGTGTGGCCCGGTGTCAGTATGGCGAACGCGGTCATGCCGCCAATCGCATAGGTGTCTCCATCGTTGAACAGCCGGTCAAACTGGCTGCCATCACGCTGGAACTCAGTTCCTTCGTTGAAGATCTTTCCAAAGACCTCTTGCACGATTTTGATATTGGCGCCGATGCCGATCTTGCCGCCCAGCTTGCCCTGAATGTAAGGCGCTGCCGAGAGGTGGTCGGCGTGTGCGTGCGTTTCGATGAGCCACTCAAGCTTCAATCCGTTGTCCTGAATGAAGCGGATGATCTCGTCGGCGTGGCCGTAAGCGATGCGGCCAGCGGCATAATCGATGTCCATCACGCTATCGAATATGGCGCACGACTTCGAGGCCGGGTCCTTGACGACATAGCTGACAGTATTGGTCGCGGCATCGAAGAAGCCCGTGACCTCGGGCTTCAGCGTAAGATCAATGGCGTGGGGAATGCTGTTCATGAAAGCCTCTCGAAGTTAAGTCTTTGCGCCAGCTTGCTTGGATAAGAACAAGTTTGCCGGCAATGCACGGGCGATCATCATGCCGGCGAGCATGGCGGCAACGAAAGTCAACGCCGGAACACCGCCGCTCGAAAGTGCTGTGATCGCCGGACCGGGGCAGTAGCCCACCAACCCCCAGCCGATCCCAAAGAGTGCCGATCCGGCGATGAGATTGCCGTCGAGGGCATGGGCGGTGGGCAAGTGGAAGACATGAGCGAACACAGGACGCGCGCGTTTGAACACCAATTGGAAGCCGATGGCCGTTGTGATCACTGCGCCGCCCATGGTGAAGGCTAGGCTCGGATCCCACGCTCCGGTGATATCAAGGAAATTGAGTACCTTTGCCGGGTTTGCAAGTCCAGAAACCACAAGCCCTAACCCGAACAGCAAGCTGGCAATGAACGTGAGCGCGATGGACATGTCTCAACCTCCCAAGACATGACGTGTGAGGTACACGGTGGTCATGCCCGTCAGCATAAACGTGGCGGTGGCGGCAAACGAACGCACCGAACCGCGCGCCATCCCGCAAACGCCATGTCCGCTGGTACACCCGCTTCCCGTGACGGCGCCGAAGCCGACCAGGATTCCGGCGGCGATGAGCAGTACAGGATTGCTCGTCACTGTTTGTGTGATCGGGGTGCCGCCAAGCGCCCAATAAAGCAGGGGCGCAACAACCAATCCCGCCACGAAGGCCGAGCGCGCCGCGAACTGATCGTCGTGGTAGGGTGGGACCAGCCGCGAGACAAAACCGCTGACCCCGGCAATACGGCCGGTCGCCGCCATCAGTAAGACGGCGGCCAGTCCGATCAAGATGCCGCCAATCAGAGACGGTACCGGCGTGAATTCAGTTACCGGCATGGGCTTAAGACCTCACCTAAAAGCTGATCCAGATGGCGGCTCCCGACGCAAGCGCACCCCAGACCATTGTGTTGATAAACGACCGCAGCACCTGACGGTGGTCGCTATTCTTGCTGACACCGGCCATGTCGCAGACGAAATCGCCTGGGAGTAGAAATAAGGTGATCATGTTGTGCCGCCCTGAAAACCGTCAATTCCGGCCGCAGGTATTCATGCCTACGAGACCGTAAGCGGGGCAGAAGCGGACCAGCCCGGTGATCAGCGGCACAAGTCCAACGAGGCCCCAAGGCGTTTGTGGGCCCACGAAGACAAGGCTTAACAGGCCCAGTCCGAGTGCGATCCGAAGGGCGCGATCCAGTGTTCCAACATTGCGTGTCATGGTCAGTCTCCTTGTGGTTGGGACTATGACTAGGCTGTCTCCAGCCCTATGTATGTGACCAAGTCACAAAGCAAGACGCCTATGGTGCCTTAGACAAGGCTCGGAGTGCTTCGGGCTGCCCGATGGTGAGGGCACCGCGCGCCGTCTCGATCCATTTTCTGCGCTGGAATTCGTGCAGTTGGCGGCTGATGACCTCCCGCGCGGTTCCCAGTTCGGACGCTAGCTGCTGGTGAGTCATGGTGATGTGGCCGTTGCTATCTGCAAGTTCTAAGAGCTTATGCGCGAGCCGGATATCAATGCGCGAAAAAGCCACTTCATCGATGATCTTGAACAGATTGGTGATGCGCACGCTGAAGGCCGTGAACACAAAGCGGCGGAATTCGGCGGAGTGGGCAATCAGATTGTCGAACGTGGCGCGCGGTATGGCGACGGCGACGACGTCGGTCTCGGTGATGCCCTCGGCCTGATATTCTTCATAACCCATCAGGCAAGCGGTGGTCAGCGCGCAGCTTTCACCCGCTGCCACACGGTAGAGCACGATCTCGCGCCCAGCTTCCGAAACCTGCTGTACCCGCACTGTGCCTTCGATGAGCAGAAGGAAATTTTCAGGCGACTGGCCGGGGCCGAAAATCACCGTGCCCGCGGGCAAACGCACGACTTTGCTCGTTTCAAGGAGCGGCTTTGCAATCGCTGGCTCAAGCGTTCTGAGGCCGGGAAAGTGGATCGTCCAATCGAATGCAGGCATCCAAACTCACCGCAATGTTGAAAACCAAGTGCTCCGGGCACTCGGTCCGCCCGTTATGCCGGCGGCTTGGCGAACTGCGTTACAAGGCTGGCATAGAGATGCTGGATGTCGAACACTGCACCTTCCAAGAAGACGAGTGTGCCAGCGCTGTCCCACACGCCGCCGCCGTCTTCGTGCACCCACACAAAACGATCCGAAGTGTGTAGCAGGCGGTAGTTGATGTTCCAGTTCTTGCGGTTTTCAAGTCCGGCGACAACCGCGTCGTCGACAGCCGCAAGATCTTCCGGGTGAATGAGGGACGCGAACGAGCGGACCTGATTGCCGAGGATATCGGAAGAGTTGAACCCCGAGCAGCGCTCCAAGCCCGAGGTCAGCTCCATCATCGTGAAATCTTTGTCGGCGCGGCAGCGGTAAAGAAAGCCGTTCATGCGGCTCAATACGCTGTCGAGAAATGGGGTGTCGGCGTCGAGAGTTAAACTCATACGGCAAATATCTCCAAGAGGACTGGGAGGGCCAGGAGCCACCGCGCTAGAACGCCCACTCGGGCGCCAGTGTCAATGTGAACCTCGACACAGCATGTCAGGGCGGCATGAAATGGATGCCGAACTGCGACACGGTGCTACAGCCTAAGCGTCAGGCACGCGCGGCTTGTTGAGGGACCGGCTCTACGACGGGGGGAGACTGCGGGCGGAAAAGGTTCGACCAGGGAATACGAAAAACCCCGCCAGCGCGCACCGCGCACGGAACCCAGACATGCTCTCTAACTTTGAAGGGCTCGGCTCGGGGGCAGCAAGGGCGCTGCGATCGCCATGTAAACGATGAGGAAACTTGCGATATTCGATGAGTTGTTGGTGCTGCCGTCACCCAAGTGACGCGCCGCCGCTTCCTGCAATTGTCCCCCCGCGCCGGCTATTCCGGTTGGAGGGAGCAACTGCAGGCGGTGACGGGCGATCATCAGCGATTACCGGGCGTCAAAGATGCCATGGACCGTGATCGTCGACTGCGTACGGGCCAATTCGTTTTCGACGGGACGAGCCTGTGCGGCAGACGCACCAACCGAAAGCAAAATGGCGAGAGCGATGGCTTTATTGAAAGAGTTCATGATCTTGTTTCCTTGTATTTGGATTGAGTGTTGGAGTTTTTTGAATTGAAGTTGGACCTTAGCGGCCGTCGAACACTCCATGGACAGAGACGGTTGCCGACGTGCGGTTGAGGTCGTTGAGCAAGCGGTTGTCCTGGCCCTTAGCGAAGGCGACCGAAGCCGAAAGTGCGATGCTTGTGACAACTGCGAGGATGATGGTCTTCATGATCTTGTTTCCTTGTATTTGGATCGAATGTTGGAGTTGTTTGAATTGACGGTGGAACTTAGCGGCCGTCGAACACGCCATGGACGGAGACGGTTGCCGAGGTGCGGCTGAGGTCGTTGAGCAAGCGGTTGTCCTGGCCCTTGGCAAAGGCGCCTGTTGCCGAAAGAACGATGCTGGTGGCTGCTGCGAGGATGAACAACTTCATGGTCTTGTTTCCTTGGGTTTGAATTGAAATTCAGGTTTCGGTTTCTTCAGGCCGTTTGGCGGGTGTTTGTGTCCGCCGCGTCCAGTGATCAGAACATAGACGCATCGTTCAGTAATTGCAATACGAAACGTATCGTTTTGTTATCACGTGTTCGTGATCGGTGCGAGCGGTGCCCGAGGACAAGGCATTTCTCGATCTCTATTTTTTAGCTAACCATATATATAATATGATAATTTATGAGGTCTTGTTGGTGCGCACAGCTGTGGGCACCCAGATTTTGCTGTCGTCCGCAGCGATAGTGAATCCGTGTAAAAACTAGACGATAAGTATCGTTATTTGATGATGCCGGTCTGCAGAATTGGGCTCCTGAGTGGGGCCAGACCTCCCCGGCCCACAGAATTTTGGGTCGGATTTGGATGTGGCAAGCAGCGCTGCGTTGACCTTGAACACCGCGCGAAAACGGGTGTGCCCTTTCGTCGAAGATGCGCCGATCCGATTCCATCGGATCGCAAAGCGCTTTAGGTTCCGTTCATCGATTCGGTCGCGGCGCGCGGCGGGCATGGAAAGTTCTGGCCGCCGATCTCGTTCAAGATGACCGGCCAAGGGGGCATGATGAACAAGTTGGTAGCGAGCTTCTGCCGGGTGTGCGGAGACGACGCTCAAATGTCGCCAGCGCGCGGTGGCGTGCCACTCGAAGTTCACTGCCCCCGCCGGTGTGGGACTTATAAACTCGCCGACACGTGCGCCACGATCCTTGGTGACCCAAGCCGCGATAACGCGCTGCTCAACTCGGATATCAAAAAAGCCTCGGTTGGCCACTGGCTGAGACAGCGTCAGCAGGGCAAGCAAGCGCCGCTGCTTGAAGCCGACATTGCCGAACAGCTTGCCAAAGATCCCGTCTTTCCGTCACTGCACGATCAGCGCGAGGGGCTGGTGCGGATGGTGGCGGAGGAGGCTGGAGGGCCGGGTGAGCGCATCCAGTTCGATGGCCGGGCCATTCAATACCGGATCGGCTCGCGCAAGCCGTCTGCCGTTCTAGCGCTTGTCAGCCAGCTCATCGAAGACGGGCTGTTGACGGGTCAATCGACACTGCTGAGCCATGACAACCATCAATTTAACGTCGCGCTGACCTTCAAGGGCTGGCTGGCTTACGAGGAGATTCATCGCGGCAAAACGGCTGGTCGCGTCGCGGCCGTATTTATGGCGCCGGGCGATCCGGCCCTTGAGACCGTTTGGCTGCCGAGGCTGCACAGCGCGGTCTTAGAGATCGGCTTTGGGCTGTCGCGCATCGATGCCGAGCCCAAGCCCGGCGTGATTGATGTTAGAATGCGGCTTCAGGTGCGTCGGGCGCGATTCTTGATCGTTGAATTGACGGGCGCAGGCCCTGGCGCTGCGTGGCTGGCAGGCTTTGCTGCTGGGCTCGGCAAGCCCGTCATCTACACGCGCCAAGAAGGTCACGACATTCCGATCGATCCAGATCACGCCTTGCGTATCGTCTGGAACCCGGCGCGCCTCGAAGAGGCTTTGGGGCGCATTCAGGCGACCATCAAGGATGCCCTTCCGGAAGTGGCTTGATCGGGGTCAAAGCCCACCGCTTCAGATCGCGCGAACATGCACCCGTTGAACAAGAGCAGGGCGAATGTTGCCCGCAATCATCGGGAGTGTGTTTTGGATAAAAAAATTCTCTGTGCGACGGACGGTACCAGTCATGCCGACAAAGCCGTTGAACTCGCTTCGGAACTCGCCGCGCGAAGCGGTGCGGAACTGCACATTTGCACGGTGAATGTGATGCGCGGCGGCGCGCGGGCTCCGTTCATTCCCTCGCTTGCGGACAAAGAAGTTGATCAGATCCTGAATCACGCTGCTGATGTGGCGAAGAAGGCTGGTGTCACGCCAGCCCACAAGGTGGCCTTGCTCGGCCGGGATATCGCAGGCTCGATCGTCCAGTACTGCGAGACCCATAATTGCGATCACGTTGTGACGGGAACGGGCGACAAGCACGGCATTTCGCGTCTTGTTCTCGGCTCTGTCGCATCCGAGATCGTCAGTAAGGCGCATTGCACGGTTACCGTGGCGCGTTGAATATCGCCGGTGCCGCCGTTAGGTTTATGTTGCGGCGGCACATCGCAGGTCTATGCGCTAGAGCCCTGTATTGAGGGGCTCCGGCCACCCTCCACCTGAGCCCAAATGTCCGGAATTTAACAGGGGCCTTGCCGCCAGGGGGCGTCGCGGTGCAACATGTGCGCTGCAAAGCGGCTTGGCGCCGCCGATCCGATCCGGAGATGGCCCCCGAATGACTGTTCACGTAACGCCGCCTGCCCGCGCCGAGGTCACATTTCAAGCCGCCGCTGTCCGGCATAACTGGACGCGCGCCGAGGCTCAGGCGATCTACGATCTTCCGTTCATGGATCTGGTCTTCCGCGCTCAGAATGTGCATCGCCAAACTTTCGATGCCAATAAAATTCAGATGAGCCGGCTGCTGTCTATCAAGACCGGCGGCTGCGCCGAAGACTGCGGCTATTGCAGTCAGTCTGCGCATCACGAATCCGGCCTAAAGGCTTCAAGGTTGATGGAGGTCGAGCGCGTGCTTTCCGAAGCGCGCAAGGCCAAGGAAAGTGGCGCAACCCGCTATTGCATGGGTGCCGCCTGGCGCTCGCCCAAGGCCCGGGACATGGATGCCGTGGTGGCCATGGTGGAGGGTGTCAAGGCGATGGGTATGGAAACATGCATGACACTTGGCATGCTTTCGAATGACGATATCGGCCGCCTGAAGCACGCCGGCCTCGATTACTACAACCACAATATCGATACCTCGGAGCGCTATTACCCCGAAGTCATCAAAACGCGCACCTTCGCCGACCGCTTGGATACGCTCGCGCGTGTGCGCGATGCAGGCATGAAAGTTTGCTCCGGTGGCATCGTTGGCATGGGCGAGAAACCCGAAGACCGCGTCGACATGCTGGTGACGCTCGCCAACCTTGAAGAGCACCCCGAAAGCGTGCCGATCAACATGCTGATTGCTATTGCCGGTACGCCGCTCGAAAACGCAGAAAAAATCGGCGCAATCGATTTTGTGCGCACCATTGCAACCGCCCGCATCATGATGCCCCACTCGTTCGTGCGCTTGTCGGCGGGCCGGACGGACATGAGCGATGAGACGCAGGCATTGTGTTTCCTTGCCGGTGCGAACTCGATTTTTTGCGGTGAAACGCTTTTGACGGCGGACAACCCCGGCGAAGACAAAGACAGTCTGTTGTTTGCAAAGCTCGGCCTGGAGCCGATGGAGCTCGCGACTGTAACGCCAGCTCAATCCCTGTCTTGCCCGGCGTGACGGTCCGGGCATCGCGTCAGATCGACAATGACAGATAGGCACGATCAGGCACTTCAGGCGCTGGCCAGCCGAGGGCGATTGAGAGCCCTTGCTCCTCGCGCGGGCATCGATTTTTCTTCGAACGATTATCTGGGGCTCGGCGCTTCGAGCGAACTGCGTTCAGCAATTGCAGCCGCGCTGCAGCGTGGCGTCGCCGTCGGCGCTGGCGGCTCGCGCATGTTGCGCGGCAACGATCCTGAACACGAAGCGTTGGAAGCCAGCGCAGCGGCCTATTTCGGAGCCGAAGCGGCACTTTTTTTTGGCGGCGGCTTCATTGCCAACACCGCCATATTTTCAACTTTGCCGCAGCGCGGCGACGTGATTTTTTACGACGAGCGCATTCACGCCAGCGCTCACGATGGTATGCGCGCCAGCAAGGCGGTAGCTGTCGCAGTCTTGCACAACGATGTGCAAGCGTTTGAGAACGCTATCACCGCCTGGCGCCAAGCCGGCGGCAAAGGGCGGCCGTGGATCGCGGTCGAAAGCCTCTATTCGATGGACGGCGATCGTGCGCCGCTGCCGGAACTGTCTGAAATCGCGAACCGGCACGACGCCATGCTGGTAATCGATGAGGCCCACGCCACAGGTGTTTACGGGCTTAATGGGCGAGGGCTAGCGTCGGCCATTGAAGGTCAGCCCAATATCGTCTCATTGCATACCTGCGGCAAGGCTCTGGGTGTTTCAGGGGCGCTGGTGTTGTGTTCGCGGGTCCTACGAGACTTTCTGGTCAATCGTGCCCGGCCCTTCATCTACGCCACCGCACCATCGCCACTTATCGCTGCAGGCGTTCGGGCAGCGCTTCACCTCAGCGAAACGCAACCGGAGCGCCGCGAGCGGCTGCAAAAAATGATCGCAATGACCAGCCAGATGCTGCCGCAAATGTGCGGGGTGACAGCCTCGGGATCGCAAATTCAACCCATTGTCGTGGGTTCCGATATGCGGGCTGTGCGGCTCGCATCCGCAATGCAGGCGCACGGCTTTGACATCCGTGCTGTTCGCCCGCCAACCGTGCCGGAGGGCACGGCGCGGCTGCGCATATCCCTCACGCTGAATGCCACTGAAGCCGAAGTCGAGCGCATGATCGCGACGCTCGCAAAAGAGTTGCAACGGATGCCCGTATGACACGCACTTTCGTTGTTACAGGTACAGATACTGGCATCGGCAAAACCGTTTTTTCCGCCGCATTGGCCGGTGCGCTCGATGCGTCATACTGGAAGCCCATTCAATCAGGGCTGACGCCAGAAACAGATAGTGCGCGGGTCGAGAGCCTGTCGGGACTTGCCACGCACAAAATTCTACCCGAGGCCTATCGCTTCAAGGCAGCGCTGTCGCCGCATCGGGCGGCTGAACTCGACGATATCAAAATCGACGCTGCAAAGATCAATCCCCCTAACGTCGAAGGCCCGTTGATCATCGAGGGCGCTGGTGGGGTAATGGTGCCCGTCAAGCGCGAAATGTTGTTTGCCGATGTGTTCGCGCGATGGGAATTGCCAGTCATCTTGTGTGCGCGGACGGCACTCGGTACGATCAATCACAGTCTGCTGTCGCTGGAAGCGTTGCGATCTCGAGATGTGCCAGTGCTCGGCATCGCATTTATCGGGGACGAGAACGCCGATAGCGAGCAAACCATTTGCAGCATTGCCAACGTGATGCGGCTCGGCCGGTTGCCATATCTCGACCCGTTGAATGCACAGTCCCTGCGCGCGGCCTTCTCTGCGAATTTCAGGCTGGAGGATTTCGCATGAGTGCAGCGAAATCACCAGTTTGGCATCCCTTTACGCAACACGCGACAGCGCCCGATCCCGTGCCTGTCGTGCGCGCGCAAGGCGCCTACCTCGAAGCCGCAGACGGACGCCGGATCTTTGATGCCATTTCGTCTTGGTGGGTGGTGACGCACGGGCATCGCCACCCAAAGATCATTGCGGCGATCAAGGATCAGGCCGAGCAGCTCGATCAGGTTATTTTTGCCGGCTTCACACATCCGCCCGCCGAGAAACTGGCCCGGCAGCTTGTCGATATTGCGCCCGCTGCACTGGCGCACGTCTTCTTTTCGGATTCCGGCTCGACGTCAGTTGAAGTTGCCTTGAAAATGGCGCTGGGGTTTTGGCGCAATCGCGGCACCCCGCGCACGAAAATCATAGCCATGGAGCACGCCTATCACGGGGACACAGTAGGCGCGATGTCGGCCGGAGCGCGCGGCGTGTACAATCAATCCTACAAGCCGATGCTGTTCGATGTGGTGCGCATTCCGTTTCCGGCCGAGGGTCAAGAACAGCTAACCCTCGATGCGCTAGAAACGGCTTGCCGTTCCGGCGAAGCAGCAGCGCTCATCGTTGAGCCGCTGATCCTCGGTGCCGGAGGCATGCTGATTTATTCGCCGGCCGTGCTCGCCAGCATGAAGGCGGTTTGCGAACGACACGAAGTGCTTTTCATTGCGGACGAAGTGATGACTGGCTGGGGCCGCACGGGTACGCTGTTTGCGTGCGAGCAGGCAAACGTCTCGCCCGATATTATGTGCCTTTCGAAGGGCTTGACGGGTGGCGTCATGCCGCTCGCCGTAACGCTGTGTTCGTCCAAAATTTTTGAAGCCCACGTCTCGGCCGATCGCGGAAAGACATTCTTTCATTCCTCAAGCTACACCGCGAACCCGATTGCGTGCGCGGCTGCGTGCGCCAACCTCGATGTCTGGGCTGAAGAGCCCGTTCGAGAGCGCATAGCCAAGCTCGTGGCGATGCAAACCAAGCGGTTAGCGCCTTTCAAAAGTGATGCGCGATTTGAAAACATCCGCCAACTCGGCACCATTGCCGCCTTCGATCTCAAGGTAGAAGACACAGGATACCTCGCTGAAGCCGGACCGCGTTTGAGTGCTGCGTTACTCGCCCGCAATGTGCTTCTGCGTCCGCTCGGTAATACGGTTTACCTGATGCCACCCTACTGCTCGGCAGACGAAGATCTCGATGACGTCTACGCGGCGCTTGCCGAATTTGGCTAAAATTCTCGCAACAACTTTCATGCATTTCTCTACTTTTTATGATGACACTCCGTAGTGGGCGTATTGTTTGGCGCGTGGCCTTCTTAACCATTGTATCGCCACGATTTTTAGCCAATTCAGATGGAGAATTAAGGTGCTTGGAGAAGGCATTTATGGCCTGACGTTCAAGGACCCTCGCAGGGGCGTCTGCCGTGCGGATGAGAACGGCGCCGCTGCGCTACACGAAGACGCCGAAGCCCTCGCGATTTTGCGCAATGGAAAAATTCTCGGCTCCGACCGCTGGGGCGGAGTATTCTCCGGGACGTATTTCTTTGATCCTCTTTCGGGGTGTAACCGCGTTCAAGTTCGGCTCGAACTGCCGCCAGAAGGGGAGTTGTTCACCGGCTTTGCCGCAGGGAATGAGGGAGCCTCGCTTGAGATTGTTGCGGCCTTCGACCGTGCGGAAACGATCGTCGTGACCACGGTCGACATTGCCGGGCATCCGGTCGACGTCGAGTTGGCCTATATCGGACCGTTGCCAAACCTGGGGTACTAAGCCGGTTAATCCGGTCGAACCGCTTCACATGCCGCCTAAATCGCTCTATTGCGACCTCAGAGATGAATGATTGGTGGCTGATTTCCACATGACTTTGACGGCACGGCGCATTCTGCTCGGTGAAATTTCGAGCGCACACGGCATTCGTGGCGAAGTGCTCGTTCGCTCGTTTGCAGCCGAGCCTGAAGACATCGCCGCCTATGGCCCTCTCGAAGACGAGAGCGGCAAACGCACCTATGATCTGGACGTTGTACGCGTCACACCCAAAGGGGTGATCGCCCGTGTGGCAGGCGTGGCCGACCGCACGGAGGCCGAGACCCTGAAAGGCGTCAAGCTGTATGTCGAGCGGACAAAGTTACCAGAGACTGGCGAAGAAGAATTTTATCACGCCGATCTGATCGGCTTGCAGATTAACGCGCACGACGGGTGTCCGAAGGGTGAAATCGTAGCCGTTGTGAATTTCGGGGCGGGAGACCTCCTAGAAATCCGCTATGAGGCGCAGCAGCAGACGGTTCTGGTGCCACTCACCAAAGCCTGCGTTCCGGTTATTGATCTTCAACACCGTCTCGTCACCGTTGTTTTGCCGGAGATGATCGAAGCGGAAGTGGGTGAATCTCAAACGATCGAAGACGGCGGCGATACCGGGCGAGAGCCCGGCGCCGGATGATGCGGCTCAGAACATCGCCGGGTGCACCTTGTCAGGCGGCGCGTGACCATCAAGGAACGCCTTGATGTTGATGATGACCTTTTCGCCCATGTCGATGCGGCCTTCCACGGTTGCAGAACTCATGTGCGGCAGTGCCACCACACGATCCGACGATAGCAGCTTGGGGTTGATGGTTGGTTCGTGTTCGAACACATCGAGGCCGGCGCCAGCAATGGTTCCCGCTTCGATCATGCGGGCTAACTCGTTCTCGTCGATGACTTCGCCGCGTGCGGTGTTGACGATATAAGCAGTCGGCTTCATCAGTTTCAAACGCCGCGCCGAAAGCAGGTGATAGGTCGCTGGCGTGTGCGGGCAATTGATCGACACGATATCCATGCGCATCAACATTTGGTCGAGGCTTTCCCAGTAGGTCGCCTCAAGCTCGCGTTCAAGTTCGAGCGGCAGCCGCTTACGGTTGTGATAGTGAATCTGCAATCCAAATGCGCGGGCGCGATGCGCGACAGCCTGACCGATACGGCCCATGCCGACGATGCCAAGACGCTTGCCAAAAATGCGATGGCCGAGCATCCACGTCGGCGACCAGCCAGCCCATTGGTTTTTGGCATCACGCAAGTAGGCAGTGCCTTCGGCAATGCGCCGCGGCACGCCGAGAATGAGCGCCATAGTCATGTCGGCGGTATCTTCGGTCAAAACGCCGGGCGTGTTTGTTACGGTGACGCCGCGCATGCGCGCTGTGTCCAAATCGACGTTGTCGACGCCAGTTCCGAAGTTGGCGATGAGGCGCAGATTGGGACCGGCCTGACTGATAACGCCGCGATCGATGCGGTCCGTGACGGTGGGGACCAGTACGTCGGCGATCCGCGCTGCGGCCACGAGGTCTGCCTGCGTCATCGGCTGGTCGGCGACATTCAACCGTGCGTCGAACAACTCACGCATGCGGGTTTCAACGACGTCAGGAAGTTTGCGCGTTACGATCACGATTGGCTTATGAGCAGTGGCCGGCATTTTTTGTCCTGGATTTGGTCCTGAGCCTGAAAACGGGTCGTGGTAAGCAGTCTTCTCGGCGGCAAAGGCTGGCGAGTTCAAGGGTGCGGAGGCTGACCCACTTCGTGTGTCTAACAGAAGGCCATGGGGAAAACAAAGTTCTGGATAACGTGACGCGACGGGGTGCCTCATGCAGGCCCAGCAACTCCCTGGCAAGCATGTAAGGCCGATTTCAGGCACAGGAAATGTGGAATTTTATCACGATGCGGTACGACACTCGCTGCCGGGCGCCGGGCTGGCTGACCGCGATTTTGCTGTTGGCTTTGGTAGATTCAAATAGCGCATTTGCACAATCGCCGGGCGTGGGGCCTGTCGAAAGTGGCGCTCCCGAAGCGGTGCCAGCTATGGCACCGCCAACTGCCAGTGCTGCATCCAAGGGCCCCAGCGGATTGGCGTTGCCGCGCTTCGTCAGCCTCAAATCGGACAGGGTCAATTTGCGTGCCGGCCCTGGCACGGACTATCCCGCCTCATGGGTGTTCCGGCGCGCCGGCTTGCCGCTGGAGGTGATCAAGGAGTTTGAAACGTGGCGGCAGGTGCGTGATGCCGAGGGAACGACAGGTTGGGTTCTGCAATCGTTTCTGTCGGGGCGGCGCACCGCCTTGGTGTTGCCCTGGGACGTCAAAGCCGGAGCAGCTCTGCCGCAAGTGCCGATTCGCAACAGCGACAGCACATCATCGCGTCCGATCGCGATTGTTGAGGCCGGTGTTATCGCCAATATTCTGGGCTGTGATAGCGTTTGGTGCCACGTCACCGTCGATGCGTATCGAGGCTACATCGAGCAAAAAAAGCTATGGGGTGTTTACGCCAACGAAGTGGTGAAATAGCCGGGCAAATTTCGCTATCTGTTCACTTCGCAACCAAACGCACGACAACGTCGATGTGGCTGATCTTCATGCCGTCAGGCGGCTGAGGTAGGCCATCGACCCGGATTTCTGAGCCCGGGATGTCGATTAAGCGGTTTTCATGTTCGATGAAAAAGTGATTGTGGTTTGAGGTGTTTGTGTCGAAATAGGCTTTGCCGCCGTCGATTGCCAACTCTCGCAGCAGGCCCGCCTCTGTGAACTGGTGCAGTGTGTTATAAACAGTGGCGAGTGAGACGTGCTCGCCCGCGTTCAGGGCCTCAATATGCAGCATTTCAGCTGACACATGCCGGTCGCCCGAGCCGAATAGGAGGGCGCCCAGCGTCAGCCTCTGGCGCGTCGGGCGCAGCCCTGCTTCACGCAGCCGCACGCCAACTCCGATGGTTTTGCACCCGGAAGTCAGGCCGCAGCCCTGTTTTTCGAACGAATCCTGCATCGGGTAGCTCTCAAATAACTGCGAAACCCGAAGCGCTAGGTGCCAGTTTCGCACCTGCAATCGAGCCAAACCACAACAATTACCGAAGTATAGTGCCTGACCGGGGGGGCTGCAACTGGCACCACCACCATTTCTTTGGAGCGTCTGGCCGTCGGAACTTGCGATCCGGGCATATCTCCGCCACTCTTGACCTTGACGCCGTTTGTCGTTTGAACGACGCATGGGCGCGTTGCGCGACGCGCAGCTCAGCTTTGGTCGCGGAACTGTTTCCGCGGCTCTTTGGACTTCGGGGGAGCCTCACAGACTATGGCGGATCGCCGTTCAAATTTTGATTTTGAGGCACTGTTGTCGTGCGGACGTGGCGAGTTGTTCGGTCCCGGCAATGCGCAGTTGCCGTTGCCGCCGATGCTGATGTTCGATCGCATAACCCACGTCTCAGAAACCGGTGGGGCCCACGACAAGGGGCAGATCATCGCTGAACTGGATGTGGCCGGCAACAAGCGGCTCGATTGGTTCTTCGACTGCCACTTCCAAGGCGATCCGGTGATGCCGGGCTGCCTCGGCCTAGATGCCATGTGGCAGCTGACTGGCTTCTATTTGGGCTGGCTCGGAGCACCGGGCCGCGGCCGCGCACTGGGTGTGGGCGAAGTCAAATTCACTGGCATGGTGCTGCCCACTGTTAAAAAAGTCGAATACGTCATCGATATGAAGCGGGTCATCTTACGCCGCTTGAAACTGGCCATCGCCGATGGGCAGTTGAAAGCAGATGGTGAAGTGATCTACACCGCAACCGACATGCGGGTTGGTCTGTTTGAGGCGGGTGACACCGCCGCGACGCCGGGCGCGTGAACGTAAAGTATCCATGGGCGGGTGCTGCCTGCACGATCGCACGTCGAGCGGTTCTTCGTTCCGCCCGTGCCCAGACTGACCGGAAAGGGCTTTCTTGATGAGACGAGTCGTCGTCACCGGCATGGGTGTTGTGTCCTCAATCGGGAACAATACCCAAGAGGTGCTCGCCTCGCTTCGTGAGGCGAAGTCCGGCATTACCTTTGCCGAGCAGTACGCCAAGCTCGGTTTCAAATGCCAGGTCCACGGTGAGCCCAAGCTCGATTGGGAAGCCCAGGTTCCCCGCAAGCCCAAGCGCTTCATGAATGCCGGCGTTGCCTGGAACTACATCGCCATGGACCAAGCCATCCGCGATGCCGGGTTGGAGCAAAGCGACGTTATCAACGAGCGGTCGGGCATTATTATGGGCTCGGGCGGCCCTTCTACGCGCGCCATCGTGGAAGCCGCAGAAACAACGCTGAAATCGGGCGGACCGAAGAAAATCGGGCCGTTCGAAGTTCCTAAAGCCATGTGCTCGGGCCCTTCGGCAGCTTTGGCGACAGCCTTCCAGATCAAGGGCACCAATTATTCGATTTCGTCAGCGTGCGCCACGAGCGCCCATTGCATTGGAAATGCTGCCGAACTCATTCAGTGGGGCAAGCAGGACATCATGTTCGCGGGTGGCTGCGAAGAGCTCGATTGGACACTGTCGAACCTGTTTGACGCCATGGGTGCCATGTCGTCGAGGTTCAACGCTACGCCTTCGACGGCGAGCCGTGCTTACGACAAGAACCGCGATGGGTTCGTGATTGCTGGCGGAGCAGGCGTCGTTGTGCTCGAAGAGCTGGAACACGCCAAAGCCCGCGGTGCACGCATTTATGGCGAAGTGGCTGGTTACGGCTGCACATCAGATGGTTTCGATATGGTCGCCCCGTCTGGCGAAGGCGCCGCGCGGTGCATGAAGCTCGCCATGGCCGGTTTAGACGGCAAGGGCGTTGGCACCGTCGACTACATCAATCCGCATGGCACCGGCACTCCTGTCGGCGATGAGCGGGAGATACAAGCCATCCGCGACGTCTTTGGCGATAAGATTCCGGCGATCGCCGCAACCAAGCCTCTGACAGGCCATTCCCTTGGTGCGATAGGCGTTCAAGAAGCGATTTTCTCGCTGTTGATGATGAAAAACGGTTTCATCTGCGAAAGTGCGCATATCGAAGAGCTCGACCCTGCGTTTGCGGGTTTGCCAATCGTGCGCCAGCGCCAGGACAACGTGGAGCTTAACTGTGTGATGTCGAACAGCTTCGGGTTCGGCGGGACAAATGCAACATTGGTGTTCCGCCGGCACGATGGTTAACCTCTTTCTTTAAGCCGGCGATTGGACGCTTCCATTCCGGGGCTCCATTTGATCGGGCCTGTGATGACTGTGTTCAATAAGGGACCCGGCTGGTTCGCAACGGCTGGGTCTGTTCCTGATGGCGTAGCGAGGGCTTTGATGGCCGAGATTGATATTGCTAAGCCCGGTCCAATCATGGCCGGCAAACGCGGACTGATCATGGGGGTGGCCAACGAGCGGTCCATCGCTTGGGGCATTGCGCGGGTCTTGGCCGGGCAGGGCGCCAAATTGGCGTTCAGCTACCAGGGCGATGCGTTCGGCCGCCGTGCCATTCCACTCGCGCAGTCGGTCGGCTCCGAGGTCATTGTGCCGTGCGACGTGAACGACCTCGCCAGCGTCGATAACGTTTTTTCCGAAATCAAGAATGCCTGGGGCGAGATCGACTTCGTTGTGCACGCTTTGGCGTTTTCGGACCGCCGCGAATTGGCTGGCCGCTACGCCGATACCTCGCGCGAAAACTTCACCAACACCATGGTGATTTCGTGCTTCTCGTTCACTGAAATCGCTAAGCGTGCGGCCGAGATTATGCCCAACGGCGGATCGTTGCTGACGCTCAGTTACGGCGGCTCGACCCGCTGGGTGCCGTCGTACAACGTCATGGGTGTGGCGAAGGCGGCACTGGAAGCCTCGGTACGCTATCTCGCTGCCGATCTCGGCCAGCAAAACATCCGCGTCAATGCGCTGTCGGCTGGCGTTATGCGCACGCTCGCCGGTGCTGGTGTTTCGGATGCACGCTCGATTTTCAATTACCAGCGCGATCACTCGCCTCTGCGCCGGACGCCGACGCTGGACGATATTGGCGGCTCGGCGCTTTATCTGCTGTCGCCGTTGTCGGGCGCTGTAACGGGCGAAGTGCATTTCGTCGATTGCGGCTACAACATGGTTGCGATGCCGACGCTTGAGGCCCTCAAGGCAGCCGAGCAGGACGCGAGTTCCGCAGGCCGCAAAGCAGGCGAGGCTGCTGAATAGAGATATCCTGCTTGGCGGTGCCGCCTCGGCACTTCAGCTATCGAAACGAATTAGGGGACGGTACGCCAAAGCGACCGTCCCCTTTTTTTTTCATATCAACGATGTGGATCTGAACGCCCCGACCTCACGCTTAGGCCTCACGCTTCGGTCTTGACCTTCGTGATGGCGGGCAACGACGGATCGGTGATCTCCATCGGACGGCGCTTGGGGGCCGGTGGCTGGAACGCCCTGCGCGCGTGAAATTCGCAATACGGCAGCCCGTTGACTTTATTCTTGCCGCAGAAGTGGAAGTCCGACATCTGCGGGTCGCCAATCGGCCAGCGGCACGAGCATTCCGAAAGCGTCTGAATGGTCTTGCGCTCTTTGAGCGGGATCACGAGTTCTTCGACAGCCGGAACGAACGGTTCGGCATCGGGCTGGTAGAGCTGGCGAACGAGCGGATTGCCATTGGTGGCGAAACCGCGCTTTTGCAGGCGCTGCTTGACGTTTGCTGCCGCCGCTGCACGGGCGCGGGGGCGGTGGCTCTTCATGCGTGAGGTGGTGGCGCGGCCGGAAAGCCCGAGACGATGGACTTTTCCGATCACGGCGTTGCGTGTGACTTCTCCAAGGCGGCCAGCAATTTGACTGGCGCTCAAACCTTCGCTCCACAGCTTCTTCAAAAGCTCGACGCGCTCATCGTTCCAGCCAACCATTCGGGTGCTCCCACAAAAATTCAAAGCGGCAGCGCGCTCAATGGCGCGCATCCGGGTGCTCAGCGGGAGCCGGTTCGATGGCCATCGGCTACGCAAAGGCGCAGCACGAGGCTCGTGTCCGGGCGATCCCGCAACAAAAACTCTAAGATTTGGAACTGAACAACAGGCGCGCACAAAAAACTGAGGGCTATTCCCTACAGGGGAAGCCCAACGCGCACCGGACGAACGTAAAAACAAAAACCCCTAACAGTAGGGGACCGCGTAACACCGCGATATCTCGTGTCCGGCTGAGGTCAAACTACAACAACTAGATTTCCCCCTACAAGCCGTCGTGAGGGTCGCTGAGGGAGTTGACACGTCCGACGTTGCTGATTCGCAACAACTCGATTCGCTAAGTCCCAGAAGACAGGCTTTCGGCGGGGGCATGAAAAACCTTTTCCCCGTTATTCGCGAGTTTTGCGACACGTATTCTGTGCGTGGTTTCGTTGACAGGAAAGCCTGCACTCAAGTATCAACGATTTTTCCACGGCCGCCGGAGAGGCGGCTTTTTGATTTTTTGGGGAGAGGCCATGGGCGCCGCGTCCAAGCCCCTTCAGTCCGGGAACGCCGTTCACACCGCCATGCAAGGCCCTTCGCCTGCGGTGATGGGCACCTACGCGCGCCAAGATGTGGTGTTTGTCCGCGGCGAAGGCTCCTGGCTGTTCTCAACCGGCGGTGACCGCTACCTCGATTTCGGCTCGGGCGTTGCAGTGAATGCGCTCGGCCATGCCCATCCACGGTTGGTGGCGGCGCTAACGCACCAAGCGACGCAGCTCTGGCACACGTCGAACTTGTACCGGGTCGAACGGCAGGAACAGCTGGCTGAAAAGCTTGTGCAGGTCACCTTTGCAGATAAGGTTTTCTTCTGCAATTCCGGGGCCGAGGCATGCGAGGGCGCGATCAAGGCAGCGCGGCGCTACCACTTTGTTTCGGGTCACCCAGAGCGCTGGCGCATCATTACGTTCACGGGCGCCTTCCATGGCCGCACGCTGGCGACCATCGCTGCGGGTGGTAACCCGAAATATCTTGAAGGGTTTGGCGAACCGGCCCCCGGTTTCGACCATGTCGGCTTTGGCGACCACGACGGCCTGCACGCTGCCATCGGACCTGAAACCGCAGCCATCTTGATGGAGACGGTGCAAGGTGAAGGCGGCGTGCGCCCGGTTCCCATGCAGTGCCTCAAGGGCGTGCGAGAACTGTGCGACCGTCACGGGTTGCTATTGATCCTCGATGAAGTTCAAACCGGCATGGGCCGCTCTGGCCGGCTGTTTTCGCACGAGTGGGCTGGCATCACTCCCGACATCATGGCCGTCGCCAAGGGGCTTGGTGGTGGGTTTCCGGTCGGCGCTATTTTGGCAACCGCCGAGGCGGCCAAGGGGCTTACGCCGGGCTCGCACGGTTCGACGTTTGGCGGCAATCCGTTGGCAACAGCTGTGGGTGCTGCGGTGCTCGACGTGATGCTAGAACCTGGTTTCCTTGAGGCCGTCGTGCTGAAGGCCAACCGCTTGAAGCAGGGGCTGGTTCAGCTGAAAGACCAGTTCCCAGGCGTTGTGGAAGACGTGCGCGGCCAGGGCTTGCTGGCGGGCATCAAAGTCACGCCACCGGCGGCCGATGTGGTTCAGGCTGCTCGCGCCGAACATCTGCTTGTTGTGTCTGCCGCCGAAAATGTCATTCGCGTACTGCCGCCACTAACGGTATCCGACGAAGAGTTGGGAATCGGGCTTGGATGGCTGGCGCGGGCTTTCACCCATTTTACAAACGCGAAGAAATCATAATGTCGAACCGCAAACGCCCCGCCGTCACGCAAGGCGCACTCATGAAATCCGCTGCCAAGCCCGTTCGCCATTTTCTCGATCTCGATAGCGTCGACGCCAAGACGTTACGCCGTATCATAGATGCGGCGCACGCAATGAAGGCTGCGGGTAAGCGGGTGCCGCAGAAGCTGAGGCCGAAAAACATCGAAGATCAGGTACTCGCTATGATTTTCGAAAAGCCTTCGACCCGCACGCGCGTGTCGTTCGACGTCGGCATGCGGCAACTCGGTGGCCAGACGATCGGGCTCAACCACGATGATCTGCAGCTCGGCCGCGGCGAAAGCATCTCCGATACCGCGCGCGTTCTGTCGCGCTATGTCGATGCCATCGTTTTGCGCGCTAACGCTCACGAAACGCTTCTTGAACTGGCGCTGCATTCTGCCGTGCCCGTGATCAACGGACTGACCGACAAAACGCATCCCTGCCAGATTATGGCTGACGTGATGACATTCGAAGAGCACCTGGGGCCGATAAAGGGCCGGACGGTGGCCTGGGTGGGAGATGGCAACAACGTCGCTGTGTCCTGGATGCATGCCGCACAGCGCTTCGAATTTACATTGCGGCTCGCCTGCCCAGCCGAATTGCAGCCCGAGAAAGAGTTCCTCGACTGGGCGCGCCGCGAAAAGGCGTCTGTCTCGCTCACCACCGATCCTGTCAAGGCGGTGCGCGGCGCGGATTGCGTTGTCACCGATACTTGGGTGTCGATGGGCCAGTCAGATGCCGCTCGCCGCAAGCAATTGTTGAAGCCCTACGCCGTCGATGCAAATCTGATGAGCAAAGCTGCTGATGGGGCGATTTTCATGCATTGTCTGCCTGCCTATCGCGGGCACGAAGTTACGGCCGATGTGCTCGATGGCCCGCAATCTGTGGTGCTCGACGAAGCCGAAAACCGCTTGCACGCTCAGAAGGCCATCCTCGCTTGGTGTTTAGGTGCCGACTAAGGCGTTCGCTCCGGGCTGTGCGGGTTTGCAATGGTAGACGTCCGATCTCAATCCCGCGTTCAGGTGCCGCCGGCTGGCGATGATGCCGTGTTGCCGTTCGGCACATCCGATCCGTTCATCCGTGGGCGGTTGGTGCGTTTAGGGCCGTGCGTCGACACCATTCTCAACCGGCATGCCTACCCTGATGCTGTTAGCGAAATTCTTGGCGAAGCCATTGCGCTGACCGCCATGCTTGGCGCTTCGGTGCCGCTTGGGGGCAAGCTGTCATTGCAGGCGCGCACCGATGGTCCGATCGGTTTTCTCTTCGTTGACTACGAGGCAGGTGGATTGTTGCGCGCGACGGCGAGTTTCAACGGTGCGCGCGTTTCCGAAATTTCTCATGCCGGCGAAGGGCTCGCTCGCCAAGACCGTTCGCGATCGGATCTGTTGGGGGCCGGCCATTTGGCGTTGACGCTCGAGCCAGGAGAAGGGCTCGACCGCACCCAGGGCATTGCTGCGCTGGACGGAGGGACGTTGACACAGGCGGCACAAGCCTATTTCCGCCAGTCCGAGCAATTGCCGACGTACATTCATCTCGCCGTTGCCAAGCACTTCGTGGCAAGCGCGGGAGGCGGATCAAATTGGCATTGGCGCGCGGGTGGGCTCATCGTGCAGCACCTGCAGCGTCCACTCGATGATGCGGGTGAGGCCGGCGCCGACGATTGGAACACTGTCCATACTCTGGCAGCAACAGTGGAAGATCATGAATTGCTCGATCCCGCGCTCGCGCCGGACCGGTTGCTCTTCCGCTTGTTTCAAGAAGAAGGCGTGCGCGTCTATGCGCCCAAACCCTTGGCCGTTCACTGCCGGTGCTCGCGCGACAAGGTCGAGGCCTTTCTCAAGAGCTTTGGCCGCGAACAGCTGACAGATATGCATGACGCTGAAGGCAAAATCACGGTGACGTGCGAGTTCTGCAGCGCGGCCTATCGCTTCGAGCCCGACGAAATTTAATTGGGCGTCATCTGCGTTCGATCAAACGATGAAAAAATCTGCGGCCGACAGCGAGGGCTTGGTGCTGAGCACCACAAAGACAATCGCGGCGCTCGCGCCAGACCCATCCACGTCATAGTGCAGTTGGCCAGTCGCCTGATGATAAACAAAGCGATCGTCCGCTTCCGAGGCAACAGTTCCAAGAGCGAACAACCCAAACCCAAGCGCTCCGTTGCCGCCAACGTCTGCGAAAATGGCATCGTCGATGTGAAGGTGGTCGATACCGGAGCGGAAATCGGTGATCGTGTCGATGTTGGACGGCCCGGTAGCCGAATTAAACAAGAACACGTCACTGCCACCGCCGCCCGTCAGGCGGTCGTTGCCGCCGTTGCCGGTCAGTGTATTGGCACTATCGCTGCCGGTCAGTTGATCACTAAATGATGAGCCCGTTATATTTTCAAAGCCCGAAAGGGTATCCCGTCCAGCGCCACGCGTGTCCTGTTCGCGGGTGTTGGAGAGGGTGGCTTTAACGGCTCGGGACGCGTGCTCGTACGAAACCGTATCGCCCTCCGCGCCATGGCTTCCGCCCACGAGTCTATCGGAGCCACCCCGGCCCTCGATGACGTCGTCTCCCTCGCCGCCAGAAATCTTGTTGGCGTTTGAGTCACCCTTCAGCCAGTCATCATGGGTGGAGCCAATCAGGTTCTCGATGTCGGAGCGGCCCAAAGACGCAAACGCAAACACGTCTCCAGCTAGCGCTCCATCGGTGCCGTTGCCGATGTAGAGGTCAACAGCCACGAAAGACGAGGCCCACGCATACGAGACGGTGTCGTTGCCGCCGCCGCGCAATTGGTCGTTGCCAGCGCCGCCGCTCAGCACGTTGGCTGCGGAATTACCCGTGATGACATCGTTGCCGGATCCGCCGCGCGCATTCTCAATGACGACACCGTTGGCGATCGTGAAGCCGCCGTAGATGCCTTTGGCGTAGGATGGGGCGCCGCCGCCGAGCGATGAATTGTCGAGTGTCGCCGCGCGCAAATCAATCCGCACATTGGATTTACTCGAATGGACAATCGTGTCGATGCCGCCTGTGTCCCACAGGCAAACCCAACCCGTTCCAGACTTGTTGGCCGACGGCAGCCGGTAAACGTCACTGCCGTTGTGGGAGGTCGTGTTGGCTCCGTAGAGATACTGTATCGCGGCGATATCGAAGGCCATCGGGCCAGCTGAAAAACCATACTTTGTAAGGCCGCGCTCGGCCGGGTGTTGGGCCGAGGCCCAGCCATCGTTGTAGGACATCACGGTGTAGATGCCCTGGTTGAGCTTATTCGAACCAAGGTCTTCGTCGTGTCCGCTTCGCACTCCCGGGAATAGCCCAGAGCCACCTCCGTCATCGTGCGGGTGGGCGAGGCCGAGCCCATGCCCCAGTTCATGCACCAAGGTGACGAAGTCGAAGCCGCTAGAGCCAAAGCCGCCGGGCGTGAAGTAGCTGAAGTTATAGTATCCGTAACTGCGTTCGCCGTCACCGAGCAGAAGCGGACCGTCATACTCGGGTCCGTTGAGCGCCGAGTCCGGTGTGCCATGTTCGCCAAGAATGCCGGGCAGACGGGCATCAGAGCCTAAGCGTTCGACCAGGTGTGCACTGGCGGCTGATCCGGTCTGTACAAACGTGATGTTGGCGACATCGCTCCACGTCTTCAAGGCGCGCGTGAGGGCCGCGCCTTCTGCCGAAGTCCAACTGCGCCCCGCATAGGTATCGAGAAAATAATTGATCACGACGGGCTCGCCCGGGGCCGCAGCCGCATTCGCCCAGTGCCAGCCGCCCCACAACAGAGCATCGACATAGGTATCGCCAGAAAATGGCATTTGGCTGGGCGCTGTCACCACAGATTGCCTGCCTTCATGAGCACTTCGATCAACCACTGATTGCAATAGCGGTGCAGTAACGAACAGCAGGAGTTTGCCAATCAGGCATCAGGGCAACGGCTTTGGTTGCCCCGAACTACAATCCGCCAATCTCAACGCAGCGCAAGCTCGGGTTAGGATTGGGGGCTGCCGCCAAAAGAACAAGGTTCTTGGCAAGTACGCATCCACTGGGGAGCATTCGGTCTTGTGCAACGCTCAAGCGCACTTGTAGACGTATTTGAAACGGTGGCGCCAAAACTTCCGGTTGCTTTCTCCCCCGAGGCACGACAAATCGAAGCCGTGTTGTAAAACAGCCTTCTGCCAAGGGGTGACTATGAGACGGTTTCGAACAGCGTCGCAGGCAATCGGAGCAGCGCTCGCTGCATTGAGTTTGCTGACCCAAGCATCTGCCGCTGAAGACGCCGGCACCCTCGTGATCACGCTTGCCGGCGATGTGGGCTTGAATCCAACCAATCAGACGGTTGATGCAAAGGGCGTCACCGATGGCGGTTTTCAGACATGGGCAGATACCACGGCGAGCATCGCGCAAGACATCAATGGTGATCTCAACTTCATGAACGTCGAGACCGTGGTCACCAACCGCAACGATCTCGCGCCCGATCTCAAGGGGCAGAGCGGTCCGTTCAATTTCCGCATGCATCCGAACGGGTTGAAGCACCTCGTGGGCACCGGATTCAACGTCCTGTCGCTCGCCAACAATCATTCGATGGACTACGGCGTGCCGGGATTAAAAGAGACGCTTGCGCACGTGAGCGCCTTACGCGGCAAGGGCATTCTGGCGGCCGGCGGTATCGGCCAAACCTTCGATGAAGCCGCCCGCACCGATGTGTTTTCAATCAAGGGCAGCACCATTGCCTATGCTGCGACGGGAATTATCACCAACGATCTCGAGCGCCATCGCGCCGGGCCAGCGTCCCCTGGCCAGACGTCTTATCGTAACGCGGCCGACTTCGCGGCGGTGCGCAAGGGTCTTGTGGCAGCCCAGGCCGATCTGCGCATCTTGTCGGTCCACTATGGCATCGAAGGCCAAGTGCGTACCGACGCCCGGCAGGTTTCTGATTTTCGCGGGCTTGCCGCCGATAAGGATGGCATCGATCTCATCGTCGGCCACCACGCTCACGTGGTACGCGGGGTGGAGCAGCGCGGCACGTCGGTGATCTTCTATGGCCTCGGCAATTTTCTGCATCACGGTACGGCCAACATCACCGGCAAAGGCGTGTGCCGCGACTATGGACTGTTTGCGCGCGTGCATCTGGCGAAGGCGGAGAGTGGAAAACTTGAAATCAAGGCCGTTGAAGCGCTGCCGGTATCCGACACGCATCGTAAGACGCGGCGCATGACTGGGGCCAGCGGAGCGGCGCGCATTCACGTGCTCAATTATCTCGCCGCCACACTCGACAATCCAGCGTCAAACGCCAAGGGGATGCGCTTCACGCCGCAGAAAGATGGCAGCGGGCTTTACTGCGTGGCGGGTGCTGCAGCGCTCGGCGGGTCCATCGGTGCGTTGTGCAAGAGCTTCTCTCCAGCGCCTTCCATTCCAGTGGAACTGCGCGGATCGATTGCCGCTTCGTGCAGCCGTTAGACTAGGTTTCTGCCCATTGGGCGAGACGGCCGAGAAAAGCCATGCACTTGTCCAATTCGCTTTCGGCGATCCATTCGTTTGCGGTGTGCGCTTGGGCAATGTCGCCAGGGCCGCACACCACGGATGGAGCGCCAGCCCCCTGAAACAGGCCGGCTTCGGTTGCGTAAGACACGGCAAAAGTCTCGTTCTGCTGAGCGAGATTGAGCGCCAGCGCCACAACCTCAGAACCGTGAGCAGCGCCAAACGGTGGCACGGCATTGGTTTGCCGGATGGTGATCCCAGCTTCGGGTGCGATCGCCCGCATCTCTGGCAGGCATGATGTTTCGACGAAAGCGGCGAGGCGCGCCTCAATGGCAGCTATATCGAGGCCCGGCAAAGCGCGGACTTCAAAACCGAAGCTGGCATGAATGGGAATGATATTCGTTGCCGTGCCGCCGTTGATCAGCGTGACTTGCAAGGTCGGATAGGGCGGTGTGAAGCGCGCATCCGGAACAGAGTGTTTGAGTTCTTGCTCGATCCGGGCGAGTTCGTTGATGAGGCGGCTGGCATAGGTGATGGCGTTGACACCCAGATGCGCCATGCTTGAATGCGCAGCACGTCCCGTGATGTCTACTTGCCAGCGCACCGGGCCTTTGTGAGCATCGACCACCGTCATGCTGGTTGGCTCGCCGACAAACACCATGCGTGGCCGGATGAGACGGTCGCCCATTTGCGCAATCATCGGCCGCACGCCATGGCAGCCGGTTTCTTCGTCATACGAAAAGATAAGGTGCACGGGTGTTTTGAGATGGCCCCGGTTGAACACGGGCACCATAGCGAGCATGCAGGCGAGGAAGCCTTTCATGTCGGCCGTGCCGCGGCCATAGAGGCGGCCGTCGCGCTCTGTCAGAGTGAACGGATCGCTGTCCCACGTCTGGCCATCGACTGGCACGACGTCCGTATGGCCCGACAGGCCGATACCCGGAACGCCCGGCGGACCGATGGTTGCAAAGAGGCTCGATTTGAGGCCATCGGCGGTGGGCACACGCTGAGAGGCAATGCCGTGTTGGGCGAGAAAATCCTCGATGAAGTTGATGATCTTCAGATTGGATTTGTGGCTGGTGGTATCGAAAGCGACGAGCCGGGCCAGAAGTTCTTTTACGCTGTAGTCGGGGCCATTCATCCGGCGGGGCTCGCGAAAAGAAGAGGTCTGGAAGGCCGAGCAAGCCATCCTGAGCACTTCGAGAGGGATAAGCAGAAGCTATGGATTCTATCACTGTTTCCAAAATTTGAAACGCAGCAGTTGTGTGGCACGTATCCATAGTGCACAAATTGCCAGACGGCGGTTGATACAATCGAAAGGCTAGCCAAAATGCAGCACGACGACGTCAAGGACTACTACGGCAAGGTCTTGAAAACAAACGCCGACCTGCAGACTTCGGCCTGCTGCGATCCGGCTGCCATGCCCGAGCATATCAAGCGCCTTGCCGCCAATGTCCACGATGACGTGCTCGCCAAATACTATGGCTGCGGGCTTGTTGCACCTGATCTCCTCGAAGGCCGCCGCATCCTCGATCTTGGTTCGGGCTCGGGCCGCGATGCCTATATCCTGGCGCAGCTTGCAGGCCCAAAGGGCGAAGTCGTCGGCGTCGATATGACGGACGAGCAATTGGCCACCGCGCGCTCAACGCTTGATTGGCACGCCCGGAAATTCGGCTTTGCCAAGTCCAATGTGCGATTTGAGCAGGGCTACATTGAGCGCCTCGGCGATCTCAATCTCGAACCCGCGAGCTTCGATGTCATCGTTTCGAATTGCGTGCTCAACTTGTCGATCGACAAGCCTGCGGTGCTGCGGGGCGCTTATGACCTGTTGAAGAGCGGCGGCGAATTTTATTTTTCAGACGTCTATGCAGATCGACGGATGCCCGATTCCGTCCGCAATGACCCGGAGCTCTATGGCGAGTGTTTGGGAGGCGCTCTGTATTGGAACGATTTCTTGCCAATGGCAAAGCGCGCTGGTTTTCTCGATCCACGTTTGGTTACCAGCCGCCCGCTTGAGATCACCAACGCAAAGCTGAAGCCGAAACTGGGAGAGGCCAAATTCTATTCGGCGACCTACAGGCTTTTCAAACTTGATGCTCTGGAGACCGCTTGCGAAGACTATGGCCAAGCCGTCGTCTACAATGGCGGCATCGCGGGCCAGGAAGAAGCGTTCACGCTGGATGGCCATCACTATATCGCGCGCGGCAAGGTGTTCACCGTGTGCGGAAACACCTGGCGGATGCTGGCGGACACGCGCTATGCACCGCACTTCACCTTCATCGGCGATTTCTCCCGTCACTACGGCATCTTCGCGGGGTGTGGGACATCGATTCCGTTCTCAACTTCCGCGGTGTCGTGTGCAGATACCAGCGGCAGCTGCTGCTAGTCAGACTGAGATTTTTGTGCGTGGGCTGCTTGCGGCAAGCGAGCAGCAATTTTTGCGCTGTCGTATGCCGATCATTGAACTCGCGTAAGCGGTCCAGAGCGCAGGGTGGGGAGAAGAAGTATGGCGGTTTCGACGGCGCGGCGCCTTTGCGCTGAGGCATTGGGAACGGGTCTGTTGGTCACGGCTGTCGTCGGCTCTGGCATTATGGCAGCGAAACTGGCGGGTGGAAACGACGCGGTAGCGCTGTTGTGCAATACCATTCCAACGGGGGCGATCCTGTTTGTCTTGATTACGATCCTTGGCCCGTTGTCTGGCGCGCATTTCAACCCGGCAGTGACGCTGGCCATGCGGGCGCGGGGCGAAATTAGCTCAGGCCTCTCAGGTGGCTACATCGTTGCGCAAATCGCCGGGGGATGCCTCGGCACGCTGGCCGCGCATGGCATGTTCGATTTGGCGTTGCTGCAAGCCTCGTCAACCGTGCGCGCCGGTCCGGCGCAGTGGTTCGCCGAATTTGTCGCGACATTTGGCCTGCTGGTGACGATTTTTGGCGCCGTGCGGTTCGCTCCCGCTGCTGTTCCTACCGCCGTCGCGCTTTACATTACCTCGGCGTATTGGTTTACAGCCTCTACATCGTTTGCCAACCCCGCTGTCACCATTGCAAGAGCCCTCACCGACACGTTTGCAGGTATTGAACCCTCAAGCGTTGCCGGGTTCATTCTCGCCCAGCTTGCGGGCGCCATTGCCGGGACATTGCTTTCCGGATGGCTTTTTGCGGATGACAACAGCTGAAGCGGCGTAGTGCTTCGGCGAAGCTCCGGGGAGTTCGGGGCTTACCGTTCTCCCCAGAGCTGGCGGCTTCAGTTAGAACGTCAGCACGCTGCCGCCGCCAACTTCGATCACCTCGCCGGTGACCCAACGCGACTGCGGGCCGGCGAGAAATGCCACAACATCTGCCACATCGCCGGCTTTGCCAATCCGCTGCAGTGCCTGCTTGCCGAGAGCGAGCTGCTCACCTTCTGGGCTTCGCACGAATTCGGCCATATCCGTATCAATGACGCCCGGCGCGACCGCGTTGACCGTGATCCCGCGTGCCCCAAGTTCGACAGCGAGAGACTTTGTCAGATTGTCGATCGGTGCTTTCAGCATTGAATATGCGGCTACGGCCGGAAATGGCGCGCGCGCCACGATCGAACTCGTTGAAATAATGCGCCCACCGTCATTGAGGCGCGGCACAGCTGCCTGGGTCACAAAGAACAGCGCCTTGACGTTCACGGCATAGATGTCGTCGAGCTGTTGTTCGGTCGTGTCGGCAAATCCAACGAATGGAGCGATGCCGGCATTGTTGACAAGAATGTCAAACTTTGAAGTCCCGCGTTTGGCGAGTTCCGCATCGAGGTCTGCAAACAGTTTGGCAACGACGCCTTTCTCAGTCAGTTCCGCGCCAACTGTGAACGCATCTCCGCCACGCGATTTTATGGCGCTCGTAACTTCGCTCGCGGCACTACCGCTGCGGCCGAAGTGAACGGCGACTGTGGCGCCGTCCTCGGCAAGTTTTTCTGCAATGGCACGGCCGATGCCGCGGCTGGCGCCGGTGACAAGGGCGATCCTTCCAGTCAGAGGTTTTGACATAATTTTTTCTTTCATATCATATGGTTGAGCCCACAGCACGATGGCTCGGACGGCGGACGCGTAGCGTGCCGGTGACTCTTAGTTAGATCGATAATTCACTAGTTCAAGATTATTGAATTATTGAATTATCACAAATTCGTGCGCATATTCTGTGCATGCAAAGACCCTTCGTACATCCTCCTATAGAGACTGTAACGCTGGAGGGCATTCTGTACGCGCTCGCTGATCCTGTGCGCCTCCAAATCATCCGTACCCTTGGACGTGGCGGCAGTTGCGGAATGAATTGCCAATCGGCGGCACCGGATACGATGCCCAAATCGTCTCAATCCCATCACTATCGCATCCTGCGCGAGGCAGGGTTGATCCGATCGGAGCGGCGCGGAGTTGAGGTCGTCAATTCGTTACGATGCGACGAGATCGCGACGCGGTTTCCCGGGCTCGTACCGGCCATCTTGAAAGCGGCGGACGTCAAAACAGTCTAACGCAATTAGCGTGTTAACACTCCGACGCCGCGCCAGATCTCCAAGGCCGAGGCCGGAATGCAGCCATTCAACCGAGGCGGCGCCGGAAATCGTCATAGCCGTAAGAACGCACCACGCGATAACTGCCGTCTTCGTCTAAGATGCCCAGATCCGGCAGCGGCGTGCCGTTGAACGTGGTGTTCTTCACAAACGAATATTGCATCATGTCGGTGAAGACAACGCGATCGCCAACCCTCAACGGCTTGGCAAATGAGTATTCGCCAATGATGTCGCCGGTCATGCAGGTCTTGCCGCCCAGAAGGTAATCGTGGCCGAGTTCTCCGGGCTTGCCAGCATCCACAACATCCGGCGTGTAGGGTACTTCAAGCACGTCAGGCATGTGCGTTGATGCCGAGGCGTCGAGGATGGCGATGTCTTTTTCGTTTCTGTGCAGCCCGATCACGCTCGAGACGAGATAGCCGGTATTGACCACCAGTCCCGCACCGGGTTCGAGATAAACGTCGATGCCGAACTCCGCGCGGAAGGCTTTGATGGCCGCAATCAGCTTCGAGACATCGTAACCGGGCTTGTTCATGTAGTGCCCGCCGCCAAAGTTGACGGCCTTGACCTTACGCAGGTACGGCGCGAACTCGCGCGCGATGTGCTCGATCAACTTCACGGACCCATCGTGCATGCTTTCGCACAACGCATGAGAGTGGAAGATATCGATATCGTCCCACGGCAGCTGGTCAATTTCAGCCTTGGTGGTGCCAAAGCGCGAGCACGGAGCGCAAGGGTCATAAAGGGCGCCGCCCACTGTCGCGTTCGAAACGCCGGGGTTGATGCGAATGCCGATCTCGCGTTTGGCCGCCTTGGCAATGACCATAAAGCGCGCGATTTGCTCGGGCGAGTTGAAATAGATGTGGTCGGCGATCTTGGTCACGCGTTCGACTTCGCCAGGGCCGTAGGCAGGCGCATAGACATGCACTTCCTTGCCGAACTCTTCGCGCCCCATGCGGGCTTCGTATTCGCCGCTGGCTGTCGTGCCATCCAGCGTGTCGCGCATCATCGGAAAGGCTGCCGGCATCGCCCACGCTTTGGTGGCAAGCAGGATTTTAGCGCCGCTTTCTTTTTTGACGCGCGCGGCGGTCGCCAGATTGCGTTTCAGCGCCGCCACGTCGAGCACGTAGGCGGGAGTTGCTATCGAGGCGGGAAGGGTGGAGGCCGGCATAGGGGGTCTTTCTGTCTCGCGCGATCGCGAAGAGGTCGGGATGAAGGAGAACGAGCGCGCTATATGGCATTGCCGGAAGACTTGTGAAAGAGGGCGCCTAACGGGGGCATCTGCTGTGAATGCGCTCAATTGACATTGGTGCCGGTGGCACATTTCAATGTCACGGATTTGTGGCACTGTCGCAGCGCGTGACCGCAGCGGACTGCCGCTAGGCAAGGAGAGACGTTTTATGTCTGGAAAGCGGATGCCTGCCGGCACTGGATTGACGCGGCGCGACATCGTGCAGCGCGCCATGGCGATGGCTGCTGCAACCGTTCTGGCACCGGCGCGTTTTGCGTCGGCCGCAAGCGGGGCCGGGCTCAAAGCCGATCCGTTCGCCAAGCTGGGTGTGGCCTCTGGCGATCCAACGCCCGACGGCATTGTGCTGTGGTGCCGCCTAGCGCTCGATCTCGAAGATGGCAAGCGCTGGGGACTTTCCGAGGAAGCCTATATTGTTCAGTGGGAACTGCGCGACCTCGACGCCGGGGGGCGGCCTATTGCGCAAACGGGCTCGACAATTGCGGTCGCCTCGAACGGCTATGCCGTGCATGTCGAGGCAACGGGCCTCAAGCCGGCCACCCGCTATGGCTATCGCTTTACCTTGGGAGACTATGGCGCGGAAGGCGAAACGCTGACGGCTCCCGCTGCCGATGCCAACCCTGAAAAGCTGCGCTTTGCGTTCTGTTCGTGTGCGGAATACGAATTCGCCTTTCCTTATGCTTACGAGTTCATGGCGCGCGATGAGCCGGCCTTCATCGTCCACCTCGGCGACTACATTTACGAGGCGGCCTACGATCAATTCTTCCGCAAAGACATGGAGCCGCGTCCGAACCGCGCCGATTGCGAGAACTTCACAGCGGGCCGCAAGCGTGTGCGCTGGCTGAAGTACGACCGCGCCGCAAAAATAGAAACGCTGTCTCAGTTTCGGCGCCGCTACGGCGAATACAAAACAGATCCGCGCCTACAGTACGCGCATCGCACCCGGCCCTTCATTATGACGTGGGATGATCACGAGGTTGAAAACGACTACGCCGGAGAATTCTCCGAGGTGGTCGAGGCGACCGACTTCCTTCAGCGCCAGATCAACGCCTATCGTGCATACTTCGAAAATCTGCCAATCCGCTTGTCGACGCTGCCGGTGGTCGCCGATCGGCGGCAGCTGTACCGCTCGTTCGATTTCGGCCGCCTGTTGCGTCTCAACATGCTCGACGAGCGGCAATACCGGTCCGATCAGGCATGCGGTAAGGGATTGCGCGGCGGCGGTCAGGCTATACCCCTCGCCTCCTGCCCCGATATCGAAAGCCTCGTTGATCGCGACGGCAGCGTGCGCGCCATGCTGGGCGAAGCGCAAACGCGCTGGCTTGCCGATCGCATGGCAACATCGCCCGCGCGCTGGAACGTGCTTGCGCAAGGCATTGTCATGGCTCATATCGACAGCCGGGCCGACTGTAATTTTCCCGATATCAAGACCGAGCCGATGATCTGGACCGACGGTTGGTCGGGCTATCTCGCCGCTCGCCAGCAAGTGATCGACATCATGGCGCAACATCGCGACAAAAACCCGATCGTCATCTCGGGCGATGTGCATTCGCACTTCGTGACGCGCATCTTGAAAAATTGGAAAGATGCGGCCTCACCGTGTGTCGCGCCCGAATTTGTATGCACGGCGATCTCATCGAACTTGCGCAACTACGAGCCGTGGCTAAAGCCAGGCGGAGGCAACGAGCGCACGATCGTCGATATCGATTGCCGCCATCACGGCTACACGATTTGCGATGTGACGCAGGATGCTTTCGAGGTCACCGCAAAGCGCATCACGCCCGATGCTTCCGTGGCCAGCATCGAAGACGCCAAATCCGAGGTCAGCTACACCTACCGCGTGGCGGCTGGCGATTCAGAACCGCGTAAGATTTGAGTTGTACGGCCTTACTCTTCGATTTTGACTTCGAAAGTGCGGGTTGTCAGTTCACCACTTGCGAGTGCGGCAGAGACCGAAAAAATATCCGTTCCGGTAGAGCCCGCGCGCGCGGTGTAATAGATGCCGGTGCCAATCGCCTTTTGATTGGCGCAGGTGCCTTGGGCTGAAGCGGCGATGACCGTCTCCTGGCCCGGCCGGAACGTCACCTCGCCCTTCGCGGGTGGCGCCGTGATGGTGATCGCTGGCGCGGGAAGCGCTTCGCAATTTTTCCCAACGCCTGCCATCACAAACACGCGTGCCGGACGGCCAACGATGACCGGGCTAGTGCGGGTCGCCGCATCGATGGTTGGAGCGGTTGTTGCCGGCGGGTTGATCAGCGACGTGGGGGCTGGGTCGCCACCGGGTCCGGATGATGAACAGCCAGCCATAGATGCGCAGAGCGCAAGCATGGGGACTGCGAAGCGATGGCGATACATTGTGTTCCGGAATCTCGTGACTGAAAGGCAAGGCTAGCTCGCCATAGTGAGCAGACTATGGCCGCGCCACGCTGCCGTCATCTCTTTGAAGTGGTCGTCATCGTCGCGGTTAACAGACGCGGAGCCGTCTCTGGAGTCCGCGTCTTGTGCTAGGTCTGGAGATAGACTTCCGACAGGCTGGGTGAGTATCCGAACGTCCTGCAAGCCAAGGAGAAGAAACATGGCCCCAAGAAGCGACGCGAGCGCAGATAACGGCGTGAAGCCCACAGGCCGGCCCTTCGTCATCACGCGGGTTTTCAACGCCCCGCGCGATCTCGTGTGGAAGGCGTGGACCGAAGCGGAGCACTTGCAACACTGGTGGGGGCCAAAGGGCTGCCAGCTGGATGTTTTGAAGCTCGATCTGCGGCCGGGCGGCATCTTCCACTATGCCATGCGCTTTTCGGCGCGCGCTCAAATGATGGGGCGTTTCAAGTATCTTGAGATTTCACCGCCTCAGCGGCTGGTTTACCTGAGCAGCTTTGCCGATGAGACGAGCGCCGTCATCCCCGCGCCGTTCCCAGGAAACTTCCCGCTCGAAGTCGAGAACACCGTGACCTTCGAAGAGCACGACGGCAAGACGACGCTCACAATTCATGGCCTTCCGCACAATGCCTCTGACGAACAGCGCGTGTTCTTCGAGGGCATGTTCGCCTCGATGGAAGGTGGCTTCGGCGGCACCTGCGAGCAGCTTTCCGTATATTTGGAGAGGCTGCGCGGATAGATGTTGTGTATTGCAGTTCCGTAGCACTTTGGCCACGTTTGCCTTAAGACCATAGGAGGCTGTATGCACACGCGCCGTTATTTCCTGCAATCGTCGGCCGCAGTACTGGGAGGCGCAATGCCGGGAGTTTCCATTGCCGGACCGGGCATTTCGGCGCGCAGTGCAGGTTTCAGGATGCCTGAAGAGGGCGAGCGCCACCTGCGAACCTTCATGCAATGGCCGGTCAACAAGAAGGTTCACCGGGACCGGGTCTTTCTAGAATTGCTGCAAGGCGCGATTGCCAAGGTCGCCAACGCCATCTCCGAATTCGAGCCGGTGGTGATGCTGATGGCGCGCGAGCATGAGCCGGGTGCGCGCAAGGTGCTTTCAAAAAAAGTCGAGATCTGGGACATCGCAACCGACGATTTATGGTGCCGGGATTCCGGCCCAGCCTTTGTCGTGGATGGCAAGGGCGGGCTTGCGGTGACGCAGTTCAACTTCAATGGCTGGGGCAACAAGCAAACCCATGCCCACGATGGTCAGATTGCGCGTCGCGTCGCTGAACGATTAGGGCTCCAGATTTTTGACAACGGTCTTGTTGGCGAAGCAGGAGGGGTTGAACAAGACGGTGCCGGCACGTTGATCGCGCACGAAAGCTCGTGGGTAAACGCAAACCGAAATACTCTTGACCGGGCAGGCGTTGAGGCTCTGCTATGCGAGGCGCTCGGCGCCAAGTCTGTCATTTGGGCACCCGGTATCAAGGGGGCCGACATTACAGATTATCATATCGATGCCTTGGCGCGGTTCGTGAAGCCAGGAGTCGTTGTCATACAAATGCCCAAGGCTGTCGTGCCTGACGATCCATGGAGTAGGGCCGCATTCGAAACCCATGCAATCCTTGCTGCAGCCCGCGATGCACGCGGCCAACCACTCGAACTCGTGAGATTGCCCGAGCCTCAAAAACCACGCGTCAAGGCGGCTGATTTTGTGGCATCTTACGTCAACTACTATGTCTGCAACGGTGCGGTTATCTCAGCGCAGTTCGGAGACGCGCTGGCCGACGCTGAGGCCGCGAGCACGCTGAAGCGGCTCTATCCGGGCCGTGAAATCGTCACACTGAATGTCGATCCGATCGGCGAATGCGGCGGCGGCATCCATTGCGCCACCCATGAACAGCCTGCGGTGTGATGATGTCTTCCCAAACGCGCGCGCCAGAAGGCGTCGGGCGTTTGGGGATGCCGAAATGCAGAAAAATCAAGTCTTCACTGCAAACAGCTCTTTCTGATCGGCCAAGGTGAGTTCTTTCAGGTGCCAGGGCAAACCCTGCTTGCCGATTTCGTCCATGAACGGCTTTGACGGAAGTTGCTTGCCGTTGAACGCATCGGCTTTCTGCGCAGCTCTGCACTTTAGGCGACCTTCGGAACCAGTTTGCGAACTTTCATAGAAGGCCCTTTGAGGCGTGCCTGCGCAAGGTTGTATGCCGCCTGCAGCCGGATCCAGGCTTCAGCGGAGCCGCCGATGCCCTTTTCAAGGCGGATCGCCATGTCTGGCGAAATTGCGCTTTTGCCGTTGATGATATTGTAGAGCTGCTGCCGGGTAACACCAAGGGCTTCAGCGGTGTCAGCAATGCTGAAGCCCAAAGCCTCGATATCATCGCGCAAGCCAAGGCCAGGATGGGGCGGATTTTTCATGGCCATATCGGTGCGTCCTGTCAGTGGTAGTCTACGAAATCTACGTCCAGCGCCCGGCCATCTTCAAAACGGAAAACAATCCGCCAATTGGCCCGCACGGTTACAGCCCAGAAGCTTCTAAGCTGCCCAGTTAGCTTATGCAGCCGGAAACTGGGACGGTTCATGTCTTCGATGACAAGGGCTTCATCAAGTGCCGCCAAGACGATGGAGATGCGCTCCAACATGCCTGCTGGAAGCTTGCGTCCGTCACCGTCTTCATAAAAAGTCCGCAAGCCTTTGTGCGCGAAGCTCTCGATCATCCAAGCTCAACATTTGTATAGTGTAAATTTACATTTGTCAATTGGGTTGTGCGTAAGATAGTGATGAGCGAGCGCCAGAACGCCAAAGTGAATGGCATTGTTCTACCCTCGTTCAATCGATGCGGAAGCTCGTCCCCTGAGCTTCGATCAATGCTTTTACGCACCGATAGACCGGATCTGACGAGTCTAGGGCAGTACGGCCTGGCTTTCCAAGATGAACCTGAATGCACGCCTCACGCTCATCATCCGGATTGTCCTCGATGGTACAAACAAGCGTGTACCTTCCTGCACCGTCTCTGACTTCAAAATCCCAGCCGTGATCTTCCGCGATGGGTTCGTCGGATACAAATCCGGACGCCTTCAATTGGCTCGACAACCAGTTCGCCAGTGATGCGCCGCCAATGTTCTCATTGACGCGCTGATCTCGCTCAGCCGCGCTGTCAACGAACGCTTTGGTGGGGAACCAAAAGACTGCGGACGGCATTATGTCTTCACCGCAAACAAGTCTTTCTGATCGGCAAGGGTGAGTTCTTTCAGGTGCCAGGGCAAACCCTGCTTGCCGATTTCGTCCATGAACGGCTTGGAGGGCAGCTGCTCGACGTTCCAAACGCCTGCACCCTTCCAATGGCCCTTGAACATCATCATCGCGCCAACGACGGGCGGGACGCCTGTGGTGTAGGACACGGCCTGTGCGCCGGTTTCCTTGTAGCAATCAGCGTGATCGCAGACGTTGTAAATCAGCGCGATCTTGTCTTTGCCGTCCTTCTTGCCGCGGAAAATGCAGCCGATCGAAGTGCGGCCCGAATAGTTTTCGCCGAGCGATGATGGCGGTGGCAGCAGCTCTTTCAGGAACTCCATCGGAATGACCGGATTGCCCTTGTACATCACCGGGTCGATGCGCGTCATGCCGACGTTCTGCAGCACTTCGAGATGCTTGATGTAGTTGTCGGAGAACGTCATCCAGAAGCGGATCTGCTTCAAGCCGTTGATGTTTTGAACAAGGCTCTCTTCTTCCTCGTGATAGATGAGGTAGCTCTTGCGCGGGCCGACTTCGGGATAGTCGATCATCGCGGAAATCGACAGCGGGTCGATGTCGATCCACTGGCCGTTCTTCCAGTATTTGCCGCGCTGGGTCACTTCGCGCAGATTGATTTCCGGGTTGAAGTTGGTGGCGAACGCCTTGCCATGGCTGCCGTCGTTGCAATCGATGATGTCGATGGTCTCGATTTCATCGAACAAGAATTCTTGTGCGTAGGCGCAGTAGATATTCGACTGGCCAGGATCGAAGCCGCAGCCGAGCACCGCCATGATGCCCTTGTCCTTAAAGCGGTCTTGATACTTCCACTGCCACGAGTATTCGAACTTGGCGACGTCGCGCGGTTCGTAGTTGGCGGTATCCATGTAGTGCACGCCGGTTTCCAGGCACGCATCCATGATGGCGAGGTCTTGATACGGCAGCGCCATGTTGATCAGCAGATCGGGCTTCACTTTTTTGAGAAGCGCGACGGTCTCGGCCACGTTGTCGGCATCCACCTGGCTGATGTCGATGGGCGTTTTGCACTGCTTGGCGACCTTCTCGCAGCTTATGAGCCGCCGGGAAGCCAAGTGCACCTTCTTGAACACGTCGCGGTTCATCGCGCATTTTTGGGCCGTAACGGAGCCTGCTGCTCCCGCGCCGATGATCAGAACGTTATCCAATGTCTCGCTCCCGTGGTTGCCGTATTTGGATTGGGTCGCATGGCGATAGAGCAGGCGGACCCGGATTTCAAGGAACAGCTTAATTGTGACAGCGCGGGCGTGGCGCGCGGATACGCGGCGCGAGGCTTCCAGGCTTTCCAGACCTGTGGTAATTTCTAGTGATGAACTTGCCCCTGAAACACATAACCGCCGAGGAATTCGCCGTCTGGGCTGCAACCCAAGAGCTTGGCCGCTTTGAATTGATCGATGGGGTGGTGGTCACGATGAACGCGGAACGAAGCAAACACGGCCTCGTCAAGCTCAACGCGGCCATAGCGTTGCGGGGCGCGTTGCAACAATCAGGGCTTCAAGGCCAGGTTTACGGCGACGGCATGGCCGTGACGATTGCCGACCGGCTTGTGCACGAACCCGACGCTGTGGTGCGGCTGGGCGCGCCGTTGCCGGACGATGCTGTTCTGGTGACCGACCCGTTCATCGTTGTTGACGTCTTGAGCCCGTCAACCGGCCCCGTCGATACCAGCGTAAAGCTCATCAACTATTTCAAGCTGCCAAGCGTGAACCACTATCTGGTCTTGGACACGCGAACGCAGTCAGTCTTGCATTATTTCCTGGGCGCCGATGGAACTCCGCAAATGAAACTGGTCGAGAGCGGGGTCATAGAGTTGGGCCATGCGGCCCTCACGTTGCGTCTTGCGGATATGTTCGAGTAACGAACACTGTCGAGGCTCGCGATCTATCGAAAGTGTTTGGATAGCTTCAAACCTTGCGCCTGATAGTTGGAGCCCAAGTCGCGGCCGTAGAGCATTTCCGGCACTTCGACCATGCGCTCATAGACAAGCCGCCCAATGATCTGGCTGTCTTCGAGGATGAATGGCACGGTGTGCGAGCGCACTTCGAGCACGACGCGCGATCCGTGCCCGCCCGCTGCTGCATGGCCAAAGCCTGGGTCCATGAAACCGGCATAATGAACGCGGAATTCGCCCACAAGCGGGTTGAACGGCGTCATTTCGGCGGCATGCGTCGGGGGAATGTGCACGGCCTCCTTTGACGCCAGAATGTAGAATTGGTTCGGATCGAGGATCAGCCGGTCGGGGCCACGCTTGTAAATGGGCTCCCAATAATCGAGCACCGCACACGAGCCAGGGGCATCGACATCGACAACGCCGGTGTGCCGCTTGGCACGGTAGCCGATCAGGCCATCGGTCCCGCCGATAAGATCGACCGAGAGGGCAATGCCCTCGTCGATGTCGGAATGCCCGCCAGACACGAGCATCTCGCGGGCGTGAAGTGCGTGAAGTCCCTCGTCTGTCTCGCGCGGGTTGCCAGTGCGAAAACGAATCTGGCTGAGTTTCGAGCCCCGGCGCACGATAATCGGGAAGGTTTGCGGGCAGATTTCGGCGTAGAGCGGCCCGCGATAGCCGGCCGGGATCTGATCGAAGGCCGAGACCCCATCGGCAATCACGCGCGTGAAAACGTCGAGGCGACCGGTTGAGCTCTTCGGGTTGGTGGAGGCGGCGATGACGCTGGGTAGCGCAAGGCTCTCGAGTAACGGCACAATGTAGACGCAGCCGGTTTCCAGAACCGCGCCGTCTTCGAGATTGATTTCATGCAATTTGAGGTCGGCGAGCTTGTCGGCAACCTTCGAGCCCGGCCCGGGCAGGAAGCTGGCGCGCACGCGGAAAGCCTTTGGGCCAAGCCGCAAATCGATGCTGGCCGGTTGAAGCTGTCCCGTGCTTGCCGGCTCGGCAAGCCGAAGTGCCCCGCCTGAAATCAGCGCGCGAATGGCCTGGGCCGGCAGTATCCCGTGTTCAACGGCAACACCCAATGGCCCTTCAGGGTCAAAGTGGTCCGCTGCGGCTTTCTTCTTTGATGCTGTCTTGGCCATGAACCCGCTTCTTGTTGTGCGTCCACTCTACGCCGACTTCATGCCCGCCCGATTCGAAATCGTCGAGCGGGTTTGACGGCCGTGAGGCGGCGCTCGATTGGCAAAAAACCCACCCTACAGCCAGCTGACCATTAGATTCGCTGATGGATTTTAACCGAAATCGTTGCGCCGGGGCCGCTGACTGTTGAAAACGGGCCGAACTCCTGCCAATTCCTTAACATTCCATTGACGCCCATAAATATCCATGAGATCCCATAAATGCCCGACCGCACCGGGTAGGGAAACCGTGGTGTGGCGCCGGTCTGGAGAGAGGGCCCAGACTTGGCGACCGCCACGGGCCCACCGGCCCGAAAGCAAGAAGGCCCACCGGCCCGAACGCAAGACGGGTCTGCCGGGCATCAAGGCAGTAACGAACTGGGGCGGGGGCTCCACGGAGTGACTGAACAGTAGTGAGGCTGCCACTCACGCCACGGCGTGGGGCGGGCGTTTGGTTTGGCGTTTTTTGTCGAGTTAAGGACGAGGTTCGAATAGGGGATGGACCGCTTTGTCTCGACATTCACGAACAAGATCGACGCCAAAGGCCGCGTCTCGATTCCTGCAGCTTTCCGCGCCGTTCTCGAGCGCGACGGTTACGCCGGCGGCATCTATTGCTACCCCTCGCTCGATGCTCCTGCGCTTGATGCAGGCGGCGAAAGACTTGCGAAAAAGATCGACGGGCTTCTCGCGGGCCTGCCAGACTATTCGGATGAGCGGGACGAACTCTCTGTCGCGCTTTACGGCGACGTCCAGATCCTCAGCCTCGACGGGGATGGACGCATCGTCCTTCCTGACGGGCTGCGCGCCCACGCCGGACTTCAAGCCAGCGTCACTTTTGTCGGGCTTGGCGACAAGTTTCAGATGTGGGCCCCTGAGCAATTTGAAGAACGCCGAGCCAAAGCCCGCGAAAAAGTGCAAGAACACCGCAAACTCTTTGCAAGCGGAACCAGTGGCACGTGAGCGTCAAGCCTCAGCACATTCCTGTACTATTGACCGAGGTGCTGGAGGCACTGAAGGTCAGGACGGACGAAACCTACATTGACGGCACCTTCGGCGCCGGGGGGTACTCGCGCGCACTTCTCGAAGCCGCAGACTGCAAGGTCATCGCATTCGACCGCGACATCAACGCCGTGCGCGCGGCAGCGGCGATTTGTGAGGAATTCCCCAATCGCCTGACGGTTATCAATAAGCCGTTTTCGCAAATGGAAACCTTTGCGCGAATCGAGATGACACCGCACGCAACGCCACCCCTTGATGGCCCCCTCGTCGACGGCATCGTGCTCGATATCGGCGTTTCGTCGATGCAGCTTGATCAGGCCGAGCGCGGGTTCTCGTTTATGCACGACGGGCCGCTCGATATGCGGATGTCGGCGGAAGGCGAGACCGCTGCCGATTTCATCAATACCGCTTCGGAAGAAGACATTGCCCGCGTGATTTATGAGTTTGGCGAAGAGCGCCGCTCGCGGTCGATTGCGAAGGCCATCGTGAAAACGAGGGCGGCAACGCCGTTCACGCGCACACGCGAACTCGCCGATCTGGTGTTGCGGGTGTTCCATGGCCGCAAAGAAGATGGCCGCCACCCGGCAACGCGCACGTTTCAGGCCCTGCGCATCCAGATCAATGATGAGCTCGGCGAATTGGAAGCGGGCCTCGTTGCCGCCGAGCGCCTATTGAAGCCAGACGGGCGGCTCGTTGTGGTGTCATTCCACAGCCTCGAAGACCGTATCGTGAAAAAATTTTTAACCGAGCGTGGCGGCCGTGAACCCAATGTTTCGCGCTTTGCCCCGCCGCAATCGATAAAATTGTCAGCACCAAGTTTCCAGATTGTTAACACTCGCCCGTTAACACCTTCTAAAGGTGAATTAGATGTGAACCCTCGCGCCCGCTCGGCACGTTTGCGCGCAGCGGTTCGCACTAATGCACCCAGTTGGCCCTCAGATCGCTGATCCGGAGCTTATTTCCGGGCAGCATCCGTTAACGCCCCGGAGTGTACCGACATGCGTATGGTTACCATTTCTTCCGTCTTTATGGCGCTCGCCAGCGCGTTCATGCTTTACGGCCTTAACTACGATACGCGCCTTACGGCAGCTCACGTGCAGTCGTTAGAGCGCCGTGCCGAAAAAGCCCGCACCGATATCTCTGTGCTGAAGGCCGAGCGGGCGCATTTGGCGAGGCCCGAGCGCATCGAGCCGCTTGCACGCGCGCAGGGTCTAGGGCCGGCGACCGAAGCCCAATTGAAGTGGCAGCAGGATCCGGCCAGCATCGAGACCGGCTCGATGCCTGCGCGTTAAAAAACTTAGGCAGTGTCCGTCATGCCCGCTTCTGCCACACACACAAAGCCCGTTCATCGAGCCAATCTCAGGTTGAGATTTGCGGTGATTTCTTGCGCAGTCGCCTGCGCATTTGCAGCGGTGTCGGGCCAGCTTGTGCGTCTGGCGCTCAAGGCGCAGGACGATGGCATCGCTTTCGCGGTGAACAGCGTCCTGCCGCAGAGCTACGCGCGGCCCGATCTGGTCGACCGCAACGGCCGGCTTTTGGCCACCGACATTGCCGCGCCCTCTCTCTACGCCGATCCGTCGGTGATTTTGGATCGGGATGAGGTCGTCGAAAAACTACAGTCCGTGTTCCCCGATCTCGATGCAGGCGCGCTGCGTGCCAGCCTCGCCGATAAGACTCGGCGCTTTGTCTGGATCCGCCGCGGCTTGCCGCCTGCGATCGCTCAAAAAGTCCATGGACTGGGGCTTCCCGGGCTTGCCTTTCGTGATGAGCTGAAACGCACCTATCCGATGGGAACGCTGGCGGGTCATGTCATCGGCAACGTCAATATCGATAACAAAGGCGTCTCGGGGCTTGAGGCCTATCTCGACACGGCAGTGGGAGTTGAAGGCGTGCTGGGTGCGACACGCTCGCGCAAAACGGCGGTGCGCCTGTCGCTGCATGTCGGAGTGCAGCACTCGCTCGAAAGCGAATTGGCATCGGCCGTGCTACGCTACAGCGCTGCGGGGGCCAGTGGCGTCGTGATGGATGTGCAGAGCGGAGAAGTGCTGGCGTCAGCCTCGGTTCCAACCGTCGATCCGAGCCGCCCGTTTGATGCCATCGAACCTGAACGTCTCGATCGTGTTTCAGGTGGCACCTACGAGCTCGGTTCGATCTTCAAAATCGCAACGCTCGCCATGGCACTTGACGATGGTAAAGGCGTCTATTCGCTGGTCGATGTCACCGAACCGCTGAAAGACGGGCGCTTCACGATCACGGATTTGCACCCCCTCGGCCGCCCGTTGACGCTCGCTGAAGTCTTCACGCATTCCTCGAACGTCGGCGCTGCTATGCTGGCACTCGAATCTGGCGCTGATAGGCAGAAAAGTTTTCTCGATAGTCTCCATTTGCTGACGCCCATTGCGACGGAACAGGGCAGTGTCGCCGCGCCTATCGTGCCCGAAAAGTTCGATCGCATTTCGCAGATCACGGTCGCCTATGGCCACGGACTAGCGGTCGCGCCCTTGCAGTTTGCCGCAGCAGCAGCCTCTCTGATCAATGGCGGCATCCGTGTCGAGCCCAAGTTCACGTTCCAGTTTCCAGGCGCCGGGCCCGGCACCGGCGCAACCGACATCACGCGCGTGATCAAACCTGAAGCCAGTGCGCGTCTCAACGACCTGATGCGCCTCAACGTCACCGACCCGCATGGCACAGGCCGGCGGGCCGATGTGCCGGGCTACGCTGTCGGCGGTAAGACAGGTACAGCAGAAATGCCGGGCCGCAACGGCTACCGCGAAAAGGCCGTGATCTCGTCGTTCCTTGGTGCATTCCCGATGGATCAGCCGAAGTATCTCGTTTTGGTGTCGCTTTTTGAGCCGAAGGCATCGGCTGAGACCAAGGGCGAGATCACCGCTGGCCTCAATGCAGCGCCCACTGCGGGCCGGATTATCGCCCGCATCGGCCCGCAACTGGGTCTGATGCCGGCAGGCCGTCTGGCCGCGGTACCGTGACGGCGCTTCGTGTTGCGACTTGCGTTTGACGCTGCTGCTCGCGCACCATATGACGTCTGATCGCTTGACCGATCCTGAGGCCCCATGAAGCTGTCTGATCTCGTTGATCTTGAGCCCTCGCAGCTTTTATCCGCCGGTGGTGCGGCTGTTACTGGAATAACGGCCGACAGCCGCCAAGTGCAGCCAGGGTTCGTGTTCGTGGCTGTGCCGGGCACCAAGACCGACGGCAGTCAGTTCATTGCCGATGTCGTGGCAAAAGGGGCCGTCGCCGTTACGGCCGGGCTCGAAGCCGAAATTCCCGCTGGTCTCAAAGTCCCTGTGCTTCTTTCTGCAGAGCCCCGCCGGTCGTTGTCCAAACTGGCCGCCCGGTTCTACGGCGCGCAGCCGCAAACAGTGGTGGCCGTAACCGGCACCAGCGGCAAGACTTCGGTCGCGGAATTTACCCGCCAGATTTTCGCGGCATGTGGCCGGCAATCGGCGTCTCTTGGTACCATCGGCGTCGTCAAACCGTCGGGCGCTGTCTACGGCTCTCTGACGACACCAGATCCGGTGACATTGCACGCAACCTTGGCAGGTCTTGCGAGCGAAGGGGTGACGCATCTGGCCATGGAAGCGTCGTCTCATGGTCTCGATCAGTTCCGTCTCGATGGCGTGACGCTGAGTGCGGCGGCCTTCACCAATCTCGGCCGCGATCACATGGATTATCATCCGACCGTTGGCCATTATTTTGAAGCCAAGATGCGGCTGTTCAACGAACTTTTGGAAGCCGGAAAGCCCGCAGTCATCAATACCGATGGCGAGCAAGCACAAGACGTGGTCGCAGTGGCACGGGCCCGTGGCCTCCGGGTGACTACGGTTGGTACTCGCGGCGATGATCTTCGTCTTGAGAGTGTCGATCGCGAAGGCTTTGCGCAACGTCTGGCATTGACCTTCAAGAAGCGCGAGCACACGGTGCTGCTGCCGCTCGTTGGAGCCTATCAGGTTGAGAACGCTCTTGTGGCGGCTGGTCTTGCCATAGCGGTGGGGGAGGCCCCGGATCAGGTTCTGCAAGCCCTTGCCAGTCTGCACGGTGTCAAAGGCCGCCTTGAAATTGTCGGCGAGCACAAAGGCGGGCTGGCGGTCGTCGACTATGCGCACAAGCCTGAAGCGCTCGTGGCAGCGCTCGATGCCTGCCGCCCGTTTGTCAGCGGAAAATTGATTTGTGTGTTCGGGTGCGGCGGCGACCGGGATCGTGGCAAACGGCCGGTCATGGGCGGGATTGCCGTTGAAAAATCCGATGTGGTCATTGTCACAGACGACAATCCGCGAACAGAAGTCGCGGCGGCCATTCGGGCCGAGATCCTTGCCAATGCTCCGGGCGCCCTGGAAATCGGCGATCGGAAATCGGCGATTGAATTGGCTGTTGGCATGATGAAATCCGGCGATGTGGTGCTGGTGGCTGGCAAGGGCCATGAAACCGGTCAGATCGTCGGCACAACGGTTCTGCCGTTTTCCGATCACGACGCATTGAGAGCGGCAATAGGGGTGTCATGACGGACGCACTTTGGACATTCGATGATCTGGTGCGCGCGGCAGGGGGCGTGGCCGATGGCGCGAGTGTCGTTCCTCTCACAGGATTTTCTATCGATACGCGCACACTGCGTGCTGGCGATGTGTTCGTTGCACTTAAAGACCAGCGCGATGGTCATGAGTTTGTGACGGCTGCCTTTGCCAAAGGTGCCGGCGCTGCTCTCGTTTCTGTTCTCTACGAAAAAAAGACCGGCGATGGTGCGCTGATACGTGTCGTTGATCCCTTGAAGGGCCTTGAAAGCGTTGCCGCTGCGGCGCGTGCGCGGCTCTCGCCAAGTGCGCGTGTCATTGCCGTGACCGGCAGCGTTGGCAAAACCGGCACGAAGGAGATGCTGAAGGCGTGCTTTTCGGCAGTTGCCCCAAACCGGGTTCATGCCGCAGACAAGTCGTTCAACAATCATTGGGGTGTGCCGCTGACGCTTGCGGCGATGCCGGTGGACACGCAATTTGGCATCTTCGAAATCGGCATGAACCACGCGGGCGAAATCACGCCGCTTGCGAAACTTGTGCGTCCGCATGTGGCAATCGTCACGACGGTGGAGGCCGTGCATCTCGAACATTTCGCTTCGGTGGAAGACATTGCCGAAGCCAAGGCTGAAATTTTCCTGGGGCTGGAGCCCGGCGGGACAGCCATCATCAATCGTGACAATGCGTACTTTGCACTATTGAACGACCGCGCGCGGCAGACCGGCCGCAGCGTGTGCGCGTTTGGGCAAACCAGTGACGCGCAGGTGCGCCCGTCGCGCTGGGACATCGGAGCCGGCGGTTCGGACATCACCGTTCGCCTGTCAGGCCACGATGTGGCCTATCGTCTGGCCGCCCCGGGCGCACATATTGCGCAAAACTCATTGGCAGTTGTGGCTGCTGTCGATGCGGCTGGCGCTCATGTTGCAACGGCTGCAAAGGCTCTGGCCGAAATGCCAGCGCCGCAGGGGCGCGGGTCTCGGACAGAATTTGCGGCTGAGGGCGGCAGCGTTCTACTCATCGATGAAAGTTACAATGCAAACCCTGCGTCCATGCGCTCGGCACTCGCCGCCATGGCCACCGTCCCGCGCTCGCACTTTTGCCGCAGGATCGCCGTTTTGGGTGACATGCTGGAACTGGGGCCCAATTCGCCAAAATTGCACGCGGGCTTGGTGGACGCGATCGAAGCGGCGGGTGTCGATATGGTTTTTGCTGCGGGGCCGCAGATGGCGAACTTGCACGCAGCCCTGCCGGATTCCAAGCGCGGCGGATGGGCCGAGAACTCCTCACAAATTAGAAATTCTTTGCTCGAGGAGCTGCGGCCCGGCGACGTTGTGATGATCAAAGGCTCTAACGGTAGCCGCATGGCACCGCTTGTCGAGGCCGTGAAAGAAAAATTTGCTCCAAACCAAATGGGCACATAAGCGCTTGGCGGGAGAGGACGCGGCGTTGTATTGCAGGTGATCCGTTCGGGGGAACGGTGGGGCGGCGGGCCGTGGGCCTGCTTCGAGGAGGGACTTGATGCTCTATGAGCTCGTGCAATTCAGCGACCAGATCGGCGTTTTGAACGTCTTTCAGTACATCACGTTCCGCACGGGCGGAGCCATTTTCACTTCGCTTCTCTTCGTTTTACTGTTCGGACCAGGCATCATCGATCTTCTGCGCATTAAGCAGGGAAAGGGACAGCCGATCCGGGAAGATGGCCCGCAATCGCATCTGGCCAAGCGCGGCACGCCCACGATGGGCGGGCTTATGATCCTGGCAGGTGTATTCGTCGCCACTCTGCTCTGGTCAGACTTGTCGAACCGCTATGTCTGGGTGGCGCTCGCCGTTACGCTGTCATACGGCGTCATCGGCTTTTACGACGACTATCTCAAAGTTACAAAGCAACATGTTTCGGGCTTTGGGGGCAAAGCGCGTCTAGGTCTGGAATTGATCGTCGCCGCAATGGCGGGCTACGCCATCATGAAAATCTCCACCCCAGAACTATCCGGACAGGTGGCGGTGCCGTTTTTCAAAACGACGTTGATCGACATGGGGTGGATTTTTATCGCCTTTGCCATGCTGGTCATTGCGGGCGCTGGTAACTCCGTCAATCTCACCGACGGATTGGATGGCCTTGCCATCGTGCCGGTGATGATTGCGGCCGCAACATTTGGGCTCATCGCTTATCTGGTCGGCAACATCAAATTCGCGAGTTACTTGCAAGTTCATTACGTGCCGGGCACGGGTGAACTGGCGGTGATGTGCGGTGCGCTTATTGGCGCTGGCTTGGGCTTCCTTTGGTTCAATGCGCCGCCTGCGATGATTTTCATGGGCGATACCGGATCGTTGGCTTTAGGCGGCGCGCTTGGTGCCATTGCCGTCGCCACAAAACACGAGATCGTGCTCGCCATCGTCGGCGGCTTGTTCGTGCTCGAAGCGTTGTCGGTGATCATCCAAGTCACGTCGTTTAAGCTGACCGGGAAGCGTGTCTTTCGCATGGCCCCACTGCACCATCACTTCGAGCAAAAGGGCTGGAAGGAAAGTACCGTCGTGGTGCGCTTCTGGATCATCTCGGTGATTCTGGCGTTGATCGGTCTCGCCACCCTCAAGCTGCGCTGACCACCGTGCGGCTGGGGCCCGTGAGCGAACTGGGATAAACTGAGCCTCATGATTCGCATCACTGCATTTGCTGGGAAAACTGTTGCTGTTTTTGGCCTGGGCGCGTCGGGCAACGCCACTGTCGCCGCACTGTTGGCGGGTGGGGCGAACGTTGCCGCGTGGGACGACAGCGAAACCGGGCGTGCGGCGGCTTTAGTAGCGGGCTCGCCGATTGTGGATCTGGCGGCAGCCGACTGGTCCCAGTTCGCAGCACTCGTGCTGACCCCGGGCGTGCCGCTCACCCACCCCGAACCGCACTGGACAGTTGTAAAGGCGCGGGCGGCCGGCATCGAAATCATCGGCGATATCGAATTGTTCTGCCGCGAGCGGGCGGCGACGTGCCCCGATGCGCCGTTCATTGCCATCACCGGCACCAACGGCAAGTCGACCACCACGGCCCTTATTGCGCACATTCTGAAATCGGCCGGCCTCGATGTTCAGATGGGCGGCAACATCGGGCGGGCCATTCTCACACTCGAGCCGCCAGCGCAAAGCCGCTATCACGTGATCGAGATGTCTTCGTTCCAGATCGATCTGACGCCCAGCCTCAATCCGTCCGTCGGCGTGCTATTGAACATTACGCCCGACCACATCGAACGCCATGGCACGCTTGAGAACTATGCGGCGGTGAAGGAGCGGCTGGTTGCCGCTTCCGGCGTGGCCGTGATCGGTATGGATGACGAACTCTGCGCTGGCATCGCGCGGCGGCTGGAAGAGGGCGGCAAGATCGTACGCCGCATTCGCACCGGCCTGCCGGGTATCCACGAATACGGCATGGATGAAGAATTCGTCTGTTTCGATACCCGCTTCAAGGGCCGCGTGCGTGTTGTCAGCCTGCACGGCATTGGCAGCTTGCGTGGCCGTCATAATGCGCAGAACGCGGTGACGGCCTTTGCCGCTACCTGGGATCACGTTCGCCCTGATGCCTACCCGCAAGCCTACGCCACATTTCCCGGCCTTGCCCACCGCATGGAGGAAATCGGCCGCGTCGGCCGCGTACTTTATGTAAACGACAGCAAGGCTACAAACGCCGACTCGACTGAAAAGGCCCTGCTTTCTTTCCCGCGCGATGTATTTTGGATCGTCGGCGGGCAGGCGAAGGATGGCGGCATCGAGCCGCTCCGGGCGTATTTCCCGGACATCGTCCGCGCCTATTTGATCGGGTCATCAAGCGATGAGTTCGGCAAGTCGCTCGACGGAGACGCCGCAATTATTCCCTGTGGTACGCTCGACGTAGCTGTTTCGCGTGCAGCCGCGGATGCAGCGGCCTACGCTGCGGGCGAGGCGATGCCATTGTATAACGTGCAGGGTTTCAACGGCGTGGGCACTTTGGTGCCGGGGATTGGCCCGCACCCGTCGTCCTCGACGTCTGCTCAGCCAGTTGTGCTGCTGTCGCCAGCGTGCGCGTCGTACGACCAATACAAAAACTTCGAGCAGCGCGGCGAGCATTTCCGCCACTTGGTTTCCGCCTTGCCGGGGGTCGAACTGCGGCAGCCTAAATGATAGGGCTTGCACTCACATGAGGTTCAGCCGAGCCGACAAGAGCCGCCTCACGGAATGGTGGTTCACGGCCGATTTCGTGGCGCTCACCGCGATATTGATGCTGGTTGGAATTGGTCTTGTGTTGTCGCTGGCGGCAAGCCCGTCGGTTGCGCTGCGTGCCGGATTGACGGCCTACCATTTCGTGTCGCATCACGCAGTCTATGCTGGGGTGGGCGTTGTGATCCTCATCTCCGTGTCGCTGTTAACCCCTCGTGGCGTGCGGCGGCTGTCGCTGGCAATACTGGCCGCCTCGCTTGCAGGCCTCGTGTACGTGCATCTCTATGGCGTTGAAATCAACGGCGCCCGCCGCTGGCTGTCGTTTGCGGGATATTCGCTGCAACCGTCTGAGTTTGCAAAGCCTGCGTTCGCTGTCGTGTCGGCGTGGCTGTTGGCGGAAGCGCGCGACCGGCCAGGCATGCCGGCGCTGCCCATTGCCATCGTCTTGGTGATTGCACTCGCTGGGCTGCTGGTCTCGCAGCCCGATGTCGGGCAAACGCTGTTGGTTTTATCGGTTTGGACGGTGCTGTTCGTTGCATCGGGTCAGCCGCTGCAACGCGCATTGGCTATTGCTGCGGTAAGCGCAGCAGGACTATTCGGCGCTTATCATGCATTCTCCCATGTGAGTTTCCGCATCGATCGCTTTTTCAATCCGCTCCCCGGTGATTTGAGCCAAGTTGACCGTGCCATGCAGTCGTTTGCGCAGGGTGGATTTTTGGGCCGGGGGCCGGGTGAAGGCGTGATCAAGACCGTTTTGCCCGACGCCCACACCGATTTTATCTTCGCCGTCGTCGCTGAAGAGTACGGCATCCTCGCCTGCCTCGGGCTGTTGTTGCTGTTCGCCTTCATCGTGTTCCGGTTGATGCTGCGTGCGGCACAAGAGCCCGATGCGGCAATACGGCTCGGTGTCGTAGGGTTAGCACTGCTGTTTGGCTTACAAGCCTTGATAAACATGGGTGTCAACGTCGGCCTGTTACCGGCAAAGGGCATGACGCTGCCCTTCATTTCGGCGGGTGGCTCCTCTATGCTGGCAATCTCGCTGACTCTGGGTATGGCGCTGGCGCTCGCGCGGCGAAGGCCCGGGGGATAAGCGGGGTTTGTGGTGGGCAGGTTCGCGCCGCATGTGCCTCAAAATCCGCTGATTGGCCCGTCAAGTTTGCCCCATACCGCCGAATACAGTTGTAGAACTTGCCGTAATCGGGAGACCTCGTGACGCCAGCCCCTCGATCGATCTTATTGGCTGCCGGCGGTACGGGCGGTCATCTGTTCCCAGCCTTTGCGCTCGCCGAAGAACTTGGCCGCCGTGGTTATGCGGTCGATCTTGCCACCGACATGCGCGGCGACCGCTACGGCACCGGCTTCCCCGCCCGCGCTGTTTATCAGTTGCCGTCAGCCACCCTTGCCAGCAAGTCTCCAGTAGCGATTGCAAAAACAGGCATTACCCTCGTGCAGGGCGTACTTGCGGCCCGCAAGGTGTTGCGCAACTTGAAACCAGCCGTCGTTATCGGGTTTGGTGGCTATCCCAGCTTTCCGCCTTTGATGGCAGCGCGCATGTTGAACATTCCAACAGCGCTGCATGAGCAGAATGCCGTTCTTGGCCGTGCCAATCGCATGCTTGCGAAGTACGTGTCGGCCATCGCCACTTCGTTCGAACATACGAAGTTTGTAGATGCTGTGCTGGCGCCCTCGTGCCGCTTTACGGGCAATCCGGTGCGCTCGGTGGTCATCGAAGCAGCAGCAATTCCGTATCAGGCACCCAGCACAGATGGCCCGGTTTCGCTTGTCGTGTTCGGCGGAAGCCAAGGCGCCCGCTATTTCTCCGAGGCCGTTCCGCCAGCGTTGAACCGTCTCCCCGAAGCCCTGCGCCGCCGGATATCGCTCACCCAGCAAGCCCGCGACGAAGATTTGGAGACGGTCAAAGCCCAATATGCTGCCGCCGGCATAGCCGCAGACGTGGCGCCCTTTTTCAAGGACTTGCCGGCACGGATGGCAGGCAGCCATCTGGTTATCGCGCGGGCCGGGGCCTCGTCGGTGGCCGAATTGTGCGTGCTGGGGCGCCCGTCGATCCTGGTGCCCTTGCCACATGCGCTTGACAATGATCAGCTTCAGAACGCCACGAGGCTTGCCGAATCAGGGGGCGCTTGGTGTATCGAACAGAAAGTTCTGACGCCTGAACGCTTGGCCGCCGAGATTGCAGCGATCCTGCAAGATCCGCGGCGCCTGAGTGAGGCGGCGGCGGCCGCCAAGGCTGCCGGGCGTCCCGACGCAGTTGTGCGCCTTGCTGATTTGGTAGAAGAACTCGCAACGGCTCAATGAGTGCGCTTAAAGCGCGCCACGGGTCTTAAGAAAAAGGGTAGGAAGCCAGCATGCAAATCCCCCGCGACATTGGCACCTTCCACATCATCGGGATCGGCGGCATCGGCATGAGTGCAATTGCCGAAATTCTGCTCGCTAAAGGCTTTTCGGTTCAGGGCAGCGACCAAAAGGATTCCGCCAACGTGCGGCGTCTGCGCGCAAAGGGCGTGCGGGTGTTCATCGGGCACGATGCGATCAATCTGGTGGGCGCGCGTCAGGTGGTGATCTCGACTGCCGTCAAAAACGGCAATCCCGAACTCGAAGCCGCGCGCGCCAAGGGGCTTTCCATCGTGCGCCGCGCCGAAATGCTGGCCGAACTGATGCGGCTCTATTCGACGGTGTCCGTCACCGGCACGCACGGCAAAACGACCACCACGTCGTTGATCAGCACCATTTTCGAACACGCCAAGCTCGATCCCACCGTGATTACCGGCGGTATCATCAATGCGTGGGGATCGAATGCGTGCCTGGGTCAGGGCAAGTGGATGATCGTCGAGGCCGATGAGAGCGATGGTACGTTCGTCAAGCTGCCGACTGAAATCGGCATTGTCACCAACATCGATCCGGAGCATCTCGACTATTTCAAAACCGTCGAGAACATGCACCGCGAGTTCGAGGCGTTCTACAAGAACATTCCATTCTATGGCCTTGCCGTCACCTGCATCGACCATCCGGTGGTGCGTGAAATGATCGAGCGGCTCGATCTGCGCCGCGATGGCCGCCGCCTGTTGACCTATGGCACCCGCGAAGGCGCCGACCTGCGCTTGTTGAACGTGCGCCAGGAAGGTTTCACGACGATTTTCGACGCCCAGTTGGGCCATCGTGTTCGGGGAGGCGTGCGCACGATCAAGGGCTGGTCGATCCCGGTTCCGGGGCAGCACAATGCACTCAACGCGCTTGCGGCCATTGCAGTGGCCAGCGAAGCTGGTATTGCCGACGACGTTATCCAGGCTGGCCTTAAAGGGTTTTCGGGCGTCAAGCGCCGCTTCCAGCCGACGGGTCAATGGAATGGCATCGAAGTCTTCGATGATTACGGTCATCATCCCGCCGAGATCGCGGCTGTTTTGTCAGCCGCCCGCGCCGGATCCAAGGGCCGCGTCATCGCCGTGATGGAGCCGCATCGTTATACGCGCGTGCGCGATCTGTTCGGCGAGTTCTGTGCCTGCTTCAAAGATGCCGATAGCGTCATCGTCGCCCCTCTCTATTCGGCTGGCGAGGCGGCGATCAGCGGCATCGACCAGCATACCCTTGCCGAGGGTATCCGCTCTACGGGACAGACCGCAGTTACTTCCGTAGTCGATGCGCGCGATGTGGTGCCGCTCATCCGCCGGTATGGGCGGCCCGGCGATATGGTCATCTGCTTGGGCGCGGGCACCTCGACGGAGTGGGCGCAGGCCCTGCCCGAATGGCTTGGCAGCGAAGAGCTTCGCAGAGCGTAGAATTTTTTTGGTGCAGGCCGGTTCGTTTCACGGAACTGGCCGCCCTGCGCAAAGACTTGGGCCAACGGCAAGGCCGCTCCTTCGAGTGCCAACCAAAAAGAGGCTGACTTTGAGTTTTCCCGATCTCACTGGCGACTTGAAGACGCTGATGCCAGATCTGCGTGGCCGCTTACTCGCCAACGCGCCCTTGTCCGAGATCACCTGGTTCCGGGCCGGTGGTGCAGCACAGATTTTGTTCACTCCGGCAGATGAAGCCGACCTTGAGTATTTTCTGAAATCGATCCCAACAGACCTCAATGTCTTCGTGATCGGTCTCGGGTCGAACCTTCTTGTTCGCGATGGCGGCGTGCCGGGCGTCGTCATTCGCCTGGCGCGGGGCTTTGGCGAGACCAAGATCGAAGACAATCATCGCATCCGCGCTGGCGCTGCGGCACCCGACGTCAAAGTGGCGCGGGCAGCCGCCGATGCGGGCATCGCGGGCCTTGCCTTCTATCGCGGCATTCCCGGTTCCATCGGCGGGGCGTTGCGCATGAACGCTGGAGCACACGGCCGCGAAACCAAAGACGTTCTGATTGAAGCCCGCGCCGTCGACCGGCAGGGCACCGTTCACGTGCTGTCGCTCGCCGATATGAAATTCACCTACCGGCATTGCGGCGTGCCGTCATCGTGGATTTTCACAGAAGCGCTCTATCAGGGCGTGCCCGGCGATCCCGCCGGTATTCTCAAAGAGATGGACGAAGTCGCCGACTATCGCGAAAAGAACCAGCCCATCAAGGAGCGCACCGGCGGCTCGACGTTCAAGAACCCGCCCGGACACAGCGCCTGGAAACTCGTCGATCAGGCCGGCTGTCGCGGCTATCGCGTGGGCGGGGCTAAAGTTTCCGAGATGCATTGCAACTTCTTGATCAATGATGCTCAAGCGAGCGGCCAGGATATCGAGCGCCTGGGAGAAACCGTGCGAGCGCGCGTCAAGGCAACCACGGGCGTGACGCTAGATTGGGAAATTATCCGCTTAGGCTTGCCGCGTGAGGGCGAGATGGTGGGCGAAGCGCTGGCAGAGAAAGTCTCGCAATGAGCAAGTTGGGCACCGTACCGCAGCGAACGCATGGGCATGTGGCGGTTTTGATGGGTGGCTGGTCGGCTGAACGCGAGGTCAGCCTAAAATCTGGCGCTGCGGTGGCCGGGGCACTTCAAGGCGAAGGCTATCGCGTCTCCAGCATCGACGTGGGCCGTGACATCGCGCAGCGCTTGGCGGACGTGAAGCCCGATGCCTGTTTCAACGCGCTGCACGGCAAGTTCGGCGAAGACGGCTGCCTTCAGGGCATTCTCGAATGTCTCGCCATTCCCTACACGCATTCGGGCGTGCTCTCCTCGGCGCTGGCCATGCATAAAGAGCGCGCCAAGGATGTCATGCGCCCGGCCGGTGTGCCTGTTGCCGAAGCCAAGATCGTCACGCGCCGCGAGGCAGCCCAAGCGCATGTGCTGCCGCCGCCCTATGTGGTGAAGCCTGTCGATGAAGGCTCGAGTGTCGGCGTCATTATCGTCGGTCAACTATCTGCCGCGCCGCCTGAGGCTATTGCTGCCGGTGGCGCTGCTGACGATATCGTCATGGTGGAGCGGTACGTCGCTGGCCGGGAGCTGACCTGCGCGGTGATCGGCGGCTTTGTTACGGACGTGATCGAGATTGTGCCAAAGGCCGGACTGACGTTCTACGATTTCGAAGCCAAATATGCTCCCGGCGGCTCAAAACATGCTCTACCAGCGGAAATTTTACCGGATGTTTACCAATTGATCCGGAAATACACATTGGCGGCGCATCAGGCGCTCGGGTGCCGCGGCGTGTCGCGCGCAGATTTCCGCTTTGACGATACTGCGGGTGGCACTGGCGAACTGGTGTGCCTGGAAGTTAACACGCAGCCGGGCATGACGGGCACGTCATTGGTGCCTGAACTTGCTCAGTACGCCGGCTGGACGTTTGGCGAACTGGCCCGTTGGATGATCGAGGACGCGAGTTGTTCGAGGTAGATCAAGGATCGGCAAATCCAGGGCAAGCGCACGGCGCGTTGCCCCTAGGAACCGGCCGTTCTTTCGCCTTGCACGCAGCTTCGTCCTCTCTTCCCTCACAGAAAAGATCGTTGCCATCCTCGCGCCAGCCGCCGCGAGGCCGCAGTGCAATGCGGGTCCGCATTTTCATGGTTGCCCTCCTGGCTGTTGCGGGAGTAGGCGGCTTGTTTCTTTCAAAAGCGGTGATGCAGTCTGCCAAGTCATCTGCCGCCGGCTCGGCTTTCGATGACGCGGCGCGGCTGACGGGCTTTGGTATCGACATGGTCGTACTAACGGGGCACCGCTTTACCGCCGACGGCGACGTTTTCGATGCGTTGGATTTGGCCAATGCGCGGTCACTCGTCAGCTTTGACACCGAAGGTGTGCGCCGTCGCCTCGAACGGCTGCCGTGGGTGCAAAGCGCGGAACTCACGCGCGTCTTTCCTGACCGGCTCGATGTGCGCGTGCGGGAGCGGCAGGCCTTCGCGGTATGGACGCGCAACGGCCGGAGCGAAGTGATCGATGAAACGGGCCGTGTGCTGTCTGCAATCCATCGCAGCGATACGCTGGCGCTGCCACACATCTCTGGCGAAGGCGCGGCTGCAGAGGCGCAAGCAATTCTAACTCTACTGGCTCGTTTTCCCGATGTACTTGCCCGGCTCGAAACCGTTGAACGGGTTGGCCGCCGCCGGTGGACACTGCATCTGTCGCGAGGCGTGACTGTGCATCTACCGGCGGATCGCGAAGCCGCCGTTCTGCAAGCTCTCGCCACGGGCGGGCGTCATGCCAATCTTATTGACGAAGACAATCGCATCATCGATCTGCGCGCCACCGGTCGCGCGACAGTCCGGCAGTCCGTGCCGCAAAGGTCGTCCCAAGTACCCGCGTTCTTGCCCGCCGCCGCCGCCATGCCTGAGCCCGGGATACTGCCGCCTCAAGTGGTTCAAAATCCGGGGAATGGCTGATGCGAAAACCCCTCGCATGGTCAGGCACTTCGGAATTTGCGGGCGTGCTCGATATCGGCACCTCGAAAATCGTCTGCCTGATCGGCCAGCGCATTAACGGGCGACCTGAGGCTGGTGGCGAGCCGGGCGCGGGACTGCGCATTATTGGCGTCGGTCATCAGAAATCGGCGGGCATTTCGGCTGGCGTCATCGTCGATCTTGACGATGCCGAGCGGTCGGTGCGTGCCACGATTGCTCAGGCCGAGCGGATGGCGGGCGTCACACTGGATAGCATTCTTGTGTCGGTCGCCGCTGGCCGCTTGAGATCCCACAATTTCAAGGCAAGTGCCGGGATTGAAGGCGGGCGCGTCACGGCGCAGGATGTCGGCCGGCTTTTGACAGGCTCGCGAGCCTTCATCGAACGCGATGGCCGCAAGCTGGTTCATCTCAATCGCAAGTCGGTACAACTTGATGGTACGCCGAGCGAAGGCTCTCCTGTCGGTCTGGCGGCCGCGCACGTGTCAGCGGACATGCACGGTGTTTCGGCTGATGAGGCCCCTTTGCGAAATCTGCAAACAGTGCTGGAGCGCTGCCATGCGGACCTTGCTGGCTTTCAGGTCGCGCCTTTCGCCAGTGCCCTAGCCGTGACGAGCGAAGCTGAACGCCAACTGGGTTTGACCGTCGTCGATATCGGCTGCGGCACCACCAAATCGGCCGTCTTCGAGGGCGGCCATCTAACGAGCGTCAGGTTTGTTGGATACGGCGGCGGCGAGATCACCAAGGGCATCGCGCGCGCGTTGCATACGCCGCTCATAGAAGCCGAGCGAATCAAAGCACTTTATGGCAATCTGCTCAGTGCCCGGTCGGATGACCGAGAGGAATTCCCTTATACCCTAGCGGGTTCTGACGAGGGCCTCATGCAACTTGCGAGCCGGGCACAGTTGGTCAGCGTGATTAGACCGATCGTCAAGGACTTGTTTCTCGCGATCGCCGACGGGCCCGAACAGACGGGCAACGGTGCTGCGGGAAATAGTCCATTGGTGTTGACCGGCGGCGGTTGTTTGCTGCCGGGTATTGCGGAATTTGCCGGACAACTCTTGCAGCGACCCGTCCGCATCGGACAGGCCGCCGTCATTTCAGGGTTGCCCCCGATTGCGCGGACACCACCCTTTGCGACCGCAACGGGATTGCTGTTTGCGTCCGAAGCCGGTGACGACGGCAAAGCTATTCGCTTTGTGGCTGACGAGGCCGAAGGTGGTGGGTATCTGCACCGCGTCGGGGCTTGGTTGAAGGGTGGTTTCTGAGGCCGCCCACTTGGGACGGGCAAGGGTGCCGCTACGCCCATAGTAAGCCTTGAGTAGCCGCGGTTGACGCGCGCGTTAGAGCATAACTCCGAGGGCTGAGACGAACCATGACCAAGTCTGTTCAACCGCCACAAGCGGGCGACTTGCGGCCAAGGCTGACGGTAATCGGCGTTGGCGGCGCGGGGTGCAATGCGATCAACAATATGATCAGCGCTGGCTTGTCGGGGGTGAACTTCGTCGTCGCCAATACCGACGCGCAGGCGCTCGCGGCCTCGAGCGCGGAACATAGAATTCAATTGGGTGTCAGCCTAACCGAAGGGCTCGGCGCAGGCTCAAAGCCTGAAATCGGTCAAGCGGCTGCAGAAGAGGCGATTGCCGACATCCGCGACATGATTGCGGGCTCGCACATGGTTTTCGTTGCGGCCGGCATGGGCGGTGGCACAGGCACCGGCGCAGCGGCCGTGATTTCGAGAATTGCCCGCGAATTGGGAATTTTGACAGTTGGCGTCGTCACTAAGCCATTCCAATTCGAAGGCGCGCGCCGCATGCGCACTGCCGAAGAGGGGATTATCCGCCTCAGAGAAAATGTCGATACGTTGATCGTAATCCCCAACCAGAACCTCTTTCGCATTGCCAACGACAAGACGACGTTCGCCGAAGCCTTTATTCTTGCCGATCAAGTCTTGTATTCAGGCGTTGCCTGCATCGTCGATCTTATCGTCAAAGAAGGCCTGATCAATCTCGACTTTGCCGACGTGCGCACCATTATGAGCGGCATGGGCACGGCAATGATGGGCACCGGCGAGGCTTCAGGGCCTGGCCGCGCGACAGCTGCAGCTGAAGAGGCTATATCCAATCCGCTGCTCGACGATGTGACACTGAAGGGCGCGAAAGGCCTGCTGCTGTCAATTACGGGCGGCAACACCCTTACCCTTTTTGAAGTCGACGAAGCAGCGAGCCGCGTGCGTCTCGAAGTCGACCCCGAAGCCAACGTAATCGTGGGCGCGACGTTCGACCAAAGCTTGGGCGACCGCCTCCGGGTATCGATTGTTGCCTCAGGGATGGCGCGAATGACGTCCGAGACGCGTCAACCGTACGAAGAACGGCGACCTGCTGTGCATTCCCAAGCACCGACGATGCCGGTTGCATCCACCGAGCCTCCACCGTTGCCGGCCTTTGCCCCCACGCAAGCACCCGTTTCCACCTTCGAGGAGAGACCGTCCGAGGGCTTCACCCGGCAATTGCCTTCGGCACAAGCCGACAGCGATGTGCACCGCCGCCTGACTGACGCCTTGGCTTCCGAGCCGGAGACAACGTTCCAGCAAATCGCGCCAGCTCCTGAGCCGGTGCAATCGGCTGCGCCCTACGTGCCGCCCGACATGCCGCCACCTCTGCCGTCGCCGCGCACTTGGATAGCGCCTGGGCAGGTCGTTATCGAGGAACAGCCCGAGACGCAGCCTTACGTTGTGTCCGAACGCGCGCAGTACCGGCCGCATGGACCGGAGGTCCAACCCGCGTCTATCGAGCCTGCTTTTTCGCCAATGCCGCCAGCGGAATTCCGGCGTCAGCGGCGGATGCCCGAAGTTGAAGATTTTCCCGTTGTCGGGCAGCGCGACTACATGTCGAAAAAGCCGGGCGCTCGCAGCGGCCCGCCCCCGTTTGTTGCGCCCGCTGCTCCACCCGTGGCAGAGGCCCCGCAAAAGAGCAAAGGGTGGTTCAGCCGGTTCGCAGGCCGTTCGAGCGATGCAAGTGATTCGCATGATGTCGCTGCGCAACAGCGTACTCAACGGCCGGCTGGGGCCGGACAATCGTCAGGCTGGTCACGTGGCAGTGCACCGGCAGCGAGTGATTCGACGCCGGGCACAGGTTCCAAAGTGCGAGAAACACCCGATTTGCCTGGATTTATCGGATCTCGCCGCAAATGACATCCATGTGACGGATTCGGCTCAGTACGGAGCGAATCCGAGCGTAACACAATGTAAGAAAGCGTGATTTGTCGCCCTGGCCACTGCGGACTATCGTCTCATTAACGGTTTGGACCGAGAAGCCTCAGCACCGGTTGATTGCGCCGCGTAACAAGAGCGCAACAGTCGGAAGACGAATAAGGGGCGGCGGGTTTAAGGGTTTGGGGGTAGTCCGGGTGCAGTGTCCAAAAGGGCAAAAGCATTCAGACTATCGGGATCGAGGGACGGCGCAGAATGTCTAACCGATTCATCGGCGCGCGACAGACGACACTCTCACGTGAGGTTGAGCTACAAGGTATTGGGGTGCACAGCGGTGCTCCGGTATCTTTGATACTCCACCCCGCCGAGGCCGACACTGGGCTCCGATTTGTTGTCACAAAACGCGATAAGGTAGTGGCCGATATTGCCGCCCGCGTTGAGAACGTAAAAAATCTAACTTTGTGTACGGTCATCGGTGACGATTCGGGTGTCACTGTCGGAACCGTTGAGCATCTCCTGGCTGCGCTCCGTGGATTGTCTATCGACAACTGCGTTATCGAGATCGACAGCAAAGAAGTGCCGATCATGGATGGCAGCTCGGCTTCCTTTGTTGAGGCGATTGACGAGGCCGGTGTCCGCGAACTCTCTGCTGCTCGCAAATTCATCAAAGTTTTGAAGCCCATCCGGGTTCAAGAAGGCAACTGTTGGGGTGAAATCGTCCCCCATTCGGGTTTCCACCTCGATGTGGAGATCGATTTTGAGACCCCAGTCATTGGCCGTCAGCGTCTCTCGTATGAAATGAGCCCCGGGGTATTCCGTCACGAACTCGCACGCGCCAGAACTTTTGGCTTTATGTGCGACGTCGAGCGCCTTTGGAAAGCCGGTCTGGCTCTCGGCGCGAACCTCACGAACACTGTGGCCATCGGCGAAGGCCGCGTGATGAACCGTGAAGGCCTTCGTGACCCCCTAGAATTCGTTCGTCACAAGATGCTCGATGCCGTTGGCGACCTCACCCTCTCTGGTCATCCGTTGCTCGGCGCTTTCCGGTCCGTTCGCGGCGGTCATCGCCTTAACTCGCTGGTTCTTCAGGCGCTTCTGGCAGACCGGACGGCCTGGACGGTTGCCCAGGCTCCTCGCGTTCGTGAAGTTAGCCCGGTCGCAAGCTTTGGCATGGCGGCTGTCGCCGCTGGCGAATAACAGATTCCAAACGGCAAACAGCTCGTAATTCGCTCCCGCAAGCGGCGGACAGACCCTCGTCTTTGAGTTCGGATTGAGGTCGAGACCTCTTAACGCAGAGCTTGTCACCGGTTCCGCAGCAACGCCTCACAGGAACACCATAATTCCAAGTTATTCACGATCATCATACGGTCGGCTTGTAAGCGAATTTCCTTTGCAGTGTGGCTGTGTTATCGAACCTTCACGGTTGGGGACCTCGGGGTTTCGAGACTGAAAAGCACTGGCTGTTTTGAGTAGGCTTACACGGCTATAGGATCAGTTTCCCGGTGCCGGAGGCTGATCCGAAGCAAGACTGCCGGCGCCAAAAGCGCGAATAGGTTTAACACTCGCACAGACCGAGTGAAGAAGAGGCCAGATGTTGAAGCGCATTGAACCCGTCTTGAAGCGCGCCACGTCCGCGCTGACTTCTGTGTTCGTTGCGGCCTTGCTTGCCGCTTGCGCCTCGTCTGCTGATTTAACGAGTTCCATCAACACCGATACACCCGAAAAAATGTACGCCGACGCCGACGCCTTGATGAATCGCGGCAGCTTCAGCGATGCGGCGGCCAAGTTCGAGGATCTTGATCGCTCGCACCCCTATTCGGCGGAAGCTCGCCGGTCCGTCGTGCTGGCTGCTTATGCGTATTACAAGGCTGGCAAGACGCCTGAGGCTGTGGCTTCGGCGGAACGCTATGTCGTCATGCATCCGGGAACGAAGGATGCGCCTCTCGCCCACCACATTATCGCGTCCTCATACTTCGACGATATCAAGGGGCCGAATCGCGATCAAACCGCGACACGAAAAGCTCTTGAGCAGCTGCGTATTTTGAAGACACGCTATCCAGACAGCACCTACGCGAAAGATGCGGAAAACCGCATCCGCATCGCTGAAGACAATCTGGCGGCTTCCGAAATGGAAGTGGGCCGCTACTATCTCAACAAAAACAACCATTCCGGTGCCATCAACCGTTTCAAAACGGTGGTGTCGGACTACCAGACCACAGCTCATGTCGAGGAAGCTTTGGCGCGTCTCGTCGAATGCTACATGGCACTTGGTATCGTCAACGAGGCACAGACTGCTGCTTCCGTGCTCGGCCACAACTTCCCAGAATCGAAATGGTATAAGCAATCCTACGCACTGCTGGCGTCGGGCGGGCTTGCACCACGCGAAGATGGCGATTCATGGATCTCCAAGGCCTGGAAGAACATGCCGAAATTCTCGCTCGGCGGCCCTATGTGAGCCGGCGGCCTTGCGGCTGTCCGGCTCGTTTTGCGCTCTTGATCGAGCAGCATCATACTGATTACGTGACGTCATGAAGACGCCACCACCACGTTTATCCAAACCCGCCAAAAGCTTCATGTCGCAATCGCAGGCAAAGAAAATGCTTGAGCGGCTTGCTGCTGAAATTGCCCAGCACGATGTCGCATATTATCAGGCGGACGCCCCAACAATCTCTGATGCTGACTACGACATGTTGCGGCGGCAGCATGCCGACCTCGAAGCGCAATTCCCCGATCTCGTCTCCACTGATAGTCCCTCGCATCGTGTAGGCGCGGCTCCTGCAACGGGCTTTGGCAAAGTGCGCCATGCCGTCCCCATGCTGTCTCTCGGCAATGCCTTCGAAGACAGCGATGTGAATGAATTCGTCGACCGCGTGCGCCGGTTTTTAGGGCTGGATAGCGGTGATCCTATCGACTACACGGCCGAACCCAAGATCGATGGGCTGTCGATCTCGCTGCGCTACGAAGACGGCGTGTTCGTGCAGGCAGCAACGCGCGGCGATGGCGCAGAGGGCGAGAACGTCACGGCTAACGTGCGCACGATTTCGTCGATTCCTCATCGGCTTAAAGGCAGCGCGGTCCCCACCATCGCCGAAATCCGCGGCGAGATTTTTTTGAGCCACGCCGATTTCAAACAGCTGAACGAGGAACAGGCCAAGGCTGGCGACAAGGTGTTTGCCAATCCGCGCAACGCGGCAGCAGGTTCATTGCGTCAGCTCGATAGCACCATCACGGCGCGGCGGCCGTTGAAGTTCTTTGCCTACACCTGGGGCGAGATGCCCGAGCGGCCCGCCACTACTCAGCTCGGCATGATCGAGGCCTTCGAGTCGTGGGGGCTGCCAGTCAATTCACGCACCGAACTCTGCGCCGGCGGAGAGGCAATGCTGCGCTTCTATCGCGACATCGGCAACATCCGCGCAACGCTGGGCTACGATATCGACGGCGTCGTCTACAAGGTCAACCGGCTGGATTTTCAGGAGCGCTTGGGCTTTGTCTCGCGCAGTCCGCGATGGGCGATTGCGCACAAGTTTCCCGCCGAGCAGGCGACAACCCTTCTCAATGACATTGAAATTCAAGTCGGGCGCACGGGTGCGTTGACGCCCGTTGCGAAACTCGCGCCGGTGACAGTCGGGGGTGTGGTGGTGTCGAATGCGACACTGCACAACGAAGATGAGATTGCGCGCAAGGATATCCGCATCGGCGATACTGTGGTGGTGCAGCGCGCTGGTGATGTCATTCCGCAAGTGGTGAGCGTTGTCATCGAGCGGCGTCCGGAGGGGGCAGCACCCTATCGCCTGCCCCATACCTGTCCCGTTTGCGGCAGCGAGGCCGTGCGCGATTCCGAAGGCGATGGTGCAAGCTCTGATGCTGATGTCGTTCGCCGCTGCACCGGCGGGCTCATTTGTCCGGCTCAGGCGAAAGAACGGCTCAAGCATTTCGTCTCGCGTCTCGCCTTCGACATCGAAGGTCTGGGAGACGAAAAAATAGAAGCCTTCTTTGACGATGGATTGATCCGGTCGCCCGCCGACATTTTCACATTGGCCGCGCGCGATAAGACGTCGTTGAAGAAGCTCAAAGATCGCGAAGGCCTCGGTGCCAAGTCGGTCGAGAAACTTTTCAATGCCATCGAAGGCCGCCGCAAAATTGGCATAGAGCGCTTTCTCTTTGCGCTTGGAATCCGCCATGTTGGCGAAACGACCTCGAAAGATCTTGCTAAGGCCTTCGGGTCATTTGCTGCATTCAGAGCCGCAATAAAAGCCGCTACACTGGCGAAGCCAGGCACCGGCTATTTGCGGTTGATGGAGACGCCTGGGCTGGGAACAAAAACAGCCGGTTTGGTGATTGATCACTATGCCAAGGCGCGTGGCGCTGGCACGGATCTGTTTGCGGCTCATGAGCCTCAAGCGCGCCAAGACGCAGCGTCATTCGAAGACTTGAAAATCATAAAAGGGATGCGTGCAACAGCCATCGATGCTTTGCGTGCTTCGTTCGGGTCCGCCGATTCTTTGCGAGAGACTGCGATGGCTGCCGCCAGTCAGCGGCCAGGAGAAGCCTACCGCGATCTTGCAGGCATGAACGGCATCGGCGAAGTCGTGACGGATGCGCTGGTGTCATTCTTTGAGGAGCCGCACAATATCAAAGCGGTTGACGATCTGCTCGCTGAAGTCAGCGTCGAACCGTTTGTGCTGCAAGCGGCAGTGGCGTCCGCTGTCACCGGCAAAACAGTCGTCTTCACTGGCACGCTTGAGAAGATCTCCCGCAACGAGGCCAAAGCGCAGGCTGAACGGCTGGGCGCCAAGGTGGCCGGATCGGTTTCAAAGAAGACAGACTACGTCGTCGCCGGTGCCGAGGCTGGCTCCAAGCTCACGACGGCGCGCGAACTCGGCGTCACCGTGCTGTCGGAAGACGAATGGCTCGCATTGATCGGGCAGCCTACGAATTAAAGCGGTTCAGTCGCCGCCGTAAGCCAGCGGCGCGTTGCCGGGCTGACAAGAGGGCTAATCACGGAACGGACTTCCGCGTGATAGGCATTGAGCCATTCGCGTTCTTTGGGTGCCAGCAATCGCGCGTCGATCAAACGACTGTCAATCGGGACCAAGGTGAGCGTTTCAAAGCTCATCGCCGCCCGTTCACCGCGCTCCGGAATAATCCCCGGCGTCACCAGCACCAGATTTTCAATTCGGATTCCGTAAGCGCCCTGCTTGTAATAACCAGGCTCATTTGAACAGATCATGCCCGGTTCAAGCGGCACCATGCCAGCGCGGCTGATTGATTGCGGCCCCTCGTGAACCGACAAATAGCTGCCCACGCCATGCCCGGTGCCGTGATCGTAGTCGAGCCCTTTTTCCCATAGCGCCCGGCGCGCAAATGGATCGAGGTCGATGCCGCGTGTGCCTTTTGGAAAGCGCGCCGAGGCCACAGCAATATGCCCCTGCAATACCAGGGTGAAGCGCTCGCGCATTTCCGTGCTTGGCTTGCCGATGGCGACCGTGCGCGTGATGTCGGTGGTGCCGTCGGCATACTGCGCGCCGCTGTCGAGAAGGAACAGTTCTCCCGGCTTGAGCTTGCGGTTGGTTGCGGCCGATACGCGATAGTGCACAATGGCGCCGTTAGGCCCGCTGCCGGAAATGGTGTCGAACGAAATTTCTTTGAGCGCCCCCGTTTCGGCGCGGAACTCTTCGAGCTTTTTTACGGCAGTAATTTCATCGAGCGTACCACCACTAGCGGCTTCGTCGAGCCAGCACAGAAAATTGCACATGGCCGCACCATCGCGCGCGTGGGCGGCGCGTGTGCCTTTGATTTCTGCCGCGTTCTTGATTGCCTTGAGCGCGATGCACGGGTCTGGGCCTGGCGCGACCGACTTGGCGCCAAGGACGCGTGTGAACCAGACCGCCGCTGTCTCGGGATCAATGCGGACCCGCTTGCCAGCCACCTTCATGGCCACGAGCCGCTCTTTGAGTTTGGCGGCCGGCGAAATTCTAGCGACGCCGTCGAGATGCGCCCTAGCTTCTTTGGACAGCTTGTCTGGATTGATAAACAGTTCCGGCTTGCCCTGCGCCGGGACAATGGCGAACGCCAGAACAACTGGATTGTGCGCCACATCGGAGCCACGGATGTTGAAAAGCCAGCACAAGCTATCTGGCAGTGTCAGCACCACGGCGTCGTGCTTTCCCGCGAGTGCACTTTGCACGTCTGCGATTTTGTCTTCTGCGCTGCGACCTGCGTACTTCATGGGATGGGGTATAACGGGGCGAGCCGGCGCAGGGGGCCGGTCATCGCCCCACACGCGGTCAACAAGATTCGCCTTCAACGGTTTCAACGCGATGCCGTGCGGCTTGAGGACTGCCGTCAAGCGGCCGATTTCGCCAGCCGTATGAAGCCACGGGTCGTAGCCGACGACGTCGTTCTTTTTGCAATGTTCGAGAAGCCACGGCGCGAGGCGGGTCCGGGCAAGGCCAGGAAACTCGAAAATGTCTGGGTCGGCTTCGGATTGAACTTGCACCGTGTAGCGGCCATCGACAAAGAGGGCTGCACGTTTGGCCGCAACGACCGCCAACCCCGCGCTGCCGGTGAAGCCGGTGATGAAGCGCAAGCGCTCGGCGCACGGCGGAACATACTCGCCCTGATGCTCATCGGCCCGCGGAATAAGAAAAGCATCCACCTTCTGCTTCAGCATCGCCCGGCGCAATGAGGCGATGCGCTCAATCGCAGCCTGCGGGGGATTTGGGGTATCGAAGGTTTGAAACATGGTGGGTGCTTCTGGTGTGTGAGCAGCGGATGTTGGGCGAAACTCTAGCGCTTTTGTAACACCAGCGTCGACCAGCCGTTGATGCGCGCATGTGAGGCGAGCGACAGCCCCTTGGCTCCGTAGGCCGCGATGACCGCTGGCGCTTGATGTGTCAGCAGCCCCGACAATAACAGAACGCCGCCCGCTGCTAAAGCACGCGAGACGGCCCCGGAAAGCTCGACCAAAGGTCCGGCCAGAATGTTGGCGATGATGAGATCGAACGGTGAAGCCCGGCGCAGCTCTGCGGCGTCAAGGCCATTGGCGCAAAGTGCTGTGATGCGATGGCCAACGCCATTCAGCTGCATGTTTTCTGCGGCCACCTTGACAGACTGCTCATCGAGATCGGTCGCGATGATGCGAGCTTGCGGATTGGTGCGGGCAATCGCAATTGCAAGCACACCAGAGCCGCAGCCGAGATCGAGCACATTTTCGAAGCGGCCCGAACGCGTCAGCTTATCGATCGCCAAGAGGCAGCCGTAGGTGGTGGCGTGATGCGCGGTGCCGAACGCTTCGCCAGCATCAATGAGAATTGAAAACGGCCCGCGCGGTACGCGGGCCGTATCGTGGCTGCCGTGGATCGTGAATCGACCGGCAACGACCGGCGGCAGGGCGGCTTGCGACAGCGCGACCCAATTGAGTGCAGGCACGCTTGCGACTTGCGCCTCGGGAATGGTCACTCCCAGAATGTCCCGCAAGGTTGCCGTCAATGCGGCGGCATCGGGCATTTCGTCGTAGTAGGCTTCGATGCGCCAGATATGCGGCTCCGTGGCGCTCGCTTGGTGTTCGAACAAGGTGAGCGCACTCGGGCCGGGGTCAAACAGGTCTTGCAAAGCTGCGGCGAGTGCGTGTGCCGTGCCGCGATCGGGTTCGTCGAAGATAATCTTATGTGCGCTCATGGGTCCTCCGCCCGGCCCGTCTTAAGGCAGAGCAAAGGCCGCTGTCTTGCAAAACTTCACGCTGCGGCGCCGTCTCCACCCTCCGGAGGTTCGGTGTGGTCGACCTCATGGCCCTGCCCGGCGCCGCTGTCTGCAGCGAGTTCGTCTAAAAAGACGTCCCATTGCTTGTCGATGAGATCTGCCGCCGCCTTTGGCGGCAAGGCAACCAGCCGCCCGTCGGCCGTCTCGCTAACCAATCCATCGGCAAGCAAGCGGCCGAGGCTGTCTTCGAGATCGAAGTTGATCGAGACGCCGAAGCAATCGTTGACGTACTTTTCGATGGCACGATCAATTTCGGGCAAATCCGTGCGCCGGGCATTCTCTTTGGCGAGCACACTGTAGAGCAGGACGTCTTCCTTCACTTCTTCTTCCGCCGCCCTATCCGCCAGCTTGAGTGCAACGCCGCGGTTGTCGGCCATGGAATGGAAATAGAGGTTCTGCGCCATCACCACCATATAGCGGTTTTTTTGGTTGACGAAGTTCATGCCCTGCCGGAACGCAACTCCGCCCAGCGTTGCGACAGCGCCGGCCAAGGCAATCGGATTGGCCGCCAGAAGCCCGCCAGCCGCGAATTTGCTCGCCGTGCCAACGACACCTGCGCCGAAAGCGCCGCCGCTGGTGACGCCGAGCTTTATCTTGTCGAACAAGCGGAATTTCACACGCGTGTTCGGGAACACCATCTCGATGTCGGTGCGCGGAATGTTCTTGAACAACTTCATATAGATGTTCTGATCGCTGACGGCACCGGGCAGCGAGGCACGCAGCTTTTTGATTGTCCGTTCCGCCTCAGCACGGCTGATCTTGCGGCTGGCCATCACCTCTTGCACGCGAACGTCGAAAGGCTTGAGCTTGAACAGCAGGAACAGCCGCTGATAGATCGGCACGTCGAATTCTTCCTTGCGATAGAATTTTCGCAGGTTGCGCCGCTCGTCGCGGCGGGTCGTGGCACCGCGATAGTAGATCAGGCATTCTTCAAAGGCGGTGAAGTCGACAAATAGGTCGAGCCCGTAATGCGACTCCTTCGTCATGATGAGAGCGATGTTGGCGGGATCGATGCGTTCGTAATTGGCCCGTGCCAGCAAGCTGGTCATCTGCTCGACCACGCGCTTTTGCAGGCGCAACCGTTCTTCTGGAGTATAGTCGCGTGTGACCAGCAAATCGCTATCGGGGCTGAACGGAGTATAGTTTTGTGACAACTCGAGCATCTCGGCGTTCGAGCGCTGGCGGCGCCAGTGTTCAAGATAGCTGAAGAAACGCCGGGCGACGCTCGCTTCCCCTTTTGGCCATCCTGATGCGGGGGTGAGCCGGTCAATCAGAGCTTGAACCGTTACCGGAATGAACTTCTCGCGCACCGCCACGTCGTCTGGCAGGACAGCGTGAGATGGCATGGTGACTGGAGCGCGGGCTGCGCCGTTCGCTCCAGATTTGGTCCCTGATGCTGAGGCCACTGAAACATCCAACGCAGACATAGGTCACCTTCCCTAAAATGAACTCCTGACCTGCCGACAGGACTAGGGCTGGCCACACCGCACGAGCTTTCACTGCGTTACATGGCTGTATGATGTCAATCGGCCGTGGCAAAGCCGTTCCCGCCGCCCGCTTTCTAGGCTGTTCGGGGCCGTTTTGTCGAGCAAATGAAAGGACAGCGCCGGTTTGCGCCGTGTTCGTCGTTTGGAAGGGGTTGCTGGCGGCCTTATGCAAGCGGCAACAGGGAGGTTGGCGCTCAGACTGGCGTTGTGGAGGCTGCAATAAAGCAGCAGGCTAGGCGCCTTCAAGCGTGGAGGCTGGTTGTGAAGCCCCCGCGCCTGACGGCATTCGCCTAGTTGGCCAGACTTGCCGCAATCGAATCTGGCGAAGGCATAGAACGGCCATATCCCGTTCCGTCCTGCGAGCTGTGTTGGGGTGTCGCCAGGAGAGCAGACGCGATGGCGGCAGAAGGCCGCTCAAGCTGCGGGGCAATCGTTGCAGAATCGGTGACCCGCTTGGAGCGGCCATCAAAATTCGCCCCATGCTCTACCGACAGAACCATACTGAATATATCGCCCTCGACGTCGGCACCCGAATGCAGGACCACACGAGTTCCCAGGATCGCGCCTTGCACGCGGCCGAAGACGTCGATTGTGTCCGCAGCTATAGCGCCGTTGATGATGGCTTCCTTGCCGACCTCCAACCGCTTGGAATGTAGATCCGCTTGAATATTGCCGAGCACCTTGAGCGATCCCTTGCAGCGGATGGTAATGCTTTGCCCCTCGATGCTGAGATCGTTGCCGATCACGGACTCCAGGACTTGGTCCTCGACTGTGGCTGGTGCGGCGGCTGCGACCTGAAATGCCTGTCGTTCCGTGCGAAATGGCTGCGCCATCAAGTCTTGTGCAACGGGCTGGGCGGCAGGCTCTAATTTTTTCGTAAAGGCCATACTCAGTACTCCCTCTTGGCTGACGTGATCCATGATCAACGAAGGTGCCCCGCCCGGTGAAAGTATGTCGCTAAAGCGCTGAAAATAAGACCATTTCGCCGGGTTTGTTAGTCACGTTTTGAGTAGAATATCCAGTGTGTCAGCCCGCCGAGCCTGCGAAAAAGCCGTGTGGCTGCCGTGCGGCTTGGGCCGAAAGACAAGGACATGAACCGGTGTGCGTTATAGAAAACGATAAGTTAATTGAACCGATAAGATTTTAATTGATTTAGTGTAAAATAGAATTGATCAGATAAACACTTCGTTTTCCAATTCTTATAACTAAAAAATAGAGGCAATATTTTATTTATGCTTCCAGGCTTATGTTCGGTTCACGAAAAGACCCTACCGGCCGAGGATCAATACGGATGACGACCAAGCTCTCCGCCATCAATCAGACAAATCGCAAGTCTCCACGCCGCTTCCTGAAGCGCTGGGGCCAAGACACAAGCGGCACGACGGCCATCGAATTTGCCATTGTCGGCGTTCCTTTTATTGGCTTCTGCTTCGCTGTGATTGGCTACGGCTTCTATTTCTTCACGAATACGGCCTTGGAATTTGGCGTTGAAACGGCTTCGCGCAAAATCCGCACCGGTCAGGCGCAAACAAACGCAATCACGCGCGATGCCTTCAGGAACGAGATTTGTGCCGCCGCCGGCACATTCATCGACTGCAGCAGCAGCAAGCTGAAAATACATATTCAGTCCGCTGCAAGCTGGGCGGGTATTGCGCCGACCCCATGCCAGACCGGCAATGGTCTCACGGATTCGGGTGGTGCCGGATCAGATCCGGTTTCGGGTGCTTCGGGCGGGGCACGCCAAGCTGTGCTTGTGACCGCTTGCTACGAATGGACTTTAGCGCAAACTCTTCCGTTCCTATTCTTGGGTCAGCTCGATAATGGATCGGCAATTGTGCAAGCAGTCGCTACGTTTCGCACCGAGCCCTATCAATAAATGCATGGCCGCAATCGCTTTCGTTCCAATCCAAATCGTCCTTCGAGAGGTCTCATGTTTCGCGCAACCTTCCGTCAGATCTCTGGCCGGGTCCGGGCTCTTGGCGTCAAGCTCCGGCACAACTGCGAAGGCATCGCAGCCGTTGAGTTCGGTCTCATCGCGCCGCTTTTGCTGATCATGCTGCTCGGCACAATCGAACTTAGCCGGGCCATTTCGATGGACCGCAAGTTTGGGCTCGTGACGTCGACGATTGCCGATTTGGTGGCCCGTGAAAAGACTTTGACTGCGGCCGACGTGACAGCGATGTACGGTGTGGTTCAGCACATGATGAGCCCGTGGAGCTCTTCCACACTGAAGATCTCGATCATACCCGTGCGCGCCAAGGTCATGGCCAAGCCAGTCAACAGCTTCTGTGTCTATACAGGTACCACGAACCGGCCTTCGTTGAACGGAGCTGCGCAGCCGGCCAGACTTGCAAGCTATACGTTGCCGTCGGACTTCCTCGAAAGTGGCACGAGTGTCATCGTTGTCGAGTCGACCTATGGCTACCAGCCGCTGTTTGCCCAGTCCATCATCGGGGCGTCGACTTGGACCGATAAGGCGGTCTTGAGCCCGCGTAACGGTAACGTAAGCTTTGAGGCCGGCGACGAAACGACCGTGTGCCCATAATGGCAGCGAAGGTCAGACAGCGTTCCGCCGTTGCAATAAGAGCCCGCGCTATCTATAGGTCGTTACTCTGACAATCGATGTGGCGCGCCGCAGCCGTCATTCCGATCTGGCGCGTTTGCTGCGGCGGAGAAACTGTGCACCATGGGCCGGCGCTCAGTCCACACGGCGGAACAGTTGCGAGAGGTGATCCTCGAGGCATCCGCTGCGATTTTGCAGGAGCAAGGTCTGCAGGGCCTTTCGGCTCGAGAAATTGCGCGGCGCATTGGCTATTCACCTGGCACGCTCTACAACATTTTTGAAAACCTAGACGATATCGTCTTGACGATCGAAGGCCGCATGCTCGACGGGCTGGCAGCGTCGTTGGCGGTATTGCCTGCAGAGGCTGATCCGCGTCGCGACGTGCGCAATCTCGCGTTTGCATATCTGGATTACACTCAGACCCATCCCAAACTTTGGAACTTATTGTTCGAGCATCACCTGCCGGCGGGACGTGACGTGCCTGCGTGGTACCGGGCAAAACTCGATGGGCTGCTGGAGCGGGTCGAGAACGCTGTCCGCCCGCTGGTCCATGGCGCCGGTGAAGACGCGGTGAAGCGCAGTGCGCGCGTGTTGTGGGCGGGTGTTCACGGCATCACGTCGCTGTCGACTGCAGATAAGCTGTCAAACATCACGTCGGAAACCGCATCGCTGCTGATCGACGATCTCGTGGGCCTCTATCTTGCCGGCCTTAACGCGGAATATGCACCTAAGGCGTGACAGCAGAGGCTGCTATTCAGCATATAAAGCAACCGCTGGCATCATTTCGAAGGAGTGGGCGCTGCCGAAGGGATAGAACCGGTCGTGACTGGATCGGGTTGGGTTCGGCCCGCAGCACCGGGATCTGCAACGCGGTTTGGCACATTCAAAACACCGAACCAGCCATTCGTTGGCAGCAGGCGCTGATTGAGGCCGGCCCAAAGGTCTTTCGACGCCATGCCGTTGACGAATGTTGTCGTTGGCGGAGCGATCGAAATAGCGGCTGCCGTGGCTGCGGCCATAGCGATCGAGGCGTACGGATAGCGGCTATCATAAACTTTCATCGCCGTTCCGAATGACGACTTGACGCGCGTGTCCATCACGTCGACCGAGTAAATCTCGTCGAGTGCCAAATGCACAATGAAGCCGATGAACATGAACCCGGCCGCAAGCCATGCAACGCCTTCGTGACGGCCTAGCATGTATTTGAAGACGACCGCCGTTGCCACCGCTGAAAAGACAGCGGCCAATATCGAATGCCAAATTCCGCGATGAACGGCCAACCGGTGAAACACGGCATGCAAGCCGTAGCGCACGCCAGCCAGCGTGCCGAGCCACAAGATCCACAATTCGGCAACCGAATAATGCATAGCGGCGCTGAACAGCACGGCAAACGAGAAGAAAATTCCAAGGCCAGCAAACATCGCCTTGCTTGGCCGCGATTCCTTAAGATCGATATCGGGAAGCACGGACCCCAATACGCCGGCCATGGTGACGGCAATCAGGTTTTCCGGCGCGACGACATCGGCGGCAAGGGTCAGCGTTGCAAGCCCGCCAGCAACAATGGTTCCTACCGCAATGTGCGTGGTAAAGTTTGCCATAGTCAAACGCCTCCAGTATGGCGGTCCGTGCCGCAAGAGCTGGATGCAACTAGGCTGCGATTCGTCTCGAAAAGTGGAGTTGGACACCCCCTTTGGATGTGGATAAGAGGGGCAGGTAAGCCGTGGCCGCATCGCAACTTGCCGCGAATCGCGAGCGGCCACCGCAGATCCTCGAAACGGGTGGGTTGCGGCTAAGGCCCCGGTTGCGATTGGAAACGCTCGACATGATTGGAACACCGGCACTCAGAGATCGTGGCCTCATGCGGGTTGCTATGGCAAACATTGCTGTCGCCCTCGTCGTGCTCGCGTTGAAGGCCGTCTCGGCTCACCTGACGGGCAGCGTCGCGCTGTATTCGGACGCCCTCGAAAGTATCGTCAACGTCGTCACCGCGGTTGTCGCTCTCATTGCGCTGCGTGTCAGTGTGATGCCGGCGGATGGCGGCCACCCGTTCGGCCACCACAAGGCCGAATACCTGTCGTCGGTGGTGGAGAGCGTTCTCGTGGTACTTGCCGCAATCATGATTTTCCGGGAAGCCTATTTCGCGTTCCTCACCCCGCGCGCGCTGATGGCCCCCCTCGAGGGCTTGTCGGTAAATATGCTCGCGACCGTTATCAATGCCGGTTGGTCTTGGTTTCTGATCCGCTATGGCGCACGGCACGGCTCGCCAGCGCTCGAGGCCGATGGTTGGCACATCCTTACCGATGTCCTTACCTCGGTTGGCGTAATCGTGGGGCTTCTGCTGACGCTGGCAACGGGGTGGACGCTGCTCGATCCGATCATGGCAGCGCTCGTCGCATTGAACATTTTATGGGCGGGCTATCGCATCGCGATGATGTCGGTCGACGGCCTGATGGACCGGTCTGCCGATGCCAATGTGCAGGCCCTCATTCGCGACGCCATCAAGATCAGCGGCGATGGAGCACTTGAGGCTCACGATATCCGCACGCGGAGTGCTGGCCGCGCCACGTTCGTCGAGTTCCATCTCGTAGTGCCGGGGAGCATGACAGTCGAAAGCGCGCACGAGATTTGTGATCGGATTGAAACAGCCCTGGAAGCCACGCTGGAAGGGGTTGATGTGTCTATTCATGTCGAACCCGACGCGAAGCTGAAGGCCCAGAGCCGCGGTGCCGTCGATCTCCGAGGGGCATGAAGATCCGGCCTGCCCGGCTGTCGCCGTGGCGCTGTGAGGCCATTCGGTATAAAATGAATTCCGATGTTCCGTGGGGAACAGACAATTAGCAGCTATGCTGTAAAGGTTTAGAGCATGTGTCCGTTCCAAGCCGGGGAGGCTTTGTTATGCGCTCGTTGACAGTTTCAGCGCTTGCTTTGGCAGTTGCAGCGATGGCGGCCCCCGCCCGTGCCGAACCGATCGGTGCCACCCTCAAGGTCGTCAATGAGGTGACGGCCGGGTATGACCGCGATACGCGCCCGCTTGCCGAGGGCGATGGTGTCAACCGTGACGAACTCATCGCGGTCGCGAGCGATGCCCTGGGTGAGTTGGTCTTCAAAGATGAAACCAAGCTCGCACTCGGGCCGGGTTCTAAAATGAAGCTCGACAAGTTCGTCTACGATCCTGACAAGTCGACTGGCTCTATCGCCGTCGATCTGGTCAAAGGCACATTCCGTTTTATCACCGGCAAGGCCGAAAAGCCGGCCTATGTGATCCGCACGCCTTCGGCATCGATCACGGTGCGCGGCACGATTTTCGACGTCGCTATTCTGGCAGACGGCACCACCTGGCTGCTGTTGCACGAAGGCGCGATTTCCGTTCGCAACGAACGCGGCAAGTGCCGGGTGCTCGACGCTCCAGGCCGCCTGATCCGCGTGACAGGAAACGGCGACGTTGGCATTCCGGTCACCTGGGATGGCTTGCCTCGAAATAGCGCCGTCGAGTTCGACGATGCCTTCCCGTTTGTTGCAGCCCCTCCAACGATGGACCCAAACCCCGTTTTCACCCGTGCCGCAATTCTCGCTGGGCAGCCAGCGAATTCTGCGCCGGAGCTTGCGTGCGATGATGCGCGTGTGCCACCGAGGAAGCCGGTTCAGCAACGCGCCGATGACACAGACAGCGGTCCGCGAAAATCCCGGCCGCAAAAAGCCGAGCGGCCGGTGAAAGAAGTCTATACCCCGCCGGCAAACAAGCCGAAGAAGGTCGTCAAAATCCAGCGGCCAGAAAAAGTGATCGAAGACAAGCCCATCAAAGTTGTGATTCCAGTGAAGCCGAAAAAGCCGAAGAAGCCCGATCGCGGCGGCACCTACGGTGAGAAGGACGACAACGTCAAAATCATGGACGGTGTTGGCATCGCCATCGGTATCGGCATTGGTGGCGGCTTTAACAAGGGTGGCCGAGGCAAAGGCATGCCGAAGGGTGGAGACTACGGCGGCAATCGCATGCCAAAAGGTGGAGACTACGGTGCCAATCGTATGCCGAAGGGTAGCCAGATGCCGAGGTAACGGCAGCTTGGTGCTGCACGGCTATGGCGCGCCGATCTTCGCGGCATAGCCTCCCCACAAGCGCTCAAGGCCGGGCCAAGCAATAGCCTTGCACGCCTCGAGCGCGCGTGTTGCAGAAGGTGTGTCGCCAGAATTGAGTGCTGCCATCAGAGCCGCGTGCTGGGCCCGAAGCTCGCCAAAGGCTGTGCTTTGCGCCGCTGCCTCATCGCCAATAACGGCGAAGATGCGCTCGGAGCGGTCTTTACCGCGCAAAACTTCAGCGCCGATTTCGAGAAGTGCAAAACCGCTCGCATGACGGGCGGTTTCAGCCCCGCATAAAATCGGCGTGCCATGGATCTTGGTTGCTTCCTCCATGCGGGCGGCGGTGTTCACCGGATCGCCAAGGATCGAATAGTTCAATCTCTGCGGCGATCCTACGTTGCCGACCGAGCATGCGCCGGTGTTCACTCCGATACCCATGCGTATGGGCACGTAGCTGCGGCCCTCGCTTGCCGCCTGTGCCGCGCCATGACGGTTCATATCGTTGAGGCGGATGATCATGCGCAGCGCCGCCGTGAGTGCGTTCTGTGCGTGTTTCGGATCTGAGAGAGGCGCGTTCCAGAAGGCCATGACGGAATCACCCATGAACTTATCAATGGTGCCGCGCTCATCCATGATGATCTCGGTCATGGGCGTGAAGATGCCATTGACGAAAGCCAGCACCTCGCTCGCGTCCATGCCTTCCGACAGCCGCGAAAAGCCGCGCAGATCGGCAATCAGCAGGGTGATTTCGCGCGTCTCGCCACCGAGCTGCAGTTTGCCCGGGTCTGCCGCGAGTTGCTCGACCAATTGCGGCGATAGATAATGCCGGAACGCGTTGCGTACCTGGGTGCGGTCGCGCTCTGATTGGAGATAGTTGAACAGGGATGCTGCCATGTAGAGCAGCACCAGCGTCAGGGCGGGATAGACCGGATCGAGCAGCACGCGGTGTTGGCTGAATGCCAGCCACGAACCGGCCGCGACGGCCGTCAGCGCGGCGCCACCTGCAATAGCCGCTGCCGCTGGCTGCGAGCGGTAAAAGAAAAACGCCAGCGCGCCGCCGCCGAGCAGAATGAGCAGCAGTTCTGCGCCTGTCGCCCACGCCGGACGCACAAGACCTCCCCCTTCAAGCATCTGCGCGAGCGCCTGGGCGTGAATCTCAACTCCCGGCACCGAGGCATCAAGCGGGGTTGCGCGCAGGTCGAGCAGTCCCGTCGCGCTCGACCCGATGACGATGTGACGGCCGGCAAGAGCGCTCATGTCCGTGCGCCCGGCGAGTAAGTCTTGCGCCGAAACATAGCCTGAGCGGTCGAAGGGCGCGAAATGCAGCCACATCTGGCCGTCGCCGTCGCTGTGCAGGATCTTCGAGCCGATACGGATGCTATCGAGGCCTGTGTGTTGGCCAAAGGCGCTCACACCGCTGCCGCCCGACGAGCGAATAAAAAGCGTCGACGTTTTTTCTGCGAGCCGCACTTGTTCGGCCGCGAGCGAGGGATAAAGCGTGCCGCCAATCGAGATCAGAAGTGGAACCCGGCGCACCACCTGGTCGTGCTCGGGTAGCCAGTTCACGGCGCCAATGCCTTGCGCTGCTAGGCTCAATTCGGACAAGCTCGGTGTGCCGCCTTTGAAGGCCGGCACAAAAAGGGCTGGATCATCGCCAGCCACCGCATAGCTGGCTTTCGGCGGAGGCAAGGTGCGGCCCGTGGGCAATTGCTCGCCCGAGATGCCGAGCACCACTTGGGCTGGCGTCAGCGCCCTGGCGAGTACCGCGTCGTTGTTGGGCAGCTCGGCAGCCCGCTCGAGCAGGGGTTTCAGGGCCGGAACGTCGCGCAGCTGGTGGGCGAGTTCGCCCGCCGAAAAGCGGTCAGGTTCGGCCAAAACGATATCGAGTGCGATGGTGGCCGCGCCCGCCTCGTTGAGCTTCGTAATCATTTCGGCAAGGCGCGTGCGCGGCCAGGGCCACTGCCCGAGTGCGGCCAGAGAGGCATCGTCGATATCGATCACGCGCACCGGTTTGTCTGGAGATGGCTGCCGGGGCTCCATCCGTTGATAGGTGTCGAACACCGACAGCCGCAGCCGCGCGACCGGTTGGGGATCGGCAATGCGCAACCCCACGGCAAGGCCAAGGAGGCTCACGGTGAGGACGAGTTGCTTCAAGGGCAGGCGCAAGGGAATGCTCGCTTCAGGCCAGATGTTGCCAAGGGCGGCACCGGCCCGAGGAATGCGGGCCAGAGCCCGGGCGACGGTATCACAACGTAATTGCCCACCAAAGCCGAAGCATGATCTCTCACGGGCTGGTGTTGCAAAGGCGTGACCTCGCCTCCCGAAGCATGTATGCAACCTGCCAAAGCGCCCATTTCAACAGGGCGGAAGGAACGACACTTAACCATGGACGACACAACGGCCTCCCCTACTGATGTGAAGCCAGACAGCGCCGCGGCCCGCCCCTCCGGCATGGCCAGCGAAATCGCGCGCCGGCGCACGTTCGCCATTATCTCGCATCCCGATGCCGGTAAAACCACGCTCACTGAAAAGCTGCTCCTGTTCGGCGGCGCCATTCAGCTCGCCGGTCAGGTCAAAGCCAAAAAAGACAAGCAGAACACGCGATCTGACTGGATGGCGATCGAGCGCGCGCGGGGAATTTCGGTTGTCACTTCGGTGATGACCTTCGAATACGGCGGCGCGGTCTTGAACCTGCTCGACACGCCGGGCCATGAAGACTTCTCCGACCAGACCTATCGCACGCTGACGGCCGTCGACAGCGCTATCATGGTGATCGACGCGGCCAAGGGCATCGAAGCGCGCACGCGCAAGCTGTTCGAAATCTGCCGCATGCGCGACATCCCCATTGTCACCTTCATCAACAAGATGGACCGCGAAATCCGCGAGCCGCTTGAACTGCTCGATGAAATCGCCAACGTGCTGGCGCTCGATACGGCCCCGATGGTTTGGCCCATCGGCCGGGGCCGGGAATTCCGCGGCACGTTCGATCTTTATAATCCGCGCATCAGCCGGCTTGACGATGACGGCGAAGCGATGCCCGTGTCTGGCATCAACGACCCCATCATCGACACGCTGCTCGAGCCCGATGCCGCCGCGCGCTGGCGCGAAGAAACTGGGCTCGTGATCGATGCTTGCAACAAGTTCGATCTCGAAGCCTTCCGTCATGGCGCGCAGACGCCGGTTTATTTCGGCAGCGCGCTGCGCAACTTCGGTGTTCGCGATCTGCTCGATGCATTGATTGCGCACGCGCCGCCACCGCGCAGTTTGAAATCGGCGGATCGCATGGTGGAAGCCAACGAACCGGCGATGACGGGTATTGTGTTTAAGATCCAAGCCAACATGGACCCGAACCATCGTGACCGCATGGCGTTCATGCGCGTTGTCTCGGGCAAACTCACTCGCGGCATGCGTGCGAAGCTCGTGCGCACGGGCAAGACCATGGCGCTCACCGCGCCGCAGTTTTTCTTCGCGCAAGACAGGTCGCTCGCCGAAGAAGCCTTCGCGGGCGATGTGGTCGGCATTCCCAATCGCGGCGCGCTGCGCATTGGCGACGCGCTGACCGAAGGCGAGGATATTACGTTCCTCGGCATCCCCAGTTTTGCGCCGGAAATTCTACGCCGCGTGCGTCTCGAAGACGCCATCCGCGCCAAGAAACTGCGCGAAGCGCTGATGGAAATGGCCGAAGAAGGCGTCGTGCAGATTTTCAATCCGCTCGACGGCACGCAGCCGATTGTCGGCGTCATCGGCGCCTTGCAGTTGGACGTTTTGGCCGACCGCCTCACCAACGAGTACAGCCTGCCCATCGCGTTTGAACAGCCGCAATGGGAAACCGTGCGCTGGATTGCTTCCGACGATCCGGTAGCGCTCGAAAGTTTCGTCGAGAAAAATCGCGGGCAGGTGGCTGTTGATCTCGATGGCGACCGCGTGTTCTTCGCGCCGTCCACGTTCAGCTTAGGCTGGGCTCAGGACAAGAACCCGAAGATCCGCTTCACGGATATCAAAACGACGACGATGTGAGGGAAGTGCCCGGTCGAACGGAGATGCCACCTCCTTTGAACTCCGTTACTCTTTTCCCTGAACTCCTTTCAGAAGATCGGAGTACGGACGCCAATGGGAGGGAGCGTTTCCCTCTTGCCACTTCCAAACTCGAGAAAAATCTGACTTTCAAGCACGCTGTTTTCAAATGTATCATCAACGATGCTATCCTTCAAGAATGGCCACTCTGCGTCGGGCCTGCCAGCGGAACAAGTTGAAGCATCCACGACAATTCCATTGGGATCAATCAAGCACCACTTGTGCTTTTCATCAATTACAGCCCAGGCATAGCCGCGCTTAAAGCAACCAATTGCGCGGTAGTCTGGCTTAATGATGTAATTCCCCTCCGCATCAACAATACCCCAGAGTGTTGTTCCTGAATTGTTGTTGCTAGCTGCTCGCTTAGTGCCGCCCTTACATCTAACGTAAAGGTCACGAATAGCTTTTGCAGGTGGCGGAGGTGGCTTTTCTACTCCCAGGGCATTTATCCAGTATTGCCTGCCTTCGTTCTCGACAGAAAAGAGCTCTATCCCTGAAGCGTCAAATGATGGTTCAATTTTTGTCCCATCACCTGTGACACCGCCCCCGGACGGCAACACCAGATCAAACTGCGGTTCGACAGTATACTTCCCCCCTAAGTCAATGACGCCCCACAGACCATTCTGACGGACTGATGCGTGGCTTTTCATAAACTCGGTTGCAGCATCAAAAACAGGAGGATCCACAAGCAGATGGCCGTCGATGCCAAAATAACTCATGGCGGCGCCAATCGCGACACGAGTGGGTCTATCGCATCTGAGCCAAGTATCATTGTTTACGAGGTAGGGCATCGTCGGAGTATTGTTTGCTCCGACAACTTGTAGCAAACCCGACCGCCTGACTAGCTTCAATCCAGATGGACATTCGGCCTTCACTTTTCCGTCCGTGGGATTCGCAACTAAGCGGCCCTGAAGATCAAGACCAAGCCACTTACCATCAATCAGGACTTGCGCAACATTTCCCAAATCGGGAAGAGAAGCATCGTCAAACAGACGGCCGCCAATGATGTTGCCAGAACTGTCAATGAACCCCTTCTTGCCACCCTCTTCAGAAAAAAGTCCGAACCCATTTTGGAAAAGACCAAAACGCCGTGACTGCAAGGGAATAACAAGATTTCCGTCTTGATCAACTTGACCGACTAGTTGTCTTGGGGGGCGGTCGTGCAATTTTGATTCATCAGGAACTCCAACCCGTGCGCGACCTTCACTAAGCTCACTTGCGAACGAATAACTTGGCTCGACCTGCCAGCTTCCATCCGCTCGCAGGAGGCCATAGAGGCCGTGATTTTCAGTCTTTGCCCAGATAAGCCCGCGTCCACTATCTTCAAAGAAACGGAAGATGAAACTCTTTTCAGACAAAACGCCGGTGCGAATTGAATAGAGTTTGAATTTAGTGCCGTTGGGAATGTTTAACGCGATTCTCGACAGAAATGCGGGATCTGGATCAGGTGGGGTGCCGAACCGGCCAGTGTCCAGAACCGCAACAACGTCTTTAGTGAACGGAATTGCTCGTGTGAACTGTGGCTTAAGTACCTGTTCCCCTTGTCGATTGATAACTCCAACCTTGTCGCCAATCGCGACTTCAGCAAGACCCTGAAAGAAGTCTCCGACTAAATCGAACTTCGGTTCAATGACGAACTGGCCATGCTCATCAATAAATCCATAGCGACCTCCAATTTGGACGCCAGCGAGTCCTTCGCTAAAGCGAGTTACTCGCGTATATCGATGTGGAATAACTTCTGTTTTGTACGTACCATCTATAAATCCACAGAGGTTAAACTTGCCGCCACAATCGGGAACTAAAGGCGAATGTGAGAAGGCTAGACTGCTTGTGGTGAATAGTGTCATCGTCGAAAGTCGAAGCAATCTTACACAGGAACGCATTCCACATCTCCAGCTGATACTCGCTGTTTATCACCTCTTGCTGGGGTCGCTGATCATTAAGTCAATCTTGCGACGAAGCGTGTATCGCGCCACATCTTAAACATCCGTAGGTTGGGTCAAGGCGGGCCTGCGTTGCTGAAATTGCCTGCCGCCTGAATTCCCGCCGCGACCCAACACGTCACGGGGAGTTTGTGGGTTCTGGGGACACGTTACTTATTTGTCTACGGATGAATAAGGCGGACTGATGAGTTCGAGGGACACCTTACTTATCTGCCGACGGATTAACTAAGCCAAGTAGAAACAGAATTTTGTCGGGGTACACGATCCGGATCGCGCTGCGATCCGGTCATGTCCCTCCCCATCAAACAAACTAATCCCCACTCCCACGCGCCCGCCTCATACTCCCCGCACCTTTCTCGCAAAGGCGTGCGGTCGCAAGGCGTTGCGGCGGCATGGAGAGAGGACAGCAAGAGGGCGCGCACCACGCAAGCAGGCCCTGGGGCAACCGCCGTCCGGACAGGGTGAGACGCCTGTCTGTGGAGCAGCCCACTTCGTTAAGTGGCGGCGCAGGGACCCTAAAGACGCTGTGGCGGGGCGGTGGTGAGCCGCTTTTTTCCTATCCAATACACGCGGCGCATCTTCGCCCCGCTTCTTTATTGCATTGCGCAGGGCGACTCGCATTCCGCGAGCCCGCCGCCATGCGCGTTTGGGGGAGTTTTGGGGACACTTTACTTATCTGCCGGCAGATTAATTCTCCGGGTGCTTCGATGAAAGTCTTTTCGAGGCAATGGTCCTCCTCGCTCTCCGCCTCTCAGGTGTCATCCTCGCGCTTGTCGCGAGGACCCATTCCTCAACTTGCTCAGCCGCGCAAATTTGCAGGCGACGACCGCAACTCGCGGAATAAATCGGTCCAATGCGGGTTATCACGTTGGATGATGATGGTCTTCAAGTGCCGCACGGGCACGGCTTCCAATCGACAAATGAGTATTCGGCATGATGGGTCCTCGCGACAAGCGCGAGGATGACACTTGGGGGCGTGGCGGCAGGAGGTTTTTTCATGTCCCCGTGTCGCGTTCACCGCTTCGACTAACCCGCATCCACATCATATGGCCACAGCACATTGAGGGCGAAGGTGTGGGCCTCGAACGGCGGGGCGGTTACGGGATCGGCGTCCTTGAACGTCGCGGCAATCAGCCACTTGCCATCCGTCAAAGCGAACACTTCGAGCGTCTTGGCAAGTGGATCAACATACCAGCAGTGCCCGACGCCGAACGCGGCATAAATGGCGAGTTTATCTGTGCGGTCGAATTGCTGCGTGGATGGCGACAGCACTTCGCACACCCAGTCGGGCGGCGTTTCGATGAACGCCGTTTCAGGGAGCTTGGGTAATCGCTCGCGCCGCCAGCCTGCGATGTCAGGGACCAGGACGTGGGGTCCCAAATGCAGCTCCGGCTCATCGATGAAAATCCAACCGCCGGGCCCGCCGCTCCCGAACTGGAACGCACCCATGACTTGGTAACCGAGAATACTCGAGACGACCCCATGACGTGGCGCGGGGCGCGGATGGGTGTGCAACACGCCGAACGCAATTTCGCCCACGATATTGGGCGCAAGCGCTTCGATATCAGCGTATGTCGCAGGGCGTGGTTTCGGATTGGCCATGCAAAATCCGGGTTGCTGATCGGGCAGTCTGTAACAGTATGCGCCAAGCCGCCGTGTCAGGCCAGAGCCGTGGGACGTTGAGCGGTGTGCGATTAACCCTTCACCACCCTCGGATCATCGGGCTCGACGACAATGTAGTCGGTCTCGATGCCGCGTGCCGTGCGCGTCTCAACCGGCAGAATGATCTGATCATCGCGCACAGCGCCCAAGTCCTTCTCGCGATCAGGTAGCACCAGCGTGACCTTGCTGCCGGCCCACAAGAGCACAGTACCGCGGTCGCGCGCGGCGTTGGCGGCCCACTGCTTGATCGTCGAATAGTAGGGCTCGATGCGCCAGGCTTCGGCCCGGTCTGCATCGGCGTGGATGACAATTCGATTGCCACGATCTTCGAAGTTGATCAGGAATCGTGCCTTGGACGGCTTCCAGCGCTCATCCAGCATCGGCAACCGCAAGTATCCGCAATAAAAGCCACGGCAGGCTTGCGGGCGCGTGTCATAGGCCGTGCAGCCAGCCTTGGGGTTGCAGTGCGTGCACCAGACGCCACGTGGCTTTTCAAGCACGTCGATATCCAACAGCTTGCAGCACATGGTGCAGGTGCCGCACGAGCGGCCGGGAACGAGTGCGGGCGTGCCGGCGGCACCTTCGGCGTCGGTCATTCTGGTCTCTTTCAGGGCGGCTAACGGCTGTCCTCACTCTACAACGAAACGCGGTTGTTCCGGCAAGCCGCCGCGCAAACGAAAAGGGGCGCCTTGCGAGCGCCCCTTCATTCCTTGCAGCAGCGAGAGCGCTCACCTACCGGATGCCCCACAACTCAACGAGGCCTTCGCCTTGGAAATTGAGCTTCGTGCGGTACCGGACATCGACGCGCTGAATGGGCTTGGAGATGCGGCCAAGATTGATGTCTTGGGTCGACTGTCCATTGAGCAGTTCCTGATAGATCGGAACTTCCTCAACTTGGCCGTTGATATACGTCACCCGGATTCCGGTGACTCGAACGGCATAATTGCGAACCGTCAGACGCAGGGCGCGAAAGACGCCGAACTGCGGTCCGATGATGTAGGCATCATTGTCAGTGGAATAGACTTGCGCCCGGTGGGCACCCAGCAGCAAGGCACCCCGGTTGTAGTCGCGGTAGCCGCCCCGGTCGCTCAGCCACGTGCGATCGTATTCGCCGTAAACTTCCACGACGGCCCGTTCGGCGCGACGGTTGGGCTCGGACTGATACACGAGTTCGATTTCGCGCAGGAAACGGCTTCCTTGGATGTCGATAGGACGTGTGCGGCTGTTGGCCGGGATCGTCGTATAGATCTCTTTAGTCTCACGCTGGCCGTTGGCATAGACGAGGGTGATTTCCCGCAAGTACACGCCCGCGTCGCGCACGCTGAGTGCCATGCGTGTGAAGCGGCCGATGTCCTGGCCCACGCGGATCACGTCGCGGTCGACGTTGAAGCCGACCTGCTGGGCCCCAAACAGAACCCAGCCAGGAGGAGCGCGGCCCGACTCTGCGCCGAGCGAGGGACGAGGTCGTTCCCGCTCGAGCCCAACCAGTTCCATGCGGGCCTGGCCCGGCCGCCAGCTGGGGCGCTTGATGACGGTGACGCCGGTGACAAAACGGCGATCCGATTGGATCTCGACCGGCCGCGATGTCTCACCGGGGCCGAGCCGGTCGTAGATGTTGACGAATTGCGGCGGTCCGGCGTTGAAGCGAATTTCCATGCTCTCGAGAGCCACGGCGTCATCCAAAACCCGCACACTCAGCTGTGCCAAACGCATATCCCGCTGCGGCAGCCGGAAATCGACCCGGTCGGAGCGCCGGTCGTAGAATTGCTGGTCAAGCACCTGCGGTTGGCCTGGCGGGGGGAAACCAGGGCCGGCCGTGTAAGGATTGCTGGCAAAGACGTCAGGTTTGACAACCTGGGCGCCATAGACGGCGACCACCGAGCGGCCCGGGAAACCGGGGCGGGCCTTATAGGTCAGCGCAATCGAGCGAATGGCGCGCCGTTCGCCGGAGAGATCGAAGTTCTGCGAGCGACCGCCGGCCGGGATCAACGCATTGATCGCGATTTTCTGTTCCGCGCCGCTGCCGAACACCACAGTGGCCGAGTAGAGGAAGATATCGTTGTTGCGCGCTTCTATCCGGATTCGGGAAAAACTCCCTTCTTCCCGGCCGACACGAATAACGTCGCGGTCGACATTAAAGCCAACCGTCTGTTCACCGAGAATGACCCACTGCTCGTCCCTGCGGTCGTCCCTGGCTAACGCTGGAAGGGTGAATAGCGCTGCCAACACGGCCAAGAGTAAGAATTTCAAATGACGCGCCACGGCGTCTCTCCTTTTTGATGTGGCCGCTTGGGCCACTTTTTCTGACCGGGTGGGTCGGTTTCCACCGGTGTGACCAGAACGTAACGGCCGACAATGCCAAAAAAAAGACGGGTCCACCTGAGCGGACCCGTCGGAAGTGTTATTCGTCTGTGGCGGTAAAATCAGCAGCCTTCCGTTAGGTGGGCCGCTGATTAACCCTTGAGGCAAAACTTAATGCTGGCCCCAGATTTCGACGACGGCCGGTTTGAACCCGGTCACGCCCTTGCCGGACTTGAGACGGTTGATCAAGTCGACCCGCGAGCGATACTGCGCCCGGATTTCCTTGATAGCCGTCTTGCCACCCTTGAATTCGATGGGGCCGTACGGCTTGTCGGGATCGATGCGCTCGCGGTTGAAGTTGAAGCTCTCGTCGGGACCAGTGAAGTGGGCGACCGTCATGCGCGTCAAGGTAATCGGATTTTCGCGCACGATGATGCGGAGACGGGAGAAGCCGCCTTCATTCTTGCCGATGGTCACGCTGTCGGTGTCGTAACCGGCATAGTCGGCGGTTTGCGAGCCGAGCAAAACCCAGCCGTCGTTGAATTTGCGGCCTTCACCATTGGGGCCGAGCCAGCCAGCGGCGTATTGGCCGGTAACTTCGATACGGGCCTGGCCCTTCAAGTTGGCAGCCTTCGAACGGTACGAGAACTGGATTTCCTTGATGAAGCGATCCGAGTTCTTGAGTTCGATCCACTTCGTTCTGGTGTTGGCCTTGACGTCAGTGTCAATCGCCACATCTTCGGTTGTGCCATCGAGATAGACGACCTTCACCGAGTTCAAATGCACGTCGTTCTTCAGAACGCGCATACGGATGCGATCGAACTTGCCGACGTTGCCGCCGACCTTGATGACGTCCTTGTCTTGAACGAAGCCGACATCTTGATAGCCGAACATGACGTCGTTTCCGTCGACAACCGTGAGCGGAGCAGCTTTGCTGGGTGTCGCAGTGGTCGGTGTCGCGGGTAAAACGCCTGACACAGCCTTAGCGCGTTCCTTCTTGGCGCCATCTTTGGTCTGGATGCCGAGAACTTCGACAACAGCCGAACCCTTGCCGCGCTTGTTCGACAAGTTCACGGTGTTGATGAAGCGATCTGAGCTTTTGAGATCGATGGCGCGCGAGCGTTCGCCCTGCTTCATGTCGATCTGACGATCTTCATTGTGCACAGAGCCGTCGTCGTAAATGACTTTGACGCCAGCAAGATCGATGAAGTTTTTCTTGGCACGAACGCGAATGCCGCGGAATGCGCCCTTTGCCTTGCTGACGTCGATCGATGCACCATCTTTTTCAAGATCGACCGTTTCAGTTGCGATGACGACGAGGTTCTCTTGGGCCTGGGCGGCTGACACATAGCCAGCAGCCAGCACGGCGAGACCCGCAACGACGAGCCTACGAAACATGAACTAACTCCCCTGTTTTTTATGCCTGAAGCCCCCGGCTTCCGCCTGTAAGACTTGCTGCCGAAACTAGTTCTAAACGGTGCAACACGGAAGCCTGTAATACGAAGCATAACCCTCAAAAGTGATGCTTTTAGGTCACAAAGATGGTGGGCAGACGCCATCATAAACCGTCGTACTCGGAATATGCCTCGGCGGACGGTCACCTTATTCAAGTGCGCGCCATTGCAAATATGCTCTTTGGCAGCCTGATAACTGACCGATCGAAGGAACGCGACAATCGAAGCTGAAGGCTCTGCGCTGTCCGCTGCCTGACAACGCCGCTGCTCGCGAACGCCAAAAAAGATCGCGACGGGAGACGCCAATTGCCGCCGGAATGGAAATGCACTTTCGTAGTTATCATATGAAGCATCCTGCTTCACAATCGGCTGGTACGTCCGCCGCCACGCTCAATTCCGCACCATCAGTCTGGCGTGCGCAGCTGCGCGGGCACATGCGCGGGCGATCAAAAACGGCACTCGATGAAAAAGCGAATGCCGATCTAGGAAAATTTCCCGGCGAGACGGCGCGGCGTGGGCCGCTACTTCGTCGAAGTTGACACGGGCGCTCGCGATTTCAAATCTTCCAGGCGCGTCCGCTCACGTTGGAACTCGCTGAGATCCGGCCCATCGAGCTGCTTTTCACGTGGGACTTGGATCGACATCGGATCGACGAACTGGTTGTTGACGAGCACTTCGAAGTGCAAGTGCGGCCCCGAGGAAAGACCCGTCGATCCGACGAAGCCGATGGTTTGTCCTTGCCGGACCTTGACGCCGCTGGAAGCCCCATCGGCAAACCGCACCATATGCCCATAGGCGGTTTGGTAGCCGTTGCCGTGGCGGATGCGGATGTAGTTCCCATACTGACCTTTGCGGCCGGCTTCTTCGATCGTGCCGTTACCAGCCGCCATGACCGGCGTGCCGGGCGGTGCCGCCCAGTCGACTCCCGAATGCATTCGGCGCTCGTTCAACAGTGGATGAAAGCGCACGCCAAATCCTGACGTGATGCGCGCATCTTCACTTCTGACAGCCTTACGCAGCAAGAACTTGCGCGAGGTATTACCTTGCTCGTCGTAGAAATCGGTCTGACCGTCAGGTGTGCGGAAGCGATAGTAGCGCTTTGTGTCGCCACCTGTGGTCATGGCCGTGAACAACAGATCGCCCGGCGCGCTATCGTTGCCCAGTTCATCCTTCACGTCGAAGAATAACTCGAGTGTGTCGCCAGGACGGATGCGCCGCCGGTAGTCGGTCTCATAGGCATGCGTCCGCAGAATTTGGGTGATGGTTTCGGACGGAATTTGCTGCATCAATGCCGCTGCATAGATGCTCGAATAGAGGCTGGAAAGCTGTTGTCCATCGCCTTGACCGACAGCTGCGCGAAGTACGGCTCCATCATCGAGGGCTTCGGCACTGGCGACGAATTCACCTGCGGCACTTCGAAAAACAGTGACCTTGTGGGCGTGACCTTCGTCGAACACGCTGAACCGTTCCGGTACAAGCGTGTTTGGGTTGGCGAGCGACGGTGCAAGAACGATGTGGACTTCATGCCCGGGGACCAGTGAGGCGTCAGTAAAGAGCCCCTTAGCGGCCTCCATCATGGCACTGGCGACCGCCATCGGCGCGCCCGAAGAGATCAGGATTTTGCTGACGGTATCGCCGTCTTTGGCCGTTCTCACGATGCGCTTCAAGCCTTCGATTTCGTCGGCGACATCGTCGGTTCCAGCATCGGTTTTTGCTAAAATTGTTGTGTGCGGAGCATCGGCCAGATCTGGCCTCGCCTGTGCCTCTAAGGGTGTGCCGACGGGCGCGGTGTTGGTGTCGATGCGGTCCGCTGCCGCTGGAGTGGCCGATGGTGTTGCGTCTGTGCTTCTGGTTTTTTCAACCAGTTCGGCGACTTCATCGGTGTCGAGTTCCAGGCCATCTTCGCCTGGCAGAATGCCGCCAAGCAACTCGACAACGCGCACGCTGACGTCGGTTGGCTGATCGATTGTCTGGCCTTGTTCGCGTGAGCTGATCGGCTGGTTGTTGCCATAAAGCTTGAACGGATTGAACGGTGGAATGACGTCGTCATAGCCCGGCGGCACGGGGGCAAGACGGATGACGATCCGCAAGTAAGGTTTTGCGTAGATATACTCGCGGCCGCTTCGCTTTTGCTTCAAGGTTTCATGGATCGTGTAGCGTGTGGACGTCGCGCCGGTCGTAACTTGCAGACGGTCGGTGCGCGGCACGGCCCATTTCAATCCGCTGTCGCGGTGCATCATGGACTCTACCGGGCTAGGTGCCGTCTCCAGACTCATGCGCTTGAGGGCCGGCAAGATCCCGCCGCCGCTATCTTTGGGATCGGTTGATCCATAGACCACGACAATGATGGCCAGCGCGCCGACGGCCCCGGCAAGGCAGGTGCTCACAAGCCAGCGGAACCGGCCTCCTGCTGTCTGTTCTCCATGATCGCTGGCGTAGATGTCTTTGACCGCCCGGGCCCCTTTGGCCCCGCGATAAAGCCGGGAAAGGTCCTCCGGCCGAGCCGTCGAATGGCCAGTGCTCGGCCGGAATCGTGCATGGCTCTTGGCGCGGCGCTGAAGTCCGTATCTCGGCATTGCGACGTCCGATTTCTCTGCGGAACGCATTCCATGTCGGAATACGCGGTATTTTTGAGTGGAACGCCACTTGCGACGGGGAGAAGCGCTAGCTCCACAACGAAGCAAAACATTCGTTCGTTGTCGCGCCACTGTCTCGTTGTCGGCCACGTCAGTCAATGGCAACAGGCCACCCGCTCGTGCAATTAGCCCTTAAATCGGGGCAAAATCCGGGCTGGAACGCCGCGAACCGCGTTCGGACACGACCCGGTGCCGTCAAATGCACCGCCAAACCGTCCAATCGCATCGCTTGCTGAAACAACTGGCGCGTTTCAGGTTGCGACAATTCAGTGTCAGCCGCTGTTTGGTGCTTCGCTGCTGCCAACGTGTTGAATTTGCGTCTCGCTAACCTACTGTTTTTATGTAGGAATCAAGATGGTTATCAAAAATATGCACGCAAGCGCAAAATGCCGTTGACAAGCGAAGGCTAATGCTATTAATTCCGACCTTGTCGCGGGGCACACGCTGCTTCGCCGCCCACGATGGGCATCGCTCTCTCGATAACGATCACGGTCTTGTCCGGGTCTCTCCGGAAAAGGCTACGTTGTCTCGAAAGCCGGTCTTAACAGGCTGGCTCGCGTTGCTGTCTGTGGTTGCTCTTTGAAAACTGAATTTGAAGGAAGGGAAACGCAGGCGGCGGAGTCCTGGCTTTGAACCCACGTCAGTAATGATGTGTGGTTTAATGAGACTCTGGCGAAACTGCGTTTCATAATACCATCACCAATGCATCCTTGAGACGGGGCAACCTGTTTTGAGTGACGCGTTGATGTGAAAGGTACTCGTCAAACGTAGAAATTCCTTGGACGATTCCAGTCCAAGTGTCCAGAAAATCAAAACTTTCAATTTGAGAGTTTGATCCTGGCTCAGAACGAACGCTGGCGGCAGGCTTAACACATGCAAGTCGAACGCTCCGCAAGGGGAGTGGCAGACGGGTGAGTAACACGTGGGAATCTTCCTATCGGTACGGAATAGCTCAGGGAAACTTGGGGTAATACCGCATACGCCCGCAAGGGGAAAGATTTATCGCCGATAGATGAGCCCGCGTCTGATTAGCTAGTTGGTGAGGTAATGGCTCACCAAGGCGACGATCAGTAGCTGGTTTGAGAGAATGACCAGCCACACTGGGACTGAGACACGGCCCAGACTCCTACGGGAGGCAGCAGTGGGGAATATTGGACAATGGGCGCAAGCCTGATCCAGCCATGCCGCGTGAGTGACGAAGGTCTTCGGATTGTAAAGC
>Ga0247836_1000151_pt1 | contig 124036 bp, 113 predicted proteins | sample LaCruzMarch2015__4_FD_187116 | JGI IMG/M metagenome (GOLD analysis project Ga0247836, IMG submission 187116) | Freshwater microbial communities from meromictic Lake La Cruz, Castile-La Mancha, Spain - LaCruzMarch2015_14m | ecosystem: Environmental > Aquatic > Freshwater > Lake | place: Spain...
CATACATCCCTGGCCATCCCCCCGAATCGATGAGAGATCAGCCTATCCAGTGGCCGGGTTTTACTCCGCCACGCGACAGCACTTCGCCGCCGCTCCACTGGCCTAGTTTTACTCCGGCGTTGACAGGAATCGGGAGGTGGGAGCTCTAAGGTTTGGCTTGTCTATTTTGTCAGAAGGTTCTTTCGGATCTATCCTGCGTTCGCGGCCTGCTTGCTGCTAGACTATCTGTGGTTGAAGGTTTATTTTCCTGGAGATCCCAGCGACGCCGCCTCTCTTGGACGGCATTTCTTATTTATGGAAGGTCGTGCAGTTTTATGGACAATGCCGGTCGAGGTTGCGTTTTATTTGCTTCTAGCGCCCCTCATTATGGCCATGACTTACTTTGCCGCAGTGGATCGCCGATTGGTCGCGGTCGCCGCTGTTCTGGCTTTTGCTTGGCTATGCTACGTATATTCTTTTGATAAAACGGGGTGGATTGCAACTTGGGGTGTTCATTCCTATGCACCATACTTCGTATTCGGTGTCATAGCCAGCGCAGTTATGGTTTCGTTTCGTGATGTGATCTCGGCCATTCCGAATTATTGGCTTAATTTCGTTGGGGTGACTGCACTTGGGTTCTTTTTGATCCAAAATCCATATTGGTGGCAATCATTGTACCTGCCCGCAGACTGGTCTTATGACCCCAACAACGTCGGCTCGCTGTCTTTCGACGTGTATTTAAAATGGCGAACGTACGCGATGGTTCCTATCGTAGCGGTCCTCTTCATGGCAACTGAAGCGGGGGCTTCGATCCTGCAACGTCTCTTTTCATTGCATATTTTGACATTTCTCGGTCGTTATAGTTATGGCATCTACCTCCTACACTGGCCAATTTTGATCAACGTGAAGACTTATGTAAGTAACCCTGCCTCTGGTTTTTTTATAGCTGCGGCAATTGCTGTTGGCTTGGGGTTCATTCTGTACTGGTGGGTAGAGAAACCAGGCATTGGGCTCGGTGCTCAGATTGCCGCAAAAATTGTACCACGGAAATCGCGTAACAGGGACGGTCCTTAACGTGATTTCGCTGATTGATGAGATACTGCGCTCACTCGACTTTCGGACTACGCTTGCCGCAACTTCGTTACCTCAGCCCGCGTCTCGCGCACGGCCGCCCACAGCACGGCAATCAGTTGGTCAGGCCGCAGCCTGGCGGCTGTCGGGATCGGTCGGGTCGTCCAGACCCCATGCCCCGCACTCCATGTCCTGCGCCTTGAGCGCTTGCTTGATCTCTTGCACAATGAACCCGGCGTGAAGCCGTCTACCTTGTGTCGAGACGGTTTCCGTTTCTATTTCCGTCACCGTCTTTGCACGAGGGTTGTCCGGGTTCATTGACCGGCTCGTGCTTGCCAGCAGGCCTCAGAGTTATCGTTTTATGACATCCTACAACATTTCTTTATCGAGCGACAGATCGGCAACGATCCGCTTTAGACGCCCGTTCTCTTCCTCGAGTTCGCGCAACCGCTTCATCTCGCTCGGCATCAGACCGCCGTACTTCTTCTTCCAGTTGAAGTATGTCGCCGGGCTAATCCCGGCCTTGCGGCAAATCTCCGCGACCGCCGTGCCGTCCTCGCCCTGGCGAATGATGAACGCCTTTTGCGCGTCCGTGAACTTCGATGCTTTCATACACTTCCGTCCTCCTCCCAGCCACGGGAAAAATACGGCAAACTCTAACCTCAAACGAGGGAATTTTATGGGGGCGAATCACAGCTAAAAATACAATTTAATTGCCACCACATCATCAATCTTGATGATGGTCAGCCAGATTCTCAGGGGCTGAGTTTTACGGTATTGTGTTTGCCACCAGTCGAATTTCCTGTAGCTGGTTAAGCTGAAACCCGCGCAGACCTTGAACCCGCGCGGGCCACAACGCTGTTTTACTTCCCCTTCAACTGACCGCAAACTTCAGCACCTTGATCGCGTCAAAATCCTGAACACCACCACCAACGCGCTTGGTGGTGTAGAATAGGATGTAGGGCTTGGTGCTGTAAGGATCGCGCAGGACACGGATTCCGGTGCGGTCGACAACGGTGTAGCCGCGTTGAAAATCGCCAAAGGCAATCGGCAAACTTGATGCGGTGATGTCAGGCATCTCCTCGGCTTCAGTTATAGGATAGCCCATGAGCGTCGATGGTGCGCCCGCAACAGCCGAGGGCTGCCAAAGGTAGTTGCCTTGGCCGTCTTTGATTTTCCGGATCGCGCTTTGCGTCAGCCGGTTGGCAACAAATCGCGCATTGGCTCGATAGGGCGCCTTCACTGCGTAAATCAGATCGATCAGCTTGTCGGCGGGGTTCGTGCTGGGGAAAGCGCCGGCGACGCCGGTGGCAACGTAGCCGATATTGCCCCAGCTCCACGTGCTGTTGGGAACCGTGCTGTAGGAGAGAAAGCCTTTCGGTTTGTTGACGCCGTCGCCAGCCACAAACGCCGAACCTTCTTGGCTGGCGAATGTCACCCGCACTTCTTCTGCAATCCACTCGTCAATATCCACTGCCGAGTCATCGAGCAGGCTCAGTGTCGCTGCCGGCATGGCATACAGTTCCATCGTTGGAAACACGAGTTCGGCCAAGACAGGTGACGCGGTCTGCGGGCGCGCTGCTGTCTCGCCAACCCAGCCTGAACTCGCTCCGCTGATCGCGAACGGCCGTTTGTAGACTATGCCGGAGACTTGCCGCACGTTGGCAATTCCGCGAATTGGAGACAGCGTTCGAAGCGCATGATTGACCGCTTGTTCCGTCTGATGCGGAACCAGATAGCCGCCGTCCGCCTCTGAACCAACCGACAGGGCCTTGCTTTCGAGTCTGGAAAAATGCGTAACATCGCCTTTCCTGATATACTCGCAAAAGGCTGTGTTATGGGCCGGGTCAGAGCCCGGCTGCTCACAGGCGTCTTCCTTTCGGCCCGCAACGGACTTTGAGGCAAGCTGGTCAATTTGCAGCTTCTGAATGTCAAGCGCGCGATCAATGCGGGCGAGTTTCTCTGTAGTTAAAACATCGGTGGCTTTCAGTTTATCAAGCAGCGCGTGGCGTGCATCGTTGGTCTCCTTGTAGCACTCGAATGTGCGCATCAAGCCGTCCAGAGCACTCGCAATGTCACTGTCGTTCGCTGGGGTCGAGTCGTCTAAGTTTAGCATAGTGCTTAAATCCTTATGTGGTTGCTTTGGGTTCGGACGCCCGGACAAGTGCCCGGGCGCGCCAGAACAGCGTCCTGCATGGGCCAGCGCACGGTCAGGATAGGAGCACTCAGAATGGCGGGGATTGTTTGCGAAAGTTGTTGTGGAGGTTGGTAAATACTGTGCTTCGCCCTGCAGCTGCGGGTGGCTCTGCAGCCACATTCTGAGGGGAATTTCCCCGAACGGGTGCGCGGATGGTTGCAGCGGAGGCACACTGTGATCTGTTCCGGCCTTGACATGGATTTCGAAGGCCGGCCTTTTGAAGTGACGGCGGCATTGCTCGCCATGGCTGGCGATGTCGAGAAATGCCGGGCTCGCCGCACTCTATCGGGCCTGCTAGCAACAAAAAAAGCGCGTCTAGAGGCGTGCCCTTCAAGGTTCCATTTGGCGGAGCGAACGCACACGCGCCACGCACAGACCACCACTGGCAGCCTCGCGCAGCGCCAGCGAATGGTCCGTCTGCGGCATTAAAGACGCCCAGTCTCGGTCATGAAAGTGTTGCGATGCAACATCTTGCCAATCGTTTGTGAGCGTGAGCAGATGAACGTGGCCGCACCGCCGATACGACGGGCGGAGCTTTCCACAATTGCAACACGAGGTTGATCGTGCAGATTACGTCGCTGGACATACCGGACGTGAAGCTAATCCAGCCCAAGCGGATTGGTGACTCGAGAGGTTTTTTTTCCGAAACCTACAGGCTGAATGTCCTGCGCGACGCCGGACTTGATCTGAATTTTGTGCAGGACAACCACTCCCTGTCTGAAGCTGCAGGAACCGTTCGAGGGCTCCACTTTCAAACCCCGCCGCATGCCCAGGCCAAGCTCGTGCGGGTTACCCGCGGCAGTATCTTGGATGTGGCTGTCGATATCCGCAAAGGGTCGCCAACCTATGGCCACTACGTATCGGCTGAAATTTCAGCGCAGAACTGGACGCAGATCCTGATCCCAGTCGGGTTTGCACATGGGCTCATGACGCTGGAGCCAGATACAGAAGTTCTTTATCGGGTGACCGGCTACTACTCCGCAAGTTCTGACGCAGGCTTGGCCTGGAACGATGCGAGCATCGGCATCGCGTGGCCAGACGTTGGGACCGGCATCAAGTTATCCGACAAGGATGCCAAACTGCCCGGACTTGAATCTTTCGACTCGCCATTCGAATATATTCCGTGAACACCAATTAGACGGCCAACGTGAGCGGCGGGGCCGGATTCATTCGAAACCGGGTTTTCCCAGGCCGTCCAATGGTATCTGGACACCGATGCATGGTGGGCGCCCTTCAAAGACCGCGGTCCCTGGCGGCCAACGAGGTATTGTCAAAACCCATCGCCGGGCGGCTGTGATGCTGTCATAAGTGGACATAGCCGATCCGAGACATTGCCAATAATGGTATGGGCAAATCGCCATGACTGACGACGCACCGCGACCCGAGCAGCCGACGCGCAAACAGGCGCGGGAGTTGCGGCTTGCCGCGGAACTCCGTGCAAATCTGCAGCGCCGCAAAACCATTACGCGTGCCAAGGCCGCGAGTGCCGCCGACGTGCCGGGATCTGAAGCTGCCGTGCCGGAATCGGGACAGCCGGTCTCTGAAAGTTCAGCCAAATAAGGGAGGCCGAACTGCGCCCGGCCAGCGTTTTGAGTGGCAGCGGCCCCACTATCCGCGGCGATCTGGCGCATAAAGTCGATCGTGCCATCTTGCTTGGCACCCCGTGCTCCCGCTAATGGGATGGCCTCGGGCGTGCAAATCATGTTGAGATCGCGTACGGCTGCGGGTGTTGATTTGCCGCCACCGCGCGCCGTCTTGTGAGACCACTCCCAACTTTCAGCCCTCTGCAGCGGACACCCAATGGATCGCATCAAAATTACTGGCGGCGCCAAGCTCAATGGCTCTATTCCGATTTCGGGCGCGAAGAACGCAGCCCTGCCGCTGATGATTGCATCGCTTCTAACCGGCGACCGGCTGACCCTGAAGAACGTGCCCAACTTGGCAGATGTCAATTTGCTGGCGCGCATCCTGCGCAATCACGGCGTTGATCTTGCGGTCGATGGCAAGCGCTCTGGCCCCAATTTGCATTTGGGCGAAACCTTCCACCTGACGGCACGCGACATCACCGACACTGTGGCACCGTATGAAATGGTCTCGCGCATGCGGGCGAGTTTCTGGGTTCTCGGCCCCTTGATTGCGCGCATGCGGCAGGCCCGCGTTTCGCTGCCCGGCGGTTGCGCCATTGGTACGCGCCCCGTCGACTGGCATCTGATGGGCCTCAAGGCGTTAGGCGCAGAAATAGACATCGATGCCGGCTATGTTGTCGCCAAGGCACCAAAGGGCCTGCATGGCGCGCGCATCATCTTCCCCAAGGCCACCGTTGGCGCCACACACAACGTGTTGCTTGCCGCCGCAATGGCGAAGGGCGAGACCGTGATTGAGAACGCTGCCCGTGAGCCCGAAGTGGGTGACGTGGCTGCGTGCCTCGTCAAAATGGGCGTGTTGATTGAAGGCATCGGCACGTCAACGCTGCGCATCCAGGGCCGCGACCGTCTCGATGGCGCGGTGCATACCGTACTGCCGGATCGGATCGAAACCGGTACGTTCGCCATGGTCGTGGCGGCAACGGGCGGCGACGTGGTTCTCGAAGGCACCAGTATGGCGCTTCTCGATACCGCGCTCATTGAACTTGCAAAGACCGGCACGACAGTGACTGAGGTTGCCAATGGCATCCGCATTTCGCGCAACGGCGGCACCATTCAGCCGATTACCGTTGAGACACAGCCGTTCCCTGGCTTCCCGACCGACCTGCAAGCCCAGATGATGGCATTGGTGACACGCGCTTCAGGCACCAGCGTGATCCGCGAGACCATTTTCGAAAATCGCTTCATGCATGTGCAGGAATTGGCGCGGCTCGGCGCCGACATTCAGTTGCACGGGGACACCGCTACCATTCGCGGAGTGAAGACGTTGCGCGGCGCTCCCGTCATGGCGACGGATCTGCGCGCTTCGGTGTCTCTGGTGATTGCCGGAATGATGGCCGAGGGTGAAACCACCATCAATCGCGTCTATCATCTCGATCGCGGCTTTGAGCGGCTGGAAGAAAAGTTAACGCGATGCGGGGCCCAGATCGAGCGCATCAGCACAGGTTGACGGTCAAAGCGACCGTTGCATGAAAACGATGTCGAGCCATTGGCCGTGTTTGCGGCCAACGGCGTCAAGCCGCCCCCGATCTTCAAAGCCAAGCGCGGCGTGAAGCGCCAGGGAGGCTGCCATCGTCCGGCTGCTCCCGATCACCGCTACCATTTGATGAAATCCCTTGGCCGACGCTTCTGTAATCAGCGCGCCGAGCAACGCTTTGCCAAGGCCGCGGCCTTGTGCGTTTGGTGCCACATAGACCGAATCTTCGAGGGTGAGAGCAAAGGCAGCGCGCGGCCGGAAGCCGCTTGCATAAGCATAGCCACACACGCAGGTATTGATTTCGGCAACAAGAAATGGGTGGCCCGCTGAGGCAATCGCCTCCATGCGTGCGGCCATGGCGGCTTCGCTCGGCGCTTCCATTTCAAACGTCGCCGTGTCGCCCGTCACGGCCCCGGCGTAGATCGCCGTAATAGCTGAGACGTCGCTCATCAACGCTGGGCGGATGACCGGTTTAGTCATGGTCTCTGACATTCTCGACAAAGCAAAAGGGCCCCGCTTGCGCGGAGCCCTTGCTATTTCAAATTTAACTCCCGGCCCGGGATTTACTCGCGGTTGCCGAAGAGCTGCAAGAGCGATGTGAACATGTTGATAAAGTCCAGGTACAAGCTCAGTGCGCCCATGATGGCACCCTTTGCGAGAGCTTGCGCGTCGCCGCTGAGCTCATAGTACCCGTCCTTGATCTGCTGCGTGTCGTAGGCTGTGAGGCCAGCGAACACGAGCACGCCAATCGCCGAAATGGCGAACTGCAAGGCGCTCGACTGCAGGAACATGTTGACCACGGCAGCGATCACGATGCCGATCACGCCCATGATCAGGAAGGTGCCCCAGCCCGTCAAGTCCTTCTTGGTCGTGTAACCAAAGAGGCTGAGCGAAGCGAAAGCGGCAGCGGTAACAAAGAACACCTGCGTGATCGACTGACCCGTGTAACGCAAGAAGATCGTCGACAACGAGGCACCCATCACTGCAGCGAAGAGCCAGAACGCGATCTGAGCGCTAGCGGCGCTCATTTTGTGAACGCGGAAGGACAGGTAGAATACGAAGCCGAGCGGGGCGAGAGCCAGAACCCACATCAAAGGCGAGGTGAAAACGGCCGCACCGGTCTGAGTGAGCATGACGCCATTGCGCATGGTTAGGGCGGACAAGCTCGGGTCATTCGTCGACAACATTGCGACCATGGCATAGGCGATAACGCCCGTCAGCGCGATGCCGCCGGCCATGTAGTTGTAAACACCAAGCATATAGGTACGCAGGCCCTGATCGACTTCAACGCCTGCGCGCTGAGCCGTTCCGGTCTGTAGGCGATTTTCATATTGAGCCATGTGGGTCCCCTTTGTGATCCTGTGGCGAACTAAACTTACCAGCACATATGACTGTGGTGTGCCCTCGGTTCAAGGCGTGCGGCAGCAATTTTTTTGGGTTACCGCTGGGCTGAGACCTTGTATCACAACGGCCTTGATTGTGCATCACAAGTATTTGATATTAAATGAGTTACTCAGTTCTGAGGTAGGGTACTGGCCTTGCGCGCAAGACCGCCCAGGTGCCAATTCCCCCAAACAGGGCCACCAATGCCGTGGCAATGCCCAGGGTCTGAAGCACAGCCGCCCAGGAAAAAGTAAACGCGATATCCATAACTTGAGTCACTGCAACCCAAGATGCGATGGTGCCCAACACGGTTGCAACCAGGGCCGTGATAGCAGCCAGCATAAGATATTCGGCGAGATGCGAGGCCATGATTCGCCGCTTCGTGGCACCCAGCGTTTTAAGAATAACCGCTTCTAGGATGCGCTTGCGCTGCGCGGTCGCCAACGCACCGGCAAGCACCAGCGCGCCCGAGAGAAGGGTAACGGCACCGGCAACACGCACTGCAGTCATGATTTTCTTGAATACGCCGTTGAAAGCATCGATCGCATCGCGCACGCGAATTGGGGTCACCTCGGGGAAGGTCTGGCCAAGCAGGCGCGACATGCGAACTTCCGTGTTGAGCGGGGTGCCCTTGGGGAGTGTCACCGTGGCCAGCATGGCGTGCGGAGCCTGCTCAAGTGCGTTGGGCGAGAAGACCATCACGAAATTCAATGACAGGCTCTCCCATTTGACTTCGCGCAGGTTGGCAATCCGCGCAGTCAGGTTGCGGCCCAAGACATTGACCGTCACTTCATCGCCGATCGTCAGATCGAGCTTATCGGCAAGGTCAGCCTCGAACGACACTAGCGGCTCGCCGCTATAGTCCTTGGGCCACCACTGGCCTTTGACCACGTTGGACCCCTCCGGCACGGTCGCGGCATAGGTAAGGCCCCGGTCGCCGGTCAGCACCCATTGCGCTTCGGGCGGCGCTTTGATGTCTTCGACCGGCTTGTCCTTCAGTCGCAAAAGGCGTCCGCGCAGCATGGGTGCCTCGACGAGAATGCTGCCGGGGACCTCCTTTTCGATGAGGGCGGCGACCCCCGGATAACGGTCTTTGGGGATATCGAGCACGAAATAGTCGGGGGACCGTTCGGGCAACCGGCCCGTCAATTCGTTGACCAGAGAAGCATCGGCGAGCGCCACGGCGGTCAATAGCGACAATCCCGAGCCGAGCGATAGCACGATGGATTTCGTCAAGCCGCCCGGGGCTGAGATGTTGCCGAGTGCCAACGCCAGTTCGGGGCGGCGCGGGCGCGTGATCCTGCCGGCTGCCCAGGTGATCCCCTGGCCGAGAGCCATGAACACCGCGAACATGATGGCGATGCCGATGCAGAAATAGAGCGCGATGCGCTGACTTTCGGAGGTCAACAGCGCACATAGGACCAGGATTCCGGCTACGCCTGCCGTCGCCACGATGATGCCAGCACGCGGCTGCACGCGCCCGGCCCCCAGTTCATCGCGAAAGAGAACGGCGGCTGTCATGGCTTCGGCCCGGCCAAGCGGCCAAAGCGTGAACAGCAGTGCAACGAGGAAGCCATAGGCCGCTGCGGTTGCAACAGTGGCAGCAGAAACCGCGAATTCAGCCTTGATAGGCAGCGCATCGCCATAAAGCGCGGTCAGGAGCACCGGCGCCAAAATGCCAAGCGCAAGCCCAATGGCAACGCCGATGGCCGCCATGGCCATGACTTGTGCGAGGAACACGTAAAAGACGAGCCGGCTGGTGGCTCCAAGGCTGCGCATGGTGGCGATGACCTTGCGGCGCTTGTCAATAAACGTATTGACTGCATTGGCAACGCCCACACCGCCGACCAGCAGCGATGTCAAGCCGAGCAGCGTCAAGAATTGGCGCAAGCGCTCCAATGTTTTGCTGATCTGTGGCGAGGGATCGCGGCGGTCGGTAATCGAAAACCCCGATTGCGGCAACTCGGCCTTGGCTGCCGCTCTAAAGCCAATCAGTGCGGCTGCATCTTCGCCCGCGCGATCGGGGAGTTTCAGCGAATAGCGCCAGCGCACCAGAGTGCCGGGCTGCACGAGGCCGGTTTTCTCGAGCGTCGCCAGAGAAACAAAAATGCGCGGGCCATAGGTGAGCCGGTCGGCGATGCCGTCCGGTTCAGCTTTTACGGTTGCGCGGACGGTGAGTTCGGCCTTGCCGATACGGATGCGATCTCCAGGCTTGAGGCCAAGCCTTTCGAGCAGAACCGGGTCTGCTGCCGCATCGTCGCCAAGGCGGATGGCTTGATCAAGCTGCAGATCCTCGCTCAAGACGACGGCGCCTGCCATCGGATAGGCGGCGTCGACGGCTTTCAATTCGACGAGAGCTTGATCCTGGCCATCGAGGCGCCGGGCCATGGTCCGCAATGTCGCGGTTTCGCTGATGCGGCCCTGCGCGGCAAGCCAGGCTCTTTCCGCAGACGTTACCTGGGTGTGCATACGCGCCAACGTGACGTCGCCGCCAAGGATAGCTTCGCCTTGCTTTGCAAAGCCGGTGCGCAACGCATCTGACAGGGCGCCGACGGTCGTGATCACCATCACGCCGAGCGCGACGCACGCGATAAAAACATAGAAGCCACCAAGGCCCGAGCGCAGCTCGCGCAGCGATAGCCGCATAATGCGCAAGGGCAAAGCCAGCCCGTTGGCAAGCGCAGGTGACTCATGCGCAGAGATACTCATGCCGCCCGCGCCGCTTCATCGGAGATCACCCGGCCATCGGCCATGCGGATGGTGCGGCTGCATTTGCGCGCGAGGTGTTCGTCGTGCGTGACGAGCACCAGAGTTGCTTGTCTTTGCCGCTGCATCGCAAAGAGTAAATCGATGATGATGCTTCCGGTCTTGGTATCGAGATTGCCGGTTGGTTCATCGGCCAGGATGAGCTTTGGCTGTGGGGCAAGAGCTCGCGCAATGGCAACGCGCTGTTGTTCGCCGCCGGAAAGCTGCGAGGGGAAATGACTGGCGCGCCCGGCAAGGCCGACTTCGGTGAGCCGTTCAAGAGCGACGCTCGCTGCATCGGCCCGGCCGGCAAATTCAAGCGGAAGGGCGACATTTTCCAGCGCCGTCATCGTCGGCACCAGATGAAACGACTGGAACACGATGCCGATGTTGGCGCCGCGCATCAAGGAAAGGGCGTCTTCGCTCAGTCCTGTCAAAGCATGGCCGGCGACTTTGACTGAGCCGCTTGTGGCCTGTTCGAGCCCCGCAAGGATCATCAGCAGCGAGGTCTTGCCCGACCCCGATGGCCCGGCAATTGCCAGAGTTTCGCCTTGCCCGGCGCGCAAGCTGACGCCGCGGAGAATATCGACAGGGCCGGCACGGCTGGTGAGTGAGAGTTGAACGTCGCGCAGATCGATGATCGGTTCGGACAAAGGGCTAAAGCTCCAATTGGGATGGCTGGCGTGACAGCCACCGCCGCACCATATACGAGTGGTGACGGACGGTGTGGATCAGACTTGAGGCGCAATAATGAGATCCTGGCGGCAACGGCTTGCGCCGGCTTATGCTTGTGAAGTGGGGAGGATAGCACCGGCTATCAACCGGTTGCTGGCCGGATTGGCATTTCTGGTGATGGTGGCGATGACTGTGTCTGCAACACGGGCCTTGGCGGGTGCAACGGCGGCGGGCGGCAGCGGTGAAACGCGTCCGATCCGCATTGTCGCACTAGGAGACAGCCTGACGGCGGGATATTTGCTGCCGCCGAAGGAGGCATTTCCCGCGCAATTGGCTGTGGCGCTCAAAGCTCGCGGCCATAGCGTCGAAATAAGCAATGCCGGCGTTTCGGGCGATACCACAGCGGGCGGGTTGCAACGCTTCGACTGGTCCGTGCCGGACACGACGGATGCGGTGATCCTGGAGTTGGGCGCCAACGATGCGCTCCGCGGCATCGATCCGGGCATTGCCCGGAAAAACCTCGATGCAATTCTGGCGAAACTCAAGGCGCGTGACATTGATGTGCTGCTCGCCGGCATGAGTTCGCCGCAGAACTGGGGCGCGGATTATGCCGACGACTTCAATGTCATCTACACGGAGTTAAGTGCCAAATACGAAACGCTGCTCTATCCGTTTTTCCTTGAAGGGGTTGCCCTGAAACCTGAACTCAATCTTGGTGACGGTTTGCACCCCACGGGCAAAGGCATCGCTAATATTGTCGAGCGCATGTTGCCAAGCGTCGAGGCTTTGCTGGCGCGGGTCAAAGCGCGAAGGGCGGGGCCGTAAAGATCAGGTGTCTCTAACATTTGCCGGGTGCCGTCATGCCGCGTCTGTTTACGGGTCTCGAGTTACCAGAAGCCATGCGCCAGCAATTGGGCCGGCTGGCGGTGCCGTTGCCGGGCGCCAAATGGGTCGATCCGCAAGATATGCACCTGACGCTGCGCTACGCCGGCGATATTGACAATCGCAAAGCCGAGGATTTTTCAGCCGAACTTGCGCAAATCCAAGTGCGCGTGTTCACGCTACGGCTTGTGGGCCTCAGCGCGTTTGGCGGCAATGATCCCCATGCAATTTGGGCGGCTGTTGAGGCCGGCCCGGAACTCGATCAGCTGGCGAAAGCCAACGAGCGCGCGGCACGCGCGGCGGGACTGCTGCCCGAAACGCGCAAATTCAAAGCGCATGTGACGCTGGCGCGTTTACGAGGTGCGCGCGATGACCAAGTGGCGCGCATACTTGAACGGCATGCTGCCTATCGCTCCGATCCGGTCACGATTGAGCACTTCGCGTTGTTTTCATCGCGCCCTCTTATCGGCGGCGGTCCATATGCTATCGAAGAGGTGTTCCCGCTAGAAGGCAGTTCGATTGGCTATCGCATGGGCCTGGATGGCACGTGGTGAGGCTGTCTGGCTAGCGGCGGCGGACCGGGGCATCGCCCGGCCAAGAATACTTGGCCTGTGTGTTGAACCAAGACACGGACTGCGTTGTGCCACTCGAGGCCGTTCGCGCGGCGCGCGAGTAGTTTGCTTTGCGGGCGCGCTTTGCAGGAAGGGACGGGGCAACCGGCACATCTTGCGCGACCGCCTGTTGCAGGGTTGCTGGCAACAGGTGGCCAAGGCCGTTGGAGCCGCTGAGTGCCGCAAGCGAATTGACCGGTGCCGGTAGAATTGGCGGCACGGGCGCAAAAGAAGGCAAGACCGGATCAGCCTTTCGCGCAGGCTCAAGCGTTGGCTCTGCCATCGCAAGTAACATGATTTCGGCGGCAGGTTCGGCCGCTAGCTCTGGCGTTTTAGAAACAATCGCCTCGGCGAGCTTTGCCGCGACAGTCGCTGACGATGGCACGTTTTCTGCGTCGGGCGCGGCAGCTGCCATGCTGCGGGCGATTTCAGCATTGCGCTCTTGCGCCTTATCGAGCTCGGCAATCAACGCATATTGATCATGCCGCGCCGCTTCTGCTTCCGACCAGGGCATCGGTTTGCAAGCACAGCCATTGATCAAAGACTTGCGATAGGCAAAGGCCATCGGCAGGCGGCCGTAAACGTGGCCGTCTAAGCTCGTCATGTTTTTGACGTCGTCGCTGCCCTTCGGCAAATAGAACAGTTGACCTTCAGCGCCGCATTCGGCCTTGCACCGGCGTGCGTCGCGTGAAAAACGGCGGCTGGAGGCGCGTGAGGAAATCGGGAAATAGTAGCCATCGCAGGTGCGCACGCACAGCGTTCTGTACGACCCAGTGCTGTCTTCGCCAGAGTCGCCGAAATCGCTTGAAGCCGATGAATACCGGCCGTGGAGGCTGGAACGGGAGAACGAGCCTAAGGAAGGGACAGGCTTTGGAGGTGAGACGGTTGCTTTGGCCGCAGGCGCGTTACCCCAGCCGAAAAGCTTTTGAAAAAATGATTCCGCGTGCACGGCCGAAGCCGGCATCGCCACGACCACGAGGCTTGCTATACTACCGGCGGCGCAACGTTTAAGACGCTTTAACACACTTATACGCATACTGACCTACGCACACATTTGGCTCACAGCGGCCAACAGCAGCATGCCTGCAACAATGGAAATTTTTGCTGAACGGTTGACCGCTTTTTCGAGCATTGGGCAACGATTTCGGGCAAGAGTACTTGGTAAAAGTCATCTCTTGGCAAGGAATGGCAACATGTACCGGACTCTTGATCCGCAAAAGGTCACCAAGACTATTGAAGAGCTTGAAGCGCGCATTAACACGCGCTTTCCCAATTCCGGGCTGTCCAAGGTCAGTCAGGATCTCACCATTCTTTCGCGGGAGACGGCCGGCCAGATCACAGCAGTCGTGAAGCCGCATTGGGGGCTTCGGCTCTTCCTGTCCTCGGTCGTGATGGCTGTGTCCTTGGTCCTCGTGTTTATTGTCGGCGAGGCCTTGGTGCTGAAGGGGTCGGATCAACTCTCGGACGTTGTGCAGGGGCTCGATGCCGCCATGAACCTTTCGGTAATATTAGCAGGCGCAATTTTCTTCGTGACGACGTTTGAAACGCGCTGGAAGCGCAGCCGGGCGCTTACGGCTCTGCACGAATTGCGATCGATCATTCACGTGATCGATATGCACCAGCTAACGAAAGACCCCAGCATGATTGGGGCCGCTCGCACATCCTCCTCACCCGAGCACGATCTAACGCCCTTCGAGCTGATGCGCTATCTCGACTACTGCTCTGAAATGCTGTCTCTGACAGCCAAGCTAGCTGCTCTCTATGCCGAAAAGTTGAGTGATGCCGTTGTCGTCGATACCGTTGGTGATATCGAGCGGCTCACATCAAATTTATCGTCGAAAATCTGGCAAAAGATCTCCATGGTGCAGAGCCTGGGTGGCCGGACCATGCACGTCTCCAAACTGTCGGTGACGCAAGAGGCTCCCGCATCATCCACGGTACAGGTGACATAGTCGCGCTTAATTGGCCTAGCCATGCCGCAACGCCACCCCAGCTTCCTCCGCATTCTCACTGGCCCTGATCGCATCGCTTGTTCATCGTTTCTCAAGCATAGCAAAAGGTGGCTGGTTCATGCGTTGCCGTGTTTGCAATGATTTATTCTTTATAAGTTTTAAGTCTGCTCACGATCAAGCTGAACGGCGACTGAGTGAGGCAAAATGCTGGTTTTTCTGCGCAGGTTCCGTGACACCCGGGACGGGGCAATTGCAATTACGTTCGGTCTGAGCTTTTTAGTACTGATGCTGACAGTCGGTCTAGCTTACGACAGTTCCCGGCTAACCAACGTGACGACGCGGGTTCAGACGGCCCTTGATGCTGCCGCACTCGCTGGTGCCAAGCTTTTGGATGTGGATGGTGGAACAGATGCTGACGTCGTCGCTGTCGCAACGGCGTTTTTCAACACACACCTCAGCGACATTTCGATAAACGGGCTATCGCTCGCTCCGGTCCAAGTTACCCCAGACCGCGCTACGTCCACAGTCCGCGCCCAAGTCAGTGGTTCGCTGACATCGTTGTTCGGTGGCATTGCACAGTCTGCACCAACCCTCAATTTCACGCGCACCGTCGAGACGACATTCAAGTCGAAAAAGATTGAGTTGTCACTGGTTGTGGATGTCACCGGATCCATGAACGACAACGGGAAAATGGCCGCACTGAAGATGGCTGCCAAAGACCTCGTCGATACGTTGTTTGCCACCAATCCCAGCCCGAATGCCATCCGTATCGCGCTCATTCCGTATTCGGCTTCTGTCAATGCAGGATCTTTCAAGGCGGCCGTGGCGGGTACGGCTGGCGCCGATAATTGTGTTGTCGAACGCAACTCGCTAGACACGACAAGCGATGCTGCGGTTGGAGCTGGAAATTGGCTTGGTGAAGGCACCAGCGCGCTCAACCCATTCTACAGCTGCCCCATGGATGAAGTGACGCCGCTGACCGATCTGTGGGATGCCGGTCAGCGTGCCGCCTTCAAAGCCCGGATCGATGCCATAACGCCGGTTGGTGGCACGGCGGGCCATATCGGGCTTGCATGGGGCTGGTATTTTCTGTCGCAAAACTGGGCCCCGATGTGGCCTTCGCATCAGAGGCCAAGACCTCCGCACCCCGACGTGATCAAGGCGGTGATTTTGATGACCGACGGAATTTTCAACATGAGCTATTTGCCGAACAACATGAATTCTATCGACGTAGCTGCACCGGGAAGCTCGGGTCACCAAGCTTTAGAATTGTGTACCAATATGCAAGCCAGCGCGGCTAACGTGCAAGTCTATTCGGTCGCCTTTCAGGCTCCCGTGGAGGCAGAAAACTTGCTTCGCACGTGCAGTGGTGCGCCCAACTATTTCGATGCAAACAGTGCAGGTGGTTTGATCACCGCGTTTCGCGAAATTGCCGAGCGGCTCACCAGCTTGCGCATTTCAAGCTGATCATTCTTGTTTCAAACAAAAAAGGGCGCAGCCATCGCTACGCCCTTTCGTTTTGACTGCTCTTGTTATCATAGAGCTGGTTTTGTTAGCGCATCGACTACGGCCTAGCCAACCTTAGCCCGGCCTTTTGTTCTGACGGTTTTCGATCAGGTCGTCGACGACTGTCGGATCGGCAAGTGTCGAGGTATCGCCGAGGCTCGTAAAGTCGTCTTCCGCGATCTTGCGCAAGATTCGGCGCATGATCTTGCCAGAGCGAGTCTTGGGCAGGCCTGGTGCGAACTGAATGAGATCGGGTGAGGCTGTGGGGCCGATGATTGTCCGCACAGTCTTGACCAAATCTTTCTTCAGCGCATCGGATCCGTCCACTCCATTGTTCAGGGTCACGTAGCAGTAAATGCCCTGTCCCTTCAGGTCGTGGGGGTAACCAACTACGGCAGCTTCGGCGACCGACGGATGCGAGACGAGCGCGCTTTCGACTTCGGCCGTGCCCATGCGGTGACCGGAGACGTTGATCACGTCGTCGACGCGGCCCGTGATCCAGTAGTAGCCGTCTTGGTCGCGGCGGCAGCCGTCGCCGGTGAAGTAGCTGCCGGGATAGGTCGAGAAGTAGGTCTGCGCGAAGCGTTCGTGATCGCCGTAGATCGTGCGGGCCTGGCCTGGCCAGCTGTCCTTGATGATCAGGTTGCCTTGCGCCGCACCAGTCAGTTCCTCGCCCTTGTCGTCGACAAGAGCAGGCTGCACGCCGAAGAAGGGCTTGCTGGCAGAACCGGGTTTCATAGCGGTGGCGCCGGGCAGCGGCGTGATCATGGCGGCGCCGGTTTCCGTCTGCCACCAGGTGTCGACGATAGGGCAACGGCCCTCGCCGACGACGTGATAATACCACTCCCAGGCTTCCGGGTTGATGGGCTCGCCGACCGAGCCGAGCAGACGCAGCGAGGCGCGGCTGGATCGCTTCACGAAATCGTCGCCAGCGCCCATCAATGCGCGGATCGCGGTTGGCGCTGTGTAGAAGATCGTGACTTTCCACTTGTCGACAACGTCCCAGAAGCGCGATTGCGTCGGGTAGTTCGGCACACCTTCGAACATCAAGGTGGTGGCGCCATTGGCGAGCGGCCCGTAGACGATGTAGCTGTGGCCCGTCACCCAACCCACATCGGCTGTGCACCAGTAAACTTCGCCGTCGCGGTAGTCGAAGATGTATTGATGAGACATGGCAGCATGCAACAGGTATCCGCCTGTCGTGTGCAGAACGCCTTTGGGTTTGCCGGTCGAACCCGATGTGTAGAGGATGAACAACGGGTCTTCGGCACTCATTTCCTCGGGCGCGCACTCGGCACTGACGCGCACAACTTCTTCATGCAGCCACAGATCTCGGCCCTCGGTCATCGGCACCGGATTGCCGGTCCGGCGCACGACAAGCACCTTCTCGTCGCCCTTGCACTTTTTCAGCGCCTCGTCGGTGTTCTTTTTCAGCGGTACGGTTTTGCCGCCGCGATAGCCTTCGTCGGCCGTGATGATAATTTTGCTTTCGGCATCTTCAACCCGGTTCTGCAAGCTGTCCGGAGAAAAGCCACCGAACACGATCGAGTGGACGGCGCCAATGCGTGCGCATGCCAGCATCGCGTAGGCCGCTTCCGGGATCATCGGCAAATAGATGGTGACGCGATCACCCTTCTTGACGCCCATCGACTTCAAGACGTTGGCAAGCCTGCAGACGCGCTCATGTAGCTGACGATAAGTGATTTGTTCATCCGATTTAGGATCGTCACCTTCCCAAATGATGGCGACTTGATCACCCTTGGTGGCGAGATGCCGGTCGATGCAATTGGCGGAGACATTCAACGTGCCATCTTCGAACCACTTGATCGAGACGTTATGCATGTCGAAGGACGTGTTCTTGACCTTGGTATAGGGCTTTATCCAATCGAGCCTGCGGCCCGCTTCGCCCCAAAAGCCATGCGGATCATCGACCGACCGCTTGTAAAGCGCTGCGTACTGATCAGCGTTGATCCAAGCGTTGCGCGCCCATTCCGCTGGTACAGGATATGTCTTGTCCGTCATTGGTTGTTTTCTCCCTCCTAAAATCGGCTTTTTTTCTTAGTATAATGCAATTTCTAAGGGCATGAGCAACTGGGCCCAAAGTCGAAGAGAAAGCCGTTAAGGGGTTGCTTGGCAGAGCCAAACGGCAGTCGCCTTCATTTCGGTATCTTCGAGTTCCCGGGTCACGGGCACTTGATAGTGGGCTACCCTGGCAAAGCGGCCCTTCGGGAAGTAGTTCCGCTGCGGATCACCGATGAGCACAACTGCGCCCCCGGCCGCGGCGGCATTGATGAAGCCCAACACCTTTTCAGCCAGTTGGCGCTCATAAAACAGGTCGCCAACCAAAATCACATCGAAAGCATCTGGCGCTGCTGCCAGCAGGTCGGCGTTTGTGGAGTCGACATTAACCGCGTTCTCCAGCGCATTCAGCTGCAATGCGGTCAGTGCAAAAGCGTCGATGTCGGATGCAAGCACAGCTTTGGCACCGGCCTTCATGGCCGCAATCGCGGTGAGCCCAGAGCCTGAGCCCAAATCCAGAACGCGCTTGCCGCGCACCCTTTCCGGCGTATCGAGAAGATAGCGCGCTAAGGCCTGTCCGCCGGCCCATGCAAAGGCCCAATACGGCGGCGGCACATTCATCTCGCCCAGTTGTTCTTCGGTTTTCAACCAAATTGGCACGCTTTCTTCGGCGAGCAACAACGTGATTTCTGGCACCAGTGGCGGAGACAACCATTTTGTGTTGGCGCGGATGAAAGCGGCTGTGCTGTCTGAAGGATTGCTCACGCCTTGGCCTTGGCGGAAGATTTACCGAGGCCTCCCATGCGGCAGACCTCGTCCCATTCTTCGCGTGTGACGGGTTGAACGGAGAGACGCATCGACGTCACGAGGCTCATTTTTGAGAGACGATCGTTGGCTTTGACATCAGCGAGTCTAACCGGTCGGAGCAGGGGCGCAACGGCTTTGACCGTAACGCACTCCCATTGTCCGGTGCCGTCTGTCGGATCGGGATGGGCAAGCGCAATGATCTCGCAAATGCCGACAACTTCTTTGCCTTCGTTGGAATGATAAAAGAAGCCAAGATCACCCAGCTTCATGGCGCGCATGTTGTTGCGGGCGAGATAGTTGCGCACGCCATCCCATGATTCACCAGCATCTTCCTTCGCCACCAGCATGTCCCAAGAGAACACATCGGGTTCGGACTTCAGCAGCCAGCGCCCTGAGGGTGGCGCTGCGGCGGCAGGGGCGGACTTTGGTTTCGCGGCTTTTTTTGCAGCCTTCGCAGCGGGCGCCTTCACTTTGCGGCCTCGGCGATGTGATGTAGAAACGTTTCGGCCGCGTTCTTGGGGTCGCTCGCTTGGGTAATCGGCCTCCCGACAACAATATGATCGGCGCCGCCCCGAATGGCGCTTTCCGGCGTCATCACCCGTTCCTGGTCGTCGGTGGTGCTGCCCGGCAGGCGAATGCCCGGCGTCACGATCAAAAATGACGGGCTCGTCGCTGCCCGGATGCGCGCTGCTTCTTGCCCCGAGGCGATCACGCCGTCAAAACCTGAAAGAAACGCGAGTTGCGCGCGGCGTAAGACGAGATCGGCAGGCGTCAGATGCGAGCCCTGCTGTTCGAGATCTTCCGCAGTGAGGTTGGTCATCACGGTGACGGCCAACAACTTCATCTGATCTTTCTGCAAAGAATGGCCCCGCCCGGCAACAGCGGCTCGCAATGTCTTGGCGTCGTGGCCGTGCACGGTGAGGAAATAGACGCCGAGTTCGCTTGCGTTGGCGACGGCGCGCTCGACCGTATTGCCGATGTCCAGCAGCTTCATATCGAGAAAGACGCGCTTGCCCTGATGGCGCAGATCGCGCGCCAGATCGAGACCGCCAGCAAACAACAGCTCCAGGCCTACTTTGTAAAACGAAACCGTATCCCCCAGCGTCGCCACAAGCCGCCGGGCCTCCTCGATGGTGGGCATATCGAGGGCAACGATCAGACGGTCTTTGGCGTGCGTGCGGGTCATGGGGCTCTCCAGCGGTGGCTGCCTTGAGCCGGAAACCGGCTAAAACTCATCCATGCAGGACATGGGCGGCGCGGGCAAGCTTTTGGATCAAGGCTTTGAACTGGTCGTTGGCGTCTTTGCTCTTCAAGTGACCGTTTTCATCGTAGGCCTCGGTTGCGCGCGGCACCGCAAATTGATCAGGCAGCACCAGTGCCCCAAGGCCCATTTCCAAAACCGTGCGCACGGTGGTCAAACCGCGCAATCCGCCCATGCCGCCCGGAGATGACGATCCAAGTGCAAAGACGCGGGTTTTGAACACGGCCAGCGGTTCTTCGCCTTCGTTGCGTATGCGGCTGATCCAATCGAGCGTGTTTTTGAGCAACGGTGTGATGGATGCGTTGTATTCGGGGCAGGCAATGAAAACACCGGTGTGTATTTTCATCAAGGCTTCCAGCTTATGAGCGTTATCGGGAACGCCATCGCTGGTCTGTAAGTCAGCATCATAGAGCGGCATCGGGTAGTCGCCGAGATCTGCAAAGGTGGCGGCGATGCCATTGGCTTCGGCAATCGTTGCGCCAAGCTTGGCGAGCCGCTTGTTGTGCGAGCCGTTGCGAGCCGAGCCTGCGAAAAAGAGCAGTTTGACGGGTGTGGTCATCGATGTTTCTCCGGTCAGGTTCAGGCGTGCCGTCAGCTGCCGTCGCCGCCGAAGAAATCCTTCACGCGAGCGAAGAACCCGTGGCTTTCCGGGCTCGTATCCTTGCGGCTTTCTTTTTCGAAGTCTTCGAGCAACTGGCGCTGGCGGTTAGTGAGATTTTTGGGCGTCTCGACTTCCACTTGAATGAAGAGATCGCCGGTCACCTTCGAGCGCAGCACCGGCATGCCCTTGCCCTTTAAGCGGAACTGCTTGCCGCTTTCGGTGCCTTCAGGAATTTTGACGCGCGTTGTGGCGCCTTCCAATGTCGGCACATCGACTTGTCCGCCCAATGCCGCAGTCGTCATCGAGATCGGGACCTTGCAGAACACGTCAGAGCCGTCGCGCTGGAAGAACTCGTGCGGCTTGATGGAGAGAAAAATATAAAGGTCTCCCGCAGGCCCGCCTCGCAAGCCCGCTTCGCCTTCGCCAGCGAGGCGGATCCGCGTGCCGTCTTCAACGCCGGCTGGAATGTTGACAGAGAGCGTGCGCTCCTTGGTGACGCGTCCAGCGCCCGAGCAGGTGCCGCACGGATCGTCGATGGTTTCGCCGCGACCCTGGCACGAAGGACATGTGCGCTCGATTGTGAAGAAGCCCTGGCTGGCGCGCACTTTGCCCTGGCCCCCGCACGTCGGGCATGTCTTTGGCTTCGTGCCGGGTTTTGCGCCGGTGCCAGAGCACACCTCGCAGCCGATGCTGGACGGCACGCGCAGCTGTGCGGTCTTGCCGGTGTAGGCTTCCTGCAGCGACACTTCGAGATTGTAGCGCAGATCGGCGCCGCGCTCGCGGCCACCGCGGCTGCGTTGGCCTTGCGCGCCGCCGGGCCCGCCGCGTCGTCCGCCCATGAATTCGCCGAACAGGTCGTCGAAGATGTCCGACATCGACGAGGCAAAGTCAGGACCAAAGCCCGCCCCGCCCGGTCCACCGCCACGGCCGCCAGCGCCACCGTCAAAGGCGGCGTGGCCGAAGCGGTCGTAAGCGGCGCGCTTCTGCGGGTCCTTCAGCGCCTCATAGGCCTCGTTGAGTTCTTTGAATTTCTGTTCGGCACCGGCATCGCCTGGGTTCTTATCGGGGTGGTGCTCTTTCGCGAGCTTGCGGAATGCAGATTTCAGATCCTGCTCGCTAGCCCCTTTTTCGACACCCAAGGTTTCATAGTAATCGCGCTTGGCCATGGGGCAGCGTTTCCGGTTGGCTTGGATTGATGTGAGCAGCGCTCATCCAGTGGATAAAAAAGAACGAGACGGTAAGAATACGCAAACGGGGCCAGACCTTGGTGCCTGACCCCCTTGGCATCCCCTCAGGTGGCCAGCCCCTTTGACGGTTTCACGCCCGGGGCTGGACCTTGAGGACTTCTCAGGCGCTCTTCTTCTTATCGTCTTTGACTTCTTCGAAGTCGGCGTCGACGACATTGTCGGCAGCATCTTCGGCCGTTTCTTCAGGCATGCCGCCGCCAGTGTCGCCGCCCTTGGCGCTATAGATCGCTTCGCCGATCTTCATAGCCACCTGAGCCAGCGAAGCCGTTGCCGTCTTAATGGCTTCAGTGTCCTCGGTCTTGACGGCTTCCTTCGCCGCCGCGATCGCGGTTTCCACATCGCCCTTTACAGCAGCCACTCCGGCATTGGTGCCGTGATCCTGCAACTGCTTTTCGGTTGAATGGATCATGGCTTCTGCCTGATTCTTGGCTTCGACCAATTCGCGCTTGATCTTGTCATCGGCGGCGTGAGCCTCCGCGTCCTTGACCATGCGCTGGATGTCAGCATCCGAAAGGCCGCCCGAGGCCTGAATGCGGATGGACTGTTCCTTGGCGGTTGCCTTGTCCTTAGCCGACACGTGAACGATGCCGTTCGCGTCGATATCGAACGTCACTTCCACCTGCGGCACACCGCGCGGAGCGGGCGGAATGCCGACAAGATCGAACTGGCCGAGCAGCTTGTTGTCGCTCGCCATTTCGCGCTCACCCTGGCTAACGCGGATGGTCACCGCGCTCTGGCCGTCTTCGGCGGTCGAGAACACTTGGCTCTTTTTGGTCGGGATGGTGGTGTTGCGCTCGATGAGGCGCGTGAACACGCCGCCAAGCGTTTCGATGCCCAGCGAGAGCGGCGTCACATCGAGCAATAGCACGTCCTTGACTTCGCCCTTCAGAACGCCGCCCTGAATAGCCGCGCCGACGGCGACTACTTCATCCGGGTTGACGCCCTTGTGCGGCTCCTTGCCAAACAGCTCTTTTACGATCTGCTGGACCTTGGGCATGCGTGTCATGCCGCCAACGAGAACGACTTCGTCGATTTCAGCTGCCTTAAGGCCGGCATCTTTGATTGCCTGTTCGCATGGGCCCTTTGTCTTTTCGATGAGATCATCGACGAGGCTTTCGAGCTTGGCGCGCGTCAGCTTCATCGTCAAATGCTTCGGACCCGAAGCATCAGCCGTGATGAAGGGCAGGTTGATTTCGGTCTGCGCCGAAGACGACAGTTCGATCTTGGCCTTTTCGGCCGCTTCTTTCAGACGCTGCAGGGCGAGCTTGTCGTTGCGCAGATCGATACCGTTCGACTTCTTGAACTCGTCAGCAAGATACGAGACGAGCTTCATGTCGAAGTCTTCACCGCCCAGGAACGTATCCCCGTTCGTCGATTTGACTTCGAAAACGCCGTCGCCGATTTCCAGGATCGAGATATCGAACGTGCCGCCGCCGAGGTCGTAGACGGCGATGGTCTGGCTTTCCTTCTTCTTGTCGAGGCCATAGGCGAGAGCGGCCGCCGTCGGCTCGTTGATGATGCGCAGCACTTCAAGGCCAGCGATGCGGCCAGCATCCTTGGTTGCCTGGCGCTGGGCGTCGTTGAAGTACGCAGGAACCGTGATCACGGCTTGTGTCACGGCCTCGCCGAGCTTGGCTTCGGCGGATTCTTTCATCTTTTGCAGAATGAAGGCCGAGATTTGCTGCGGCGAATAGGGTGTGCCGCCCGCTTCGACCCAAGCGTCGCCGTTCGGGCCTTTGACGATCTTGTAGGGGACAAGCTTCTTGTCCTTTTCAACCATCGGGTCGTCAAAGCGTCGGCCAATCAGGCGCTTGATGGCAAAAAGGGTGTTGGTGGGGTTGGTGACCGCCTGGCGCTTGGCTGGCAGGCCGACAAGGCGTTCGCCGTCGTCACTGAACGCGACGATGGACGGGGTGGTGTTCAGCCCTTCTGCATTTTCAAGGACGCGTGGCTTGCCGCCTTCAATCACGGAGACGCAGGAGTTAGTTGTGCCAAGGTCAATGCCGATGACTTTACCCATTGATTCCATTCCTTTTTGTTGCGGCGGATCGCCCGGACCCGTAGAAATTGGCATCCGGAGCGCACCGGGGCCCGTTGAAGAGGGCCGATGGTTCACGATCCCCATAGAGTTCAGGTGAGCGATGCATGGTTATATAGGGTTGTGGATTCTCCGCGCAACTGGCGCAGACCACGCACCCTCGATCTATTTTTTGCCGCAGGTCAGACATGGGGGTTTGGCGCCGTCCGGGCAAGCTGCTCAGGCGGGACACCTGTTTACGGGCAGGGCTTGCCAATGAGCGCACCCTTGCCCGGTTTTGAATACATCCCTGGGGCGTTGGATGCGGCGGCGCAGCACGCGCTGCTGGCCGAAATTAACCGGATTGTTGCCGCGGCCCCGCTATTCACGTCTCGAATGCCCAAGACTGGTGCGCCGATGTCGGTGCGCATGACCAACTGCGGCCCTTTCGGGTGGGTCTCCGACAAGGAGCGCGGCTACCGCTATCAGACGACGCACTTGGAGACCGGCGAGCCGTGGCCTCCCATTCCCGGACAGCTTCTGGAGGTTTGGAACCGGTATGGCGGGTTTGCCGGCGCGCCCGAAGCGTGCCTCATCAATTTCTATGGCGCGGGCACGAAGATGGGCAGTCATGTCGACAAAGACGAAAAGGAGCCGCGTGCTCCTGTCGTTTCGGTATCGCTCGGCGATGACGCGGTGTTCCACGTCGGCGGGTTGAAGCGCGCAGACCCCAAGACGAAGGTGACTTTGCGATCAGGCGATGTTGTGGTGCTCGGCGGTGCGGCGCGCTTTGCCTATCACGGCATCGACAAGGTTTTGCCCGGCACGTCCGTCCTAGTTCCCGGCGGCGGGCGTATCAATGTGACGATGAGACGGGTGAGCGCTTTTTAAATTGGCGCGAACCGGCCGGTTCGCGCCTCAGCCCTCCGCCGGGGCCCTTGCGAACACACGTTCGGCCTCCGCAAACAACTCTGGATCGACGGCCGCGCCAGATGCTGCGACGTTTTCGTCGACCTGCTCGACGCGCGTTGCCCCAATAATTGCCGCTGCCACGTTCGGTTGGCGTAACACCCAGGCAAGCGCAAACTGCGCGAGCGTGAGCCCGGCTTTGGCCGCCAACGGTTTGACCTTTTGAACGGCTTCCAAAACCGGCACCGACAAAAAATCCGGATCTAGCATCGAGCCCATAGACGTGCTCGCGGCCCGCGATCCGGCAGGTATGCCGGCGCCGGGCAGATATTTTCCGGTGAGCGCGCCTTGCGCCAGTGGCGACCAAACAATCTGTGAGATGCCGTGGGCGGCACACAGCGGCATAATTTCAGACTCTGGATTTCGCCACAGCATGGAATACTGCGGCTGGCTGGAGACAAACTTTTCCATGCCGGCCATTGACACAGCCGCCCCGATTTTATCGGCCGGCCATTCGCTAAACCCGATGTAACGGACCTTGCCTTGGCGCACGACATCTGTGAGCGCCTGCATGGTTTCTTCAAGCGGCGTTTTTGGATCGTAGCGGTGGCATTGGTAAAGGTCGATGAAATCCGTTTTGAGCCGCGCCAGCGAAGCGTCCAATTGCTTCAAAATCTGAGCCCGCGAAAGCCCCTGGTCTGTGGCGGTCATCGGAAAAAACAGCTTCGTTGCCAAAACATAGCTGCTTCGATCAACGCCCGTGAGCGCCTCCCCCAACAAGGTTTCCGAAGCGCCGCGTCCATAGATGTTGGCGGTATCGATCAGGTTCACGCCAAGGTCGAGCGCGCGTTTGATGCACGCGAACGAGCGTTCCTTCTCGATGCCACCAGAATACGTCAGCCATGATCCGAGAGCGATTTCCGAAACCAGCAGATCGCTTGAACCAAGTTTGCGGTACTTCACTGATTGACCTCTCTCAGTCTTTCTCGCCGAGTTTCTTGGCATCTTCCGGCGTCGTTGGATTTTCCTTTAGCCAGCTCGGCATTTCTGTCGTCTCGCCGCCTTGCTCATGTGCCTTCAGCCAGTTTTGCATGAAGCGGATTTCGCGGCGCTGCGCCGCGATGATGCCACCAGCAAGGCGCTTCAAGCGCAGGTTCTTACTGTACTTCAGAAGAATTTCGGCTTGATCGATGGCGCCCTGATGATGCGGAATCATGCCGCGCACGAAATCAACGTCGACGTCGTTGGTGTAGGGCACCGCCATGCCGCTGTGCATTTTTTTCGAGGCTTCCTCGAATGCCTTGGAGGCCTCGCTCAGTTCTGCGGGATTGGCGGCAGAGGCCGCTGAGTGCTTGCTATGATCCATCGCAGCATCGGGTTCAGCCCAGACGGGCATGATCGCCAGCGTGGTCACAGCGATGGCAGCGCAACTTGCTGCAGTGAACGTGCGACGGTTCAAATTGAATAGCATGGTGTTCCTCGATGTCTGGCGAGACGATCAACTGAGACTACGGTGGTGCCGCGCGTGCGGTTTGTTGTGCCTTATATCCCCACCGGGCAAGCGAAGCGATTTTTTAATCTGGAGAACATGGCGGCCGGCTCCGCGCAGCGGGGATGCCTTGCGCCAAGCAAACCCTTTACGCGCATGGCGGCCGGCTCCGCGCAGCGGAGTCGCCATGCGCCAAGCAAAGCTGAACAAACTGACAGCCGTAAATCCGTCTCAATGGGCAACGAGATTCAGTCTCGTTGTCGCTTTGAAGTTCTTGGCTGCCACTCCATCGCAGCCAAGTCCAGCATCAAGGCCCTGACGTCAAGTTTAGTTCCAAGCCAACCTCACGCTCATAAAATCCGGCACCCCAATACGCCATGTTCAAAGACACTTGCAGCAGTTTAGATGAGCCGCCCCATCCTGGCGAAATCTTGCGCGAAGATATCCTGCCCTGTCTCGACGTGACGCCACGCGATCTGGCAAAGCATCTGGCGATCAAGGAATCGGACCTTGCCGAATTTCTGAACGAGGCTCGCCCGGTCACACTAGAGTTGGCGCAACGGCTTGCTGCGGCGCTCGGCCAAGCGCCGCACTATTGGCTGGGTCTGCAATTGCAGTTCGATATGTTTCAGGCCGCTTTCAAAGTTCCAGATGGCGTCAAGCCCGTTACATGGCGCAAGAAGCGCGCCGTTACCACCGTGCCTAGCCACGTTCGAACCCCAGGCAGAGCCGGTTCGTCACAACCGCACGCGGTCAAACAAAGCCGACGCGGCAAGGCCGCATGACATGGCGATGAGCACCGCGATAATCCCGTAAAGCCATGGCGAGTTGTGCGCGGATTCGTGGATGAAGCGCTCGATACCCGTGCGCTCCAGGCCAACTTTCGTCGACTTGCGGTTCAGCAGCACGCCATCGCGGAACAGATAGATGCGCGCGGTCAGTTGGCCCACAGGTACGTTGGCTGGTAGTGCCAAGGTTGACCGGAACAAGCTTCGTCCACTGAATGTTACGCCGTAATCGTCTCGCGAGTAGAGCCCTTCCCGGGATTTCAAGCGGCTGATGGCCGCTTGAAAGTCGCGCAAGCCTGCCGCATCTAAGGATTTCAACGTCTCCGGGTTGACGGTAATCAGAATGTTCTCAAACCCGATGCCGTTTTTCGCAAGCACCTCTGCGTCGGCAATTTCTTCGAGCGGACGCGTGGAGGCGACGGCGTAATATGACGGAGCGAGATCGAAGTTCGCCTCATGGGTGTTGATCCATAAGCCCGCGACGTTGCTCTTGCGGCGGACAACAGCCGGCTCGAGGGCGCCTTCGACGGCGACAACCACATCGTAATAGCCTGACTCCGGGCTTGGCTGGCGGCTGTTATCGACGGTTCCGAAAACCGTGACCTCGCTGCCTTTGAATGCAGCCGTAACTGCGATCGAGCGGGTCGAAACGTCGGCTTCCAACTGCTCGGGGGGCGCTGCCATGGTAGGAGCAGCGGTGGCAGCCGGTGGTGCATCAGGGGCCGGGGCAGGCTTGGCTTCCGGTGCGGGCCTTCGCTGACGCTTGGCCTTGTTGGTCGCGGACTCTTTGGCCACTAGCTCGGCGTTTGCCGGAAATGTGCCGGGAGCAACGAAGCCGCAAGCCATCATCGCCACCAGACAGCCGGCCGCAGCCATTCGGGAAGATCCGCGCAATCTCATTGCCGCACCCTCACAGTGTCCGACAGTGAGAACAAGTCCTTCGGCATCGTCACCAAATCGAAGGCAAAACGGACGCAAACAAGTAGCACCAGTGCTGCGAGCAAAAACCGCAATTGCTCGCTTCTGAGGCTAGCGCCCGCCGCGGCTCCAAATTGCGCTCCGATCACGCCGCCGGTCATCAGTAAGAGCGCAAGCACGATGTCGACGGTCTGATTGGTTGCCGCTTGCAGAATGGTGGTGGCAGCCGTCACAAAAACGATCTGGAATAGCGACGTGCCGACAACGACGCTGGTCGGCACCCGCAACAGATAGATCATGGCCGGCACCATGATGAATCCGCCACCGACGCCCATGATGGCGACAAGAAATCCGACGAACGCCCCAATCGCTAAGGGCGGCAGCGCGCTGGTGTAAAGCTTGGAGCGCGGGAAGCGCATTTTGAACGGCAGCCCATGCACCCAGCTATGCTGCCCTGTACGGCGCGGAGCCGCCGGTTTTCCAGCGCGAGACTGCTGTATGGTACCCAGGCTCTCGATCATCATCAACGAGCCGATGACGCCGAGAAACAGAACGTAACTGATCGACACGAACACGTCGAATTGGCCCATGTCGCGCAGAATTTTCACCATCTGCACGCCGATGATCGAGCCAATGATGCCGCCCGCCATCAGCACCATGCCGAGTTTCAAATCGACATTGTTGCGCTTGTACTGGGCAAGCGCACCCGAGACTGATGAGGCGACAATCTGCGCCGCGCCCGTGCTGACGGCGACGGCTGGCGGCACGCCCGTAAAAATCAACAGCGGTGTCATCAGAAAGCCGCCGCCGACGCCAAACAGGCCGGACAAGAACCCAACCGCCGCACCCATCCCGAAGAACACAAAAATGTTCACGGACATCTCGGCGATGGGGAGATAGATGTGCATGGTTGGTCTTGGCAGGCCCGGCCGTGTCTCAGGCGCGAGCGGGGTGGGGTCGAGCGGGCGTGCCCCTAACCCTAGATCGGTTCGAAGGCCAATTGAAATACAAACGTCACTTACAGCCTTGATGTGGTCCGCTTTGACGCAGCGATCATAACCGTCATGAACCCGTGATACGGCCACTTGAACGAGATCCCCGACTGAGACGGAGCCTGCCTCATGACATCCGCCCCCCACATCCCCAATCCAGACTTCGATGCCGCCGAGGACACGCCCTCAAGCCCGGCATCCGCCCCCACCTTGGGCGACGTGATTGCGGCCCGTTATTCGCGGCGCGACTTGATGCGCGGGGCTCTGGCTACTGCGGTCATTACCACCTCTGTCTCGCCGCTCGCCCTCATGGCGGCACGTGAAGCTCGCGCGCAAGCGCCCGCACCGGGAAGCCTTGCTGCCTCGCCCTTCAACTTCGCTGAAATCGCAGCTGGCTCGGACAAAGACCACCACGTCGCCGAAGGCTACGATGCCAAGGTTCTGATCCGCTGGGGCGACAAGGTGCTCGATGGCGCCCCCGCCTTCGATCCCGCCTCCCCTTCGGCAGACGGGCAGGCCAGACAGTTCGGCTACAACAACGACTTCATCGGCTTCATTCCCCTTGACGGCCGGTCGGACCACGGCCTGCTGGTTATCAATCACGAATATACCAACGACGAACTGATGTACCCGGGCATTGCCACCGGCAAGACCCGCATGGATGCCGTGCGCGCGTTGCCGCAGAACTTGGCCGATGCTTCCATGCAGGCCCACGGCGGCAGCGTGCTGGAAGTGAAACGCGATGTAGCGGGCGCCTGGTCGGTCGTCGGCGGCTCGGCCTACGCGCGGCGCATCACGGCGACAACGCCGATGACTATTTCGGGCCCCGCCGCCGGGCACGCTTTGATGCAAACCCCCTCCGATCCGACGGGAACGCGCGTGCTCGGCATGGTCAACAACTGTGCCGGCGGGGTCACGCCCTGGGGCACGTGGCTGACATGCGAAGAAAACTTCAATTTCTACTTCTGGAACAAGGTAGCGGCCGATGCCAGCCGCTACTCGTTCGCTATGTCGCGCTACGGCATCCCAGAACAGGTTTACCCGTGGGGCCGCTTCCACGACCGCTTCGACGTCGCCAAAGAACCGTTCGAGTGCAACCGCTTCGGCTGGGTCGTCGAGATCGACCCGATGGACCCCAAGTCGGTGCCTGTAAAGCGCACCGCCATGGGCCGCTTCAAGCATGAAGGCGCGGCCAATGTGGTCAACGGCGACGGCCGCTTTGTGGTCTACCAGGGCGACGATCAGCGCTTCGATTACGTCTACAAGTTCGTCACCGCCGCCAAGGTCGATATGAAAAATCGCGCGGCGAACCGCGATATTCTCGACACCGGCACGCTCTACGTGGCCCGCTTCGATGCCGATGGGCGCGGCGAATGGATGCCCCTCATCGTTGGCCACGAAAAGCTCTCGGGCTTTGCCACGCAGGCAGAGATTCTCATTCATACGCGCCTTGCCGCCGACGCGCTGGGCGCTACACGCATGGATCGCCCGGAAGATGTCGAAGCCAATCCGGCGACCGGCAAAGTCTACGTGATGCTGACCAACAACAACAGGCGCGGCCAGCCAGGCGAGCGCGACCCGGACGCTGCCAACCCACGGCCAGACAACAGGTTCGGCCATATCATCGAGATCACGCCCGATGGCGGCGATCATGCGGCGCCCGGTTTCGCCTGGGAGATCATGCTCAAGTGCGGTGACCCGGCGTTGGCCGAAGTCGGCGCGACGTTCAACGCGGCCACCACTAAAGACGGCTGGTTCGGCATGCCCGACAATTGCGCCATCGACGCCGAGGGCCGCTTGTGGATTGCGACGGATGGCAATTCACCGCAGGACACCGGCCGCGCCGATGGACTGTGGTCGCTGGAGACGGAAGGCGAGGGCCGCGGCACCTCAAAACTTTTCTTCCGTTGCCCCAACGGCGCGGAAATGTGCGGGCCGTGCTTCACGCCAGATGGCGAGACGCTGTTTCTGGCCGTGCAGCACCCGGGCGAGTCGGAAGACAAAAGCAACCCAGCGACGTTCGAAACCCCCACCACCCGCTGGCCCGACTTCAACGACGCCACCCCGCCGCGCCCGAGCGTGGTGGTTGTCACCAAAAAAGGCGGCGGCAAGATTGCGGTGTGAGCGGAGGGGGGAGTAGGGGGAATTGGGCGTCTGCACTTAGTCCAGCAGCCCAGCCTTGACGAGGTTCATGCGCACGTGCTCGCGGTCCGCAGTCTGCCGGTAGATGCCGAGGAAGCTGATCGCGATGCTGGAGAGCGTGACGTTCGGGTCCAGCGCGCGAGCCCTGGCTGTGCAAGCCTCAGCTTTTGTAATGTCGCCAATGGCAGCATAACTGGCCGCGAGATAGAGGTGATTGACTGTCATATCCACCGTCTGCGCTCTCTCGAGCGCGGCGACAGCTTCTTTGTAGAGTCGTGCATCGAAATAGACCTGCCCCACTGCGGTAAGCCACCAATCGGGATAGTTAGGATTGAGCTGCATCGCTTTGTGCACGGCCGCAACAGCATCGTTGGATTGGCCGCAAAGGCTCAGGCACAGGCCGAAATCGTTCATGATGTCGGGATCGTTTGGATTGAGCTGGAGCGCTCGCTGGTATCCCGCGATAGCGCGATCGTGCTGCCTGACGAATAAGCTGTAGTAACCAATTGCCCAATGCCCCCAGGCCTCGTCATCGTCGCGCGTGATCGCGAGCGTGGCGTATTTGTCTGCCTCGGCAAGGGATTGAGCTGCGTCCTCGCTCCAACCGAGCCAGGCTTCGATCGTATGCGAAAATGCAATTTTCGCGTAGGCTTTGCCATAACCCGGATCAAGCTGGATGGCCTTGAATAAGTGCGCCCGCGCTTTGGGCATGCATCCGGGTGCCCAGTCGTCGAAGGTATCGAGCCCGGCCAAAAAGTGATCATAAGCCTGCAGGCTAGTGGGAGGGCCACTGTCGGCCTGCCCACGCCAGGCCTTGCCAACTCGACCGCAATAGGGTGAGCCCAAGCGGCCGACAATGTGATCGGTGACCTCGTCGAGGACAGCGAGCAGGTCGCCGTAAGATCGATCGAAGCGCTCAGCCCAGAGATGAGCTCCCGTGCCCCCATCTATCAGCTGCGCCGTGATGGTCAGACGCTCCTTGGATTTCTGCACGCTGCCTTCGAGCACGAACCTCACGCCCAGTTCGCGGGCGATCTCGGGAATCTTGCCTCGCTTCCTCTTGTAGGCGAAAACCGAATGGCTGGCGACGACGGATAGGTCGCGGAAACGCGACAAGGCAGTGATGAGATTCTCGGTGATGGCGTCGCAGAGATAATCGTCTGCCCGCTTAGCGCTCATGTTGACGAATGGGAGCACAGCGATCGAAGGTTTGGTGCTGATGGACAGCAATTTTGACGGCTGGCTTGTCGTGTCGGCCTCGTCCATTAGAGTATCGCTCGCGAGCGGACCGGGCGGGGCCGCCGCGCGAAACTCAATCAGCGGTGCATAGCTGCCCTTTGGAAGGTCGATACGGATAGGATCGTGCACGCCATCGGACACATAGTAAACGCGCAGCTTGTCTCGTAAACGGCTGGCCTCAATGCGCACTAGGGGGTTGGCTGCCGAGTCGAATGACTTCTCGCGGTCGAAGACGTCGATCGCCACTGTGTAGGCTTTGAGCCGCTCACCGCGTCCGGCAAGCATCTCCGTCACGATGTAGCTCAAGAACCTTTGTCGCCGCTGCGACTGAGCAAATGCATCACTCGTGAGGATGCGATCGACCTGCTCGCGTATGGCGCGCTGCTCGTCTTCGCTCCAAACATGAACGACTGCGCTCGCGGTCAATGCCAACAAGCTCCGATAAGTTAGCCGCCGTCTCTCAGGGAGGTTTGATACCGTTGGATACTAGACCAACCCCCCGCGTAGGAGCAATCGTGAAGTCGTCCTTAAGGCGCAGTTAGCGGCACCCGGAAACGAGGAAGTGACATGTCACAGGCTGGAAAAATGGCGCGAGTGTGCATCCCTGCAGCGCTAATCATATTTGGAAATGGCGCCGCAAACGCTGGCAAGACCGAGCAAGAAGCGGGCGCCTTTGCCTGCATCAACGACAAGTGGGACGAGAAGGAAGTCGAAAAGGGACACAAGCTCGTCGACTATGCCGGCCGCTGCGTACACATACCGGATGATCCTACAGCACCGAAGTCCACACAGGACTGCGCAGGAAAGTACGAATATTTGCCTGACGAGAGCTGGAAGGGTTCAGGCACCTGCACGCATCTGTTCAAGAGTGGAGACAAGAAATACGAGACCTGGGAAGAGGGTTCGCACCTCAAGGAGTATCCGTCTAGAATCACCAGCGGCACCGGTAAATACCAGGGTGCCAGCGGCGACTTCACGTATACGTACGACAATCTCACGGACACCCTTTCCGGCGGCAGATACAAAGGCACATTGAAACTGCCATGATGTGCGCTGATAAAGATGTTATCGCTGATATTATGGGCCGTTGGCTAGGCCTGAGAAGGTCTCGTCTGGCGAGATGTCCGCTCGTTGAAGTTCATAGCATTTCTGAAATGTGTTCCGCTGTGCCAAAGCGCAGCGCAAAGAGCGTGCGGGCCCGACGGTAGCATGAGCGGGTCTGGCGAGCGGCATTTTAAGTCAGCACCCGTGCGCCGAATTGCCCGGCGATGCGGGGCCCGCCGGGCCTGCACGATTCTGATGTCTAAGAATAAGGTGTTATTCTTTAGACTGAATGTCTGACCGTCGAGCACCGCCACTCTCACCCAGCCCTAAACCCCGACGCGCTCTTTGCAGGTGGAGGCGCGGTCGGCGAGCCAGGCGCGCGCTGTCCAGGCCGGAGTACTGCCGGGTGGGCCGGGGGCCTTGTCTTCGGTGCGGGCGACAAAGAAGAACTCGAAGCAGTTGGCGCCGATCTGCTGCACGCGGAAGCAGCCGCCGGCTGGATCATCGTCATAGATGGTGCAGAACGTGCCCGACGAAATCGACCAGTGCCCGCCACTGGTGTGCATGTCGTCGCGGTAGTCGAGTTTGCCGTTGGCCTCGTAGGTTTCGCTGAATTTGCGGCCGCTTGCGTATTCGCCGTCAAGCGACTGACCTTTGAAGATCGCCGCCAGCTTTGCCTCATCCAGCCAGTTGCCGGAGTCAAAGGCGAGGCCGCTCGCGGTGAGGCCGGTGGTCATCAACAGCCCGGCTGCGACGGCAAGGGCGGCGATGCGTGCTGGTAAGGAGCGGTTCATTAACATTCCTCCGGAGTCCGCATTTCCCTTTGAGATTGTGGCGCGGTTATGCTGGCCGGGGTGGCAGGCTGGAAAACAGATTTCCGGGCGCACGGGCAGCGTTTCCGCGCTTGGCGGCCGGCTCGCGGAACGCTGATCGCCAAGCGCCGCGTAGAAAGCTTCTTGAATCCCCGGCCAAGCGCCGGTAAGTCAACCCCACACCAAGTTAGTGATCGCCGGTGCCCTCGTCTCTTTGGGCGCTGAGGGCGTTTTCCACGAGAGATCGAAGGACGGACAATGGGTTTCAAGGTTGCGGTCGTCGGTGCCACGGGCAACGTGGGCCGCGAAATGATGAACGTGCTCGTCGAACGCCAGTTTCCGGTGAGCGAAGTTTATGCGCTGGCCTCGCGCCGCTCGATCGGCACGGAAGTATCCTACGGCGACAAAACGCTGAAGTGCCAGGATCTTGAGAACTTCGATTTCTCCAAGGCCGATATCTGCCTCATGTCGGCGGGCTCGTCGGTTTCGAAGGAATGGAGCCCGCGCATCGGGGCGCAAGGCTGTGTCGTCATCGATAACTCGTCCTATTGGCGCTATGATCAAGATGTGCCGTTGGTCGTTCCCGAAGTGAACGCCGACGCCGTTGCGGGCTTCAAGAAAAAGTACATCATTGCCAATCCCAACTGCTCCACGGCGCAGCTTGTCGTCGTGTTGAAGCCGCTGCACGATGCTGCCACCATCACGCGCGTGGTCGTCTCCACCTACCAGTCGGTTTCGGGTGCGGGTAAGGACGCCATGGACGAACTGTGGCAGCAGACGAAGTCGAAGTATGTGCCCGGCACCGAGACGGATCCGAAGAAGTTCCCCAAGCAGATCGCCTTTAACGTCATACCTCACATCGACGTCTTCATGGAAGACGGCTACACGAAAGAGGAATGGAAGATGCTGGTCGAGACCAAAAAAATCCTCGATCCCAAGATCAAACTGACGGCGACGTGCGTGCGCGTGCCGGTGTTTGTTGGCCATTCCGAAGCGGTGAACATCGAGTTCGCGCGCCCGATTAGTGATGCTGAGGCCCGCGACATCCTGCGATCGGCGCCCGGTATTGATGTTGTCGATAAGCGGGAGCCGGGCGGATACGTCACGCCCGTCGAAGCAGCTGGCGAGTTCAACACCTATGTCAGCCGCATTCGCGAAGACACAACGGTTGAAAACGGCCTCGCGCTGTGGATCGTCTCGGACAATCTCTTGAAGGGCGCGGCGCTCAATGCGGTGCAGATCGCCGAGACGCTGGTTAGCCGCAAACTGATCCAGCCCAAGGGCTGAGACGCGGCCTGGCTGAAAGCCGTCCCACTGAAACAAAAACGGCTGCCCATAGGGACAGCCGTTTTTTTTGTCACAATGTTGCCGGGGCCATCAAGCTCTATGCCTGCCGGTTCGCAGCATTAGCCCTTGGTGATGCGGTCGACCGGCGACATCTTGCCGATGCTCTGGACGATGGTGTTGAGGTCCTGAACAAAGCGTTCGCGCTGGCTCGACGGCAAAACCGCGAGAATTTTGTCGTCGACACGCTTAGCGACTGGATCGGTTGATTTCAGAGTCCGCCAGCCTTCTTCCGTCAATTTCACGGCGTAGGCGCGGGCATCTTCTATGGTGCGGCGGCGCTGCAAGAGCCCCTTTTTCAACATCCGGCGGACGATATCGGCGAGCGTCGACCGGTCAATTCCCGTCTTTTCAACGAGATGCGTCTGGCTGAGGCCTTCCTGCTGCGAGACAGTGATCAGGACGGCGTACTGACGCGGCGTCAAGTCTCCGCCACCCATTTCAAGTTGAAAGATGTCACCTGCGCACTGACCCGCGCGGTGAAGCAAATGGATGGGGGACCGCTCAAGGCGGGATGCTGCATTTTTATTGGAGTCTCGTGCCATGGTGGAAATCTTCAACACTATGATGCAAAAGGATTTTTTGGCGATCAGTGCTGATCGTGCGTCGCCATAGGGGCCTTATGCTGTTTTGGATAAGGATACGTCTCGTTAAGGAGAAAATACGAGTTTGGCCGCGTCGTCTACTAAAAAGAGGGTCCAGCCTAAAAGAATTATGAATATTAGAAGTACTATAAACGAATATAAATCAAATACTGATGATCTGAGCAATGAATAATTGGGCGCAGCGCTGTGCTATACAGTGTAGTTATTTGGTGACTTCGTAACGCTTCAACAAAGGCATCTGGGCAAGTGCGAAAATCATCGTGATAGGCATTATTCCGAATACTTTAAAATTCACCCAAGTATCTGTGCTTGTTGTTCGCCAGACGACTTCATTGAGTACAGCAAGGAGCACGAAAAAGAACGCCCAACGCATCGTTAACTTGCTCCAACCCTCATCTGTGAGGCGAAATGCTTCGCCGAATACATAGCTCAGTAAGGGCTTTTTAAAGTAAAGGCCCGTAAACAGCGTGAGGGCAAAGACGGAATTAACAACCGTTGGCTTAATCTTTATGAACAGGTCATCGTGCAACCACAGGGTGAGGCCGCCGAAAAAGATGACAAAGGCCCCAGAAATGAGGGGCATGACCGGGATACGGCCAAAGATCAGTTTTGACACGACGAGGGCTACAATGGTCGCGGTTACGAACGATCCCGTGCCCCAATAGATTCCGGCCCTCGAATTCATCACAAAAAAGACGACCAGCGGCCCCAGTTCCACCAGCATTTTCAACAGTTGCCTGGAATCGACCTCAGGATTTTCAGAGGGCTTTGCCGGCTCGTTGCTCATTGTGTGACCTTTTTTATCCCAGTTGATCGCGACGGCTGATCACGTGCTGCCAAGCCAAAGCCCTATTCCGCTGGGCGTGAATTTGGCGCGATGTCGCGCTTAAGAGCCTCAGCGCCCGCCACGGGTGGATCGATTCGGTGGCGCGCCATCCATTTGGTGAGCAGCCAGGCAAAGAGCCCGCTCAACGGCATGATAAGGCAGACTTTGAAGGCGATCCAAATATTCAGTCCTGACATCTCATAGCCAAGCACATTGTAGATTTGAGTGTCGTGAAACGACAAGCGTACCACTTCATTGAGCACCGCCGTCAACACGAAAAACCAAGCAAACCAACGGGTAAAGATGTTCCAGCCTTCGTCGGTGTAGTGGAAGGTTTTCTCGAAAATGTACTGGAAGAAGTTGCGCTTGGTCCAAAGCCCATAGAACAGGAACAGCGCGAACATGGCGTTGAAGATCGTCACCTTGATCTGCACCCACATTGGGTCGCCGGTGATGAGTGTCAAAGCGCCGAACACCACTGTTACCGTTGAGGCGATCAACGGGAAGACCGGGGGGCGCCCGAACATGTAGTACATTACGGCAATCGCGAGCAGGGTCGTGCCGATCAAAGCCCAGGTGCCGGCTTCAATGCCAAAGGCGGCGTTGATGACGAACATCGTCACCAGCGGACCGAACTCGCTCAGAATATTGACCGTCTGCTCGGCATTGAAGGGAAAAATACGTTTTGGTGTGTGCATGATGACCCGACGTGAACCCCCGTTTGTGGCACCAGCGCGACGGCTGCCGCCCTCGCGCTGGCCCGAACCTGAAATCAACTGAGCGAGATCGCCTTTGCAAACTCTGCCGCCTCGAACGGCTGCAAGTCGTCTACACCCTCGCCGACGCCAATTGCGTGAACAGGTAAGCCATATTTTGCGGCAATTGCGACCAGAATGCCACCTCGTGCCGTTCCATCCAGCTTGGTCATAACGAGGCCCGTTACGCCAGCCGACTTTGCGAAAACCTCGACCTGCGACAATGCGTTCTGTCCGGTTGTGGCGTCCAGAACCAACAGCACATCATGCGGTGCGGACGGATCGAGCTTTTTTAAAACGCGGATCACTTTTTCTAGCTCTTCCATCAACGCCTGCTTGTTCTGCAGGCGGCCAGCGGTGTCCATCAGCAGAACGTCGAACTGGCCATCGCGGGCGGCGTTGAGGGCGTCGTAGGCTAGGCCTGATGAATCCGAACCGGTTTCGCGCGCAATCACCGTGGACTGCGTGCGCTCGCCCCAGATCTTGAGCTGGTCGATGGCAGCGGCCCGGAACGTGTCACCGGCCGCCAGCATCACCGTCTTACCCTCGCGCCGGAAGCGGGCGGCGAGCTTGCCGATGGTGGTTGTCTTGCCGGTGCCGTTGACGCCGACGGCAAGGATCACATGCGGTTTGCGGCTCGCGTCAATCACCAGTGGCTTTGCAACCGGCGTCAGCACGCGCGACACTTCAGCCGCAAGTATGGCGCGGACATCATCCGCCGAAATGCCCTTTTCGAAGCGGCCCTTGGAGATGGCGCTCGTGATGCGGCCCGCGGTTTCAACGCCGAGGTCAGCTTGAATGAGAAGGTCTTCAAGATCTTCGAGTGTGGCGCCATCGAGTTTGCGCTTGGTGAAGAGGCCCGTGATGCCTTCGGACAGCTTCGAGGATGTCTTTGTTAGGCCTTCTTTGAGACGCTGAAACCAACCCTTTGGCTTCTTCGAGGGCTCATCAGAGGTAAGATCGAGCGCTGGTGTTTCTGCCGGTAACGCGGCAGCGGCCTCTGAAACAATCTCCTCACTCCCGGCGAGGTGAGCTTCGGCTGGAGGAGCCCCGGCAATGGCCGTTTCGTCGTGTTGGAGAGAGTCAGCCTGCTCTGCGGGCACCGTCCCGAAAGCATCGCTCGGCTTGTTGGGTTCAAGCACAGGCGCGCTCGTGCCGCCAAACAAGCGGCCAAAAAATCCGCGCGGCTTCTGTGTCGGCTCACTCACGCCAATATCTCTCCAATCAGCCGACGTCCGTCGTGTTTCAGGGTGCGAGCCCGCTGAACTGTCCCGGGCACATGATCAAGGGCAATTTCCACTTCGGCAAAGTGTGGTGTGCGGCCGATGCCGCCATTCTCGATCAACACTTCCACATCCGTTCCGGCAACACTATCGAGATAGCGCTCCAGCACGTGGTGTCCCTTTTCGCGCAGGCTTGCCGCGCGTTCTTTTACGACGCGGCGATCGAGTTGCGGCATGCGCGCGGCAGGTGTGCCCTTGCGCGGCGAAAAACCAAAAACATGAAGGAACGTCAGGCCACAATCGTCAACAACCGAAAGCGAGTTGCCAAACATCGCATCTGTCTCGGTTGGAAATCCGGCGATAAGGTCGGCACCGAACACAATATCCGGCCGTAACCGCCGTACTTCTTTGCAGAAGGCAACGGAATTGGCGCGCGAGTGGCGGCGCTTCATGCGCTTCAAAATCATGTCGTCACCCGACTGCAACGACAGATGCAGATGCGGCATCAGGCGCGGCTCTTCGGCCAAGGCTGCCAATAGATGCGGATCGGTTTCAACTTGATCGATCGAAGACAGCCGCAGGCGGGCCAGTTCGGGTACGCTCTTGAGAATGTGGCGCACCAGACGGCCAAGGCTCATCGTGCCCGGCAAATCGTCACCGTAAGAGGTGATGTCAACGCCCGTGAGGACGGCTTCGGCATAGCCCTTTTCCACGACGCGGCGCACGGCCGCCACCACGTCTCCCGCCGGCACCGAGCGCGACGGGCCACGCCCAAAAGGAATGACGCAGAATGTGCAGCGATGATCGCAGCCGTTTTGTATTTGGATGAAGGCGCGCGCACGCGAGGCAAAGCTGTCGATCATGTGCGAGGCTGTTTCGCGCACGCTCATAATGTCGTTCACGGCCACTCGTTCGCAGCTAGGCTCGCTGAAGGCCTTGTAGGTTTCGCTTTTTAATTTTTCTGTATTACCGATGACAAAATCGGCCTCAGGCATGGCTGCAAAGCGGTCAGGCTCGGTTTGCGCAGCGCAGCCCGTTACGATGATCTTAGCCTCCGGCCGCTCACGGCGCAGACGGCGGATCGTCTGTGCGGCTTGGCGCACGGCTTCGCTGGTCACGGCGCAAGTGTTCACGACCACGCAATCGCCAAGACCGGCCGCTGTTACGTGACCTTTGATGACCTCGGATTCGACGATGTTGAGGCGGCAGCCGAGTGTTATGACCTGGGGTTCCATCACTGACAATTCGTTCTGGCGCACGGGACTAAACGATCACGTTGACTGGGGATTTTCTACGGCCGAGTGATAACCGCTAACGGCCCCGGCGGCTAGACCGTGATCGTCGCGTCGAGGCTGGAGCCGAGCGTGCCACGATGCTCGAGTTCGACAGGCCCAGTCATCAAAATGCGGTTTGCGGGCGTCCACTCTATGGTTAGTGGCCCGCCGGGCAACATCACGGTGACAGTCCGGTCGGTCAGGGCCTTACGCATGGCCGCGACGGCTGCCGCGCAGGCTGCAGTGCCGCAGGCTTTGGTGAGGCCGGTCCCTCGTTCCCACGTGCGCAATGTAATCGTCGAGCGGGATGTGACGTGCGCCAAGGAAATGTTGGCTCGCTCGGGGAATATCGGATGATTTTCCAACAGCGGACCGAATTTGCCGAGGTCAAATCGTGCAACGTCGTCGACCCAAAAAATGGCATGCGGATTGCCGACGTTGACTACGGAAGGCGAGTGCAGAATGGGGTTATCGATGGGGCCGATCTGCAATTCGATGGCGCGCGTGTCGAAAAAGGCTTCCGCCAGCGGGATCTGATCCCAAGCGAACTTCGGCTCTCCCATGTCAACCGTGATGCTTTCCCGGCTTTTCACGTTGACGTGCAATAGGCCTGCCTTGGTTTCGAAGGTGAGGACAGGCTTGCCCGTGCGTTGGCTCTCGGTCCAGGCGATACAGCGTGTGCCGTTGCCGCACGCCGAACTTTCCGAACCGTCGGCGTTGTAAATTCTCACGAAAGCGGCGGTTCCTGAACTCTTCGGGTCATGCAGAACCATCATTTGATCGAAGTGAGACGGCGGTTGGGTGGAAATTGTTTGGGCCTCGGCGGACGAAAAAACGCGCCGCGTCCCGCGCAAATCAACGACCACGATCTCGTTGCCAAGACCGTTCATTTTTTCAAAAGTCAGGGGTTTTTCGACCATCATGGCTCGTTATATGGCTGGTTGCATGAAGGAATTCAAATCTGATCGTTGCCGGGCTGTATGCGGCCCCCCATATCAAATCGTCTGATTAGAGTTTCGGAGATCAAGTTGATGAAGATGCTGATGGCCGGTTTGGGATCGGCGCTGGTGTTCACTGCCTCGCCAGTGTTTGCCGGCGTAGCTGCTCAGACCAACGCTCCTGCCGCATCTGCAACGGCGGTGTCGGTCGAAGTGGTTGCAACGGGGCTTGCCTTTCCTTGGGGCGTCGCAGTTTTGCCTGACGGGCGGTTTCTGATCTCAGAACGCGGCGGAAAGCTCAAGATTGTCAGTGCCGATGGTAGGCGAGCGACCGAAGTTAGCGGCGTTCCAGCCGTCGAAGCGCGCGGACAGGGTGGCCTGCTCGACGTCGCATTGTCGCCTGGTTTTGCCGTGAATCGCAGCATCTACTTGACCTATTCCGAGCCGCGCAGCGGCGGCGGCAACGGCACGGCGGTTGCTAAAGCCACTTTGGAAACAGATGGAGATGTTGCCAAGCTCGGCGGCGTAACGGTGATTTTTCAGCAAGAGCCGGCGGTAAAAAGCCAGTTTCATTTCGGGTCGCGCGTCGTGTTCGATCGCGATGGCAATCTGTTCGTTACAACGGGGGAGCGCGCTGTGGCTCGGGATCAAGCGCAGAACCCTGCCAATCACATTGGCAAGATCATTCATATCGCGCCCGATGGTGCCGCAGCCCCAGGCAACCCGGGGCTCGCCGGCTGGGAGCCGAGAAACTGGTCGATTGGGCACCGCAATATTCAGGGCGCGGCACTCGATCCGGCCACGGGCCAGCTTTGGACCGTGGAACATGGCGCGAAGGGCGGCGACGAGCTGAATTCTCCGCAAGCGGGGAAGAACTACGGCTGGCCGGTCATCACCTACGGTCGTGACTACTCGGGTGAAGCGATCGGCGAAGGCAAGGCAAAGCCCGGTCTTGAACAGCCGGTTTATTATTGGGACCCCTCAATCGCCGTCTCGGGGATGGTAGTGTATGACGGTGCCCTGTTCCAAAGCTGGAAAGGCAATCTTATCGTGGGCGCGTTGAAGGGCGCGCACCTTCAGCGGCTGGTGATCGAAAACGGAAAGGTCGTCGCGCAAGAACGCCTCTTGGAAGATCTGGGCGAGCGCATACGCGATGTGCGGCAAGCACCGGACGGATCCCTATTGGTGCTGACAGACGCCGCGCGGGGGCAGCTTCTGCGAGTGACGCCAAAGCGCTAAAAACGCCGCTTGCTCAATATCCGCTGCTGCCGCGCTTCATGTCTTCGGCCGTCGGCGCAGTGCTGGTGTCTTTCTTCTTGTCGATCGGCACGACCTGAGCTGTCTCGGTCCGGTCGATCTGGCAATCGCCATTCTTGTCGAGCAGTTTGAAGGCAATGTTCTGCTTACCCGTCATTTCGTCGGCGGTGACACGACCGTCGGAATTGGCGTCGTAGTATCGGGCGTCGGCCATTGTGAACAGGCGGTCGCCCTTCGCCATAACCTCGAACTCTTCAGGCGAAAGACTGCCGTCCGCGTTTCCATCGGCCTCCCGTAGCGACGTCGAGGCGTATTGTTTCCACTCGTCACATGACACGACGCTGTTTTTGTCGAGGTCCCAGGTCTGAGCCGCGCCAATAAATGTGCGGTCTATGGTGCTTGACGAATTGAACGGATTGGAGGGGGTGCTGCAAGCGACGGTCAGGACTGCTGCGAGCCCTGCGAACGCGAACCCCCACAGCCGCGCGGAAAGACAGGTGGTTGCCATGATGTGTTCGCTCCCCAATTGGTCGCCCCGGTCTTGCTGCCAGATTGACACGGAATTATGGAGACGCTTGGCGGCTGGACGCAAGGCATCGTTGCGGGATGCGACGAATTTAGCCCTTAAGAACGGGGATGACGTCGATCATTGGCAAAAAAGTGGATCATTGGCCGCTAGCCGTTCGTGCAGCGTCAAACCGGCCAGCGAACCCGCAATCCAAGCGATCTGGCCCAAGAGTTGACGGCCATCGGGCAAATCAACTTCGACCTGTTGCCCAGATTTGTGTGTGTCTCGATGCCCCGCCGGGAGATGTTTGATGCCAAGGCCCTATTGAGACACATCGACAATGCGAATATCAAAAGTGCCTAGAACACTGCGAAGTTGCGCTGGGAGATTGACCGCGATCCGCTCGTGGCGCCGCCGCTCGGCCCAGCCCGGCACGACGACACAGCCATCGTCTTCCACACATGGATGGCCGCCGTTGGCCGCGCGCAACAGCAGGTCTATTAGCGGTTGTCTGGCAGTTGACGCGGGGTTGCACCGATCTTTGGCGTCAAACTCATTCAGGACAAACAAAAGCCCGATGGCAGCGGTGCAAGCGTTTCTCCATGCATCGCAGAGAGTTGCACAATGAACTGTTTGGCGATCCGCCGGCAGCCCGGCTTCCCGGACGAATGCCGTGCTGAGGCGGCCGGCAAGTGCCAGCCGGAATAAAAAGGCTTGCAAAGGCTCCAGGATAGCTGCCGGCTTGCCGCCATCGAGGAAGGTTGTCATTGCCGAATCCAGCACTGGCGTGTCCAAGTGCGTGAATGTTTGCAAAGCCTGCGCGCAAACGCGGCCCTTGCCTGTCACACTCAACGCATTGGCGATGCTGGCAGAAACTGCAACGAAGGTGGCCGTACATTCGGTTTCACGGCTCAGAGCTCCTGCCAGCCGCTGCTCCGGTGAGGGCGAGAAAATTTCAAGCAAATCCGTGTCATAACCCAGGCGGGCGCCCGAAAGGGCATCGGCATCGAGCGACAGGATCGACTGAAGGTAATTCATCTAGAGAACCACTCAAGGTTGTAAACCTTGAGTATGCTTGCTCTTAAGTCGTAAATGTTTCGTGAGGAAAGGCCGGCCCAGGCACTGGGTCTGCCAAAAAGTTGCTGGGCCCTATTTGGGCGCCAGCACCATTACCATTTGCCGGCCTTCGAAGCGTGGCTCGGATTCGACTTTGCAGATCGCCTCGCAATCGGCCTTGACGCGCTTCAGCACGTTCATTCCCAGTTCCTGATGCGCCATTTCGCGGCCACGGAAGCGCAGCGTAATCTTGACCTTGTCGCCTTCTTCGAAGAAGCGGCGGATTGCGCGCATTTTGACATCGTAATCGTTGTCATCGATGCCGGGGCGCATCTTAATTTCTTTGATTTCAACGATTTTTTGATGCTTGCGGGCTTCTGCAGCCTTCTTCTGTTCCTGGTACTTATATTTACCATAGTCCAGGATTTTGCAGACTGGCGGCTCGGCGTCTGGAGAAATTTCCACCAGATCAAGCCCCGCTGTTTCCGCGCGCGTTTGCGCGTCGAAACGGCTAACGACCCCAACATTTTGACCCGTCTCATCGATCAGGCGGACTTCCCGGGCCCGGATCGCATCATTGATCTTGGGTCCAGACGGCTCGCGCTCCGGCGCGGCTCGCATAGGCTTACGGATGTTGTTTCTCCTACAATCGTTTCAAATGGATCTTCAAATGGCAGTCAGCGCGGTTAAGCACCTTAAGTGGCGAGGCAATCGACCGTGGCCGGTCCATACACCATTTAGGCCGATTTAGCCTGCCAATAGTGTTGCGAAGATTGAGAAAGTCTGCAGACAAGTCAAGGGCTAGTCTGTGGATGCAACACGTCTGCCGGTGATTGTTTCGCTTCTGCCACGTTCTTAACGCCCGGCGAGCTTGGAATTCAGCAAAAGATCATACACAGCCAGTGTCTGCTGGCGCATGGCATCGAGCGTGAATGCTGCGAGCACGTGACGGCGCGCGCGCGCGCCTAGAAATTGACGGTCGCTGGCGGCGAAAGACAAGGCCTCGCTGAGGCTCGTGGCCAGCGCTGCCGGATCGCCGGGTGGCACCAGCCATCCCGTGCGCTCGCCCTCGGCCACCTCTGGAGCAGCGCGCACGGTCTCTGGCGGCGCGCCGAGACGGGTGGCGATGACGGGGCAACCCATAACCTGCGCCTCGGTCGCCGTTCGACCGAATGCCTCGGGCTCGATCGAAGCGACGACTGCAACCTGCGCCAACCGGAACGCAAGCGGCATGTTTTCAACGTGGCCAGGCAGGCGGAAATGGGCGCTGAGGTTTGCGTCAGAAATCTCGGACTTGAGCTGTTGCAAATAGCCCTCGCGGCCCTGTGTATCGCCCGCCAGAACGAAAACGGCATCGCCGAGACGTCCACTGTCTCGAAGCAGCTTGGCCGCCTTGATGACAACGCCATGCCCCTTCCAAGCCGTCAGCCGGGCAGCCTGCAGCACCACTTTCTGATCAACACTGATGTTCCAAGCCTTGCGCAATTGAGCGAGTTGCACGTCAGAAAAGCGCTCCGGATCGAACTGGCTGCCATCGACGCCGCGATAAATCACGCGGACCCGGCTCGGCGGTGTGCCGTAGCGCTGGCTGATGAGCCCAGCTGTATACTGCGAATTGGCAATCACGATATCGCCGCGCGCCATGACGCTGTTGTAGGCGTTCTTCAGCCGCCCATTTTCATTGTAGGCGCCATGATAGGTGGTGACGAACGGCCGGCCCGTGCGCCGTGCGGCCCACAGCGCGCTCCAAGCTGGGGCGCGCGACCGGGCGTGCACAAGATCGATGTTCTCGCGCTCGATCAACTTTGCGATTGCCCGCGCATTCCATATCAATCGTGCCGGATTTTTCGTTGCCGCCGGAAATGGAACAAATTCGCCCCCGCATGCGGCTATCTTTGGCGCGAGTCGGCCGCCTTCGGATAGGACAATCGCCCGCCCCCCGGCATCGGAAATGGCGCCTGCGATCTCGACCGTCGACAGCTCTGCCCCGCCTGTTTCCAACTCGGGAATGATCTGCAGTATAGTGGGGCGTGATGCGGCCAAAACGGCCTCCATTCGAACTCAGAGTGCTTCATAGGATGACACGCGTGGAACCGCAATTGCCGCAATGGCTGGAAGTCGGCGACGGATCGCGCCGCCGCCGCATCGCCTATCTGCATGCGCCTGCATCGCGGCCGGGCGGAGCGGAGCTGTTATGGCTCACCGGCCTCAAGTCAGACATGGTCTCGACCAAAGCCGTAGCATTGGCAGAGTGGGCGGCAAGCCGTGGCCTCGGCATGACGCGGTTCGACTATTCGGGGCATGGCCGCTCGGATGGCAAGTTCGAAGATGCTGTCATCAGCGATTGGCTGGAAGAAGCGCGCTCCGTCTTCTCGCAGGTGACGCACGGGCCGGTTATCTTCGTTGGGTCCAGCACAGGGGGGCATGTTGCGCTTCTTCTGCTGGCGCGCATGCTGGAAGCGCGTGATCCGGTGGTCGAACGTATCGCTGGTCTTGTGCTCATCGCGCCGGCCTGGGATCTCACGGAAGAGTTGATGTGGAAGGCTTTCCCGCAAGAGGCGCGCGACGGCATCATGAACAAGGGCCGCTGGGTGAGGCCCTCGGCCTACGATCCGGCGGGATATGTGATTACGCGTGCGTTTATCGAAGACGGGCGAGAAAATCTGATTGGCGGCGCGCCCTTCAATCCTGGCCGGCCGGTGTCGATCATCCAAGGTTTGCTGGACACCGATGTCCCGCCGCACCACACACGCCGCCTCGTGGCGCTGCTGGAAGGCGGGTGGGTGTCACTCAACGAAGTGCCAGACGGCGGTCACCGCTTGTCTCGGCCTGAGGACATCGACCTGCTGTTCGCGGTGATCACCGCACAGCTCGAACACTCAGCGATCGAAAAGAGCCGCGCGTGAGCCCGTTTGTGCCGCGACCCGTCCGCTCGACAGGGCGGCCACCAGTGCGTCAGCGCCGGCTTCAACAGCCATCTCCTCTGGGATGATCCAAGCCGACCAGCCCTTACCTTTGATGGCGCGCGCACATTTGATCTCGCCTTTGCCAGTGCTGCATTTCGAATCGAGAGCTAGCGGCATGGGCTGGCGGCGATCGTGATGCAGGTAGCGCAAATCGATCGGCTGCAGGACAGCGGCCTTGGCACCCGCCGAGAAATAGGCGGCGACGTCCATCCCGCGGAACACGCAGGTAAGAGATTTACGGCACGCCCCGGCACGCGCGCCCAGTGTATTGACGGGCCCCAGAGTGGCGCCGCGCGACATCACCTTCGCAGGTGAGTCGACGCCAGTGCTCACGTAACACCAGCGATCAAGGCACAGCACGGGGTCTGCTGTTTTATTGCCCCGGCGGATGCCGTTTGTGCCGGGCTCCATGACCAACAGGATCGTTACGCTTGTGGCATTGCGGACTGCAGCGGGCGGCAGCACCGGCGCGCGCTGCTCAAGAGCCGGCGCGGTTGCGACAGGAATTGCTTCGTCTTGCGGCGGCATGCCGAGGCCCATCACCCCTTCTGGCCGGTTGGAGCGAACACGCCTCAGCTTTTCGGCAAGTTTGTCTGCTTCAAGGTTGCTGTCTGAAGGTGTGCCGTTCGCGGCAGCATTCTCTGCGGTCGTGGCATTTTCTGGAGCAGGGGCGCTTTGCACGGCCTCTGCCTTGGCGGCTGCCTCTTGCTTGGCTTTTTCAGCTTTTTCAGCTTCAGCAGTCCAGGCCAGTTCTGCTTGGCGGGCGGCTTCGGCGCGCTGCGCTTCCTCGGCGCGTGCTGCCGCTTCCGTCTTTGCCCGTTCGAGCATTTCGGCCTCGTCGGCCTTCAGTTGCTCCTCTGTCCGGGCCTGCGAAGCGGCATCACCGGCAAAGCGGGCAGCCAGCTCGTGCGCGGCGTCTTCGCTGGCGAAAACGGGGTTGGCGAAAATGAGAGTGCCGGCACAGATCAAGTTCAAAGCAAAGAAGGTGTGTTTTGCAGCAGTGCGCATAACTCTCGACACTCGTTGAATAAATCGCTGCAATAGTAGCTTGCGATCATCGCCTTCAATTCAGGCAATAAAACGGACGCCCCTTGAACAAGAGCTGAACGGTTCCCGCTCCAGTCAGAAGTAGGCCTCGACTTGTGTCCGTGGGCCTTATCAACCTCTGAAGGTGCCTAAGCTGGTCTCAAGCTTTTGCGAGGGCCCGCAGACCTTCGCGATAGGTTGGGAACTGCAACTCGGCACCCAGAACCTGCTTGATGCGATCATTATGCACCCGCTTGTTCTCAGAATAAAAGCTGCGCCCCATAGGTGAGAACGTAGCATCGGTGAAGTTTATTCCAGGCGGCACCGGAAGACCGAGCAAATCAGCTGCATAAGCGATCACGTCTTGCGGGGGAGCGGGCTCATCGTCGGTGACGTTGAAGACTTTCTCAGCTACGGGCCGGGCAATCGCGGCTTCAAGAACGCCGGCGATGTCGGTGACATGGATGCGATTGAACACTTGGTCGGACTTGATGATGCGGCGCGCGCTGCCATCGCGCACGGAGTCGATGGCGCTGCGGCCGGGCCCGTAAATGCCGGCCAGCCGGAAAATTTGTACGGCCTTGCCAGTTTTCGACGCGAAGTCGAGCCATTCCGTTTCTGCAACAACACGGCGGCGCGAGCGCTCCGAACCTGGCGTCACCGGAGTATTTTCGTCGACCCAGCGGCCCTGGTGGTCGCCATAAACGCCGATGGTCGATAGATATCCGATCCACTTGAGATGCGGCGCTCTCTCAAGAGCATGCGCGTAGCACCGCAAAATCGGATCGCCCGAAGTCTCCGGCGGTGCCGAAACAAGAACGTGCGTGACCCGCGCCAGCCCCGCATCAAGAGCTGGGACATGAGCCCCACCATCGAGTTGGTAGGCGTCAAAGCCGAGCGCCTTGAGATGGGCGGTTCCCGCTGCCGATGTCGAGGTGCCCGCGATGCTCCAGCCTTGCGGTGTCAAACGGTGGGAGAGCTCAAGTGCGCTGTAGCCGAGGCCGAAGCAAAACAGGTTGGTCATAGCGTACGATCTACCTTCAATGCGTCATCCCATTCCCCGCCAACGGCTGGGTCGGGCTCGTGATGTCTCAGGCGCGCATACGCACCCTGGAAGCGGTTTAGGTCTGTCAGCCGGTGGAGGGCCCACACTGCCATTGCCCGGACCAGGGGGGAAGCATCTGTCAGCAGGGCTTCAACGGCCGGTGCGAGGCTGCCATCGCCGGAGTTTCCAGCTGCAATCAAGACGTTGCGAATAAAGCGGTCGCGTCCCGTGCGCTTAATGGGCGTGCCGGCAAATCGTTCGCGGAAGGCCGCGTCTTCGAGCGGCAGCAGATCAGCAAGCGATGGGTTGCGGGTGGCGTCCGTTGCCGCGAACTTCGCCTCGCGGCTTTGTTGCGCGAACTTGTTCCACGGACATACCGCCAGACAATCGTCGCAACCGAAGATGCGGTTCCCCATCGGACCGCGGAACTCGGGCGCGATGTGGCCTTTGTGTTCGATCGTGAGGTAAGCAATGCAGCGCCGTGCGTCGAGTTGATAGGGGGCTGGAAATGCAGCAGTCGGACAGATGTCAAGGCAGCGGGTGCAGCTGCCGCAATGGTCGATTTCGGACGCATCCGGTTCGATGAGAGCGGTTGTCAGAATGGCGCCAAGGAACAGCCAGGAGCCGTCTATGCGCGATACGAGATTTGTGTGCTTACCCTGCCAGCCAAGTCCGCTTGCGGCAGCGAGAGGCTTTTCCATCAACGGCGCGGTGTCTGTAAAAACTTTGACACTGCAGCCCGTTTCATCAGCGAGGAAGCGTGCGAGCTCCTTCAATTTCTTTTTTAAGACGTCGTGATAGTCGCGCCCCTGAGCGTAGACCGAAATTGTGCCGTGATGCGTCCGCGCCAAGTTCTCAAGGGGATCATCGCCCGGCGCATAGCTGAGGCCGGTGAGAAGGATGCTGCGCGCTTCTGGCCACAGAACACGGGGGTCGCGCCGCCGGTCAGCGGCTGTCTGCATCCACTCCATGTCGCCATGGCGGCCTTCGCCTAAGAACTGCAGCAGCCTGTCGCCAGCCGCACCGATGGCGCTAGGCTCTGTCACGCGCAAATCTGAAAGGCCCAGAGTCCGCGCCTTGTCCAGAAGTGCGGTCTTGAGATTGGGCGGGGCGCTGTCTTTTGGCATTGCGTGATCAGAAGTCGAGGTCGGTATAGGCGGCGGGCGGGGGCATTCCTGCAAGGCGGTCCAGCAACAGGGCGCGCATGGAGGGCCGCGATTTGAGGCGCTGATACCACGCCTGGGCCGAAGGATACTCTGGCCAAGGTACGTCGCCTAAGTAGTCGAGCACCGACAAATGGGCTCCAGCCGCGAGATCCGCAAAGCTCAGCGCTTCACCCGCGAGCCAGCCGCGCTGGTGAGAGAGATAGCCGATATAGCTCAAGTGATAGCGCAAGTTGGCGCCGGCAACGCGCATGACGGCTGGATCGGGTGAGGACTCGCGCCCGGAATCAAGCCGTGCGTAAACCTTTTCGCTCAACAGTTCGCGTGTCACTTCGCGGTGGAACTTGTTGTGGAACCAGTCGATCAGGCGGCGCACTTCTGCGCGCCCGTTGGCCGTTCCTGGAAACAGCTCGGGCAAATACTGGGCATCGGCCTCATCTTGGGCTGCTTCTGCGAGAAACTCGGAAATTGCATAGGCTCCGCATAGCGTCCCGCCGGTATCGAGTGAAAGAACCGGCAATTCTCCCGACGGGTTGAGGGCCAAAAACTCCGGCTGCCAGGCCCATGGCTGCTCTTCGACAAAAGCCGTTTCAATCTTGAGTTCGGCCAGCGCCATGCGTATCGAGCGTGAATGCGGGCAGAGACGAAAGTGCGTCAAGGTGCCGGCAAAGGTCGCGCCATCACCGGTGCTGTCCTCGTCGTCCAGCGCGGTTTCGGGTGTTTCCCGGGAGAGATCGTTCATTCATGAGGTCTCCCAAGTTGATATTGGAGGCGGCAGGCTCGGTTCACTAGTCTGCCAGCGCGATGCCATAACCTAGGGACAGGCATCAAGATCCATGTTACCTCGCCGACCGGATAAATCAGGCGGCGCCGCCTCATCGCCATAGCACAAACCCTGCACGGCTTCTCGCCCATTGGAGTGGATCTCGATGCCCATCTGGCAAGTCATTCTTCTCGGGCTGATCGAAGGCGCAACTGAGTTTATACCAGTGTCTTCAACGGGTCACGTGCTGCTGGCTGGTCATTTTCTCGGATTTTGCTCACCCGGCCGCTCGTTCGAGATTCTCATCCAACTCGGCGCAATTCTCGCTATCCTCACGGTTTACGCGGCACGATTGCTGCAGTTGGCGTTTGCGCTGCCGAACGATGCGAATGCACGCGGCTTTGTGGGAGGAATTCTGCTGGCGTTTTTGCCTGCCGCGCTCGTTGGCGCAGCGTTTTCCAAATATATCGATCAGATGCTTGAAACGCCGCTGATCATCTGCTTCTCGCTGATCATCGGTGGCATTGTGCTGCTTTATGTCGATCGCATGAAGTTTACGCCGCGCTACACCGAGGTAACGCAGATCCCGCCGTCTCTGGCGCTCAAAATTGGTCTGTGCCAGTGCCTTGCCATGATCCCCGGCGTGTCACGGTCAGGAGCGACCATCGTTGGGGCCATGTTGATGGGGACAGACAAGCGCACGGCGGCAGAATTCTCGTTCTTTCTTGCCATGCCAACCATGGCTGGCGCTTTCACGTTTAAACTGCTGAAGCATTGGTCGGAATTCAGTTCAGGCGACATCGCCAACATCGCGGTCGGCTTCGTGGTCGCGTTCATCGCCGGCGTGGTCGTCGTTCGCTATTTGCTCGACTACGTGTCCCGCAAAGGGTTTGCGCTGTTTGGCTGGTGGCGGATTATCGTCGGCGGCCTGGCTCTAGGCGCCCTTATGGTCATGGGCACACAGGGCGCTTGCACCTAGCGCAGCCGCGCCGCTACGCCGCTTGCGGCGAGGCAGGCGCTGTCAGCAACGTCTTGAGGGCCGCCTTGTCGGGTGCCGCGCGCAGCTTTTCGAGGGCAATTGGCTCGCGAACCAACCTTGAGATGCGGGCAAGCGCTTTCAGGTGGTCGCCGCCCGCATGTTCAGGGGCCAGCAACAGGAAAACGAGATCGACAGGCTCGCCATCTGAGCTTTCGAAATCGATAGGGGTCGTCAGGCGCGCAAAAATGCAGATGATGCTCTTCAGGCTTTTGAATTTTACATGAGGAATGGCGATCCCGCGGCCGAGGCCGGTGGACCCGAGACGTTCGCGATGCTGAAGGGCATTGAATACTTCGCGGGCATCAAGGCCGGTAGACTTGCTTGCGAGACCTGCAAGTTCTTCAAGCGCTTGCTTTTTTGACGTCGCTGCCAATTGCGGAAGGATGCCGTCAGGAGCCAGAATGTCGCCGAGTTCCATCGTCTTGTCATCCTAAACAAAAAACTTGATGCCCGGCCAACCGCTGTAGAACCGATTCGGCGCGGGCGCAATCGTAGCGCCGGAAGTGCCGTTTTTCAGGTTCGTCCAAGCGTCGCAGTTCCGTAGCTGAAGAATTTGACCACAATACTAACCTGCCTGAAAACCCAGCAGATTTTTACCTTGAAGCGGAGTGAAGCCGCCGCGCTGCCTGTGTGAGCAACCCTTGTTTCTAAGTCGCGGAGGTCTTGGGATCGATCCAGCCGATGTGGCCATCCTGGCGGCGGTAGACCACATTCAAGCCGCCATGGCCAGCATTACGGAATAGCAGGAATGACCCGTTCGACAAGTCGAGTTGCATCACGGCTTCGCTGACCGCCAATTCATGGATGCTGCGTTCCGTTTCCGCTACCACGATCGGGTTGGCGTTCTCGTTGGCTGCCAAGGCTTCGGCAGTGTCGTCCTCTTCCTCCATCGTCACGGTGTAATCACGCGCCGGGCTTTCAATCGCGGGCACGTGCGAGCGGCTGCTGTGATGGTTCTTGATGCGGCGCTTGTGGCGGCGAAGGCGCTTTTCCAAATGCTCAAGCGCGTCGTCGGCGCTGGCATAGGCGGTGCTGCCATCGCCATGGGCTTCCAGAAGAAGGCCACTTTTCAGCCGGATCGAGCAAGCCGTACGAAACTGCGTTTTTTCTTTTTCGAGCCGGACGTGGGTTGTGATCTCGGATCCGATATATTTGCCAAGAACCGTATCAATTTTTTCGCTGACGTAGGCCTTGAAGGCATCGCCTGCATCGACATTCTTTCCGGTGATTTGAATGGTCATGGGTGCGTGAGAACAACCTGCTTGCTAGCGTTGTGGAAGGCCATCGGGCTGTTCGCCTGGCATTCCGGGCATCCAAGTGCCGCAGTAAAGTGGCCCTGCCGGTCGGGCAGTGTCGAAACGCTAGTTCGCATTGCCAGTGGTGTCAATTCCTGGGCAATCGGCGTGTCCGGTGCGATTTTAGAGCAATGCGAGCCACGGCGAGACAAGCGCTGTCAACTCGGACGCTCACCGCGCTCGGCGAACTGCTTTTCGCGGCGGCGCTGCACCGACGAGGGAATGCGCATAGCTTCGCGGTACTTGGCGACCGTGCGCCGGGCGATTTCAACCCCGTCACCCTTCAGTTTGTCGACGATCATGTCGTCGGACAGAATTTTGCGCGGAGTCTCGCCGTCGATGAGCAGCTTGATGCGATGGCGCACGGATTCAGACGAATGCGCCTCACCTTCGCCCGCCGACTGAATGGCCGAATTGAAGAAATATTTCAGTTCGAAGATGCCGCGCGGCGACGACATGTATTTGTTCGAGGTAACCCGTGAGACAGTCGATTCATGCATCGAGATCGCATCGGCGACTGTTTTGAGGTTCAACGGCCGCAAATGCTGCACGCCATGACTGAAAAAGGCGTCCTGCTGGCGCACGATTTCTTCGGCGACGCGCAGAATGGTGCGCGCACGCTGATCGAGGCTTTTGACCAGCCAATTTGCGGTCTGAAGGCAGTCGAGCAGATAGTCTTTGTCTTTGACGTTCTTGGTTGTCTTGCTGACTTTCGACAGATAGGCCCGGTTGACAAGCACGCGCGGGAGGGTGTCGCTGTTCAGTTCCAGGATCCAGCTTCCGTCGGATGCCGACCTCACCAGAATATCTGGCACGATCGGTTGAACGTGTACGGCACCAAACTTGAGGCCGGGCTTGGGGTTGAGCTGTTTGATCTCGTCGATCATGTCGGCAAGTTCGTCTTCATCGACTCCAACGGCCCGCTTTAGTCCTGCCATGTTGCGGGCTGCAAGCAGGGGCAGGTTTTGGAGAAGTGCCGCGATTTGAGGATCGTAGCGGTTCTGATCTTTCAGCTGGAGCTCGAGGCACTCTGCCAACGTGCGGGCAAACACGCCTGGCGGGTCGAACGCTTGGAGCCTGTTCAAAACGTCATCGACCATGGCTTGGGGCGCGCCCAGCTTCGCCGCCAGCTGATCGACGTCGCCGGTCAGATACCCGGCTTCATCTACCAGATCGATGAGGTGATGGCCGATGAGACGGTGCGCGGGATCGGTGAGCCCATGCGAAAGCTGCTCGGCCAAATGGTCCTTCAGGGACACCGTACTGGCGACGAAGGACTCCAGATTAGACTCTTCGCCCTCGAACGATCCCGACTGTGGTCGCAAAGATGCCCAGCCGGCTGCTGCTGCATCTGCCGCCATGTCAGAGGCGCTTGCGTCGGGGTAGACGTTCTCAAATTCTGTATCGAGGCTCGCAGCGGCCTCGCCGCCGGATTTGTTCAGATCGAGCCAAGGATCGTCCGCTGCTGTCGGCACATCGCCGTCGCTGCTGGCTTCTTGGGGAGACACGCGGTCTGGCATGTCTTCTGTGGGCGGCAGAGCGGCGGGAATTTCCGGCGTCTCGTCCCGTTCAAGAAGCGGATTGCGCTCAAGTTCGGTTTCGACGAACTGAGACAATTCCACGTTGGAGAGTTGCAACAGCTTAATGGCCTGCTGCAACTGGGGTGTCATCACCAGTTGCTGGCCTTGTCTCAGTTCAAGCTTTGCAGAAAGTCCCATGTCCCAACGCCTTCACGCACCCCTTCAAGGCACAACATGACGGCAGGTTTAATCAACGTCCATTAACGAACATATCCCCCAGGTACACGCGGCGCACATCTTCATTCGCTATGATTTCTTCTGGCTTACCTTGTGTCAGAACTTGACCATCATAGATGATGTAGGCCCGGTCGATAAGGCTCAAAGTCTCGCGCACGTTGTGGTCGGTGATTAATACGCCGATGCCGCGATCGGTTAAGTGGCGCACGAGGTCTTGAATATCGCCGACAGCAATGGGGTCGATGCCTGCAAACGGTTCGTCAAGCAATATGAACGAGGGCCGTGACGCGAGTGCCCGGGCGATTTCGCAGCGGCGGCGTTCCCCGCCTGACAGCGCGATCGAAGGCGATTTTCTGAGGCGCGTGATCTTGAACTCTTCAAGCAGGCTGTCGAGTTGCTCTTTGCGCCGGTTCTTGTTCTTTTCGACGAGTTCGAGCACCGCCATGATATTCTGCTCGACCGTGAGGCCGCGGAAAATGGAGGCTTCCTGCGGCAGGTAGCCGATGCCGAGACGTGCCCGCTGATACATGGGCAGACCTGTCACGTCGTCGCCGTCAATAGTGATCTTTCCAGAATCGGCTGGAACAAGCCCTGTGATCATATAAAATACGGTCGTCTTTCCAGCGCCGTTCGGCCCCAATAGGCCAACCGACTCGCCCCGGCCGACCGCCAAGCTGACGCCTTTGACCACCATCCGCTTTTTATATGTCTTTTTAACATGCGCGACCGTCAGCCAGCCCTCAGCGCCGCGGCTGTAGCCTCCGTCGTCGGCGGCGTCACCCGGCGAACTATTCTCCCCGCCCGAGGGTGTGGACTTGCGCGAGAGCAAACTGGACATCGACGGAAGCTTCACGTGGGTTCACTTTGGTTGAGGCAGCACGTTCGAGGTGCTTCGAAGTTTGGGGTGCCTGGAGATACGGTGCGTGTCAATTGCGGTCTGGTCAATTGATTGGCTCTCCGGCTGGCGCGTTTGGTGCTGTATTGGCTTGCCAGGCGCTGCCTCCAGATGCGGGAGCGGCGCTGCCCGGAGTGGCGGGCACCGCGGGTTTGGCCGGTTTTTCCTTTTTTCTTTCTTTGGCGCCCTCGTTCGATTGCCGCAACTCGCCAGGGAAGAATACGGCGCTGGGGCGGCCGCGATTTCCCTCGGTGGTGTTGGCTCCCGGTGTTGACGCAGCCCAACCTCCACCGCCGGGTACAGCGATGGCTTGGCCGGGCGCGGTTTCGATGGTGCTTTCCCCGCTCACTGTGTCGATGACAAGCCGGGTGCCTCGCACCATACTGCCACCCTTAGAGAGAACCACTTCGCCGCCGACGACGACCGTGCCGGCTTTGGCATCGTAGTCCGCCCAATCGCCATCGACCGATTGGCCGTCTTTCGAGGTGACGTTGACTTTGGTTTTGGCCTGGATGCGGGTCAGCTCTGCGGCTGGTTTTTTGGCGGCGGGATCTTTGTTTGCTGCTGCCCCTTGCGTCACATCTGCCAGATTGGCTTCGCCGCTGTAGGTGGCGACGAGCTCGGGCGTCTTGATGACGAAATCGCCTTGCACGGCTTTGACACTGCCGCGGAAGACCGCAGTTTTCTGCGCGTCGTTGACGTCGAGCAGATCCGCTTCGATATCGACGGGCGCGTTCGGATCGGTCTTGAAGGTTCCGGCCGATGAGAAGGCATTCTCGCTTGCGTCCGGCTTGGCCTTCTTTTTGTCTTTGCCCTTTTCCTTGCCATCGCCCTGCACCAGACGCGCCGTGATACGGCTCGCTGGCGAGGTCGCCGTTGATGGCGACGTCAGCAGCGCACGGCCGGATTTGCGGTCGATATAAAGGCGTCCGCCGTTGAGCAAGTTCTGGCCTTGCACCACTGCGACATTGCCCGACAGCAAGATCGTTGCCTCTTGCTGGTTGAGATCGGCGCGATCGCTGGTCGCCTGCCGGTCGGGCCCCGACTGCATGACGACATTGCCAATCAGGCTGCCGGTTTGCGCCGGCGCATCGAAGTCCATCGAGTCGGCGGTCACCCGTTCAAGTTCGCCGCGCACCATGACCACAGGACCCTTGGCCGAAATTCGCCGGATCTTGCCCGTAGCTGGGTTGTCCGCACCGGCTTCAGGCGCGGCCGCGGATGTCGAGAGGGCGTCGCCGTCGTAAGTGACGGTGAGCTCGGGTGTGGTCATGGTCTGGCCGTTCTGGGCCGCCTTGACGCCACCCGAAAAGACCGCGAGCTTCGTCGCGTCTTTGATGTCGAGCCGGGCAGCCGTAATATCGAGGGGAGCGTTGGAAGCTTCAAACATCTGCGGCCCGCCTGCCGCCGTCGCGGCGGGCTTTGCAGTAGCTGAGGGGTTTGCGGGCTGCTGTGGGGTCATTCTTGCCGCGACGTTGTCTGTAAACGTAATCTCGCGCACCTTGTGGCGTAGCGTCATGGCGTTTGCGCTGACGCTGCCGCCGGTGAATTCGACAGCAACGGGCTCTTTGGTGACCATCACATTGTCTTTGATGTTCAATGTCGCGCGCGTCAGCTTGGCTTTCAGACCGCTTTCGGAATTGACATCGATTTGCTCGTAGAGTTCGAGCACGTTGGCTTTGCTGTTGAAGTCACCGCGCGTGGCAGACAGCACAGTCTTGGTTTTGTCGGGTTGAAGCAGCTTTGCCGTGATGCCGTTGAGCTTAACCTTGTTGGGCTTGGACAAATCTTGCTGCGCTGTTTTCGAATCGAGCACATACGAGCTGCCGTCCGTGCCGAATCCCTCATAGTGCGGATTGGCCATAGCGAGTTCTTCGGGAATGATCCGTGGCACGGTAATCTTGGGTAGGCTTGCGCCAAGCCCCGCGCCCTGCATGACCGCAGTCGTGTAGTAACCAACGAGCGCAAGCGTGCCGAGCGGCATGGCAACCCGCAGGACGCGCACCACGACGGAGTGGCGGCGGGCGCGGCTCATGCCCTTTGAGCGGTCGATGCCCGTGACGATGCCACTTCCGGTTGCCCGGTGATTTGCGAATTTCGGATCGAGGTCTGAAGCCGTTGCCATTCGTGTTCGCGTGCCGCTTTTGAACCGGTTCAGGCAAGGTCGCCTCGTGCAGGCGGCCGGTTGGCGATCACATGCAAACTAAGCCGCCGCCGAAGGGATAATCTTCTGACCCCTCAATGCCCTTCAATTTGGGAGATATTGGGACTGAGCTCAAGAGAGCAGAGGACGCATGACCGTGGATGGCGGGCAAACAGCAAAACAGCCTAGTTCTTAGGCAGTGCCTTGGAATTGTTGACTTCTGAGCGGCAGAAGGCGCGCTCACAGGGCTCAATGCGAGAAGATATCGTCTTCTGGAAAGCCCGCGAGGTCGAGCCGGGCCCGCATCGGCAAAAACTTGAACGCTGCGTCGGCGAATGCGCGGCGGCCTTCGCGATCGAGCATCACGTCGAGCTTGGCCTTGATGGCGTGCAGATACAGCACATCTGAAGCCGCATAGGCCAATTGTTGCTGGGTCAGATCGGCGGCCCCCCAATCAGAGCTTTGCTGTTGCTTGGAGAGTTCAACACCCAGCACTTCGGCGGCAAGATCTTTGAGGCCGTGGCGGTCGGTATAGGTGCGCACCAGTTTCGAAGCGATCTTGGTGCAATAAATCGGAGTGGTCGCAACGCCGAGGTACTTTTCCATCACGGCGACATCGAAGCGGGCGAAATGGAAAATCTTCAACACGGCCGTATCGGTCATCAGTTGCTTCAGCTGTGGCGCATCGTAGGTGTTGCGATCGAGTTGCACGAGATGGGCGTTTCCGTCGCCTGAAGACAGCTGAACCAAGCAAAGCCGGTCGCGATGCGGGTTGAGGCCCAAGGTTTCGCTATCAACGGCAACGCTCGCGCCAAAATTGAGGCCAGCGGGCAAATCGCCCTTATGAAGATGGATGACCGGGGCGCTCATGGGGCCTTTTGGCGGGCTTCAGCGGCCATTGTGCGGCTGCGCCGTTGAGAAGAACACAAAATCCCGTTTCAAAAACGGGAGCGGCTGGTGCCCAGAAGAGGACTCGAACCTCCACGCCTTGCGGCGCTGCTACCTGAAAGCAGTGCGTCTACCAATTCCGCCATCTGGGCCGAGCACGGGCTCGAGAAACGACGAGTTAGTGGCACCGCGTCCTGTTGTCAATTGAAAGAGGCGAGACTAGGAAAGGTCTTGAGCGCGGAGACCGCCGTAACGGTGCCGAAGCCCTCTCACCAAAGGACGCAGTCAGATGTCAAATGGCGCCAAAATGCCCGGTCTTGTGACGATCTTCGGCGGTTCGGGATTCGTCGGCCGGTATGCAGTGCGTGAGCTCGCCAAGGCGGGATGGCGCATCCGGGCGGCATCGCGGCGGCCGGATCTTGCGGGTCATCTGCAACCTATGGGCGGCGTTGGTCAAATTTTGCCGGTTCAAGCCAACTTGCGGTTTCCCGATTCACTGGCGCGTGCCCTCGAAGGTGCAGACGCTGTCGTCAACTGCGTGGGTATTCTGGCCCAAGGCGGCTCCCAGACGTTTGCCACTGTCCAAGCCAAAGGCGCACGCGCGGTCGCCAAAGCCGCTCGAGAAGCCGGTGTCCGGTCACTGGTGCATGTATCGGCCATCGGCGCCGATGCCAAGTCGTCCTCACATTACGCCCGGTCAAAAGCAGAAGGCGAGGCAGGCGTTTTGGAAGAATTTCCGAGCGCCGTCATCTTGCGGCCTTCGATCATCTTTGGGCAGGAAGACGAGTTTTTCAATCGCTTCGCCGCCATGGCGACCGTGTCGCCGCTCTTGCCGTTGATCGGTGGCGGCAAGACGAAGTTCCAGCCGGTCTACGTCGGCGATGTCGCCGCTGCCATTGCGGCTGCGATTGCAGGGGAAGGCCAGCCTGGCGCCATCTACGAATTGGGTGGCCCCGAAGTGCTAAGTTTCCGCGAACTTCTCGACAGAACACTGCGCTATGCGGGGCGCACGCGGGGCTACTTGCCGCTTCCATTCTGGGCTGCAAAACTGCAAGCAGCGCTGACCAGCCCGCTCCCCAATTCGTTGCGTCCCGTCACGCTCGACCAGTTGAGACTTTTGGAGCGCGACAACGTGGTGAGTGCGGGCGCGCTCAACGCCGGGCGCACGCTCGCCGGTCTCGGGATTGTTGCCCCCCATACTATCGAAGCTGTGGTGCCGGCCTATTTGGAGCAGTACCGCCCCAAGGGCCAATACGCGCACTATCGCGGTTGAATACAGACTCGCGCGGCGGCCTGACCCCCGAGGGAAAGGCCGCCACGCGGAACAGCTCTAGTGAATGGCTGCGATCAGAAGTTCGCCATCCATGGCATGGGTGAGAGCGGCCTGCTTTGTATCGGTTAGCGCGATCGGCGTTCCATCGGCAGCATGCAGCGCATAAAGATTGATTCCCGACGGCAACTCTTGAACTGCGGGGAACATGCGCAAAGCTTCATCTGACGTGAGTGTTTTGATGTAAGCCACGTGCCCGCCGCCAAGCTGGGCCAGATCGAACTGGCTGATGGCCGCGCTACGGTTCACACTCTTGCGGCTCTTTGAGCGCTTCGTTGTATTCGTATTCATGACGTTACTCCTCTTGTCCTGGAGGGGCGGTCCGGCGTCACGTCGCGGCTCGGATGACTTATGAAGTCTTCCTTACCGGTTTTTATGCTCTGCCGATTCCATGACAATTGCTGTAGCCTTGCGGCATCTATTTTTTTGTTTTGTCAGCGGTCACCCGTTCGGGCGCGCGCTCCGGATTGATCTCAATCCGGCGAATGAGCCTTTCAGGCTCGTTGCGGAAGAGGTCTATGGCGAGCAGGCCATTGGCCAAATCCGCGCCATGGACTTCAATACCGTCTGCCAGCACAAACGTGCGCTGGAACTGGCGGGCTGCGATGCCGCGATGAAGATATTCGCGCGATTTATCGTCGTCGGCTTGACGGCCACGGATCGTCAATTGCTTGTCTTCGACCGTGATCTCAAGATCGCTGCGCGAAAATCCCGCAACGGCAAGTGTGATGCGCAAACATTCGGCAGCGCCCTCAGTCGCGGCGACGCGCTCGATGTTGTAGGGAGGATAGCCCTCTCCCGGGGATTTGGCGGCGCGCTCGATGAGGCGCTCGATTTCCTCAAACCCGAGGAGCATGGGATTGGACAGAAGCGTCATACGTGTCATGGCCATGAAAGCCCTCTCTAGGAAGCGACCTTCGCATCATTGCGCTTACCAATCCCAGTGCGGCGACCGGTTCGCACCCCCCCATTGCTTGGGCGGCGGCTTGTACACGACAAGATATGGGTCTGCTGCGGTAGACTTCAAGGGTTCTTTCGCGGCCAAACCGGACCGCCTGCCTCGGGCGTCGCAGGTCGCTCCATGAGGGCAGCGGCAGGAGCCGGGCCTAGGGAGCCTTATCTTCCAGGATGTCGGCCTGTTTCTTGAAGATGCGCTCGGCCTGGGCTGCGGGAATTTTGAACTCCCAGCCACCCGCCAGCGCCATCAAATCGGCCGCCTGCTTGATGCCGTTATTGAAGCCGCTGGCATTGAGCGTCATCCAATGGCCCGCCGCATCCTTGCGCACCTTCAGGTAGAGCTTCAGACCGTCATCGGTTTCGAGCCGCGCGATTCCTGCGCTCGTGGCATTCGCAGCGGTCGCTTCCGGGCTGTCGAGCTTGCGGGCTTCGTTGAGTTTGAACGAACTCAACGTGTCGACGATGTCGTCGGCAGAGTTGGCGAATTTCAGCTTTTTGCCGTCGGGCATGCGCGCCAGTTTGAAAGTTCGTCCGTCGCTGTCGCGCACGATGTCGTAGGACGTGTCGCCTTCGCTCTCGATTGTGACGGCCTTGATGCTTTCCGGCTTGGTATCGAACAGCCGCTCTCGCGTCCAATCGCCAAGCTTTGTGCCGACGATGACGTCCTGATCGATGAGCCAGGCTTGCGGGTCATTGGGCCGCCGCACATAGGTGCCAGCCTTGCCCGCTCCGAAGGCATCAGGCCGCGTCTTGCCGATGATGGCCTCGGCCAGCAAGGTTCCATCGGCCTTCGTCAACTGCAACAGATGCGAGTTGGCGCTGTTTGATTTGGGGTCTTCGAGTTCCAGAATGTTGAGAGAGGCTTCGCGCTTGGTCTTTGCTTCGGCAAGGTTCGCCTCTGTCAACGCCAGCACAAGTGCGCGAACTTTTTCAGCGCTTGCAGGAAAGCCGTTCTTTTCCTTCACCAGCCAGCGTTCGCCGCTTTTTTCGATGGTCATGCGGGCATCGCCCTGACTGACGGCGACGCGCTCGATGCCTGCCGCTTCGCCCTTCAAGTTCGCAAACAAGGGTCCGCCGGCCTTTGCCGTGGCCCAGGGCTGACCCGACGAATAGACTATTAGGGCCGCGACCAGACTGACGGCTGCGACAAGGCCCAGCATCGCAAAATTTTTGGGTGTCATGTGGTGTGCCCGTTATCCTGATCGAGTGAAGAGCGCGCGCCGTTAGGCAGCCCGGTTGCGGCGGCCGCGCCACATCGAGAGGCCGATGCCCCCGACGCCGAGGCACAGCGGCACCGCAGCGATGTTGAGGAACTTTAACCAGGAATCGAGCTGGTCAATGTCTTGGCGCAGCGCCAGCTTGACCGAGCGCAGTTCGCGCCGCGTTTCCAAAAGTTCCGACTTGAATTTATCGACAGCGAGCCGCTCGCTTTGTGTCAGGGCCGGGCTGCCGCCCGCCCCCGATGTGGTTTCGAGTTTGACGAGATCCTGCTGCAAGGCCGAGAGCTTTTTCGTCAAGCCGTCTTCCTTCTCACGATACTGCTTCTCGGCATTGCGCCGGATGTCTTGTACCGTCGTGAATGGCCGCTGCCGCACGCCGCGTGCGCGCAGGGCAATAAGATCGCTATTGCCCGAGAGATTTTCGAGCGCGCCGACGACGAAGGCGGCGTTGTTCGCCGTTTGGGTCAGCGGCTGATCGGGGCCAGCCTGGCGGCTGCGCGCATCGACCCAGAAGCGGTCCGCCAAGAGGTCGCTGTCGGCGATAACGATGGCATTGATCGTGCCTGAAGCCACATGCCCGGCGCCCGGATCTTTGCCGTCTGCAGGCTTAGCGACGGTGGCGTCAGGCTTGCCAGATGGAAACGCAGATTTGGCCTCGCCCGTCGCGCGCACCGCCAGAGACAGCACAGTGTTGCCGGCCTTGTAGTTGCGCAAAAGCTCGAGAGGGTTTGCGCCGAAGCCAACCTGCTTTGCATCGACCAGCATGGCATCGGGCGAACTTTTGATCAGCGGAGTGATCTTGGTGGTCGCGCCATCGGCCTTCGTCAACGATCCAGCAGACGCAAGATTGAGGAGCTCGACGCCGTTAGCCAGCACGTCGCCAGCTTCGATGTAGCTCTTGTTCAATCCGAGCCAAGCGACGAATTCGGTCACCATGGGCTGACCATCTTTGCCGCTAAACTGTACGCGGCGCGCATTCTTGATGTCGGCGGCCACTTTGGTGGTGTCGAACGTGATGCCCCACGAAGCGAGAATTTTGATCAACTCGGTTCGGCCTGCGGTGCCCTGGCTTAGAATGGCCAGCTGCGAGGCTTCGGCAACCGGATCGATAAACACCAGAACTTTGCCACCCTTCAGTGCAAACTGATCGACGGCATAAGCGGTCTCGGGCTTCAGCCCCACGGGGTGTGCCACCATCAGCACGTCGATGCCTGCTGGGATGCTGGCCGCATCCTGATTGATGATCTTGACGTCGAAGAACTCGCGGATCTGGCTCATGATCAACCACGGCGGGGTCGGCTGCGACTCCTGGCCGGCCATCATGTTGGGCGCCGACATGCCGCCATCAATCGGCAACGAAGAGATCAAGCCGACGGTGCGCTTTTTTGGATTGGCGAGTGCATAAATGAGTTTCGATACGTCGTATTCGAGGAAGCCCTCACGCTCGGGCTGGAACAGTGCAATGAGGCCCTGATTGTCGGTGGCGTTGCTGGCGGCCATGCCGAAGTATCCCGCTTCGCCATCCTGACTTATCCGCAGCCCCTTGAGGCCAGCGGCGACCGCGCGGTCTTCGGCGTCGGAAAACGGTTCCGGGTCGACAAACGACACCTGGAACTTGCCGCCCGAGATGTCGCGATACTGTTCAAGGAGCGCGCGCACGCGTTCGAAGTAAAGCTGGTAGTCGGGGGCGGCTTCACCGAGCTTTTTCGAGAAGTAGACGCGCGCCTGGATCGGCTCTTCGATGTTGCGCAGGATCTGCCGGGTTCCCTCCGAGATGGTGTAGAGGCGATCCTCAGTCAAATCGGCTTTCATGCCCCGGAATGCGGTCGAGGCGATGAGGTTCGCCGACACCAAAATCAAGGCGCCGAGCGCCAACCCGCCCCAGGCCAGCGACGTGCGATTGAGGGTTGCGGCACGCGTCACCAAGCGGTCCCATGCGGGCATCAGCGAGGGCATCAGAGATTGAAGAGTTTCACGCATGGCAGGTCTCTACGCCGCTTTCTTTTGGTCAATCGCGATCACGTTGGCAAACAACGAGAACGCGATCAGGGAGGCAAAGAAGATCAAGGAGTGCAGGCTCACCGCACCGCGGGTGATCTGCTCGTAGTGCGAGAGGAAGCTCATGGACGACAGCGCCGAGACCAGCACTTCTGGCAGCAGGGTGCGCAGCGTATTTTGAACCGTTTCCAAGCCGCTCAAGACGAACAGAAAGCAGGTGGTGGCAGCTAAGATGAAGGCGATCACCTGGTTCTTGGTTAGCGCTGAAATGAAAGCGCCGATGGCAAGGAATGCCCCGGCCATCAGAAAGCTGCCGAGATAGCTCGCAGCAATAACGCCATTGTCGGGATCGCCAAGATAGTTTGCGGTCAACCACATCGGAAACGTCAGGCCGAGCGCGAGACCGATGAACGCCCAGGCGGCGAGGAATTTTCCAAGGACGGCTTCTATAGGCGACACCGGCAGCGTCATCAAAAGTTCGATGGTGCCGCTCTTGCGCTCTTCGGCCCACAGCCGCATAGCAACGGCCGGAACGAGGAATAGATACAGCCAAGGGTGATACGCGAAGAACGGATAAAGGTCGGCTTGGCCGCGTTCGAAGAAGCCGCCGATGTAGAACGCGCACGCGCCCGTCAAGGCGACGAAGATCGTGAGGAATACGGCGGCCAGGGGTGTCGCAAAATAGCCGCTGAATTCACGCTTGGCGATGATCCAGGCCGTTCTCAGTGTTTCACGCATGGGCGGCCGCTCCTGACTTATCGGTGATTTGCCGGAACACGTCGTCGAGCTTGCCGCGCTCGACAAAGAGCTCGTCAACGGCGATGGATTTGGCGGCGAGTGCGCCAGCTACCGCTGTCGCGATTGGCATGTTGTTGGCCGCGAGTGCGCGCAGTACTGTGACGCCGTTGCTGCTGCTCAGAACTTCGACTTTCGCAACGTCTTTGAGCGCAGACAAAGCGGCCTTGACCGCGTCTGTTTTCGAACTGGCAATTTTTATGACGGTAGCGCCGTGATAGGGCACGCGGCGCATCAGGTCTTCGGCGGTGCCGTCGGCAACGATGCGGCCCTTGGCAATGACGATGGCGCGGGTGCAGACAGCTTCGACTTCTTCGAGAATGTGGGTCGAAACAATGATGGCCTTGTCGGCGGCCATGTCGCGGATCAGCTTGCGGATGTGGAATTTCTGGTTGGGATCGAGCCCGTCGGTCGGCTCATCCAGAATGAGCACGGGCGGGTTATGAAGAATGGCCTGCGCAATGCCGACGCGGCGTTTGAAGCCTTTCGAGAGTGTTTCGATGCGCTGGTCCATCACGTCTTCAAGTGCGGCTTTGCCGGAAGCTGCCGCGATGCGCGTCGTCAATGCTTCACCGCTGAAGCCGCGGATCTCGCCAATAAACGAGAGGAATGATCGCGGTGTCATTTCGCCGTATGCGGGGGCTCCTTCGGGCAAATAGCCGAGGTTGGCTTTGGCAAGCTTTGGGTCTTCCTGCACGTCGTGGCCGCAAATACTGGCCGTGCCGGCGTTGGGCTCAAGGAAGCCCGACAGCATTTTCATGGTCGTCGATTTGCCCGCGCCGTTGGGGCCAAGGAACCCAAGCACCTCGCCTTTTTTGACACGCAAAGAGATGCCGTTCACGGCAGCAATGTTGCCAAATAGCTTTTGCAGCCCATCGGCTTCGACAAGAACTGTCATTCGTCAGGCACTCCTGGCCAAGTCAATCAGGCAGCCCCATCGCACCAGGGCCGGAACATAGGGATTTCGCGGGCGGTGAGATAAATTGCGGCAGCCCGGTTTTCAAGGGGGCTGCCGGTAGCTTCTATAGGAAGAATGGCCGGCGCGCGGAATTTACGGTTCCGTAAGGAGCAGTGTGCGGACTTACGCGCCCAGTTGTTCGCGCATCATTTCCAGTTCCAACCAGCGCTCCTCCGCTGCGGCAAGCGCCGCTTGCGCCGCACTTAACTTAGCGGTCGCTTCGTTGAAGGCCTTGCCGCTCGAGGCGAAAAAGGCCGGATCAGCCAGTTTTGTCTGCAGCGCGGCGATCTCGGCTTGCAAGGCTGCCATGGTGGCTGGCAGCGTTTCGAGCGCGTGCTTGTCCTTGAACGACAATTTGCGCTTTTGACCGGATGCAGCGGCAGTGGACGTCGTTCCGCCAGAAACACCGGCAGTCCGGTCATTGGTGGTTGTGGGTGCCGACTTGCTGAGGCCAATGCCGCGGCGCTGGGCAATCATGTCGGAGTATCCGCCCGCATACTCGCCCCAAACGCCGCCGCCTTCGGCAGCAATGACGCTGGTGACGACACGGTCAAGGAAGTCACGGTCGTGGCTGACGAGGATCACGGTGCCCGGGTAATCGGCCAGCAACTCTTGAAGCAAATCAAGTGTTTCGAGGTCGAGGTCGTTGGTCGGCTCGTCGAGAACCAAGACGTTCGAGGGCTTGGCCAGCGCCCGTGCCAGCATCAGGCGGCCACGTTCGCCCCCGGACAGAACGCGCAATGGCGAGCGCACCTGTTCGGGAGAAAACAGGAAGTCTTTCATATAGCTCGCTACATGCCGCGGGCGGCCGTTGATCACCACCTGATCGCCGCGCCCGCCGGTCAGCGCTTGGGCCAGTGTCCAGTCGGGATGCAGTTCATCGCGGCGCTGGTCGAGCGTCACGAGGTCGATGCTTTGGCCCAGCTTGATGGTGCCGCTATCGGGCTCCAGCGTGCCAGTGAGCATTTTGAGGAGCGTGGTTTTGCCCGCGCCGTTGGGGCCGACAATGCCGATCCGATCGCCGCGTAAAATTTTGGTCGAGAAATCGGTGACGATTGGCGTTTCGCCGTAACTTTTTGAAACGCCAGTGGTTTCAACGATCAGCCGGCTCGATTGCCCGCCATCGGCAGCGGCCATGCGCACGTTGCCTTGAACGTGGCGCTGTTCACGCACGCTCTCGCGCATAGCTCTCAGTTCGCGCACGCGCCGCACGTTGCGTTTGCGCCGGCCGGTGACGCCGCCGTGCATCCATTCGTTTTCGCGCACGATCTTGCGGTCGAGTTTGTGGCGTTCGGCTTCTTCTTGTTCGAGAACGGCATCGCGCCAGTCTTCGAAGCCGGAGAAGTTGCCGTCCATTCGACGTGCCGTGCCGCGGTCGATCCAAACAGTCGAGCGCGACAAGGCTTCGAGAAAGCGCCGGTCGTGGCTGATGAGGATCAGAGCGGCTTTGGCTTGCCGGAGTTGTTTTTCCAGCCATTCGATGGCCGGTAAGTCGAGATGGTTCGTTGGCTCGTCGAGCAGGATTACGTCGGGCTCGGCGGCAAGCACGCGTGCTAACGCGAGGCGGCGCGCTTCCCCGCCCGACAAATGGCTCGGGTCTTCGTCGCCCGTCAGGCCCAATTCGCCGAGCAGCAGCTTCGCTGTGTAAGCGTCTTGTAACGGCCCCAGCCCGTCTTCGACATAGGCCATTGCGGTCGTATAGCTCTCAAAATCAGGCTCTTGGGGCAGATACCGGATCGATGCATTGGGATGCGCGAAGCGCTCGCCCGTATCGGGCTCGATGAGGCCGGCGGCGATCTTCAGAAGCGTCGACTTGCCCGAGCCGTTGCGGCCCACAAGGCAGATGCGGTCGCCCGGTTCCACGGAAATTTCCGCACCTTCGAGTAGCGGCGTGCCGCCAAAGGTCAGGTGGATGTTCTTGAGCGTGAGGAGTGGCGGAGCCATCGTCGTCTCTGCCTGTGATTGAGGGGCGGCCGGTCGAGGGACTATGTCCATCTGCTGGAGCGCACGGTTCAAAGGGCGCTATAAAGGAGGTTTAGCTTTGCGCCAAGCAGGTTCGCGCGAAGGGCGGGATTTAGGCTGTTTTATCGCGGCAGTTGTTCAGATATTTCAAGGGGCTCGCCGCCCGGCGCTGGCTAATGCGCGCGCCGGTCATGGCTTCTTTTTAGCAGGCGGCAGATCCGTACATACGCCCTCGGCCACTTCTGCCGCCATGCCGATCGACTCGCACAAAGTCGGGTGGGGGTGAATGGTTTTCCCGATGTCCACGGCGTCAGCGCCCATTTCGATGGCGAGGCATACTTCGCCGATCAAGTCGCCCGCATGTGTGCCAACGATACCGCCGCCCACAATGCGATGGGTTTGGGCGTCAAACAGGAGTTTGGTGAAGCCTTCATCGCGCCCATTGGCAATGGCGCGGCCAGAGGCAGCCCAGGGAAACACCGCCTTTTCGATTTTGATGCCTTGGGTGTTCGCCTCGGCCTCGGTCAATCCGGCCCATGCGATCTCCGGGTCGGTATAAGCAACCGAAGGGATCTGACGGGCGAGGAAGTGACTTGGCTTTCCGGCCGCCGCCTCTGCCGCAACATGGCCTTCGTGCACGGCCTTGTGGGCGAGCATGGGCTGGCTGGCGATATCGCCAATTGCAAAGATGTTGGGTACGTTGGTGCGCATTTGTGAATCGACGGGAATGAAACCGCGCTCGTTGACGGCAACGCCCGCCTTATCCGCGCCGATACGTTTGCCGTTGGGCGAGCGGCCAACGGCCACCAGCACTCTGTCGTAGCGCTGCGGCGCATCAGGTGCGTTATCGCCTGCAAACGACACGTAGATACCATCGGCTTTGGCTTCAGCCGCAATCGTCTTGGTCTTTAGCATCACGGCATCAAAGCGCGGCGCGTTGAATTTGGCCCACACCTTGACGAGATCGCGGTCGGCGCCGGGCATCAAGTGATCGAGCATCTCCACAACATCTACCCGCGTGCCAAGCGCCGAATACACGGTAGCCATTTCAAGGCCGATGATGCCGCCGCCGATGACCAGCATTTTTTTCGGAATGTCGCGAAGTTCAAGCGCGCCGGTGGAATCGACGATGCGGTCGTCGTCCGGTAGGAACGGCAATTTAACCGCTTCAGAGCCTGCCGCGATGATTGCTTTTTGAAAGCGGATGACTTTGCGGCCCGTTCCATCGGAAAGGCTGACCTCGATGGTGTTCGCATCGAGAAATGTAGCAGTGCCGGTGACAACCGCTATTTTGCGGGCCTTGGCCATGCCAGCAAGGCCCGATGTCAACTTGCCGACCACCTTTTCCTTGTGTGCTCTCAAGACTGCAAGATCGATACTTGGCGCGCAATAGCTGACGCCGTGGCTGGCGAGTGCCTTCACTTCTTCCATCATTGCGGCTGTGTGCAGCAACGCTTTCGAGGGAATGCAACCGACGTTGAGACACACGCCGCCAAGAACACTCCAGCGCTCGACAATAAGCGTGTCGAGCCCGAGGTCGGCGGCTCGGAACGCTGCGGAATATCCGCCCGGCCCTGCGCCGAGAACCAGCACATCGCACGAGATGTCTTGAGCCCCTTGATAGGAAGCGGCCGCGGCTGGAATAATTACTTGCGCTGGGGCAGCAACAGCTGCAGCCTTCGGAGGTTCGGCGCTCACATCGTCTTCCAGCGTCAGGATCAGTGCGCCTTCTGAAAGCTTGTCGCCGATCGCCACTGTCACGGCCGTGATGCGCCCGCCAGCCGGTGAGGGAATCTCCATCGTCGCTTTGTCGCTTTCAAGCGCAATGAGCGAATCTTCAGCTTTCACCACGTCACCGGGTTTTACGAAAATCTCGATGACCGGGATGTTCTGGAATTCGCCGATATCTGGAACGCGGATTTCTTTGGCAGCCATGCGCACAATCCTTTGCCGTGATCACAGAACCATTTGCCGAATATCACCGAGAATTTCCGCAAGGCGCCGCGTAAAGCGGGCGGCATCTGCGCCATCGACGGCGCGATGATCGTATGAGACGCAGAGCGGCAGCATCAGCCGCGGCTGAAACGCAGCGCCGTCCCAGACCGGCTTCAACGTCGCGCGCACGACGCCGAGAATGGCCACTTCAGGTGCGTTGACGATGGGCGTGAAGCTGGTGCCGCCAATGCCGCCTAGGCTTGAAATGGAGAAGGTGCCGCCTGAAATATCGGCGGGCGTGATCTTGCCATCGCGCATGCGCTTCGACACCTCGCCAAGTTCCCTCGACAACTCGATGATGCCCTTGGCGTTGACGTCTTTGATGACCGGCACAACGAGCCCGTCAGGCGTGTCGACGGCAACGCCGAGGTGATAATACTTTTTCAAAATCAGCCCGTCTTTTGCCGGGTTCAGCGAGGCGTTGAAGCCGGGGAATTCTTTGAGGCAGGCGACCGACGCCTTGAGCAGAAATGCCAGCATCGTCACCCGGTAGCCTTTGTCTTTGGCGGCATCGTCGAGCGACCGGCGGTAGTCTTCGAGTTCAGTGATGTCGGCTTCGTCGGTGTGGGTGACGTGCGGAACATTGAGCCATGCCCGGTGCAGGTGCGGGCCTGAGAGCTTTTTCAAGCGCGAAAACGGCTTGTTTTCGATGGGGCCGAACTTGGCGAAATCTTGGCTTGGAATGTCCGGAATTCCTGTGCCGCTTGGCACCGGTGCGGCATTGCCAGCGAGGACGCGCTTAACGTCGTCTTTGGTGATCCGGCCTTTGTCGCCGGTGCCACTGATTTTCGTAAGATCGAGGCCGAGCTCGGACGCAATGCGGCGCACAGAGGGGCTGGCGTGCGCGCCGCCAAACTCTTGCGGGCTCGGCAGCGCTCTTGAGGGTTGAGGGGCTGTCGTAGTAACTGGCGCGGTCACAGCCGCTGTGGCGGGCGGCATTGCGCGTTGAGCCTCTGCTTTCGTGACTGGCGCATCAGCAGCTGGTTGTGTTGCCGCCGTTAGGCGGACAATCGGGCTGCCTTCGCTCACCTTGTCGCCAATCTTGACGACAATCTCGGAGACTTGGCCCGAGCGGGGCGCTGGAATCTCCATGGCCGCTTTGTCGCTCTCCAGCGTGATCAGCGGATCTCCCTCTGCAACCGTATCGCCCGGCTTCACGAGGATCTCGATCACAGGGATATTCTGGAAGTCGCCAATATCAGGGACATTCACTTCGATCAGGGACATGGCAGGCCTCTCGAGGGCATTTCGCAGGGCTATGAAGAAGATCTGATCGTCAAGCCGTGGCGGGATAGGGCTTGGCGGGATCAATTCCATATTTCTTGATCGCCTCGGCGACCTTGGTGGATGGAATTTTGTTTTCATCGGCCAGCGCCTTGAGCGCTGCAACTGCAACGAAATGGCGGTCGACTTCGAAGTGGTGTCTCAGCTTGCGCCGATAGTCTGAGCGGCCGAAGCCGTCGGTGCCGAGTACGCGATATTTGCTGGGAACATGTGGGCGGATTTGCTCGGCAAACATTTTCATATAGTCGGTGGCGGCAATAACCGGGCCATCGCCGTGCGCGGAGAGTTGCGCTGAAACATAGGGTACGCGCTGTGTCTCAAGCGGATTGAGCATGTTCCAACGCTCGGCTGCCGCAGCTTCGCGCGCAAGTTCGGTGAAGCTCGTGACGCTCCAGATATCGGCGGAAACACCAAAATCTTTTTCGAGAAGTTCCGCACCTGCGATCACTTCGCGCAGGATCGCGCCGGAACCGAGCAACTGAACTTTGTAGCCTCTCTTTTCGGCATTCGCCGGCTTCAAAAGATAGAGCCCTTTGATGATGCCCTCGGCGCTGCCGGCCGGCATCGCGGGGTGTTCGTAGTTCTCGTTGATGACGGTGAGGTAATAAAAAACGTCTTCCTGGTTGCCGATCATGCGCCTGAGGCCGTCTTGCACAATGACAGCCACTTCGTAGGCGTAAGTCGGATCGTAAGAGACGCAGTTGGGGATGGTGGAGGCGAGAACGTGGCTGTGGCCGTCTTCGTGCTGCAGCCCTTCGCCATTGAGCGTGGTGCGGCCTGACGTACCGCCGACGAGGAAGCCGCGCGCGCGGCAGTCGCCCGCTGCCCAAGCGAGGTCGCCGACGCGTTGAAAGCCGAACATCGAGTAGTAGATGTAGAAGGGGATCATCGGGCAGTTCGATGTCGAGTAGCTCGTCGCTGCCGCGATCCAACTCGACATGGCGCCGGGCTCATTGATGCCTTCCTGCAGCATCTGCCCGGATTTATCCTCCTTGTAGTACATCAGTTCACCGGCATCCTGCGGCCGGTAGAGTTGCCCCACTTGCGAAAAAATTCCGTATTGGCGGAACATGCCTTCCATGCCGAAGGTGCGGCTTTCGTCGGGCACGATCGGCACGATGCGCCGGCCCAAGCTCTTGTCGCGCAACAGCGTATTGAGGATGCGCACGAAGGCCATGGTGGTCGAAATTTCGCGCCCCTCACCAGAGCCCTTCAATTGGGCGTCAAATGCCGAGAGCGGCGGCACGACAAGTTCCACATCGGTCTTAGGGCGCCGCGCGGGCAGATAACCGCCGAGTGCACGGCGGCACTCATGCAAATAGGCTTCCTCTTCGCTGCCCGGTGGTAATTTCAAGAATGGCAGCTTTTCGAGGTCTTGGTCGCTGACGGGAATCTTGAAGCGATCGCGGAACTGCCGCAACGCATCTTGTCCCATCTTCTTTTGCTGATGGGTGATCATCTGGCCTTCGCCGGCCGTCCCCATGCCGTAGCCCTTGACGGTTTTAGCAAGGATGACCGTCGGCTGGCCCTGATGTTCGACCGCCGCCTTATAGGCAGCATAGACTTTGACCGGGTCGTGCCCGCCGCGCGTCAGCGACCAGATTTTTGTATCCGGCCAATCGGCAACCATGGCAGCCGTTTCGGGGTAGCGGCCAAAGAATTTTTCGCGGATGTAGGCGCCATCCTTTGACTTGAAGTCCTGGTACTCGCCGTCGACGCACTCTTCCATCAGTTGGCGCAAGCGGCCCGAGTGATCGCGCGCCAGGAGGTCATCCCACGCCGAGCCCCAGATCACCTTGATGACGTTCCAGCCCGAGCCACGGAAATCACCTTCGAGTTCTTGGATGATTTTGCCGTTGCCGCGCACGGGGCCGTCTAAGCGCTGCAGATTGCAGTTGATGACGAAGATCAGGTTGTCGAGTTTCTCGCGCCCCGCCAGCGCAATCGCGCCGAGGCTTTCCGGCTCGTCCATTTCGCCGTCGCCGCAGAACGCCCACACGTGCCGGTTCGCCGTTTTGGCGATGCCGCGGCCATCGAGATATTTGAGAAAACGGGCCTGATAGATGGCCATCAACGGCCCGAGCCCCATCGAAACGGTCGGGAACTGCCAGAAATCGGGCATCAGCCAAGGATGCGGATAGCTCGAAATGCCCTTGCCGTCGACTTCTTGGCGGAAGTTTGCAAGTTGCTCTTCGGTTAGACGGCCTTCCAGAAAGGCACGTGCATAGATGCCGGGCGATGAGTGACCTTGAACGAACAGGAGGTCACCGCCATGGTTCTCGTCTGGCGCGCGCCAGAAATGGGTAAAACCTGTCGCATAAAGAGTGGCCGCGGATTGGAACGAAGCAATGTGCCCGCCCAGTTCGCTCGACGTTTTGTTTGCCTTCAAGACGATCGCAGCGGCATTCCAGCGGATAGCCGCACGCACTTTGGGTTCAAGGTCGCGGCGGCCCGGATAGGGCGGCTGGCGCTCAGGCGGTATGGTATTGATGTAAGCCGTATTAGCGGCAAAGGGCAGCTGCGCGCCTGCTCGCCGCGCGGTCGCGACCACTTCTTGCAAGATTTCGTCGGCTGCCCCCGTGCCTTCGAAGGCGATCACAGAGTTGATCGCATCGATCCACTCTTTGCGTTCTGAAACATCGTCGAGGCCTGCCATGGTCATCCTCATCGCCGGCAATGATGCGCCGCTTGGCCCATGCTAGGCCCTCAGCATAACGCCCCAAGCCCACATTCGTTCACATAAACCCTACCGCTATGCTCCATCCGGAGCCGCGCGACGAGGCCATTGTTAGGCAATGTGGGGAGGAGAGTTCACGCCAATCGCGACCGCAGTGTGCAACGATACGACATGTGCGGGCAGAAATGAGTGCGCGCGGTGGGGTTATTGTGGGGGAGCGACAGTGCAGAGGATTGCGGAAGGCACATTCAAAACGCTTGGTCTGGCATTTGTTTAAGCTTCGACTACTCCTGCCGGCGGTTGGCGTGGCCGGTCATATGGATTAACCGGCTGCCGATGAGATTGTCTTTGAAGCGCACAATCGGTGAGTGGGCGTGCCCCGCACATCAGCCGGCAGCCGTCAGAATGAAACGGCATGTCTGAGAGCACCCGGCGCTGGAAACTCGCTTACAAAACACGCTGAAGTTTTCTCGCCATTCTGACCGTGAATTGTTGCTTGGAAAGCGGCGTATAATTGCATTATCCAAACAAAACGCGGCCCTTCATTCCTACCTTCTGTCACACTCCGTAACATGCGCAGAGAAAATGTCATGCGGACGAACTGCCCGGATCAACCAATTGGTAGCGAGACTGGCAACATAGTTTACCCGCGCCCATCATGTTGGGAACGCATGAAACCGGAGGAGACGCCAAGAGTTAAAAAACACGCTTGCAGGTGGGAACTCCCAATGCCCACGCCCGACCTTCAAACGAGCAAGCTCCCCGTGTTTTGACTCTGCAATGGCGATCCTCCGGTTTCATCCTGCAGTAATTGGCTGGTCCGCCAGCGCCATTCTGGAGTGCGTATCGCTATGAAGCCCCAGGTTTTACTGAGTGACTCATTTTCCGATATGCCCTTGCAATTCCAGCCTCCGCCGCTCTCGCCTGCGGCGATCTCAATGGCCGGTAAGGCAACTTTTAAATCGCGCGCCCTCGAACACGAAGTGGCACGAACAGATGACAGTCTGCTCTACGTTACCTTTGGCTTGGCGAAATGCTCGGCCTTGACCGCGTACAACATCAATTCTCGCATCTGCTTGCTGGCTTGCACGAACGGCACGAATACTCGCTGGTGCAGCCAACCCCGTTTCCGGGCGCACGGAGTGTCTACAGATTCCTGCCGGATGGCACTTTCCAAACTGAGTTTGTGACGCCAGCCTTCGGCGACCTTCTCGGATACTTACCCGGCGAATTGGCTCCCAACGGCGAGGTGATTTTCTTCAAATATGCACATCCCGACGACAGGGCATATCTTATCTCAAGCATCACATCGGCAGCTCAAAGCAAACAGCCTTGGCAGGCTGGCTATCGCGTGCTCCATCCCGAGCGTGGCTTGGTCAACATTAGTGCGACGGCGGTGCCGGAGGTCGAAGCCGATGGCAGCACTGTTTGGTATTGCCTCGTGCAGGATGTGACCCAGCGTAGCCGTGACCAAGCCAAAACGAGCCCGGCTGCGGCAGTGTTTGAAAACTCGCATGCAGCTATAGCCATCATTGATGCAACGGGCATGATCGTTGCGGTCAATCCGTCATTCCGGAGCATCGCGGGAATTTATGAGGCTGATCTTCAAAAAGGCACAGCGCTCCAACGACAGTTTCACGGCAACTTAAAATCCTATCGGCGTGCCTTGCTGTCAATCGAACGAACTGGGACTTGGCAGGGCGAGATCACTTTCAAAACCGCAGACGGGAAGTGCGTGCCATTACTGATTGCAGTTAGTGCTGTAAAGAATGTCGCGGGCCGGATCGTCAACTATATCTGCTCAATGCTCGATGTCTCAAAGAAAAGGCAAGCCGAAAAAGAACTCAACCAGCCCCCACACCATGACCCGCTAACGGGATTGCCTGACCGCCATCTTCTGATCCAACGATTGACTGCCGCGGTTGCGTCGGCAAAAGCTCTTGAAACAAAGGGGGCTGTTCTCTTCGTCGATCTGGACCAGTTCACAACCGTCAATGACAGTCTCGGCACCCAGGCTGGTGACGAACTGCTTCGCACGGTGGCCGCGCGGCTCTCAAAGCGGGTTCGCACAAGCGGCACTATCGCCAGGGTCGGCGCAGATCAATTCGCTGTCATTTTAGATTCCATCGACACAGAAGAGGCCGCCTGTAAAATTGCGCGTGATATCAACGATGCGGTTGAAGCACCTATAACAGTTCTCTCCAGCCAAGACATTTATGTAACTGCCAGTGTCGGCATAAGCTTCTTCCCCGCAGACTCACAAACCGCCGATCAACTCGTCCGGCGTGCAGAAGCGGCGGTTCATTTTACGAAGGCTAAAAGCAGAGGCCACTATCAGATCTATGATGCCCGCATTTCGGAGGCCGCTAAGAAAAAAATTGAGACTGAAACACGCATGCGGCAGGCCTTAGCCAAGGGCGAATTCGAGCTCCACTACCAGCCCATCATCGATTTACAGCGCAATGTCACGGTGGGTGCAGAGGCGCTGATCCGCTGGAACGATCCGATAGGCGGACCCGTTCCGCCCATGACTTTCATTCCTCTAGCAGAAGAGACGGGTTTTATTGCCACGCTGGGCGATTGGATAATCTGGAATGCTTGCTCACAATTGAAGCAATGGGAGAAGTCGGGGAGAGGCATTTCTGTGCTCAGTATCAATCTGTCCGCCGTTCAGTTCAGTATGATTGATTTGCCACTCAGAATTTCAAAAATATTGGAGGAAACCGGTGTTGATCCCCGCAGCATTCAATTTGAAATAACCGAAAGCAGTATGATGGCAGTGGGTGAAGTGGCGATCAGCAAGCTGCTCGCACTGAAGGCTCTCGGCGTCCGGCTCTCGATCGACGACTTTGGAACCGGCTACTCATCGCTGTCTATGCTAAAAAGGTTGCCGATCGATACGCTCAAAATCGACCGCAGTTTTGTTGTTGACGTCAACACAAACGCAGCGTCTCGCAGTATTACCCTAGCGATCATCTCACTCGCCAAATCCTTGAACCTTCAGATTGTTGCCGAGGGCATTGAAGAAGAAGAGCAATGCCTGTTTTTAAGAGACAAGGGCTGCAAGTATGCCCAAGGCTATTTGTTCGGCAAGCCGCTCTCAGCACGAAATTTCGAACTTTGGCTCTCTCATCAACCGCCCGCCCGTTCAATTGTGTTGCACGACGTGGCGGACGCCGCTTGAACCATAGTCGCTGAGAAAGGGCTAAGCCAATGGAACTGCAATGGTCTTCGAATGCAAAAACAGAACTCGCATTTCTTCCTTCCCATGAAGCGCACTATCTGGTCGCGGCATGGCGTCATGAATTCTTTCACATAGCGTCGGTCGCAGCTCGCGTAACATTGGCTTTGAATGGCATGGCTGACGACGCCAGCCCAGAGACCGTCGCCAGATCTCACATCAAGGCACCCGAGGAAGCCGCGATTAACAAGGCGCTTGAAAATGGATTGCTGGAAATGCCGGATGAAATTTCAACCGCATTTCAGTCCGTCACAGCGGCCTATGATAAACTAGCCTTTGCTACAGAATTATATTCTTCGTTCACGGGTGGCCGGAACAAAGCGCTTCTAAGTCTTCGTAGCATCAAGAGGTTATGGCAAATTTCATGCAAGCATTTTCTGGTGATACTCGGTCACTTTGAAACGCAAGAGCTTGCCGAGGTATCGAATTTCAATTCGATCGCTTACTCAACTCCTAAAATCGTGATGATGCGGGCATTGTTGAGCGCCGGAATTGCCGGCGAAACATTGGAATCGGCTCGCATCGACGTCAGTCAACCGCTGCTTAAATCACGTTGGAGCTTGCACCGCCGCCGTTGGGATCGCAGCAACGTAAATCTCAACTGTCACGTATCGTCGGCCGGACACAGCCAGAGCGCTCGTATGCGAAACGTTTCGGTTGGTGGTGCGCTTCTCGAAGGGATCGACTGCTTCGCGCGGGGCCTTCCTATTCACATTGTCACTGAGTGCAGCCGGAAATTGGACGGTGACGTCGTGTGGGCGGCCGAGGGTAAGACCGGGGTTCAGTTCAGGATACCGCTGTTCCTTTCAGACCCCATACTTTCGAGCTACAAAGGCAACCACTGAAAGTCGCAGCCGATGTCCAGTGTTTCAATATCTGAGAAGGCCAGGGCGATGTTGAACACGGAGATTGCGGCGCTTGCCGTTCACACAGCTGGCTCAGCCGGAATGGAGAATCAAGATGTTCCCTATCGGCAGCCATGACGTTTTATGGTCCGTTCCTTTAGCCCCTTAATCGTTCAAGTGTTTGCCAATTCAACACGGGAGCCAAAAAATGCTCATTACAGATATTATTCACGCTTGCAAGTATAGTAACGACCACTGGCGCCATGCGGACTCATCAGAGCTCTATTGGGCAATCAATCGTACTACGCCGATCTCCACGTCAAATCTGAATGTGCCGGCGGAAACCGTCCAGATATTTGGCATCGAGATCACAAACCAAGCGTTGCGCGAAGCGGCAGTTTGGATTTCTCAATGTGCAGAACGAAACATCAAAACAAGCGTCGCATTCGTAAACACGCACTGTCTCAATGTCACGTTCCGAGATGATGCGTACCGGCGGAGCTTGATGAACTTCGACCGAGTCTTTGGATATGGAAGTGGCATGCGCATGTCCGCCCGGAGCAGCGGCGTGCGGTTGCGCGACAACGTCAAGGGTGCAGATATCCTCCCGCTGATCTGTGAGGAAGCTGAACGCCGAGACCTCGGCCTCTTTCTGTTCGGTCATTCAGACGAAATCGCCTGGCAAGCGGCTCGAACGCTGTCGCGTTGTTATCAAGACCTCTCGATCTGCGGGACGCACGCTGGTCATTTCTCTCGCCCGAGCGAAGAAGACAAAGTCATCGACACGATCAATCGGAGCGGAGCAAAAATTCTGCTGGTCGGGCTTGACGTACCGCTTCAGGAAAAGTGGATTGTCGAGAACCGCCACCGCATAACTGTCCCGGTCATTGCCGGTATCGGCGGACAGATCGACTACAGCCATGCGAGCGCACTGAGCGCGCCTTCCCAATTGAGCTCACAAGGGACGAGCAGTTCGTGGGCCGGCCTGAGCCAGTTGACCGGGCATCACATTGTGGGAAACGCCGAGTATTTTGGACGTTTTGTTTGGTCGCTCATCACGCGGGGCGGAGCGCTTCCTGGCAAGGAGGCCGAAAATCACATCCATCAATAAAGGTCTGAATGAGTTCGTCCAAAAGGCCCTGATGCAAAATGCATGGCAAGCACAACGATAAAAATCTTAACGACCAATCCGCCGGCAGAATTCCTGTGCCGTCGCAGGCATTGTCACGTGGCAGAAAGGCGATACCCAACTCCTCGCACCGTCAAAATTATGGAGGGGTTTTCGGCATCAGGTTCAATTTTTCGTCTCAGTCTGGCAACGAGCGTGTCCAACGAGCGATCGAAAGGTGACCAATCGTGACCCTTCATTGCCGCGGTGATATCGTCCCGCGAGCAGGATACGCCAACATTCTCTAAAAGGTACACCAACAGATCTGCTTCGGCCGACGTCAGCACGGTTGTCGCGCCGCTTGGCGCCGTGAGTTTCCGGGTCTGCGTGTTGAAGGCATAGTCGTGGAACGATTTCACATATGAATTGCCGTCACGTCGGGGTTCACTGTGCGTTGTCGTTCGACGCAATACAGCGCGAACCCGGGCGATGAGTTCCCGGATATTGAAGGGTTTGGTGATATAGTCGTCGGCACCGACCTCAAGTCCGACGACCTTGTCCACATCGGTGTTCCGGCCGCTGATAACAATGATCGGCACGTTCGACTGTCTTCTCACTTCCAAGGCCATTTCAAGACCGGAAGATCCTGGCAAGCCTACATCGAGCGTGACGAGGTCGAAGGTTTTATCGGTCATGCAGCGCCGCATTTCATTGCCATTTCTGGCAATAGAAACATTGTACTGCTCCGACTCGAGAATATCTTTGAGCAAAGTGAGGATGGCAGGGTCATCATCGACAACTAGAATACGTTCTGCGGTTTGTGAGTGCAACATGTTGGGTCCATAAATGGGAATAATGTCAACGCGCACAAAAGCCGGTGTTTCGAATTATTGGCTTTTGTAAATTAGTTTGGCGTTCTTGTCCGTATTCGAGTAGCAACAGCCTAAACTTGTTGCAAAAAGTTACAAAGTGCTTCGGCGGTTGCAATGGAATTGCCAACAGATCTATCATGGCGCTCACGGTCTTCTAGTAAGGCTCTCAACAACCAGCTGAATGTTCTGGACTTCGCGTTCGCGGTTCGTCTTATGAACACGTCACGCCGCGCGAGCGGCTTCAATTGTAGATCGGCAGTTTGACACTTTCGACCGCAATGCTGGGAAAGTAGATACTAACTGTTGAACCGCTGAGCGGGCTGCTTTCGATCGTGACAAAGCCGCCCGAATCGCGGGCGAACGCCCTGACACTGAATAGCCCGAGGCCCGTTCCCTTGCCGCATTCTTTGGTCGTAAAGAAGGGCTCACCCACCCGTTTGATGATCTCCGGTGGCATGCCGCAGCCTGTGTCCGTCAAGGCGAGCCGCACATAGTCGCCCGCATGGGCGTCGCTGCCCAATGCTTGGGCTTCATCCTCGCGGATATGGACTGCAGCTGTCGTGACCACGATGTTTCCGATGCCGTTCATCGCATCGCGAGCGTTCACGGCGAGGTTTAAGATCGCGCTGTTCAGTTCTCCGAAGTCAACCCGGCAGAGCGTGCTGGACGTAGCCAGTTCAGTCTCAATTTGAATGGTGTCGCCGAGCAGTCTCTGCAAAAATGGTGCGATTTCAAGTGCACGCGTATTCAAATCAATGACTGCCGGAGGGTTTGCCCCATTGCCCGAAAGGCGAAGCAAGCGCTTGTTGATGCTGGCTCCGCTCGTGGCGGCGTCCATTGCGGCAGCGAGCCACTCCTTGCCTTTGCTTCCCGCGACTTCATTCTGCAGCAGTTCGAGATTGCCAGAAATTACTGTCAGCATATTGTTCACGTCGTGGGTCATGCCGACGGAAATGGCGGCAATGGCATTGCTCTGGCGGAGGCTGTCGATCGCTGCCTCATAATTCTTGCGCGTGGTGACATCGTGCGCAACGCCATGCCAAGTGATCGAACCATCTTCTTCCCGTGTGGGGCTCGAATAGGCTTCGAGCCAAATCAGGCCCTTCGTGGGATGTTCGTAGCGGTAAATGTTTTGCCAAGTTGAAAGCGATCGAGCCGAGACCTCTCTGCTCTCGTTGACGGCTTCTTGGTCGGCTGGATCGATTCGAGACAGCCACGGCGCGGCTGTCCCGCGAACGGAGGATGGTTCAAGGCCGAAGACGTCCAACATTTTTTCACTGGCGTATGGAAAGAAGGCACGTCCGTCGGGCCGCAACTTGAATGTGAAGATAACGCCGGGTGCAGCATCCGCAATTCGCGCGAGTTGAGTGGTTATCGCCACGTTCTCGTTGATGACCTGCTCGACTCTTTTCAGGTCGGTAATATCAAAACACATTCCAACAAAGTGATCTCCAATTTCCTTCGCTCCGGAATCCAGACGCCCGATTGAGGATATCCAACGAACTCCTTTATCGGGATTGTTTACCCGATACTCACAATTGTAATGCGACCGCTGAGCAATGGCATTCGATATGACGTTTCTCACTTGCTCACGATCTTGTTCGTGAATGAGCGAGAGCGATTGGTCCAAAGTCATGGCCGTACCCTTGGGCACCCCCCAGAGGTCCAGCATGTTATCCGACCACCAAGTCTCGCCGCTGGATATGTCAAAGTCCCATGCACCGCCCCCGGTTGCCTCGGTCGTCATTCGAAGCCGCCGTTCACTTTTCAGAAGTTGGTCTGAGATGCGATGGCTTTCGGTGACGTCAATGTGGAATGACACAATTTTTGAAATTTTACCTTCTGGCTGTGGAAGCGCTGAAACTGTGCTGCGCACCCAAACCATGTGACCAGCCTTGTGAAGCAACGGCCCTTCGTTCGATAAAAGACTGCCCTCGCCGCCTGCCATGGCCGCGTCACTCGACATTTGCGCGTTGGCTTGCCACTCGATTGGCAACAATCGCGAAAAGTTCGCGCCAATGAGTTCGTCCCTGCCGTAACCAACGAGGTTACCGAACGCATCGTTACAATCCTCGATAAATCCTTGCTGGTCGCGAATAACGATTCCTGCAAGTGAATGCTCGAACAGTCCCCGGAAGCGGGCTTCGCTCGCGGCTAAACCTGTGACCGCTGCCTGCTCGGCAGTGATATCAATCAAACGCAATACCACCAGCGGCTCTGCAGTGGCGGTGCCGGTAATCGTTGTTTTCATCAGCTTGCAGATGATGACCGTCCCGTCCCGGCGGTGGATTGTGCATTCCGTGGCGAATTTGGCTGTGGGGTTTAGTTCGAGTGAGCGCCTCTGTGCTACGTTCGACGGCCATTGCTCGCGAGGCAGGAAATCATAGAACGACGTTCCGATCAACTCGGCGGCAGAGCGACCCAGCATATCGCAGAATGCAGGATTGACTTGCTCAATGGTGCCATCCATTCGCGTGAGAGCAATGCCGACAATTGCGTAGTCAAAGAGGTTCTGAAATCTTTCCTTACTTGCGAGCAGTTGGCTTTCGATTGTTTTGCGATCCCTGATGTCCCGTATGATGACGGTGACGCCTAAAATCTTTCCGTCAGCCCCAACGATCCGGCTTGAGGTGATGTTCACGTCGATCACGGTGCCGTCCTTGGCAACGCGCACGCTGTCACCATGAAATGGGCGCCCTTGAATCGTAGCGTCAAATACCCCGCGCCGCCCTTCGCCCGCGAGAATGCGTCCCAGCGGTGCAACGAGCAGATCGGCATCGCGGCCGAGGGCTTCCTCGAACAAATAACCGAAAAGGTCTTCTGCTCCGCGGTTCCACTGGACAATCCGGCCATCGACATCAATGGAAATTACGGCATCAGACGTCGAGTTGAGGACAGCATCGGAAAAAGCGCAATCCAGATGCTCACCGCCGGGCATGCACTGTTCACAGAAGTGGCTTTTGAATGGGTTGAAGATATTGAATAGTCTCGACAAACGTCCCGCTCTGCGGCTGAAACCTTCAGCTGAATTTGAATGCCAGTATTTACCTAAAGTCGAGCCGCTCTTGGGCACATCAGTTAATCCTATTGCGTACTTTCTAATAGACGTTAGTGAGGCTTATCTGGGCTCAACGCTGAGCAGCTTGATATGCCTCAAGGCCCGCAAATTTGACCCACGTCAGTAGTGTCGCACTTTTCGATACGCAGTGTGGCTCCCAGTTATCCTTCTCCGGCGCAAGTAGCACTCCATGGAGGTATAAAAAATTCCGTTTAGAGAAAGTTGTGCCCCGGTGATAGGCTAAAAGCGAATCGTCCAAAAGTTTAGTTGGCTGGGGGGGTGTGTGGACGCGACGGATCTAGACGCTCTGGATGGCACGAGCTTTTTGACGAGCCTCGATGGGACGATCGAGGCCGTTGGCGCCAACCGCTGGAACAACTTCGCCAAGTCCAATGGCGCGCCCGAGCTGACAGACCAGTCGGTAATCGGCAGAAGCCTTTTTGAATTCATCGCCGGGGAAGATGTCAAATCTCAACTTCACCACGTGATGAGTGAGGTGGCAAAAAGCGATCGCCGTACTTGGGTGATGCCTCTGAATTGTGACTCTCCAAGCCACGTGCGGAATTTCCGGCAGTCAGTGACGCAAGTGGTCTCGCAGGGAAAATGCTCAGGCCTACTTTTTCAAACAATCGAATTGGACAGCCGCCAACGCCCGCCGGTCAATCTCTTCGATTTGGAGACGATGATGAGGCGAGTGACCGATAGAGCAGATTTTCCCATGATAAAAATCTGTGGCTGGTGCCAGAAAGTGCAAAACACCTTTGCCGACGGTGTGGAGTGGCTGGATGGTGAGACGTATTACGCCAAAGGTGGAAGCTCGAGGGTGCAAATAACCCATGGGGTCTGTCCACCGTGTAATGAGCTCGTTTTGCGTTCACTCAGAGACTAGGCCCGAAGCCTGCAAGGGCTGGTGATCGATCGAGTTGCGCCCGGCGCCAATCTGCGGTGCGGCTACAAATGCTCCCACTTTTAGTGCGCCGGCCATGGCTGTTTGTTTCAGCTCTGCCTGCATGTTCTGCTTGATCAGCCTTGAGCGCCGCCGCGCGCGAACCGCTTCCGATACTCTACCCGATGCGGCGAGAATATGCCCTAAAACGTCGAGCGCCTCTGCCTGGACTTTCGGGCTTGTCTTCGCAGACCCCTCTAGAACTTGAAGAGCTCGATGAGCCAGTTGCTCTGCTTCGGCAAGGTTGCCTTGGTTGAAGTTTAATGTCGCTAAATTGATAAGCGTCGTTCCGACCGCCGGATGCTGCGCCCCTCGCTTCGCTTCATTGATTGAGAGTGCCCGGAGATAGGCTGACTTTGCTTCGGAATAGCGCTTCTGGAGTTGGTAAACCATGGCGAGGTTCTCGAGTGTAACTGCCAGATCGGCATGCTCGCTTCCCAAGATTTTCTCACGCTTTGAAAGTGAGCGGTTATACAATTGCTCTGCCTCGCCGAGCCTTCCTTGCATCGCGCGGACAGTGGCAAGATTGGCGAGCGCTGCATCGAACTGCTGACTTTGAGCGCTGGAATTCAATTCGACAAACGCGACGACTTTCACGGAATGAGGCTCCGCGTCGGCATACCGGCCTTGCTTCAGGTAAAGGAAACTCAGATTGTTGTGAGACACAGCCAAGTCCGGATGGGTTGGCTGATGTGCGCGCTGCCGGATCGAGAGCGCTCTGAGAAAAGTACTCTCCGCCTCGTCTGTCCGCTTCAGTGAAAGATAAGCATAGCCCAGTGTATCGAGCAGCGTACAAAGGTCCGGGTGATTGTCACCCATGGCACCGGTGAGGACGGTCATCGCGCGCTCCGCCACGGCCACGGCGTCGGCATGTCTGCCATGAAGCTGGAGCAGCAGCGATAGATTGGCGAGGATCTTGCCGACGGCGGGATGGGCCTGCCCCAGAGCGCGCTGGGTAATGTCGAGCGCGCGGGAGTTGAAGCGGACCGCTTCGTCGAGCCGCCCTGTTTTTTGATACAAGACGGCCAGATTGTTCAACGACGAGCCGAATTCTGGATCATTCGGCTGCAGAGACGTTTCGCGAATTGCAAGGGCGCGAAGATACAGCGGCTCTGCTTCCGCGTACCGCCCTGTGGCCAGATACTCCATAGCCAGGCTGTCGAGGGTCCGTGCTAACAGAGGACTGAAGGGCTCGAACAGTTGCTCTGTGATTGCCGTGGCTTGTAATCCGGGCGTGATCGCATCGGCATACCGGCCCTCCGCGTGCAACTCAGCGGCGCGGTGGTTGAGAAGGATCAAATCATCCGATGGCGGCATGGCGACGAAGGTCGCCGCAAATGGCCAACAGGCGGCGGCGAACAGCACACCGGCAGCACTGGCGCACACTAAATTGCGGCGCATTCGACGTTGAGGAGACACGTGATTCACGAATGATTGCCTCCAGTCTCATGCTGCCCCTAAATTTCGGGCGCAGTGAAACGATGGTGCTAATATCACTCCGGAATATCTGACTCGGCATTGCCGGTTGCATGTCATTTTCTGAGCATGTGTTACGAAGTGTGACACTTCACGAGGCCGGTCTAAGCGCCCATGCGCACCCTCGACTTTAAGCTAGAATTGCCGTCAGTGGGCCGCGCTTGAGGGTACCGGCTGCGTTCTTAGGGATGTGCTCAATGAAGTTCACAAATCGCACTATTTCATTGCCCCGAAGGGGTTGGTGGAGCCAAGCGGGATCGAACCGCTGACCTCTTGCATGCCATGCAAGCGCTCTCCCAGCTGAGCTATGGCCCCGAACCAAGGGTATTTACCGGAAACGGTGCTGCGATGGGCGGCACTCGTTTCAGGAAGCGGCCTCATTAAGCCGATCGTTTTTAAACCGCAAGCGCCAAGTTGGCGCCCCACGGGTACACATTGAAACGGGCCAGTTGAAACGGCCCGCCAACATTAGACTTCTTCCTCGCCCTCGACCACCGGACCGCCGATGACGTTGGCGAGATCGCCGCCTTCTTCTTCCTCTTCCTCGAGGAAGGTTTCATCGTCGGCGACAACGGTTTCTTCGGCCTCTTCGACGTTGTCGAGAGCATCTTCGCTGACAATGGCCTCTGGATCTTCAATCTTGCGCTTTTCGGGCACGAATTCGGTCTTCTTGCCCCGGCGCGCGGCCAGCTTTTCGTCAGCCGCAGCCTGAAGAGCCAGCGGAGACGAGGCAAGTTCGTAAACCGACCCGCAAACTGGGCAGGCAATCGGATCGCGATTGAGGTCGTAGAAGCGGGCCCCGCACTCGTCGCTCTGGCAGGTGCGCTTTGTCCCGCGCGCTTGCTTCGTGGCCATGGTTGGATCTCACTAATGGAATTGAAGGGACTGCAACTGCCACAGGCTGCACCCTGTTGTCAAAGGCAATACTGCAAAGGGGCCATTCTCGGGCCTCAAAGGGGGTGTGGCAACCGGCCCTTGGCAGGTCCGGTGTGTTGCCTCCGCGTTGACAGCTGCGGCACGGGCAGTCTCTATGCGATCGCTCTTCTCACGGCGATTTCCGCGCGTTTTGCGGCGATCGCATTAACTTGTGGCGGCCCCGTTTCCGATGTCTCACTCCTCTACAACTCAACCGCAGCCCTTATCGGCGATGAAATCAGGCCCTCTCAGTGGCCGGCTGCGGGTTCCCGGTGACAAGTCGATCTCTCACCGGGCGCTGATGTTCGGGGCGCTGGCCACCGGCGTCACCCGTATTTCGGGGCTGCTTGAGGCCGGTGACGTGATCAATACAGCGAAGGCGGTGACGGCGCTTGGCGCTCCCGCCGCGAAAAATGGCGCCATTTGGGAAGTGAAGGGCCGGGGCACGGGCGGGCTGACGGAGCCCTCGGGCGAAATTGATTTCGGCAACTCCGGCACCGGCACGCGGCTGATGATGGGCGTCATCGCCGGGCATGACATGAGCGTGCGCATGGTGGGCGATGCCTCGTTGTCACGCCGGCCGATGAGCCGGGTTTTGAAGCCGCTGCGGCTGATGGGCCTGCAAACGCTGGAGGACAAAGAGACGCTACCGCTGACGGTGCGCGGTTCGGCCAGCCTGGTGCCGATCGAGTATGTGCTGCCCGTGCCATCCGCACAGGTGAAAAGCGCAATTCTGATCGCAGGCCTGATGGCGGCAGGCGAAACGACCGTCGTCGAAAAGGAAGCCACGCGCGATCACACCGAGCGCATGCTGCGCCATTTCGGCGCCGAGGTTCGAACTCAGAAGAAAGACGGCCTGACGCGCATCACTGTTGTCGGCGATGCCGAACTTCAAGGCCGCGATGTGGTTGTGCCCGGCGATCCCAGTTCGGCGGCATTTCTGATCGCCGCGGCGGTCCTGGTGCCGGGATCGGAGGTGACGGTGGAAGGCGTGCTGGTCAACGAGACACGCACCGGTTTTTATACGACGCTCCAGGAAATGGGCGCGGATGTCGAATTTCTGAACGTGCGTGAAGAAGGCGGCGAACCGGTTGCCGACATTCGGGCGCGGCACTCAAGCCTAAAGGGTGTGTCTGTGCCTGCCGGACGCGCGCCTTCGATGATCGACGAATATCCGATGCTCGCCGCCCTCGCTGGGTTTGCGGTCGGCGAGACGCGCATGGATGGACTGGCAGAACTCAAGGTCAAGGAAAGCGACCGCTTGGCGGCAACGGCTGCCGGGCTGGCCATCAACGGTGTCAGCGCGACGGTTGATGGCGATACGTTGATCGTTCACGGCACCGGCAAGGTTGCCGGAGGGGGCACCGTCGAAACCCATCTCGATCATCGCATCGCCATGGCGTTCCTGACCATGGGGCTTGCCAGCGACAGACCCGTTACGGTCGACGACACCGCCATGATTGCCACCAGCTTCCCCGAATTCCGTGGGTTGATGGAACAGCTCGGCGCAGCACATTTTTCGAGTGGAGGTGTTTGATGGATATCGTTCAGCGGCACAAAGCTTTGAGCCGTGCCTTGTTTATCAACGGTGCTTTTGAACAGAGCCTTGGCGACGTCTATCCGGTCATCAATCCCGCGACGGAGGATGTGATTGGCGAAGTCGCCGAAGCCACAGCTGCTGAAATCGAGACGGCCATTGGGTTTGCAACCGCCGCTCAACGCAAATGGTGGGCGATGTCGGGCGCCGAACGCGCCGATACAATGCACGAGGTAACCCGTGCCACCCGCGCGATGTGTCCAGCGCTTGGCGAGTCCTTAACCCGCGAACAAGGCAAGACCTACAAAGAAGCGGTTGACGAAATCGGCTGGTCGGCGAGTGCCATGAGCTATTACGCCGAGATCAGCCGCCATGAAGGCGGGCGCGTGCATGGCCCCTCCGCGCCGGGACAATTGCACCTCACCATGAAGGAGCCGCTTGGCGTTGTCGCCGTGGTCACGCCGTTCAACTACCCGTACCTGCTGTTGTTCTGGCAAGTGGCCGCAGCTGTTGGTGCTGGCAACGCGGTGATTATCAAGCCGTCGGACTATACCTCGCTCTCGACTCTCATGCTGATGGAGGCGTTCGCGGCCTTGCCGCCCGGGCTTGTGCAGTGCGTGACGGGGCGCGGGCCCGCAGGTCAAAGACTTGTCGAGCACGACGGTATCCATGGCGTTGCGTTCACCGGTAGCCTGAAGACATCGCAGATTGTCGCTCAAGCTTGCGCAAAATCATTCAAGCCAGCCTTGATCGAAGCCTCAGGCAACGATCCCTTCATTGTCATGCCGTCGGCACCTGTCGATATCGCAGCGCGCGGCGTGGCGTTCGCGAGCTTTCTCAACGCCGGGCAGGTGTGCACGTCTGCCGAGCGCATCTACGTGCATGAGGCAATGCACGATGCCTTCGTCGAGCGGCTCGTCAGCGAAGCAAAAAGCCTGCGCATCGGCAATGGCCTGGGCAAAGTCGATATGGGGCCGATGGTTTCGGCCCGTGAGCGCGACCGCTATGAGGCGATCGTCGGCCGGGCCATTCAGCAAGGTGCAAGGGTGGCGTGCGGTGGCGGCCGGCCAGCGGGCTTGAACCGGGGATGGTTCACCGATGCCACCGTTTTGACGGGCGTCACGCCCGATATGGAGATCGTCAACGACGAGAGTTTCGGCCCGGTGGCGCCCATCGTGAAAGTGCGCGATCTCGACGAAGCCATCGAGCTTGCCAACCGCTCGCGCTTTGGCTTGGGTGCCAATATCTATACGCGCGATCTTTCCGAAGCCATGCGCGCCGTCAACGAGATCCAAAGCGGTATGGTGTGGGTGAACGTGCCGTTGCTCGATAATGACGCGGTGCCGTTTGGTGGGCGCAAACTTTCCGGCAACGGGCGCGAGCTGGGCGTCGAAGGGCTCGACCAGTTCCGTCACACCAAGATGGTACTGATCGATCCCGAAATCCGCGAGCAACAGGGCTGGTTCCCCTATAGCGATACCGAAAGCTGGCCGGGGTAACGGCGTCCCGTGTCGGAAGCCTGATCGTCAAGAAATCCAATCACCAAACAAAAAGGGAAGAACATGTCAGAGATTTGGTTCCGCGCCGGAGAAGCCACCGTTCTGGCCGCTGCCGGTCAAGCAACCGACGCGATGCCTGAAATTTTGATCGGTTCCGTGCGCGGGCCTGTCGGTCATGCGTTTGCATCCATGATGGGGCAGTCGGTGGGCCACACCCGCATGTTCGTCATTCGCGATCTCAACCAGATGGTGCGTCCACCGACGATTATGACCACGAAGGTGACGATTGCCAGTGCCGCGTATGTCGAGCTTCTGGGCGGCGTCGTTCAAGCGGCTATTGGCGATGGCATCGTCGATTGCATCGCCGACGGTACGTTGCCGAAAGATGGGCTCGATGACCTGTGCATGATCTTTACGGTTTGGCTCGATGCGCGCTGCGCAGAAGACCCCAACCTCGACAAAAAGGATTTGTACCGCACAAACTACGAGGCGACGAAAATTGCCATCGGCCGCGCCATGAACAGCGAGCCGTCGATCGGCGAGTTGCTCGCAAACAGAAACACAGTCAAGCACTACGCACTCGACGGCGTGATCGATTATTGACGAACTTTGACATTGCCTGCGCTGGCCGCGCCCCGGGCGTTATCTTCCCGGGGCGGCATGCAGGTGTGACGCCTTGAGACTTCCCGCAATCAAAATGGACGCACCTCATGACAGAGCGCTTTGGTATTCGCATTGGAGAAGCTTTGGTGGCGGGCGGCCCGCCAGGAACGGCTGCTGAGCCCGAAGTTGCCATCGGCGAAATGGACGGCCCGTTCGGCAGCGCTTTTGCGAACCTTCTTGGCAATCAGGTTGTCGGCCACAGCCGGGTTCTGGCGCTTTTGAACACCGACGTGATGGTGCGCCCGCCCACCATTTGCGTGAGCAAGGTGTCTGTGACAGACGACAAGTACACAAGCATTCTCATGGGAACGGTGCAATATGCGACGGCCATGGGCGTGCTGGATGCCATCCGCTCAGGCGATATTCCGAAGGACAAAGCCAACGATCTTGGCATCATTGTCTCGGTCTGGCTGAGCCCTGTCGTGACCACAATAGAGAACCTCGACCATCGGGTTCTGTTTGACATTCATCGCAAGGCGACCACTCAGGCGATCCACAAGGCGATGACGGGGCAACCGTCCATCGACTGGCTGCTCGAAAACCAAGACAAGATCATTCACAAATATTTCGAGAAGGGCCTTAAAGGCGAGATTTGAGTTCAGCTGTCAGAGCAGCGTCGCGCCGATATCCGTTTCAGTGCGCCAGTCGACCTGACACAAACGGGTTTGCCCGGTCAGGTCGATGCGCAGCTGGAATACATCCGGCACGCCTAGCGTACTTTGCATGCGCAACTCTGCGGTCTGATCGGACATCGCGCGCACGGTGCAATCGAAAACCGAATTCCTATTGTTGAAAACGATCTTCCCGCCGAGCAACAGCCTGCGGCGGGGTGGAGCTCCTTGGGTGCGTGGGTCCATTTTCAACTTTCCCGGATAAACTTGTGCGTTAACAAAAACTTAACGATTGCAGGTTGTTAACGCTATCGTAGTCGTTACCAGCGGTTAATTTTGCGAGCCGCGCTCGCCGCCGGCTCGTTCAATTTGCTTCACCGCCGCCGCTCACCGTTGATCGGCGCCGTCTTTCCGCCTAGCAGTGTCACAAACTGGTCCGAAATAGAGCGACGTAATGATCATTGCAATTGACGGACCAGCGGCGTCTGGAAAGGGCACTCTTGCCAAGCGCGTAGCGGCCTATTTCGGGTTTCATTGCCTTGACACCGGGTTGCTTTACCGCGCGACCGCTCGTGATGTTGCAGCGAGCCACTATCGACACAACGACGTCTGGGCGGCTCTGGCTGCGGCCCGCTGGCTCGACCACGAAACCCTGGAAGACCCGGCTCTGAGAGGCACAGAAGCTGGTGATGCCGCTTCGGTCGTCGCTGGGATACCTCAGGTGCGCGCGGCCCTTTTAGCTTATCAGAGGTGTTTTTCGGCCCGTCCGCCCGGCGCGGTGCTCGATGGCCGTGACATCGGCACGGTAATCTGCCCTGATGCCCCGGTTAAGATCTTCGTCACCGCAAGCCCTGAAGTCCGCGCGCAACGCCGGTTCGCCGAGTTTCAAGCCCGAGGTGCAGTGGTAACCTATGACGCGGTTCTCGCCGATATCCGGCTGCGGGATGAACGCGACCAGAGCCGGGCCGCTGCGCCATTAAAACCAGCCAGCGATGCCATCTTGCTCGATACCACAGACTTGGATATAGAGACCGCATTCGGCACCGCTGTCGGATTGATCAAGAGGAAGATCGGCCAATAAGAGCGCCCTCACCCGGCAACGGGGAGGTAAACACTCTGAAATTTTGTTGGCAGGGCCCAAGGGCTCATCACGGCGGTATCACACCAGAAAAAATTCAACGCACCGGCAGCTTGTTCGGGCCCTCAGCTTCCGCCATCGCGGGGGCGATTGAGCGGCCGGGATATTTGCCATTCATTCAACATCCGCCCCTTGGCCAAGCGCCCGGGACTGCGGAATAACCGTAGTAGAAATGGACGACATATGAATACCGCCGTGAACCGCGAAATGAACCCGACCCGCGACGACTTCGCCAGCCTTCTGGCAGAAAGCCTTGCGAAGGACGACGTTTTCGAAGGCCAAGTGGTCAAAGGTAAGATCGTTGGCATCGAGAAGGATCTCGCGGTCATCGACGTTGGCCTCAAGATGGAAGGCCGCGTGCCGCTGAAGGAATTCGGCATCCTCGGCAAGCCGAATGAATTGAAGATCGGCGACACCGTCGAAGTTTACCTCGAGCGCGTCGAGAATGCGCTGGGCGAAGCGGTCCTGTCGCGTGAGAAGGCCAAGCGCGAAGAAAGCTGGACGCGCCTCGAAAAGCTGTTCGAGAAGGGCGAGAAGGTCAATGGTGTGATCTTCAACAAGGTCAAGGGCGGCTTCACGGTCGATCTCGATGGCGCTGTCGCGTTCCTTCCCGGTTCTCAGGTCGATATCCGCCCTGTGCGCGACATTGGCCCGCTGATGCATCAATCGCAGCCGTTCCAGATCCTGAAAATGGACCGCCGCCGCGGCAACATCGTGGTCTCGCGCCGCTCGGTGCTCGAAGAAACGCGTGCCGAACAGCGCGCCGACATCGTCGCCCGCCTCGGCGAAGGCCAGGTCATCGACGGCCTCGTCAAGAACATTACCGACTACGGCGCGTTCATCGATCTGGGCGGCATCGACGGTCTTTTGCACGTGACCGACATGGCTTGGCGCCGCGTCAATCATCCGTCCGAAATTCTCAACGTCGGCGATACGGTGAAGGTGCAGATTATCCGCATCAACCCGGATACGCAGCGTATTTCGCTTGGCATGAAGCAGCTGCAGTCTGATCCGTGGGCCGCTATTGCCGAGAAGTATCCGGTTGGCGCCAAGATCAAGGGTGCAGTCACGAACATCGCTGATTACGGCGCTTTCGTTGAACTCGAGCCCGGCGTCGAAGGCCTCATCCACGTTTCGGAAATGAGCTGGGTCAAGAAGAACATCCATCCCGGCAAGATCGTCTCGACCAGCCAGATGGTCGATGTGCAGGTGCTCGAAGTCGATCCGCAGAAGCGCCGCATCTCGCTTGGCCTGAAGCAGACGCAAGACAACCCGTGGGATGCCTTCATTGCGGCACACCCCAAGGGCTCGATCATCGAAGGCCCGATCCGCAACATCACCGAATTCGGTCTGTTCATCGGTCTCGACAACGGCGTCGATGGCATGGTGCACTTGTCGGATCTCGACTGGCAGCGTCCCGGCGACGAAGTCATCAAGGACTTCAAGAAGGGCGATACCGTCAAGGCCCAGGTTCTCGATGTCGACGCCGCCAAGGAGCGTATCTCGCTTGGTATCAAGCAGATGGGCGGCGACCCTGGCGATGCCATGGCCAAGTACAAGAAGGGCGACCAAGTGACGTGCCACGTTGTGGCCGTTCAAGAAGCTGGCATCGAGGTCAAGATTGCCGACAGCGATATCATCGCGTTCGTCAAGCGTCAGGACCTCTCGCGCGATCGCGCCGAGCAGCGCACCGAGCGCTTCACGGTTGGCCAGAAAGTCGATGCAGCTGTGCTGACCGCCGACAAGGCCGCTCGCCGCATCACAGTGTCGATCAAGGCGCTCGAAATCGCGGAAGAAAAGCAGGCCGTGGCACAATACGGGTCTTCGGATTCGGGTGCCTCGCTCGGCGATATCTTCAAGGCCGCGATCAAGAAGCGCGAAGCTGATGACGATACCGACGCCGAGTAAGACTTGGCTGGTGATGTGTTAAGACGAGGGTGCCGGGACGTGCGTTCCGGCACCTTTTTTTATCGTTGCAGCCCGGCTTCGGCCCAAGACTTGCCTAGCTGTTCTCGTACCGATCGGATCGCGATTGACTGTGCGCCTATAAAGGCTGGAGTGTTGTCCTATGCATCCCGAAGTGGAATCCGTCCTTGATCGCCGCCGTTTGCGCCGGGGCCTCAGCGTCTGGCGCGGGCTTGGGATTGCAGCGGTCGCGCTCGCCATCGGGGCCGTGGCGATGAACTCGGAAACGCTGATGGATCTGACGGCAGAGCCCCAGATTGCCCGCATCGCCATCGAAGGCACCATCCTCGAGAACCGCGACCAGCTCGCCATGCTCAAGAGGATCAAGGAAAACAAGAGCGTCAAAGGCCTGATCGTTTTCGTCAACAGCCCGGGCGGCACGACGACAGGCGGGGAAGCGCTCTACGAAGGCTTGCGCGATGTCGCTAAGGAAAAGCCCGTCGTGGCTCAGTTTGGCACGGTCGCTGCCTCAGCCGGGTACATTGTCGGGCTCGGTACCGATCATATCGTAGCACGCGGCAATACAATTACCGGCTCGATCGGCGTTATCGCTCAATGGCCTGAATTCTCGGAGGTCCTGTCGAAAATCGGGGTCAAAATGAACGAGGTTAAGAGCGGCGAACTGAAGGCCCAGCCGTCGGGGTTTGCGCCCGCCGATCCTGCGGCTCTCAAAATCATGCAGGAAATGATCGACGATGGTTTCCGCTGGTTTACGTCTCTGGTCGAGACCCGGCGTGGCATTAAGATCACCGACCTGCCAGGCCTCGACAAAGGCCGCATTTATTCAGGCCGGGCGGCGGTCGAGGGCAAGCTAGTTGATGAAATTGGCGGCGAGGCCGAGGCGCAGCGCTGGCTGGAAGAAAGCCGGGGGGTCAAAAAAGACCTCAAAATCGTGGACTGGCAGCCCTCGATCGCCAGCGGATGGGGGATCGGCAGTTCTCTCGCTTCCTGGCCCGAGCGGCTGGTGGACGCAGGCTGGAGCCGGGCCATGTCGCTGATGACCGGCGACCAGGGTCTTTCTCACCTGGGCCTTGACGGGCTCGTTTCTGTTTGGCACCCTTCGGAAAATTGAGGAATTACAATTGGTTTCCGGCGCTGCTGAGGCGTCACTAAGGGGGGCATCCGTGATCAAGTCTGAACTCATCCAAAAAATTGCCGGTTCAAATCCGCATCTCTACCACCGCGATGTCGAGCGCATCGTCAACGTGGTGTTCGACGAGATCGTTGACGCTCTGGCGCGCGGCGATCGCGTTGAGCTGCGTGGTTTCGGCGCGTTCACGGTGAAGCATCGTGCTGCCCGGCAGGGCCGCAATCCACGCACCGGCTCGGCGGTCCCTGTGTCGGAAAAGTTTGTTCCGTTCTTCAAAACCGGCAAAGAACTTCGTGATCGTTTGAACGGTAACGAGTAGGCACAAGCCGCGCCGCCTACACCACGCCATGCTCTCATGCGCCGGTGGTAAGAGGCAGTGTTGAAACAGGAGTTGCCGCACGTGTTCAAACGCATGATCGGATTGGTGCTGTCGTTTCTAGCCGCAATCGTGCTGGTGGCGATTGCGGTTGCAAACCGTCACAGCGTCGCGTTGGTTCTCGATCCTTTCCGGCCCGAGGCTCCAGCATTGCAGATCGTGCTGCCGTTCTACGCGCACATTATCGGTACTTTGATCACGGGAGTTTTGCTCGGCGGCTTGGCCACGTGGCTGTCGCAAGGCCATTGGCGCCGTTCGGCGCGCAAGCATGTCGATGACGCCAAGCGCTGGCGCTCCGAGGCCGACCGTCTCATCCGCGAACGCGATGCTGGCATGATGTCGCCCAGCCAACCGGGTTCGAAAACACAGGCGCTTCCGGCCGCATCGCGCCGCACGGCGGCGTGAGCGCTCTGCGGCAATCGCCGCGCGGCATTAAAAAGAACCAAGGTATTGCGGCTGCGGGTGCTCTGGCACCCGTGTCAAAAGGGCTTCACACGTGATGTCATCCATTCGAGTCAAAATCTGCGGGCTGAAGACGCAGCCGGCGCTCGAAGCGGCCCTCGACGCTGGCGCTGATTATGTGGGCTTCGTGTTCTATCCAAAAAGCCCGCGCAACATTTCCTATGCCGATGCCGCAAAGTTGGCAAAACTCGCCCATGGCAAGGCGCAAGTGGTAGCCCTGCTGGTGGACCCCGATGATGCGCAAGTGCATGACGTCTTGCAGATCGTCAATCCCGGTATCATGCAATTGCATGGCCACGAGACGCCGCAGCGGGTTGCCGAAGTGGCCGCGATTGCGCGGCGGCCGGTGATCAAAGCAATACCTGTTGCCTCGCAAGCCGATGCCATGAGCGCAACCGGCTATGCGTCGTCTGCCGCAATGATTTTGTTTGACGCCAAGCCGCCGCCCGTCACGCCCGGACCAGGCGGCTCAACCTTTTTGCCTGGAGGCAATGGAATTGCGTTCGATTGGAACCTGCTGGCGTCCGTGAAGGACGCCGTGCCGTACATGTTGTCGGGTGGATTGACCCCGGACAACGTGGCCGATGCCATTCGCCAGACGGGTGCCACTCATGTGGATGTCTCCTCGGGCGTTGAGAGTGCGCCGGGCGTCAAGGATCCTGAGTTGATCCGCCGCTTTATCCGCGCGGCGAAGGCCGCTAAGCAGATGCCAACATTCGCCCGTTGAATTGGGGCTTCCGAATTTGAAGGACTTTGAAATGGCCGCACAAGACAAAAAAGCCGCCACTGCTCAGCTCAATAGCTATGCCAGCGGACCCGACGAGCGCGGACATTTCGGCATTTTTGGCGGCCGCTTTGTCGCCGAGACGCTGATGCCGTTGGTGCTCGATCTGGAGAAAGCCTACACGGCGGCCAAGGCCGACCCAGCGTTCGCTGCTGAAGTCACCTATCTCAACACATACTATGCCGGACGCCCGTCACCGCTCTATTATGCCGAACGCATGACCAAGCATCTGCGCGATGCGGCAGCCGCTAAGGGTGGCAAAGGCGGCGCTAAAGTCTACTTCAAACGCGACGAGCTCAATCACACCGGGTCGCACAAGATCAACAACTGTCTTGGCCAGATCCTGCTCGCCATGCGCATGGGCAAGACGCGCATCATTGCTGAAACAGGCGCAGGCCAGCACGGAGTGGCGGTGGCGACGGTGTGCGCGCGCTTTGGTTTGCCGTGCGAAATTTTTATGGGTGCGACGGACGTTGAGCGGCAGTCGCCCAACGTCGCGCGCATGCACATGCTTGGCGCAAAAATCAATCCGGTCACGTCCGGGGCGGGCACGCTGAAAGACGCCATGAACGAGGCGCTGCGCGATTGGGTGACGAACGTCCACAATACCTATTACATCATCGGAACGGCAGCTGGTCCGCATCCTTATCCGGCTATGGTGCGCGACTTCCAGTCGGTGATCGGCAAGGAAACCAAGGAACAGATGATGGCGGCCGAAGGCCGTCTGCCCGACACACTCGTGGCCTGCATCGGCGGGGGGTCGAACGCAATCGGTCTGTTCCATCCCTTCCTTGATGATGCATCTGTCAAAATTTACGGCGTCGAAGCTGGCGGCCATGGCGTCGATGTCGAGAACGGCCACGCCGCATCCATGAGTGGCGGCTCGCCCGGCGTTCTGCATGGCAACCGCACATATCTGTTGCAGGATTCAGATGGGCAAATTCTGGAAGGCCATTCGATTTCGGCCGGTCTCGATTATCCGGGTGTGGGACCAGAGCATTCCTGGCTGAAGGATACCGGTCGCGTCACCTACGTGCCTATTACCGACAAAGAGGCACTCGATGCATTCCAGTTGTGCGCGCGCACCGAAGGAATCATTCCGGCGCTCGAGCCAAGCCATGCGCTCGCTTATGTGGCCAAGCTGGCGCCCACGTTGCCGCAAGACAACCTACTGGTGATGAACTTGTGCGGGCGCGGCGACAAAGATGTTTTTGCCGTCGCCAAGCATCTGGGGATCAAAATCTGAAAATGAAAGACACTTCGCACCCCTCGCGCATTGACCGCCGCTTTGCCGCGCTGAAGGCACAAGGCCGGCCCGCATTCGTCACGTTTATCAGCGCGGGCGACCCCGATCTTGAAACGTCACGCAAAATTCTCGAAGGCCTGCCGAAAGCTGGCGCCGACATCATCGAAGTCGGCATGCCCTTCTCTGACCCCATGGCGGACGGCCCAGCGATTCAGGCGTCGAGCCTGCGGGCGCTGAAGTCCGGCCAGAACATGAAAAAAACGCTGCAGCTGGTCGCAGACTTCCGCAAAACCGACCAGGACACGCCGATCGTGCTGATGGGCTACTACAATCCGATTTATGTTTACTCGCCGCTGAAGTTCGTCGCTGATGCCAAAGCGGCGGGTGTCGACGGCCTGATCGTGGTCGATGTGCCGCCTGAAGCCGACGATGAGCTGTGCTTGCCAGCAATTGAAAAAGGTTTGCATTTCATACGGTTAGCCACTCCCACAACCGATGACGAGCGCTTGCCCGCCGTCTTGGCGAACACGTCGGGCTTCCTCTATTACGTCTCGATCACCGGCATCACCGGGGCTGCGACACCTCAAGCGAACGATGTTCATACCCAGGTTGCCCGCATCAAAAAGTCCACAAATCTTCCCGTAGTGGTCGGTTTTGGCGTAAAAACCCCCGAGCAGGCCCGGGCTTTGGCCAAGGGTGCCGACGGTGTTGTGGTTGGATCGGCGCTGGTGTCGGCACTCCAGGCGAGCCTCGGTCCGGAAGGCGAAGCAACAGCGACGACGGTGCCAGCGGTGCTGGAACTTGCGGCCAGTCTCAGCCGCGCGTTGCAAAGTCACTAGGCTTTGGTGCTGGTGTAGGCGCGGCCTGTCGCGAAGCATATTGCACAGCAGCCCTTGGCTGACTGTTCGAGGAGTTTTCTCAGAGTGAACTGGATCAACAACGTCGTCCGGCCAAAAATTCGCAGCTTCCTGACAACGAAGAGGGAAGTGCCGGACAATATGTGGGTCAAATGCCCGGTCACAGGGCAGATGGTCTTTTTCAAAGACCTGGAGGCCAATCAGTTCGTATTTCCTGGGTCGAATTACCATGAGCGCATGAGCGCGCCCGTGCGGCTGGCCTCGCTGTTCGATGGTGGCACATATGAAAAGGTCGCCGTTCCCGCTGTCGTGCAAGATCCCCTCAAATTTCGCGATGGCCGCCGCTATACAGACCGTTTGAAAGACGCCAAAGCCAAAACAAATCTTGATGACGCGGTGCTTGTTGCTGAAGGCCAGTTGGATGGTCATCGCACGGTTGCCGCCGTCCAAGACTTTGCCTTCATGGCCGGCTCGCTGGGTATGGCTGCGGGCGAGGCGATCCTGGCGGGCATGTTGCGCGCTGTCGAAAAGAAGTCCCCGTTTGTTTTGTTCGCGGCCTCTGGTGGCGCGCGCATGCAGGAAGGCATTCTGTCGTTGATGCAGATGCCGCGCACGACCATTGGGGTGCAAAGGCTGCGTGATGCTAAGCTGCCTTACATCGTCGTTTTAACAGACCCGACAACGGGCGGCGTCACGGCCTCATATGCCATGCTTGGCGACGTGCATATTGCCGAACCCGGTGCTTTGATCTGTTTTGCGGGCCCACGCGTTATTCAGCAAACCATTCGTGAGCAATTGCCGGAAGGCTTCCAGCGTTCAGAATATCTGCAAGAACACGGCATGGTCGACATGGTGGTGCATCGCCACAAGCTGCGCGAGACGATCTCGCGTGTGTGCCGTGTTCTGATGGACGGCAAAGCACTGCCGGTCGACAAGTCCAAGCGGGTCAATGGCAGTGCTCACGCCAACGGGGCCCCGCTTGACGCCAATCTCATCGAAAGCGCAGCACGGCAAAGCGGGGGGGGCACCATCGGGTCCACTCCGGTAGGGCCTAGCAGCGACGCGGGCGACCGCAAACGGCGTGAAGCAGAAACCAGTGCGGCACGCACGGCGGGCAAAGACAGTTCGCACTCCTAATGTAACGATAAGCGCGGCACCGGAAACGGCCAGCCGCTTGATCACGCCCCGTTTGCCTTCTTAGGACCAAGCAGCCAATGCCGCCGAGCCCAAATAGCGACGAGCTGCTCGCTGACCTTAAGCTTCTGCATCCCAAATTGATCGACCTGTCGCTTGGCCGCATCGAGCGGCTGCTCGCCCAGCTCGGCGATCCCCATCTCCGGTTGCCGCCGGTCATTCACATCGCGGGCACCAACGGCAAAGGCTCGGTTACGGCCTACCTCAAGGCGATGATCGAAGCTGCGGGAAAGCGCGTGCATGTCTACACATCTCCGCATCTTGTGCGCTTTCACGAGCGGATCGAATTGGCCGGAGCGGACGGCAAGGCGCGTCCCATCTCAGAAGCCGATCTCGTCGATGTGCTGACGCGCACGCAAGCCGTCAACGATGGTGACGACATCACTCAGTTCGAGATCACAACCGCCGCCGCTTTCTTGGCGTTCGCGGAACACCCTGCCGATGCCGTGCTTTTGGAAGTTGGTCTTGGCGGACGGCTGGACGCCACCAACGTCATTGCCAAGCCTGCACTCACCGTGATCACCCCTGTGTCGATGGATCATGCCGAAAAGCTCGGTGCCACCATTGAACTCATCGCGGCGGAGAAGGCCGGAATTCTAAAGCGGGGTGTCACCTGCATCGTTTCGCAACAGGACGGCGAGGCGCTTTCTGCAATCACCAAAGAGGCGGACCGTGTTGGCGCGGTGCTGGTGACCTGGGGGCAAGATTTCGACGCCTTCGAACAGAGTGGGCGGCTTGTGGTGCAAACGGAAAACACGCTGTTCGACCTGCCACTGCCCGCACTCGCCGGGCGCCATCAAGTGATCAACGCCGGCACAGCGGTTGCTGCGGCGTTGCAGCAGAAGATCTTTCCTATTGGCGAGACCGACATGGAGCGTGGGCTGTTGGCAGCACGCTGGCCGGCGCGCTTGCAGCAACTGACGAAAGGTCCATTGCCAGACCTGTTGCGGCCTGGCTCGGAACTTTGGCTTGATGGCGGGCACAACCCGGCTGCGGGGCAGTTTCTGGCGCAGAGCCTCGCCGACATCGAGGAGCGCTCGCCAAAGCCGCTGTTTCTCGTGACAGGTATGATGGGCCTGAAGGATGCCGCTGGATTCCTGCGGCCGTTCCGGGGCCTTGCCCGGCATGTTGTGACGGTACCCATTCCAGGGGCGCACGAGGCCCCCTATGCGCCGGATGCTTTGGCCGAGACCGCTCGTACTGTGTCGCTCACCGCCGAAGCCTCAACGGATGTGGCATCGGCGCTCGAACGCATCGAGGCGCTGGAGCCGGGTCCAAAGCGTATCCTTGTATGCGGCTCGCTCTATCTTGCGGGCCACGTTCTGGCGATGCAGGAAGGCGTCGAGGCTCAGGGCAATTGAGCCTGACCAATTTTAACGGGCGTCGTTCTGGCGGTTCACTCCAGAACGGCAAGCACCCGGTCTAGTTCGTGGCCGCGCTTCAAGATCATTCCCGAGAGCGCAACGACGCTAAACGCACCTTGGCGCTTTGCGAGCCGTGGGCACTTTTCGACTGTAAAGAGCGGGCATTCGCTGGCTCGGCGGAAAATCGAGAACACCGCTTTGTCTGGACTGAAATCGATCGAATAGTCGCGCCACTCGCCCTTGGCGACCTTGCGGCCATACACTGCGAGAATGGCGTTGAGTTCCTGGCGGCTGAAAGCGGCCGTCTTGCCGGCCTCGGAAGAGGCGTGCCCGTTTATCGGGGCCGATCGGGGCGCGGTTGCCAATGCGGCGGTGCGCGGCCTGAACGCTATCGGTTCGGTTGAGCTCAACGGCCCCTCCCTTGCAATGGAACTGCCATGATCGCGCCAAGTTTTGCGGAATTCAAGCGGCACGTTCGAGTCGCCAGAGTTTTTCTAGCAGCCTGATTGAACAAAAGAATTCCTCAACTGTGCCGCACAGGGAACGCACCCCCGCCCCGGAACGGCCCTAAACGCAGTCGATGTTAGGTTAGTTGCCTGAAGGCCCGGTTCTGGTTCGTGGTTCCAGATAAACAGCCCCCCAGCCCCCTCTGGGCTTTGAATTGGAACCGGGTCCATTAGGCAACGCCCCTTTCTCCTCCCCTTCTCTTGTTGTTGTTTTTTGAAGCTTCAGAAAACGGGCCGGCTCCCCCAGCTGGCCCGTTTTCTTTTGTCCGGCGGCATGTGAGCCAATGGCCGCGATCTTTCGTTGACGGTTGAGATCAACTTTAACCGCAATCCGAGGGGTCATCGATATGCCTCGACAGAGAGCCGCCAAGGCAACAGTGAAATCGAAGACAGTGAAAAAGGCCGCCAACCCGCTGTTGCTGCCGCGGTGGCCGGCACCCTTTGGCATGGCGCCGTTCGAGCGCATCGAGCCCGGGCACTTCGCGCCCGCCTTTAAGGCTGCGCTGAAACAACATAGCCTCGAAATTGCGGCTATTGCCGAAAATCCGGCGCGGGCGAGCTTTGCCAACACCATCAAAGCGCTCGAAGATGGCGGCCGGGCGCTGACCCGCGTAGCCGCGGTGTTTTTCAACTTGGCTGGCGCCCACACCAATGCGGCGCTGCAAGCGATCGAACGCGATATCGCTCCTGTTTTGTCGGAGCACGAGAGCGCAATTTACCTGAACGCACGGCTTTATGCCCGGGTTGCCGATTTGTGGCGGCGCCGCGCGGAATTGAAACTCAACGCCGAAGACGCCCGCATGCTGGATCGCACGCACACGGCATTCGTGCGCGCGGGCGCGAAACTCGATGCCAAAGCGAAAAAGCGGGTTGCGGCCATCAACGCGCGGCTTGCCGGGTTGACGACGGCCTTCAGCCAGAATGTGCTTGCCGACGAGCAATCCTGGCACCTGCTGTTGAAAACGCCTGCCGATCTCGAGGGTTTGCCCGAGGCGGTCTTGTCGGCTGGCGCACGCACGGCTGCTGCACTCGGGCACCCCGGGCTGCACGCCATTACGCTGGCACGCTCAAGCGTCGAGAGCTTCCTGCAGTTCTCGGCGCGCCGGGATTTGCGCGAGGAGGCCTACAAGGCCTGGATCGTGCGCGGCGAAAACGGAGGCGCAACAGACAACCGGGGCATCGCCGCCGAAATCGTGTCTCTGCGCGCCGAGCTGGCGCAGATCATGGGATATGCTTCGTATGCGAGTTATGCTCTCGACGACACCATGGCAAAGACGCCAGAAACCGCCCGCGGCCTGCTGACAAAAGTATGGCCAGCCGCTGTTGAGCAAGCGCTGCAGGAACGCGCTGCGCTGCAGGCCCGGGCGGAACTGGGCGGAGAAAACTTCAAGATCGAAGCGTGGGACTGGCGTTATTACGCTGAAAAAGAGCGCTTGGCGCGTTTTGATCTCGACGACGGTGAACTGCGTCCCTACTTCGAATTGGGGCGCATGATCGACGCGGCTTTCGATACGGCCTCGCGTCTCTTCGGGCTCTCATTCCGCGAACTCGGCGACGTGCCGCGCTATCACCCAGACGTGCGCGTTTGGGAAGTGCTGGCGAAAGATGGCTCCCACGTCGGCGTGTTCATGGGCGATTATTTTGCGCGCTCTTCGAAGCGGTCGGGCGCATGGATGTCGAACTACCGCACGCAGCACAAACTCAAAGGCGGCGCGCGGCCCATCATCGTCAACGTGATGAACTTTGCGCGCGGGGCCGATGGCGCTCCGACGCTGCTGTCGTTCGACGATGCGCGCACGCTGTTTCACGAGTTCGGGCACGGCCTGCACGGCTTGTTGTCTGATGTCACTTATCCCGGCATCGCCGGCACGAATGTTTCACGTGACTTTGTGGAACTGCCATCCCAGCTTTACGAGCATTGGCTGTCGCAGCCCCAGGTGCTGAAGCAGTTTGCTTTGCATGTTGAAACCGGGAAGCCCCTGCCCGACACCTTGCTGAAGCGCCTGAAAGACGCGCGCAACTTCAATCAAGGTTTTGCCACGGTCGAATTTACGGCCTCGGCACTTATCGATATGGAACTGCACGAGCAACAAGATGGTGCGGTGATCGACGTCGGCAAGATCGAAGAGGCCTTGATGCAGCGCATCGGGATGCCGAAAGAGATCGCGATGCGCCACCGCGTGCCGCATTTTCTGCACATCATGGGTGGCTATGCAGCAGGGTATTACAGCTATCTATGGTCTGAAGTGATGGATGCCGACGCCTTCGGAGCTTTCGAAGAAACCGGCGACATTTTCGATGCCGAGACGGCGGCACGGTTGAAAGAGTTCATCTATTCGGCCGGCAACCGCCTCGATCCGCACGAGGCTTATGTTGCTTTTCGCGGCCGTCCGCCCGCAGTGGAAGGTCTGCTGCGCAAGCGCGGTTTTCTTGAATAGGTGAATTCTCAGCGGTTCAGCCAAGCCGCGCCGACAATCGTGCCGTGGCCGCTGGTGCCTTCCTGTAGGAGAATAGCGCTGTCTTCGGTTTCGGGGTCCATCAGGGCCTGCATGGTCAACTGCAGGGTGGTGGGCTTGCCGTTCCACACACCGACAGGGGTCATAGACCGCACGACGTTCGAGTAGACGATGGATCTGCCGCTGTTCTCGCCGCGCTTGATCTCGACGGGCACCGCCTTTTTTAGCACAACAAGCCAGATGGTGGCTTGGTCGATGTTCGAACCGGCCGGGGCAGAGCCTGTTTCAACGATGATGTTAGAGCTCTGCCGCCAAAAGCCGATGGGAACGCGGCGATCGGCCAGGAGCTTGGACGACTTCGCAATGGCGCGGTCGATGGCGGCTTTGTCGGAGCCGAGCGCTTCTGTCATACCGTTGATGACAGCCTGTGGCGTGTACACCGGGCCTTGACCAAAGCCGCGCACGTAGGCCCGCTGACGCTCTGAATTTTTTGGCGAGGCGAGCGTATCCTTCCAGCCTATGTAGTCCCAATAGTCGACAGGGAGAGACAGCGCCAGCACGCCCTCGGTCTCGACATAGGTTTTCAAAAGTTTGTCGGCAGGCGGGCAAGACGAGCAACCCTGACTGGTGAACAGTTCGACAATGGCATTGATTGGTCTTGTCTGCGCCGCGCCCGACGGGGGCCCATCGGTTGCGGCGGCGGCCGTGCCGGCCAGAGCGAACTGAAAGAGTGTGGCAAGGGCGCAAGCGGCCAAACGCCGGCTGGTTCGGTGTGTCATGTGTCCTCAAGTTCGCCTGTGTGCGGGCCAGCAACGTATAACTCTATCCTGAATGGTCTGCTGCCCAAACTGTATTGCTGACCTTACGGTCCGGGGGCAGACGGGGTTTCACGCCGCGCGCCCGAATGCGAAAAAGGGAGCGGTCCTGTATGAACCGCTCCCCCCCTGTGAATTTTTTCACCGCTTCGAGGCTGATAGTCAAACGACGGTCTAAAGGAAAAAATCCGATGACCGGAGATGGTAGAGGCCTGCCAGTTCGATCTGGAAATCAGCCCGGTGGTCGCCGTTCGTATCGGCGGAAACAATAGTCCGGTCGTTAACAGTTCCAGCCTTGTCGATGATTTTGAACCGAAGCTCACCGGCATGGCCCGACAGCGCGCCTTCACCCTTGAAGAGGAATTTTTGATTCCCGCTCTTGTGTTCGTTGGCATCAATGTGGCGCAGGTCGATCTTGTCGGAGTGCCGGACAAAATCTGTAATCACATCGCGCGTGCTGGCAGTCTTGCCAGAGTCGTGCTTTGTCAAAAAGGCGAAGAAGTCACCGTCGGCACCGCCCGTCAGGGCGTCGCGGCCCGTTCCGCCGGCGATGTAGTCGCGGCCGCCGTTGCCTTCGATAAGATCGCAGCCTGCGTCGCCATAAAGATCGTCATTGCCGAAGCCGCCGTAGATCTTGTCGTTACCGAACCCGCCGAAGACGAAATCCCAGCCATCATCGCCGCTGAGCGTATCGACACCGCCGCCGCCATAGATCTCGTCGTTGCCAGCCCCGCCTGAAACTAGGTCATCATCGTCGCCGCCGTCGAGCGTGTCGTCGTTGGCGCCGCCCTCGATGACATCATTGCCAGCCGAACCGAAAGCGACGTTGTGGCCGTCTCCGGTATTGATAAAGTCGTTGCCATCCTCGCCGTTGATCAGATCGTTGCCGTTGCCGCCGTAGACCTTGTCATCGCCGGAGCCCGCAAAAATCCGGTCATCGCCATCATCGCCGCTGAGCGTATCGACACCACCGCCGCCATAGATCTCGTCGTTGCCAGCCCCGCCTGAAACTGCGTCATCGTCATCGCCGCCGTCGAGCGTGTCGTCGTTGGCGCCGCCCTCGATGACATCATTGCCGGCCGAACCGAAAGCGACGTTGTGGCCGTCGCCAGTATTGATGAAGTCGCCGCCATCTTCGCCGTTGATCAGGTCGTTGCCGTTGCCGCCGTAGACGTTGTCATCTCCGGGGCCCGCAAAAATCCGGTCATCGCCATCGTCGCCACTGAGCGTATCGACACCGCCGCCGCCGTAGATCTCGTCGTTGCCAGCCCCACCTGAAACTGCGTCATCGTCGTCGCCGCCGTCGAGCGTGTCGATGCCCAATCCGCCGGTGATCGTGTCTTTGCCTGCGCCGCCGAATACGGCGTTGTTGCCATTGCCGGTGTTGACTTTGTCGTTGCCAGCGAGTGCGTGCACGATGTCATCGTCGTCGCCATAGACGACATGGTCATCATTGTTGGTCAGGGTTCGTGTGATGGGCATGAAGAGGATCTCTGGGTACAGATGTGCGCTCACCGGGGATACGATGACGGCTGAGGATCTCAATCTAGGTTGGTGGCAGCTTGCCGTCTCGGCATCTATTAAGAATTGGTTAAATTCAATTCCGGCCCGATCTGTGCCGTTAACGAATCAGGCCGCCCCTGCACGAGGACGGCCTGATAAATCAGCGACATTGAAGAAATTAGACTGCGAGGTTGCGCAGCACGTAAGGCAGAATGCCGCCGTTGCGATAATACTCGATCTCATCGAGCGTATCGATCCGGCAGATGATTGGCACGGCCACTTTGTTGCCCTTGCCGTCCGTGATTTCCGCGATCATGCGCTGGCGCGGCTTGACCGTAGAGAGCCCCCGAATGGTAACAGTCTCATCGCCTTTGAGACCGAGCGATTGCCACGTGGTGCCGTCTTCCAACACAAACGGCACAATGCCCATGCCAACAAGGTTCGAACGGTGAATGCGCTCATACGATTGCGCGATGACGGCCTTGACCCCAAGCAGGTTGGTGCCCTTCGCTGCCCAATCGCGCGATGAGCCATTCCCGTACTCGATGCCTGCAAAGACGACGAGCGGTACGCCTTCGGCTTCGTACTTCATAGCGGCATCGTAAATCGGCAGCAGATCGCCACTGGGGTAGTGAATCGTGAAGCCACCTTCCTTGACGGCGCCCGTGCCGTCCTTGGCCATGAAGTTCTTGATGCGGATGTTGGCAAAGGTGCCGCGCATCATTACTTCGTGGTTGCCGCGCCGTGTGCCGTATTGGTTGAAATCGGCGGGCTTGACGCCGTTGTCGATCAGGTATTTTCCAGCCGGGCTTGCAGCTTTGATGGAGCCCGCTGGCGAGATATGGTCGGTGGTGATCTTGTCGCCGAACAGCCCCAAGATCCGCGCACCGGTAATGTCGCCTATGACTTTAGGTGTCGCCGAAATACCCGTGAAATAAGGCGGGTTTTGAACATAGGTCGAGCGGTTGTTCCAGCCGTACGTCATGCCTGTGCTGGTCTCGATCGCTTGCCAGGCCGCGTCGCCCTTGAAGACATCGGCATAGCGTTCAACGAACAGCGCGCGCGTGATGTTCTTGGCAATAAACGATTGGATCTCCTTCGACGAGGGCCAGATATCTTTAAGAAAAACCGGCTTGCCATCCTTGCCAGTGCCAAGTGGTTCGGTTGTAAGGTCGCGCTGCACGCTGCCAGCGAGTGCGTAGGCGACGACGAGCGGCGGCGAGGCGAGGTAGTTTGCCTGCACATCGGGGCTCACGCGGCCCTCGAAGTTGCGGTTGCCCGACAACACGGCGGCGGCAACAATTCCGTTTTCGTTGATTGCAGCAGAGACTTCGGCCGGTAGCGGGCCGGAATTGCCAATACAGGTGGTGCAGCCGAAGCCAACAACGTTGAAGCCCAGCGTGTCGAGGTCGTCCTGCAGTCCGGCCTTCTGCAGATAGGCGGCGACAACTTGCGAACCCGGTGCCAGCGAGGTTTTGACCCACGGTTTTACGGTAAGACCTTTTGCGATGGCGTTGCGGGCCAGCAAGCCCGCTGCAATCAAGACGCTGGGGTTCGAAGTGTTTGTGCAGCTGGTGATGGCGGCAATCACAACGTCGCCATGGCCCAGATCAAAGTCCTTGGATTTGACCGGCACGCGTTTTTCGATCTCGCCGGGTTTTTTGTATTCGCCAGCGAGCGCCGTTGCAAAGCCAGCCCCCACCTTGCCGAGCGCAATGCGCCCCTCCGGCCGCTTCGGCCCCGCCATCGATGGCACGACCGATCCAAGATCGAGTTCGATCGTGCCGGTGAACACGGGGTCGGCGGATTTTTCCGTCCGCATTAGTCCTTGGACAGCGCCATAGGCTTCGACGAGCGCAATGCGGTCTTGGTCGCGGCCGGTGAGCGTGAGATAGGCGATGGTTTCGCTATCGGCCGGGAAGAAGCCGCACGTCGCGCCGTACTCCGGGGCCATGTTGGCAATCGTGGCGCGGTCGGCCAGCGTCAACTCGTTGAGACCCGGCCCGAAGAACTCGACGAACTTATTGACCACGCCCTTCCGGCGCAGCATTTCCGTGACCGTGAGCACGAGGTCGGTCGCGGTGACACCTTCGGCGAGCTTACCGGTGAACTTGAAGCCGATGATTTCCGGCAGCATCATGGATTGCGGCTGGCCGAGCATCGCGGCTTCCGCCTCGATGCCCCCGACGCCCCAGCCCAACACGGCAAGGCCATTGACCATAGTCGTGTGGCTGTCGGTGCCAACGACGGTATCCGGGTAGGCAACGCTTGTGCCATCGGGACCTTCAGCGGTCCACACCGTCTGCGCCAGATATTCGAGATTGACTTGGTGGCAGATGCCCGTGCCGGGCGGCACCACGCGGAAATTGTTGAACGCGCCCTGGCCCCACTTCAAGAAGTTATAGCGCTCTAGGTTGCGCTCGTATTCGAGAGCGACGTTCTGGCCAAGTGATTTCGCACTTCCGAACTCATCGACAATCACCGAATGGTCGATGACGAGATCGACAGGAACGAGCGGGTTGATTTTTGCCGGGTCGCCGCCGAGTTGTAGCATGCCATCGCGCATGGCTGCCAAATCGACAACGGCCGGAACGCCCGTGAAATCCTGCATTAAAACCCGGGCTGGCCGGAAGCCGATTTCTTTGCCGGCCTTGCCCTTGTCAGACAGCCACTCGGAAACGCCCTCGATGTCGGCTTTGGTCACCGTGCGGCCGTCCTCGTGGCGCAACAGGTTCTCAAGCAGAACTTTCATCGAGTAGGGCAGCTTAGAGATGCCCTTTAAGCCGTTTTTCTCGGCGTCGGGCAGCGAATAGTAGGTATAGGTCTTAGACCCTACCTTAAGGGTCTTGCGGCAATTGAAACTGTCGAGGGAATCCACTGCGAGAGTGGCTTTAGAATTTGCGCTCAAGGCCGATCCTCCAAAAGAATGCGGGATTTGGAATGGTGCAACCGCCGGGCGCGGCAGATCTGCCAGCCCATCACTTGCCCATCCCGCGCCGCGCCGCCGGAGCGCCGGAGGCAGAGTTTCCTCTGTTTTGCGCTAGCGAAAGATGTTGTACGCCACGTATATAGGGCGCACTTGCAGCTTATACAGCGACTAAACCCGCGAGACCATACGCCAGACCGGCAAGTTTTGTGGCAATCCGCCACTATTTCGGTCAAGCAACCGGGGTAGGGATCGAGACCCAAAGAGATGCACTCGCGTGAAGCTCATCGTTGAAAAGTTAACAGTGGCGCGCGGCAGCCGGGTGGTGATTTCGGATTTGTCGCTCACCGTCGCCGAGGGTGAGGCCTTGCTGCTCACCGGCGCGAACGGGGCTGGTAAGACCACGCTGATCCGCGCCATGGCCGGCCTCATTGCTCCGCTCGCAGGGCAGATTTTGCTTGAAGGCGGCAATGCGGACCTCGATCTCCCCCAGCAATGCCACTATGCCGCCCATTCGAACGCGCTGAAAGCAAGCCTGACGGTTGAGGAAAACTTGCGGTTCTGGGGCGGTTTTCTCAATCCCGGTGAAATGTCGGGTGAAGATCAATCAAAGGTACTCGACACAGCACTCGAGCAACTCAAACTTGCGCCCCTTGCCGGAGTGCCGGCGGCCTATTTGTCGGCCGGACAGAAGCGCCGCGCTGGGCTTGGGCGCATTCTGATGGCCAAGCGCTCCGTATGGCTGCTCGATGAACCGACGGTGTCTCTCGATGCGGCTTCGGCGGCCGCCTTGGCCCATCTGGTCAATGCCCACACGGCAGGCGGCGGCATCGCTGTGATCGCTACGCACTTGCCCATGGACCTCACCGCGCCCCGCACTCTGCATTTGAGGCCGCTCGCGCTGAGTGAGGCCGCATGAGTAGCTTTTGGAGGCTTTTTTCGCGCGATGTAAAACTCGCTCTGCGCGATGGCGGGGCGCTTGGCACCGCGCTCGGGTTCTATCTGATCGTCGTTTCCATGCTGCCCTTGGGCCTTGGGCCGGATCTCAAACTCTTGGGCCGAATTGCGCCAGGAATTTTGTGGATTTCGCTGCTGCTGGCCGCGCTTTTATCTCTCGGCCGGTTGTTCGAGACCGACTACGAAGATGGGTCACTGGAGGCCATCGCGGCCGGGCCGCTGCCGCTTGAGCTTGTGGTCACGGCCAAGGCCCTGGCGCATGCCCTGACGACCGGGCTACCGCTGGTGCTGATCACGCCAGTTCTTGGGCTGCTTTTGAACCTGGAGCTTGCCCTATATCCCTTGCTGATTGGGAGTATGCTGGCCGGCGTACCAGCGATCAGCTTTCTGGGGGCAATCGGAGCGGCGTTAACACTGAAGGCCCGGCGGGGTGGGCTGTTGTTGGCGCTGTTGGTGCTGCCGCTTTACGTGCCCACACTCATTTTCGGCATTTCTGCCGTCAGCCCGGCGCTCACAGGTCCACAAGGCGCGTCATCGTCGTTCCTTATTCTAGGCGCTGTTTCGTTGATGTCTTTGGTGCTTGGCCCCGTGGCTTCGGCGGCGGCGTTACGCGCGCAGATGCAATAGCGTCAATACCCTTGACAATAACGCTGCAGACAAGCGCATTGCGGCAGAGGCATCACTCAACTAAATGACCCATATGCATACACAAACCTTGACGCAGCGTCTCGCCAACCCCACCCGGTTCATGGACCTTTCGGGCCGGCTGCTGCCGTGGCTTTCGGGCGCGGCTGTGATGATGATTGCCTTCGCAATGTATCAGGTTTGGTTTGTCGCGCCCGCTGATTACCAGCAGGGCCAGACTGTCAAGATTATGTACATTCACGTTCCGGCGGCGTGGCTGGCCATGATGGGCTATTCCATCATCGCCATATCGAGCTTCGGTTTGCTGGTGTTCCGCCATCCTTTGGCCGATGTGTCCGTCAAGGCCGCCGCTCCCATCGGGGCCGCGTTTACATTGCTGGCGCTGATCACTGGTTCGCTGTGGGGCAAGCCCATGTGGGGCACTTATTGGGTATGGGATGCGCGGCTGACTTCGGTGCTGATCTTGTTTTTCCTTTACATTGGTTTGATCGCATTACGCACGTCGGTCGAAGACGAGAGCACGGCCGCGAAATTGACGGCCATTCTCGGGCTCACCGGGGTTGCCATCCTTCCTGTCATCAAGTTCTCGGTCGATTGGTGGAACACGCTGCATCAGCCGTCCACTGGCTTTACGCAGTCTATTGATCCCAGCATGCGCATCCCGCTGTTGATTTCTGCACTCGGATTCACGCTTCTGTTCATCGCCATGCATATGAAGGGCATGCGCAACGAAATTTTACGCCGCCGGGTCAAGTCGTTGACGCTGTCGCAGGTTGAACGCGCGCAAAGCGCCGAGTGAACAGAGCGGAGGGAATGATCATGGATCTGGGACCGCATGCAGCCTTCATCTGGGCGTCGTACGGCGTTTTTACTCTCGTATTGGGTGGCCTCATCGCCTGGCTCTTCGCCGACGGCAAAAAGCAGTCTGCCGCCCTTGCAAATTTGGAAGCCCGCGGTGTGACGCGCCGGCCGCAGCGCTCCGCGGCAAAAGATGACGGAACGGAACGGTGATGACGGAACGGCCATTCTCACCTACGCCGGGCTCCCGGCTCGAAGCATCGCGGCCGCGCAACCCGGTCTGGGTGATAGCACCGGTGCTGATATTCGCGGCCATCGCCGGGGCCTTCACCTATGCCTTGAAATCGGCAGACCCGTCGCGATTGCCATCGGCCCTGATTGGGCGGCCAGTGCCGGACGTAACATTCCCGCCGCTCGAAGATCTGAACGTCAACGGCAAGTCAATTTCCGGCTTCGGCGCTAAGGATCTATCGAAGGGGAAAGTCACAGTCGTCAATTTCTGGGCGTCTTGGTGCGCGCCGTGCGCCACCGAATTGCCGCTGCTGATTGCGCTGAAGAAGCAAGCCGATGTCGAGATGGTGAGCGTCAACTACAAGGATCAGCCAGCCGCGGCGCGCCGTTTTTTGGATGAGTATGGCAATCCCTTCAGCATGGTCGGAGTGGACGCGCGGGGTCGCGGCGCCATCGAATGGGGCGTTTATGGCATGCCCGAGACGTTCATTGTCGGCGGTGACGGCAAGATTGCCTACAAGCACATCGGCGAAATCACGGCCAGCAATCTCACGCAAAAGCTGCTTCCGGCCGTGGAAGCCGCAAAGCAGGCTGCAAAAGAAGCGGGCGCACAAACGCCGGCGGTGCCGAAGTAATCTCCGGCACCACTCACGGCCATTTTACAGTGGGAAAAATTCGTTGCGCGAGTGGTTGAGCACCGACAGCGTGCCCGTGGCGATCTCAAAGTACGCGCCGTGCAAGTTGAGGCGCCCCTTGTTCTCCAGGTCTTGAACGAACGGGAATGTGCGCAAGTTCTTGATCGACGTTTTTACGCATTCCTGTTCAAGCGCTTTCAACTTTTCGGCCTGCGAACTGAGCTGATGCGAAGCAAGAATTGACAGCCGTGCGTCGTCGAGCATCGACATCCAGCGTGAGATGAATTTGGCTTCGGTCTGGATTGCGGCCGACTGGTCGAGGCAGGCTTTAACGCCGCCGCAGCCAGAGTGGCCCATCACCACCAGGTGTTTGACGCGCAGGTTCAACACCGCGAACTCAATGGCCGTACTGACGCCGTGAAACTTTCCGCCAGTCTCGAATGGCGGCACGAGGTTGGCAACGTTGCGCACCACGAACAGTTCGCCCGGCATAGCGCTGAAGATCGTTTCTGGATCAACGCGGCTGTCGCAGCAAGAGACCAGCATCACCTCTGGGCTCTGGCCGTAAGTCGCGAGTTCCTCGTAGTGGTCCGCATTCGGCACAAAGTGGCGATGCTTAAAGCGGCGGAAACGGTCGGTCAGGTTTTCTGGGAAAGACGACATTGGCCGGATGGTCTCCTCGGATTTTCTTTTTCGGGGCTCAGGCTGTTGGGGAATTGGTTTCCCGGGCCGCATTGCGCAAGATCAAATAGCCGGCAACACCTGCGACAATTGATGCCGTGAGGACGCCCATCCGGATCGCGGCGGCATATTCAGGCTCGGGGAAGGCCAGCATTCCGATGAACAGGCTCATCGTAAAGCCAATTCCCGCAAGCGCGCCGATACCCAGGATTTGCACCCACGACGCGCCAGCCGGCTTGTCAGCAACGCCCGACGAAATTGCGAGCCAGGAAAACAACAGCACACCCGCTGGCTTGCCAAACACCAGCCCCAGAATGATGCCGAGCTGGATGGGTTCGGTGAGTGAGCCGAGTGTGAAGCCCGAGAACGAAACCCCGGCGTTTGCCAGCGCAAACAGCGGCACGACGCCAAAGGTGACCCAAGGGTGCAGGGTGTGCATCAGCCATTCGAGGGGGCCAACATTATCATCTGCTTCGCTTTCATCCGAGGATGAAATCGGGATCGCCAATGCGGTGATGACGCCAGCGAGCGTTGCGTGCACGCCGGATTTCAAAACGCAGAGCCAGACGAAGAAGCCGGCAATGACATAGGGCGAGATGCGGGTGACGCCGCTGCGATTGAGGGCGGCCAGTGCGGCAACGCCGACCGCCGCCAGTGCCAAAGCATTCACCGATAGGTCAGCCGTGTAGAACGCCGCGATGATGAGGATGGCACCGAGATCGTCGATGATGGCGAGCGCCAGCAGAAACACCTTCAAGGATGCGGGCACGCGCGAGCCCAGCAACGCCACCACGCCCACGGCAAACGCGATATCGGTCGCGCACGGGATGGCCCAACCGTTGAGCGCTTCGGGGTGATTGCGGTTGACGATGAGATAGATGATGGCGGGCACGATCATGCCGCCGGCTGCTGCAACAAATGGCAACGCCGCCTGCTTCATCGATGACAATTCACCAGAGACCAGTTCGCGCTTGATTTCGAGGCCAACCACGAAAAAGAACAGCACCATCAGACCGTCGTTGATCCAGTGGCTGACCGTCTTGTCGAGCGAGAACGCGCCGATCCCCAGAGCCACGTGCGATTCAAGCAGGTGCGTATAGCTGGCTGCTACCGGCGAGTTTGCCAGCAACAGGGCAACAAGAGCCGCAGTACCGAGAGCAACGCCACCGGCCGCCTCGTGATGCATGAACGCGGGCAGGAATGATCGTTGGCTCATGAGATGTCCCGGTCAATGGCTTCGAGTAATATGTCCTGCCAGATATCCTGATTGGGGATCAGCATCAACTCATCGCGGCCCTTGCTGCGCTGTAAAACCGCTTCAACGCCAGCGGTGGCAAGCCGGAGCGCATCGTGCGGGCTGTGATCATCGAGCAGATGGCCGAGGTAGAGCGCGGCCATGAAATCTCCCGTTCCATGTGGGACGGATGGCAGCCGGGCAACGTGGGTGACGTAGCGTCCCGCGGGGTTGATCAGCACATTGCCCAGCGATGTTTCCTGCATGGGCACCGAGGTCGCAAGCGTCGTTTTGCACGCCAGTTTCACAGCCGCTGCCATGGCGTCCGCCGCGTTCGAGACGGGGAGACCGCTCAGCCAGCTGAGTTCGAAGGCGTTGGGGGTGATGACGTCCGCAATGGGCACCAGTTCATCGCGAACCGCTGCGGCGGCTTCGGCTGCAATGTAAAGTCCGCCCGGGTCGTCTCCCAGAACCGGATCGCACATTATGATGGCCGCCAGGTTCGCGCTTCGAACATGGGCTATGGCTGCTGCCGCGGCGGTCACATGGCTGGCCGTGGGCATATAGCCGGTCAACACGGCATCGACCCCGGTTAGCCAGCCTGATTGAAAAAGCGCATCTGCCATGCCCGAGAAGTTTGCAGGCATCACATCCTGCTTAAAAAAGCGGCTGTGACCTGGGTGGTTCGATAAAACGACCGTTGGCAGAGCGATGGTCTCGTGGCCAAGGCCTTGTAATGCTGGGACAATAGCCGACAAGCCGATGTGTCCGCTGGCCACATACGAGGACATGCACAAAACCTTCGCCACGCCCGATTTTCCTCTCCTGCGCCTTGTGTGCCGGGACAGCCCCGATTGCGATCCAGTTTAAATGTGTCTGCAAACATGCCGGCGGCTCCGCTCCAGCCCCCTCCCCTTGACGGGGAGGGGTTAGGGGTGGGGAGACGGGCAGGAGAAAATACGTTTTTTTAAACAAACACAAGCGTCTCGGCCTCATGCCGTGGAGGGAGCCTTCTGTTGTTTTTCTTCTCCCCACCCCCGCCCCTCCCCGCTGGGGAGGGGGAAATCATGTCTATGAGCCGGTTTCCGCTTCGCCCGAACGCCCGATTACCCGAGAGTGCCTGCGAACATTAGGGATTTGAGTTTTCGGGGAAATCCTAACCCAATGGCCTTGGTCCGGCCACCCGGCCTTGCACGCGCACGTGTCGAACATTGGTGGCGGGGCTGAAAGTCCTATTTGGCAGCGGCGCCAATCTCGTTAACATTGCAGCGCAACATAAGAGGTCAAAGCCAATGGAAGTCCGTCCGCGCCGCAGTGTTCTCTATATGCCGGGGGCCAACCCGCGGGCGCTTGAAAAAGCCAAGACCCTCCAGGCCGATGCGCTGATCCTGGATTTGGAAGATTCGGTCGCGCCCGAGGCCAAAGTCGCGGCCAGAGAGACGGTGTGCGCGGCGGTGAAAGAAGGCGGGTATGGACGGCGCGAGTTGGTCATCCGGCCCAATGCCTTGGAAACCGTGTGGGGCACCGCCGACATATTGGCCGCCGCCGCTGCCGCGCCCGATGCGATCCTCATTCCGAAGGTTGCCCATCCCGGCGATATCATCAGCGCCGCCAAGATCTTGAAATCGGTGAACGCGCCGGAAAAAACCAAGCTTTGGGCGATGATCGAGATGCCGGTTGCGGTGTTGTTTGCGCGCGAAATCGCAGCCGCGGCGCGCGATCCAGCCAACCGGCTCGCGTGCTTCGTCATGGGCACCAACGATCTGTTGAAGGAGAGCCGCGCGCGCGCCTTGCACGATCGCTTCGCCGTGGTGCCGTGGCTTGCCATGTCACTGCTCGCGGCGCGATCGTATGGGCTCGACATCATCGATGGCGTCTACAACGATTTCAAAGACGAGGCGGGCTTCCGCGCCGAGTGCGAACATGGCCGCACCATGGGCATGGACGGCAAGACGTTGATCCACCCCTCGCAGGTCGAGCCGTGCAACGAGGTTTTTTCGCCCTCGGAAGAAGAGGTGGCCTGGTCGCTCAAGATTATCGATGCCTTCAGCCGTGTGGCCAATTCCAACAAGGGCGTCATCACCGTCGATGGCCGCATGGTCGAGCGCCTGCATCTCGTGCAAGCACAACGCACCGTCGCCATTTCAAAAGCCGTGATCGAGATCGAGGAGTGGTTTTGAGGGGTGCGGCACTGCTCTTATCCCCTCTCCCCGCAAGCGGGGAGAGGGCTAGGGTGAGGGGCGAAATCTGGGTGAGGAGCGAGCAAAGCGAAGGGCATGAAGGGCAGTGTTTTGCTGCCGGTTCCCATCGACGGCGGCTTAGTCCTCAGTAGCGTTGCTGATCGAATGGACGGAGGATGTTGCGGGTTTGGGCCGATTGCGGACTCGGTAGAATTGCTCCGCATACCTTCGTTCGCGTCAGGTATCAAAGGTAGATCGACCATCCCGAAAGACCGTGGGGCACGGAATCGAGTGGCAGCCGGGCGCTATTCAATTTATGATTACCTTATGCGCTCACAACCACTTATCCTCTGCCGGAACGTTCAGGCGTCGAGCCTCTGGTACCAGCAGCTCCTCGGCTGTGTGGCTGGGCATGGTGGTGACGACTATGAGCGGCTGTGTGACCCACGGCACCACCTGAGCAAATGGGGAAGTGACGGGCTGATCCTTCAGTTGCATGATTGGCATGCTGATCATCATCACGGTCCCATTGGCGACCCGGCAAAACCGATCGGCAACGGCATGCTGCTCTGGTTCGAAGTGGACGACTTTCGGGACGTCGTCGCACGCGCTCGTCAGCTCAAAGCCCCAGTCGTTCGAGATGTTCACGTCAATCCGAACGCGCAACACCTTGAGCTTTGGATCAAGGATCTTGACGGCTACACAGTCGTGGTCGCATCGCCAGATGGAGAAACCGAATCCGGCCCCGCTTAGGGGGGGGTCTCAAGAGCGGTGGGCGCATTCCCCTGATAGCGAATTGGCACAGCCACCGGGAGCGCACGGACGATGTGTGCGCCCGCGCTTGTGCCGCGATTCATCAATAGCTGCACGCGACAGCGCGTGCTGCGGACATAGTCGTTGGAGGTGTTGCGATGACCACAGAACTCAGTCTTTGGATCGACGAGGATCGGGAAACGTCCACAAAGGTCGCGGCGGCGGCACTTGTCGACACCACGCGGTATGAAGGACACTCGTCGATCTCAGAGCCAATCAAGCATCAGCTCCCATCTGGCCTTGTCCTGACGGTAAACTGCGAAAAGGTGCCGACCGGAAACTACCATATCGGAATCGAGTACGATGGTGAGTTGCGGATGATGGTGGTTCTTAATTCTGACCGCTTCGCATTGCGCGTTTTCCCACCCGACCATTCTTCGTTTGTTGTTGATCTCTGGCCGCCTGAAAACTTGCAACACGAGTGTTGACCCCCGGCACTTCGTCGGCTTGGGGTCAAAAACGGCGAGGTTGACGCAAGCCCTTCCTACACAAATAAGGTCAGCTTTCCCCTTGTCTGCAACCGTGCAAATTTTGCCGAAGCAAGTATCGCCCCTCACCCAGCGTCGCCCCTCACCCTAACCCTCTCCCCGTGAAGGACGGGGAGAGGGGATGCGCGCGGCAGGGTTTGGTTCCTTCTTGCCTCCTACGATGGGAGCCAATCTGCGGGCGAGACAGTTGCTCATCGGCAAGCAGCCGAAAATTTGACAAAGAATATCCCCGCTCTTGACGCCCACCCGCATACTGACCCTGCCTCTCTCACACGGCGTACCATCGCAAGGCGTTGCGGCGGCACGGAGGGAGGGCAGCAAGAGGGCGCGCACGACGCATGTGCGCCCTGGGGCAACCGCCGTCCGGACAGGGTGAGACGCCTGTCTGTGGAGCAGCCCACTTGGTTAAGTGGCGGCGCAGATACCCCAAAGACGCTGTTGTGGAGCGGGCCGGTTCCGCTTTTTCCCCATCCTCTTCGCGGCATCGTTCCGCTCCATGTCCGATATGGGCACTTTTCACGGGACGGCCACGCGATGCGCAAACCCTTGTATAGGCATGACGCTCTCTTGCCCGCGCGTCCCGACTCCGCTTCGCGGAGCCGGCCGGGACGCGCAGACGAAAATGCAGCGGATATGGAACAATTGAAGCTGCTGACAGAGATCGTCGTGGGGTTGGACCGCGTGACACGCGACCTTGCGCCCTGCGCTCCGGCATCGCCCCCGAAGGGTGTGAAGTCCGTGCCGGTTGCGAAGCCACGCGGCAAGCGCAAGACCAAACGAAAATTCGCAACCGCAAAGCCGTGGCGCCATCGCCGGACACGCTAACGCGGAGGGCTGGGTCTTGCTGGCGCATGGCGACTGCGCCCGCAAGGGGACTCCCAAGTGGTCGCCTGCAGGCAGCCGGCCGGTTGGCGCGTTTGCGGTGGGGTGAGCAACGCACATCAGGCTGTCATCCTCGGGCTTGTCCCGAGGACCCATTCCGCCGATTATTTTGTCCTTGAAAGAGCGCGCGCAGATGAGGTGCCGTTGGAATAACAGGAGATTGAATGTGCTGATTGATGGGTCCTCGGGACAAGCCCGAGGATGACACTCATGGGTGCTTTGCGCCAACCGACGGCCCTCCGGGCAGCCGGCCGGTTGGCGCGGATGCTCCGGACAACCCACCGCAAACGCGCGTCCCGGCCGGCTCCGCGAAGCGGAGTCGGGACGCGCAAAGCAAAGAATCTCGACGCGCAACGCAATAGAGTGCGACCATCCGGGTATTGCGGGCGGGCGGGGGGATGGCGCAAAGCTGGCGCTGAATAATGTTCCCCCGCGCGGCCCCCGCGCCTGCCTCCGAGAGCACCCGACCCATGACGGCGACGAAAACCAATCCCGGCAACTTTTTCGAAGACTTCAGCTTCGGCCAGATTTTGACGCACGCCACCCCGCGCACGATTACCGATGGCGACGTGGCGCTTTACACGAGCCTTTATGGCCCGCGCTTTGCCGTGCAAAGTTCCGATGCCTTCGCCCGCGCCATCGGCTATCCGCGTGCGCCCGTCGATGACATGCTGATGTTTCACGTGGTGTTTGGCAAAACCGTGCCCGACATCTCGCTCAACGCCATCGCCAACCTGGGCTATGCCGAAGGCAAGTTCCTGAAGGCCGTCTACCCCGGCGACACGCTGTCGACTGTGTCGGAAGTGATCGGGCTCAAGGAAAATTCAAACCGCGAGACGGGCACGGTTTACGTGCGCTCCACGGGCCGCAATCAGCACGGCGAAATCGTGCTGCAGTATTGCCGCTGGGTGATGGTGCGCAAGCGCGACAAGAACAATCCCTCGCCCGAAGCGGTGGTGCCGAAGCTGAGCGACCGTGTCGCCCCGTCGGAACTTGCTGGCGCCGTGCCGCCGCTCAACACAGCCGCCTACGATCTGGCGCTCGCCGGCTCGCCTTATCGCTGGGGTGATTATGAGGTGGGCGAGAAGATCGACCACGTCGATGGCATGACGCTGGAAGAAGCCGAGCACCAGATGGCGACGCGCCTCTATCAGAATACAGCGAAGGTGCATTTCAACCAGCACACGGAATCGAAGGGCCGCTTCGGCAAGCGCATTGTCTATGGCGGCGTCGTGATTTCGCTGGCGCGCGCGCTGTCATTCAACGGCCTCAATAACGCCTTTCATTTCGCCGCCATCAATGGCGGGCGTCACGTGGCGCCGCTGTTTGCCGGCGATACGGTCTATGCCTGGTCGGAAGTTCTTGAAAAGGCTGAAATTCCCGGCCGTTCCGATGTCGGGGCTTTGCGCATCCGCTTGGTCGCGGTCAAGAATCAAGACTGTGCCAGCCTGCCGTTGAAGACCGAAAAGGGCGACTATGCCGAGGGCGTTATCCTCGATTTGGATGCCTGGGTGGTGTTGCCGCGTTAAGCCGGCGGGAAACCTGACCGGAAGGCCCGTTTGAGTGGAGAGGATGCATCATGGCACAGCGTTCAAAGCCGATGTGGGCCCCCGGGTTCTCTGCCGCCATGCGGGCTGGTGTGGCCGCTTCGGTGAGTTTTGCCTTGGCGATACCCGGCGCATTGGCGGCCTCGACGGGCGCTGCCGACTTGAAAAGCCCGGCCGGTGTGGCGATGGGCCGGGTCGAGATCGTCTCCTCATCGGCTGGCGCATTCCTGCACCTCAAGATTTCCGGGCTGACGGCCGGCGGTCACGCGGTCAAAATTCATGAAACGGGCAAGTGCGAGGGCGATTTTGCCAGTGCTGGCGGCATTTTAAATCCGCTCGGCGCGGGCCTCGGCCTGCTCAACGACGAAGGCCCGGCGGCCGGGGATTTGCCGAACGTGTTCGCTGGTTCTTCAGGTGAGGCGGAAGCCGAGTTCGTGACGTCGCTTGTGCAACCTGGAGCCGAGGAAGGCGACGCCGTGTTCGATGACGATGGATCGGCCATTGTCATTTATGCCAAACCAGACGATCATCAAGGCGTGCTTGAAGGCGCGATGGGCGAGCGGGTTGCGTGTGGTGTTCTCAGCAAAGCCCCGTGATTGTCTCCTTCGTCAGCAGACTGACGTTGTTTCCTTTTTTTAATCACTTTCGCGTAACAATCCGCTCAGCGGCATGATTTGGCCGGCGATTCGCCGGGCAGGCAGGGTTAGTTTTCAATGCGTTGACAGCCGACACGGGATCTCACGGGGGGATCCTGACGGACAGACATTTAGAGGCAGCCGCGCGGGCCGCCAGAAGACAGTTGTGACTCAACGAATTGCAGTGATTGGAGCAGGCGTGGCTGGGCTTTCGTGCGCCCGGGTCTTGCGTCAGGCTGGCTGCTACGTCGAGGTGTTCGAGCAGGAACGCATCATTGGCGGGCGCATGGCTACCGTCCGCATCGGGTCGACAACCTTCGACCATGGCGCCCAATACGTGACCGGGCGCACGACGCGCTTTCAAAACTATCTCACCGAACTCGAGGGTACCGGGTACCTCGCCAAGTGGTCGCCCGTCATTTCCAACGGAACCCAGGCCGGCGTTAAACTGCAGGACTGGTATGTCGGCATCCCCGGCATGTCGGCCATTGTCCGGCCACTTGCGGAAAGCGTGCGCATTCATACCAATCGCAAGGTCCACACTATCGCGCGCGATACCAAAGGGTGGCACATCTGGTTTGACAATCAGTTGTCGGTCGGGCCGTTCGCTGCTGTCGCGGTAGCCGTTCCAGCTCCCGAAGCGCGGCTTCTGCTCGGCCGTCTCGAAGGACTTGCGGAGTTTATGTCGCGTGTGCGCATGACGCCATGCTGGTCACTGATGATGCAGATCGACGATGTGAAATTGCCCGAGCAGGATGTGTTTTCTGACATGTCGGAAGTTGTGCGCTGGATCAGCCGCAACAATTCGAAACCCGGGCGGCGCAGTTCTGGGAATTCGATCGTGGTTCACGCTTCACCGGCCTGGAGCCGTGATCTGGAAGATTCAGAACCCGACGACGTTGCCGAAGAACTTTGGTCCGAAGTCAGCCGCGGGCTCGGTCTGCCACCGGCACGGCCAACCCTCATGACCGCACACCTTTGGCGGCATGGTCTCGTCGATCAATCGGTCGGCGAAACCTACATATTCTCGACTGAATATAAGGTGGGGGCTGCCGGCGATTGGTGTCTGGGGCGGCTGGCCGAACATGCTTTCGAAAGCGGCTATGGCCTCGGACGGGCGATCATCGCCGCGCTCGATTGATTTCCACAGTCATCACGCCGCGATAGGGGCAAGGCCGCGCGTACTGCGGGTCTTCAATGCAAGTGTGGAATTGCCCCAGACATTCCAGCGCGCTATGACTAGGGCCTGATTTTTCTCTGGGGGAAAAGTATGACCGTTCAAAAGCCGGTAAGCGGGCTGAAGCCCGCCCGGCCTCTGTCTCCGCATTTGCAGATCTACAAGCCGCTCGTCAACATGGTGATGTCGATCTTGCATCGCATCACAGGGGCAGCCCTCTATTTCGGAACGCTGCTACTGGCGTGGTGGTTGGTGGCTGCCGCAAGTAGCCCGGAATACTTTAATTTCGTCAACGGCTTGTTTGGTTCTCTCGCGGGCCGCGTCGTGCTGTTTGGGTATACCTGGGCCCTGATCCATCATGCTCTTGGCGGCATCCGCCACTTCATTTGGGATACCGGGCGCGGCTACGATCTTGAGACCATCGACCGGATGTCGTGGTGGTCGGCTTACGCGTCTGTTGCGTTGACACTGCTGGTCTGGGGCTATGCCCTGACGCACTTGGGGAATGTGCAGCCATGAGTATGCGGACTCCATTGAAGACGGCCCGACAGCTTGGCTCAGCCAAAGAAGGCGCCGATCATTTCTGGAAGCAGCGCCTCACGGGTGTTGCAAACCTTGTGCTGTCTGTCTTTCTCGTGTGTCTCTTAGTGAAGCTCGCTGGGGCCGATCATGCAACGGTGAAATCGGCGCTCAGCCATCCGCTCGTGTCGCTGCCGCTGCTGCTGTTGGTGCTCTCTGGCACCGTGCACATGAAGCTCGGCATGCAAACCATCATCGAAGACTACGTTCACGGAGAGGGCGCCAAGATCTCTCTTGTCATGCTGAACACGTTCTTCAGCATCTTTATTTGCGCGGCCTCGACGCTTGCCGTGTTGAAAATGTTCCTCGGAGGTTAATGTTCGAAATGGCCGCTACCCCTAACGGCAAATCTAACGGCGCTAAAAGCTCGACCGCGAACGGAAGTGCTGCATATAAATTCATCGACCACACCTACGATGTCATCGTCGTGGGTGCTGGCGGCGCGGGCTTGCGCGCCACCCTTGGCTGCGCGGAAGCGGGCCTGAAGACAGCCTGCATCACCAAGGTGTTTCCAACGCGCTCGCACACCGTTGCGGCCCAAGGCGGCATTGCTGCCTCGCTTTCGAACATGGGCCCGGACAACTGGCGCTGGCACATGTACGACACCGTCAAAGGTGCCGACTGGCTGGGCGACCAGGATGCCATCGAGTATCTCTGCCGCAACGCGCCCGATGCCGTTTACGAACTCGAGCACTACGGTGTGCCGTTCTCGCGCACAGAAGATGGCCGCATTTATCAGCGCCCCTTCGGCGG
>Ga0247836_1000153_pt1 | contig 123727 bp, 108 predicted proteins | sample LaCruzMarch2015__4_FD_187116 | JGI IMG/M metagenome (GOLD analysis project Ga0247836, IMG submission 187116) | Freshwater microbial communities from meromictic Lake La Cruz, Castile-La Mancha, Spain - LaCruzMarch2015_14m | ecosystem: Environmental > Aquatic > Freshwater > Lake | place: Spain...
GAATCCGGTCTACAGTGTGTCGGCATCGGGGATCCCTGCTGGCTCAGATCAAGTCGTTCTCGCACAACAACTTTCTCTGATTCGCAGCCCCGATGCCCTCATCCATAGTGAGAAAGCCGGGCTAAGCGGCGCAAAGCCATTTCCAAGTCGCGGGACGAATTGGACGGCAAATCGGTCGAAACATAAGGTTTGTCTTCGCCGGATTTGGAGATTTGAGCCGTAAGGCGGCCCATGATCGTGTTGGGCGTGGCATCCGGGTTCAAGAACACGATGAACTGGTTTCGGCTCCAGTCGTTCTCGTGGTTGCTGATTGTTTCCAGTCCGTCGGCCAGGACGATTGCGGTCACGGCGGACCAGCCAAAGGTCTGGGGTTTGGCATTGTAGTTTGTGGCAATGATCAAACCGGATTTGCTGGCCGTCACCAAGGGGATGCCGCCATCGCGGAGCCACGTGCCGGTCTTGCGCACGATCTCCAGGATCATCAAGAGGCCGAAAATCCCGAAAATCAAGCCGAAGATGGCGAAGGGGATTGCGACGACCGATTTGGCTTCACGGTAGCTGATAAGCCCGAAGCCGCTGGCGGCGACGAGTAGGATCGCGGTCATGATGATCGAGAAGGCAATGACGCCCCACGGCTTGCGGTAGACGACGGCGTCGGAGCCGGACAGCTTGAAAGCGAGATTCACGGGATGTCCCAGCGGGTTGTTGTTTAACCTCGCGTGAGCTTATCAGGGCAAGGTTGGTGGCGGATAAACCTGTCCGCGGTTCCTGCCGATAGGGTGAAAAGACAGTGAAGGCCAGGGGTGTCGCACCCCTGGACCCCGAACTAAAAGGGCTCAATTCCAGCGGTATTCGGCGGTGAGGAGGCGGAGGTCGGCGGGTTTGATGAGCTTGCTGTGGGCGACTGTGACTTTGAACAGTTTGCCTTCGATTTTGGCGGTCCAGAAATCGAGGAAGCCTTGGAGCTTGGGAAATACTGGCGACATGTCATACTCCTGCCAGATGTAGGTTTGGAGCAGGCTCGGATGGTCGGGCAGGCGATAGAGAATCTCTGCGGTCGTGAGGCTGTAGCCCTGAAGTTGAGCGGCGAAGTCAGGTGACGTGCTGCGCATTCAAGTGTCTCCCCGAGATTGAGGGTTGGTTCCCGAGCGTTTCCTTGTCCCTGGTGATAAGATACGATGTATTCGTTTGGTTGCAAGATACTTGCAAGAATTTCAATGCGTTAGCAGCCGATCATCGAGATTGCTGACAGAGGACTCAAGGAGGCGCGGCTGTGATCGCAAGTCTGCTGTCGTCGATCACCACGTTTTTTGCGACCATCGGGCCGATCGAGGCGGCGGTGCTGTTTGCGACGCTGACGCCGCAGATGGACCGGCAGGCGCGGAGGGCGCTGGCGCTGCGGGCGACGCTGATTGCGGGTGGAATATTGCTGGTGTTCACGCTGCTGGGCGAGCCGCTATTGCGGCAGCTTGGGGTTTCTATTGCCGCGCTGCAGACAGCGGGCGGGATCATCTTGCTGCTGATCGCGCTCGATATGGTGTTTGCGCGGGCGGACAGCATGTTCAAGCTGACGCCGTCCGAAGGTGTCGAAGCGCAAGGGCGCGACGATATCGCGGTGTTTCCGATTGCGACGCCGCTGCTGGCAGGCCCGGGGGCGATGAGCAGCGGGATTTTGATGGCTGCCAATGCGCATGGCGAGCCGATGGCGCTGGGGTTGGTCGTGGTCGCGCTGTTCGCGGTGATGGCACTGACGTACGGACTGCTGCTCGCCTCGCATGATCTCAACCGGATGCTGGGCATCACGGCGCAGCGCGTGTTGATGCGGGTGTTTGGTATTCTGGTGGCGGCCATCGCCGTGCAGGCGGTGTTTACCGGGGTGATCTCAGCGTTGAAGCCAGGGCTTTAAGCCCGAACGCTCTGTTCGCGCGGGTTCAGCTGCAGAATGCGCAAATTGAGCAAGAAGGCGATCGAAACCCAAACAAGATATGGGATGAAGAGGAGGGCTGCGGTCTGGTTGACGGGCCAAGCGAGCACGATAAACGCGGCAATCGACAGCCACATGCCGCCAGCGTCGACGAGCGCCCAGTCGATCTGCTTGCGGCCGAACATGATCCACGACCACATCGCGTTGAGCACGAGTTGGAGGACCCATATCGCAACCAGCACACCGATGCCTTGCGAGATATAGGCTTGCCAGCCGGCAATTGCGATCATGATGTACAGCGTCGTCCAGACGACGGGGAAGACCCAGCCGGGTGGGGTCCACGAGGGCTTGGCAAGGGCCTGATACCAAGGGCCCGGCATATAGCGACCGCCAGTCACTGCTGCCAACGCCGTTGCAACCATGAACACGCCAAGCGGGATCATATCGTTCATCGCTCTCACTCCATCGCGGCGGGACGTTATCGTGGTTCGGCTTCGCGAACGTGACGGCTGGCGTTCTTTTATGAAACCGGACCGGCCTCGTTTGGTGTGAAGGCCGCTCCGGGGGTTTTTATTCCGATGCGGCTTTCACCGGGCGGACGGGTCGTTGCAAGAAAGCGGGAACGTTGTCGGCAAAGCTGCTGGCACCGTTGCCGTCATTGTTGCCGCCGCGCGTGTTGTCACGTTGGGGGTGCGACGGGCGGGGTTCGCGCTGGGCTGAGCGCGGATCGCGTTCGCGGGACGGCGCTGGAGCGCGGGTGTCTTGGTTGCGCTGATCTTGTGGCCGCTGATCTTGAGTGCGCTGATCTTGACGCGACTCTCTGTGACGCGGCTGCTCGGGGCGTTGCTGATCCGGGCGGGATTGCTCCTGACGCGGTTGATTGTATCGCGGTTGCTCCTGTCTTGGTAGGTCTTGGCGCTCGGTACGGGCTGTCCGTTCGGGGCGGTTTTGATGGTCAGGGCGATCTTGACGATCGGGACGATCCTGACGGGGGCCACGATCACCACGCTCGGCGCGGGGTTGATCAGGGCGGGGGGCACGGTCGCCTTGCGCGTGGTTGCCGCGCGTTCTGATGCGCTGTGGCGGGCGATCGGATGGTGGCCGATCACCCTGCGAGGGGGGCGCTGCGACGCTGGGCTGCGGCTCCAGGCCTGCTGCGTCGCGGGGCTGTCGGCGCTGGCCGGTGTTCAGGATTTCGCGGCGGGCGGGTTGGTCGTCATCGCGACCACGTATGGGCCGAGGCTTGCGGCCCGGATTAAGGCTGGCCGGGCGTGGCTGGCTGCTGCGGTCGCTGCGTTGGGGCATGGGACGTTCACGCGTGCCGCCGGGACGAGCTGCGCCTACGCTGCCGGTGGTGCGTCCGCGTTTTTTCTTGCCAGCGTCGGCGTAGTCCTGCTCGGTTGGCGCGTCACCGGCCCACACGGCTTTTTCGCCGATCATTTTTTCCAGCTCTTGCAGCTGCTTGAGATCAAACGGGGTGACGAGCGAGATGGCATGACCTTCTTTGCCCGCGCGACCCGTGCGGCCAATACGATGGACGTAATCGTCTTTGTCGCGGGGGAGGTCGTAGTTGAACACGTGGCTGACGTCGGGGATGTCGAGGCCGCGTGCTGCAACGTCGCTGCCAACGAGGAACAAGATTTCGCCGTTGCGGAACTTGTCCAAGGTTTCCATCCGCGCCTTCTGGTCCATGTCGCCATGGATGGCACCGGCGTTAAATCCGTGTTTAACCAGCGATTTCAGAAGGATGGCCACTTCGACTTTGCGGTTGGCGAAGATGATGGCGTTGCGGACGCCCACGCCTTTCATCAGGCCGCGCAAGGTTTCGCGCTTGGCCCAATCTTCGCCCGTGGGGCAGTAGGCGAACGACTGGGTGATGGTTTTGGCGGACGTGGCGGGCGGGGCCACTTCGATGCGGACCGGATCGACCAGGAACTGATTTGTGAGGCGGGTGATTTCGGCTGGCATGGTGGCGGAGAAGAACAGCGTCTGCTTGCGCGGCGGCAGCAGTTTGCAAATCTTTTCGATGTCGGGGATGAAGCCCATATCGAGCATGCGGTCGGCTTCGTCGATCACGAGGATTTCGACGCCCATCAGCATAACGCGGCCGCGCTGGAAATGGTCCATCAGACGGCCAGGGGTTGCGATGAGAACATCGACGCCGCGGTCGAGCTTTTTGGTCTGTTCGTCCATGGAAACGCCGCCAATGAGGAGAGCGACGTCCAGCTTGTGGTTGATACCGTACTTCTCAAAGCTTTGGGCAACCTGGGCTGCCAATTCACGGGTCGGCGCGAGGATCAGCGAGCGGGGCATTCTGGCGCGGGCGCGGCCCGATTCCAGGCGGCTGATCATCGGCAGGGTGAAAGAGGCCGTCTTGCCGGTGCCCGTCTGGGCGATCCCGAGGACGTCGCGGCCAGCCATAGCGACCGGGATGGCTTGGGCTTGAATGGGGGTCGGCGTGGTGTAGCCAGAGGCGATAATAGCCTGCTGGACCTTGGCGCTAAGACCCAAATCCTCAAAGGAGATGGGCGCGGCGAGGGTATTCGTTTCCAAAAGATAAATCTCCGACTTCAGGCAAAAATGGGCCTGCGAGCCTGGATGGCGCGGAGGCGCGGCTGATGGAGCGCATGGTTGCCAATGTACGCGCGTATCGGCTTGGCCGATACATGCACGAACGCGGGATTACGGATCACCGGGAGGCGGCATAAGAATTTAGGGGCGGCCTCAAATGAGAAGCAAACGGCAGCCCTGCGCTCGATCCACGAGTGTGCTGACACAAGTATGCTGCAAAATCAAGACAATCCACGATTCAGCCGCTGCGGCGTGGTGGATAGAGTCCATTCGGTCACGGGGTGTCGATGTGTGACGGCTCGGGCAGTGGGCTGGATGATCGGGGCAACGGGCGTACTTGGAACTCTATATGGCGATGTTGTCGATGAGACGGGTCTTGCCGAGCCACGCGGCCGCGAGCAGGCGGAGGGGCGTGTCGCCTTTGGGGCCGTCGGGACCGACGGGGGCCAAGGTGTGCGCATCACGGGCGGCGATGTAGTCGACGGAGCGGAAGCCAGCCGCAAGGACGGCGGCTGCGGCAGTGGCGGTTGCCGTATCGATGGGCGTGCCGGATTTGATGGCCTGAGCGCACGCGGTCATGGCGGCGTGGAGGGTGGGCGCGATGGCGCGTTCGGTCGGCGTGAGGTAAGCGTTGCGCGAGGACAGAGCGAGGCCATCGGGCTCGCGGCGGGTGGGGGCACCAATGATCGTCAAGGGCAGGTTGAGGTCGCGGACCATCTGTCTGAGGACTGTGAGCTGTTGGTAGTCCTTTTCGCCGAAGATCGCGATGTCGGGTGTGACCTGACTGAAGAGTTTGCAGCACACGGTTGCGACGCCGCCGAAAAAGTGGGGGCGAAAGTCTGTTTCGAGGCCGAGGGCTGCACCGGCGGGTTCGATTTTGGTGGCAAAGCCTGGGGGATACATTTCAGTCGGCGTGGGGGCCCATATGGCGCTGACTGCGAGGGGGGCGAGCTTCGCGCTGTCGGCGTCGAGTTGGCGGGGGTAGCGGTCGAAGTCTTCGTGGGGGGCGAACTGCTTTGGGTTGACGAAGATCGAGACGATGACGTGGGCGGCTTTGGTTTTTGCCAGGCGGACGAGGTCGAGGTGACCGTCATGGAGTGCGCCCATCGTCGGAACGAGGGCAACGGTACTGCCGTTGGCGCGGATTGTCGCGATGTGGGCGCGGAGGGCTGAGACGGTCGTGATGATCGTGGGGGTGGTGGGCATGGCGTTGTCTCGGGGCTGTGGAGAACATGTTCTATACGTGACTTTGCGAAGCAGCTAGGTTTAGCCGAGACATGGAGCTTTTGTCGTGGCAAGCAGGATCGTCGAGTTTTTTGGCTTTACACCCTTAGATCCCGCCGCAGGACCATTTGTTCGCAGCCAAAAATGTCCTTTCGTCCAGGACAATTGTACGAAGCCGGGACTTGGTTGCTGTTCGCTGCGGCAGACTGGTTCTGCGCCAGTAATTATTTGTCCAAATCGACTTTATGCGGATAAGCATAAATTTCTGGGTGATATTGCCGTGCAGGCTTTCGGGCCGGGCGTATTTCTGACTGATAGCTCCAGTCTTAAGGCGGCAAAAACATCCGGCAACTTAACGGGCAATGAAGTTGCAGTTTTTGGAAAGTATTGGGGCAGTGAATTATCTATCCCGCAACCAAAAAGTATTGACGAAGAAGCGTCAGATGGGTTTTATATTGATTACATTCTTGCGCGATTAACGAAAGACGGTGACGTGGCAGAGTTTACGGCGGTGGAGGTGCAAGCTATTGACATAACGGGCACTTACCGACCTCAGTCAGAGGCGCACTTCAAGGGCTTGCCCTTTGAAGACGATCTGGGTAAGCCGATTTGGAATAAGTCTGGTTTGAATTGGGCAAATGTCTCGAAGCGAATTCTTCCTCAGCTTATATATAAAGGTTATGTGTTGAGGCGAGAACGCAAGTGTGGGAAGGGGCTGTTTTTTGTCTGTCCTTCGGCTGTGCTCGATAAGATTAAGCGGCGACTTGGTGCTAAATTGCTCGAGTATCCGATAGCGGCTGGGACAATAACTTTTCAGCCTTACGACTTGGATGAAGTCTCGACATTCGGGGAGCCTCGGAAGCTCGTGAAAGGAATGTCTTTCACGACAACGGTGGAGCAAGTCGCATACGCGTTCGTTTCCCCTATGAACTTGCCAGAAATGGGTGTTTACGAAAAAGCAATCAAAGCCGCGTTGCCATAGTTATTCAGCGGCAACCACTTCTTTGTGCGATTGCATCGCGGATAGAATCCCTTCGGCAATTCTTCGGCCAAGCAGAGGGGGGACAGCATTGCCAACCTGCACGTATTGTTCTGTGCGCGAGCCTTGGAACTCAAACCAATCTGGGAATGATTGGAAGCGAGCTGCTTCACGAACTGTGATGGCCCGATCCTGTTCTGGGTGGAAATAAGCACCCCAATGTGGATCGCACTTAGTTAGAATAGTAGATGCGAGCCCATCCCAATGGAGGCGTCCGTATCGCTTCGTGTGATCTGATCGCTTTGCTTTGCGCATCCCTTTGGGAAGCAGATCGAATGGTATGTCTCGCCACGATCCTCCTTGCGGGATGTGTTGCATTCGTTCAACATTTATCGCAGCTAAACGAGACGCGCCGTGCCCGGTAACGACTTTAGACCCTTCGCGCATCATTATCTGAAAATCATTGGCTGCTGGAATTCGATATTTCATTACACCTTTGTTCTCGCCGTTTAGGACAATAGGTAGGTCGCCTATAGCTTCACGTACGGTCACAAAAGGCCGGTCAATTCCATTATGGGTAACTTTAGGCCAAGCAATCCTCGCTCCGGTCCGATTACCAATGAAAACGATTCGTCGGCGCTCTTGTGCTATCCCGTAATCTTCCGCCCGAAGAATGCGGGAATCCACATTGTAACCCAATTTCTTGAGACCGTCGATTATGGCACTTACAGCAGCACCGCCACCAGCGGACGTCATGCCAGTGACATTTTCGAGAACAACCCACTCTGGCTTTAATCCTTCCACGACACGAAGATATTGAAGATACAATGACGATCTTGCATCGTGCATCCCGCGTTGGTGGTTATAAACGGAAAAGCCTTGGCAAGGTGGGCCACCGACTAGAATATCAAGCTGCCCTGGTTTGACCCCGCTGGCTTTGCAAATGTCGGATACGGAATGTTTCTCGATGGGGCCTGCCAGAAATCGAGCTCCCTTATGGGTGGCTGCGAAAGTAGCGCCCGCCTTTTCGTCGAAGTCATTGCCAGCAAGTATATGATAGCCAGCTTGTCTAAAGCCTTCTGATAAGCCACCGGCACCACAGAACAAGTCGATTGCCGTCAGGTCCTTTTTGTTGGTTCGCCTAGACATAATCCCTCGCGACGTTCGGTGGTGCCTCGTCGCAGAACGTTATGTGAACAAAACGAATCATGCAACGAGTATGTTTGCAGATACCATCGAACCGTCGTCTTGCGAATGCTGAGGCCAGTCTGCGCCGTGGAGAACTTGCCTGGGATGACGGTGGGAGAGTGCAGTCGGGTGCGGTCAGGGGAGGGGAAATTTGGTATGGAGTGATAGATTGAGTCGGGGCTACCGCTCCGCACCCCTTTTTATTTTTCGAGGACGTGCATGATCACGGACAGGACGTCCCCCATCAGCCGGTCGAAGTCCAAGTCGGCAAAGGCGCGGTTGGATGGCGTGGCTCAGGCGAGCATGGCTGTGGACTTGCCGCCGATGGACGAGATTGGCGCGCACCATCTGATGGACGAGCGGCGGTTGGCTGGCGAGCTGTCCGAGCGGGCGGTTTTCACGACGGACGAGCGGGCGCGGGCGAGCGAGACCGCGCGGATGCTGGTCGATCAGGCCCGCGCGCAGGCGGGTAAGTTCGCCGGGATCGATGCGTTCATGAAGGAATATGGGCTGTCGAGTGACGAGGGCGTCATTTTGATGTGCCTTGCCGAGAGCCTTCTGCGCATTCCCGATGCGGAGACGGCGGACCAGCTGATCGCCGAAAAGATCGCCGACGGACGCTGGGATAAGCATCTGGGCCATTCGGACAATGTCTGGGTCAATGCGTCGACGTGGGGGCTGATGCTGACCGGGCGGGTCGTGCGGTATCGCGATGCGCGGGGCAGCAATCCGATTGCAGGATTGAAGCGGCTGGTGGCGCGGTCGGGCGAGCCGGTGATCCGGCAGGCGGTGCGGCAGGCGGTCCGGTTGCTGGGCGATCAGTTCGTTCTGGGGGCAACGATCAAAGAGGCGATTGGCCGGGCCAAGCCGCTGGAGGCCAAAGGCTACCGATTTTCATATGACATGCTGGGGGAAGCGGCGCGGACCGATCGCGATGCGGAAACATATTTCGAACGGTATATGACGGCGATCGAGGGGATTGGTGCGGCAAGCGGGCCATTAACGTCCATGCATCCCGATGCGCTGATGGTGCGGGCGTCGATTTCGATCAAGCTGTCTGCGTTGCATCCCCGGTTTGAGGCTGGGAAAGAGCGGCGGTTGCAGGGGGAACTGCTGCCGCGCGTGTTGACGCTCGCACGGGCGGCTCGCGCGCGCGATGTGCCGATCACGTTTGATGCCGAGGAGCAGGATCGGCTTGAGCCGACGCTGGCGCTGTTTGGCGCAGCGATGGCCGATCCAGCGCTCGACCGTTGGTCCGGCCTTGGACTTGCGGTGCAGGCGTATGGTCGGCGTGCGATGCCGGTTCTGCGGTGGGTGCGGCGGTTGGCTGAGACGTCGGGCAAGCGGGTGCCGGTGCGGCTCGTCAAGGGGGCGTACTGGGATAGCGAGATCAAGCGGGCGCAAGAAGCGGGGCTCGCCGATTATCCCGTGTTCACGCGCAAGGTTTATACGGATGTGAGCTATCTGGCGTGCGTGCGCTATCTGCTGTCGGACCGGCAAGCGTTCTATCCCCAGTTTGGCACGCATAACGCTCATTCGATGGCAACGGCGCACGTGGCGGCGGGCGGGTCGGCAGCGTTTGAATTCCAGCGGCTGTATGGGATGGGGGACGCGCTGTACGATGGCGTCGTGGGGCCGGGTAAGCTTGGCACGCCGTGCCGGATTTATGCGCCGGTGGGGACACGGGTCGATCTGGTCGCTTATCTCGTGCGGCGGTTGCTGGAGAATGGCGCGAACACGTCGTTTGTGCACCGGCTGGCGGACGACGAGGTCGCGGTCAGCGATCTGGTGGCCGATCCGGTGGCGTTCGTCGAGCGCGAGCGATCACGCGGACGGGAAGAGCGGGCGCATTTCCTGCGGCGGCCAGTCGACATTTTCGAGGATCGAAAGGCCAGTCTTGGGCTTGCGTTAAGCCAGGCCTGCGTTCGTGCGCCACTGCTGGCAGAGATGTCGCGACAGCTGGCGGGAACGTTTGCGGCGGGGCCGATCATCGATGGCGTGGCGCGCGTTGCTGGAGCAGACGCGGCGCTGGTGCGGTGTCCCCATGACCGGCGCGAGCGGATTGGAACCGTAGAGGCGGCGACGGCGGATGAGATCGACAGGGCGGTGGCGAGTGCGGCTGCGTGCGCCCATGCGTTCGACCGGGTGGGCGTGGAGAGCCGGGCTGCCGCGCTGGAGAAGGCGGCCGACCTGATGGAGCGCGACCGGGCGCAGCTCATGGCTGTCATGATCCGTGAGGCCGGGAAAACGTGGGCGGCAGCACACGGCGATGTGTCGGAAGCGGTTGATTTTCTGCGCTATTATGCGGTCGAGGCGCGCCGGTTGTTTGGTGAGGCCGTGCGACTGCCGGGGATTACGGGCGAACGCAACACGCTGGAGTGGCGGGCGCGTGGGCCAGTCGCGTGCATCTCGCCGTGGAATTTTCCGCTGGCGATCTTTGTCGGGCAGGTGGCGGCAGCCCTCGTGGCGGGCAACCCGGTGATTGCCAAGAGTGCGCCGCAGACGCCGATCACGGCGTTTCTTGCGACGCAGATTTTGCATGAGGCGGGCATCCCCGCCAATGCGCTGCATCTGTTGCCCGGCGATGGGCGCGTGGGGGCAGCCCTGGTGCGCGATCCGCGCATTGCGGGGGTTGCGTTTACGGGATCGAACGATACGGCGTGGCAAATCCAACGGATGCTGTCGGAGCGGCGGGGGGCGATGATCCCGTTCGTTGCGGAGACGGGTGGGTTGAATGCCATGATCGCCGACAGCAGCGCATTGCCCGAACAGGTGGTGCGCGACTGTGTGACGTCGGCGTTCGATAGCGCGGGGCAACGGTGCTCGGCGGCTCGCGTGCTGTTTGTGCACGCGGATGTGGCTTCCAAAATGATCGATATGCTGGCGTGTGCGATCGAAGAACTCGATATCGGCGATCCGATGGATTTTGCGACGGATATCGGGCCGGTGATCGATGAGGCGGCGCAGGATGTGCTGGATGCGCATAAGATCAGGCTTCAGGCGGCGGGTCGGCAGCTGGTCGACATGGCGCTGCCGGAGGATTGCCGGGTCGGAACCTATGTGACGCCGGCAGCCTATGAGGTCGAACGGCTGGCGGCGGTGCCCAAGGAGATCTTCGGGCCGGTGCTGCAGGTCGTGCGCTATGAGGGCGGGTCGCTCGACAAGGTTGTCGCGGCGTTGAACGCGACCGGGTTCGGGTTGACGCTGGGCGTGCATTCGCGGATCGGTGCGGTCGCCGATTATGTGGCGGAGCATGCGCGGGTGGGGAATTTGTATGTGAACCGGTCGCAGATTGGCGCGCGGGTCGGGGCCCAGCCGTTCGGCGGCGAGGGGCTGTCGGGCACGGGGCCGAAAGCGGGCGGACCGAATATGGTCACGCGGTTTGCCACCGAGCGGGTGCGGTCGACGGATATTACGGCGACGGGCGGGAACTGGCAGTTGCTCGGGGGCGAGGAGGATTGAGGGGGGTGCGCTAAAAGGTGAGCGCTGCACGGTTGGGCTTTCGCGCTTGTTGAAGTCGTCGGCTTCGCCTTCGGCCCAATTGGGGGATTGCATCCCCCAAAGCCCCTGCTTTTTGGGGACACGTGTAGGGCGCAATAGCACTTGCGTATTGCGCCTCTTGGCATCAAGTTTGCGGCCGACGTAATACGCCGCGCTATTGCATACTACTTTTCGCCTTGGAACGATGATGGATAAGATCGATTTTAAGAAGGCGATGTCGTCTTTTTATAAAGCGCCGATTGGCCGGTTTGTTTTTGTCGATATGCCGGTGATGCAATATCTGAAAATCGATGGCGCTGGCGATCCTAATCGTGTGCCTGCTTATAAGACGGCCATCGAATGGCTCTATTCCGTCAGCTACGCGATGAAATTTGCCGTCAAAAAGAGTTTGCTGAGGGATTACGTTGTGCCGCCGCTGGAAGGACTTTGGTGGGCTGATGATCCAAGTGATTTTGTTGCGCGAAATAAGCATCGCTGGCAGTGGACGATGATGATCATGGTGCCCGATTTTGTCGATGGGCGGATTTATGAGGCGGCTTTGCTGAAAGTTCGTGGCAAGCTCGGTGAACCTCCGCAATCGCTGCGGATGGAAGCACTGGAGGAAAAGCGGTGCCTGCAGACGCTGCACATAGGAAGCTACGATGACGAAGGCCCGATCCTCGCTAAGCTGCACCACGAGATTATGCTTGGCGAAGGCGTGACGTTTGCAGGGCCGCATCATGAGATTTATTTGAGCGATCCGCGCCGAACGGCGCCTGAGAAACTCAAGACGATATTGCGGCAGCCGGTCAAATACGCGCGATAGCGGCCAATAAGGTGGGCTGAAGTGCAGCGGTGCAATTGCGATTCGGTGTCATCCCGGGCGAAGCGCAGCGTAGACCCGGGACCCAGGGCTACAAATGCGGTGCCTTCGGCGCTTATTTGCTGGGTCCCGGCTCGGCGCTACGCGAAGGCGCTCCGCTTGGCCGGGATGACAGTGGGAGAGTATTTATCCCCGTTGGCTTGGCTTATGAGAGTTTGATTGGACCTTGTTTCATGAGGGTCTGGATCGCGAGCTGGGCAATTTGGGAAACGGGGGTTTCGCGCGGCGTTCGGTGTATGCACCCATCAGCTGGCCCGGATCGTATTGGCGGGGGCTTTGTGCCTCAACGGTTGGATTCAGATGGTTCAATCGGCTTTTGCGGTCGCTTCGCGAAACGCGGATCAGGACTTGCGGTCGTAAGGTCGCATCGGTCCACATCTGCCGTATTTGAAATGGCGAGACCGCCGGGGAAACCTGGGCCTGATCCGTCTCCCTCTTTTTTGTAACTCCGGGCTGTGAGGTTGCGGGGGTGTTGTCGTGCGTTCACTATGGGGCGAATTGACCCCCACCCTAACCCCTCCCCACAAGGGGGAGGGGAATCCCGGCGGCATTACCAGGTGCCGTGGTCCAAAAGCGGGGCTGCGAGACAATTGAGAGGTGTGTGGACAAGTTCAACGGGTGGGTTGGAGCTGATAGTTCGAGGGGCGAGGGCGGCTTATCGTTGCGTGCAGGGACTGATTCGCTTGGATAAGAGGTTCGCTGCATGTTTGACCGCCGATGGTTGCGCGCTGGACTGGCGTTGGCGCTTTTTGCGATGGGGCCTGTGGGCAGCGCGTTGGCGGATGCTCAGGCGCTGGAGCGGGGGATTGCGGCGCTGCAGGCGGGCAAGGCGCAGCAAGCGGTCACGCTGTTGACGCAGGCGCTCAATGGCCCCGGGATGTCGGTGCGGGACCGGTCGCGGTCGATGTATTTCCGGGCCAAGGCGCATCTGGCCTTGCAACACTCCGGGCTGGCGATGTCGGATGCGGGCGTGGCGATCTGGCTCAAGGGGTTGACGCCTGCGGAGGCTGCGGACGCCGAGGCCGTCAAGGCGCAGGCGATGGCGTCTGCGGGTGTTGTGGCGGGCGCGGTGCCGGTCAAACCGGTGATGCTCAATCCGGTCGCGGCGATGCCAGTGGCGGTTGTGCCGGTGCCTCTGCCAAAGGCTGCGGTATTGCCACCTGCCGCATGGCCTTCGGCCGATGTTGTCCAGGCCGAGACGCCTAAGCTGCAAGTGGGGGCGCCGATCGTGGCTGTAGCGCCGGTGGCAGCGCCGCCGTGGACGGCTTCGGCGGTTCAGCGCGAGGCGTTGTCGCAGGTGGCTGTACCTCAGGAGACGGTGACGCCCGCCGTTGTGAAGGCAGCAATTGCGTCGAACGCACTCGTCGGCGAACGGCCTCTGGAGACGGGATCTATCGGTCGGTTTGGTGCGGCGGTCGTGGTGCCTGAGTCTGTGCCGGTCGTGCAGCCTGTGGCGGTTGCTCCTGTGATCGTGCCAGTGGCCAAGGTTGAGCCTGCGCCGTCTCAGGTGACGGCCGCTCCGGTGGCTCCTGTTGCGAGCGGGGGACTGATCCCGATCTTGGGCGGATTGAGCGCGGTTGGTGGGATGTTTGCGCCGCCGCCGTCGCCGTACCAGGCCGAGATCGAGCGCGCCAACGAGCGTCAGGATCGTTATGCGGCGAAGGTGCGCGAGCACAATCGGGATTTGGCCAAACGCAATGCCGGATGGTCTGCGGGGCAGACGGTGGCGGGGGAGGGGCGGTAGGGTTCGCGTTTCGCGGCGGGCTGTTGTCCGCGCCCATTTGGGGGAAACGAGGTCTCCCAAGCTCCTGACGGTTTGGGACTTGAGACGGGAAACTTAATCCTCGCCCCTTGGGTGTCTGACACAGTGGGATCGTGCGCGAAGGCCGACCGTGCCTCAGCTCGCGAGCACGGATTTGTGGGCGACCCGGAGGTCGAAGGCGGCGGCCAAGAGGGCCTTGGTGTAGTCGGTTTTGGGCGCTTCGAAGATCTCCACGGCGGGGCCTTCTTCGACGACGACGCCGTTGCGCATGACAAGCACATAATTGCACAGCGCGCGCACGACTTTGAGATCGTGGCTGATGAACAGGTAGGCCAAACGGCGTTTGGTCTGGAGTTCGCGCAGGAGGTCGACGATCTGGGCCTGGACGCTCATGTCGAGGGCGCTGGTGGGTTCATCGAGCATGATGAACTTTGGCTCCAAGACCATTGCGCGGGCGATGGCGATACGCTGGCGCTGGCCGCCGGAAAATTCATGCGGGTAGCGGTCTTGGGTCGACGCATCCAGGCCGACTTCGGTGAGGGCTTTGCCGATGCGGTTGCGGCGGGCGTCGTAGTCGAGTTCGGGTTGCTGGATGAGCAGGCCTTCCTCGATGATCTGGCCGACGGACAGGCGCGGGGACAGCGAGCCGTAGGGGTCTTGGAAGACAACCTGCATCTGGCGGCGCAGGGGGCGCATGGTGGCGCTGTTCAGGCCGTCGATGCGCTGGGCGTTGTAGGTGATCGGGCCAATCGACGAGATAAGGCGCAGGAGGGCGAGACCGAGCGTCGTTTTGCCCGAACCGCTTTCGCCGACGATGCCGATGGTTTCGCCTTCGCGCAGACGCAGCGACACGCCGTTGACGGCTTTGACGTGGTCGACGGTTTGACGCAGCAGACCCTTTTTGATGGGGAACCAGACTTTGAGGTTCTCGGTCTCCAAGATGACGGACGAGGACAGGTCTGTCACCGGGGCGACGCCTTTGGGTTCGGCGTTGATGAGGTGGCGCGTGTAAGCGTGCGTTGGAGTGGCGAAGACCTTGGCCATGTCGCCCTGTTCGACGACCTCGCCGTTTTTCATGACGTAGACGCGGGTTGCCATGCGGCGGACGATGCCGAGGTCGTGGGTGATGAGCAGCATGGCCATGCCCATCTCGCGCTGGAGATTGGCGAGCAGTTCGATGATCTGGGCCTGGATGGTGACGTCGAGGGCGGTGGTGGGTTCATCGGCGATGAGCAGGTCGGGCTCGTTGGCGAGCGCAATCGCGATCATGACCCGCTGTCGCTGGCCGCCCGACAGTTCGTGGGGGTAGGCGGGAAGGCGCTGCTCTGGATCGCGGATGCCGACTTTGGTCAAGAGTTCCAGGACCCGTGTGCGGGTTGCGGCATCGTCGAGGCCGCGATGGATTTTGAGGACTTCGCCGACCTGGGCTTCGATGGTCTGCAAGGGGTTCAGCGACGTCATCGGCTCCTGGAAGATGATGCCGACGCGACGTCCGCGAATGGTGCGCATCGCGCTTTCGGGGAGCTTTAACAGGTCCTGGCCGTCGAAGATGATTTCGCCGGAGGGGTGGGTGGCGGCACTGGTCAGGAGACGCAAGATGGAGAGGGCGGAGACGGTTTTGCCCGAGCCGCTTTCGCCGACGAGAGCGACGGTTTCGCCTTTGGAGATGGCGAACGACACGTTGTGGACGGCATGGCTTTCGGTCTTGCCGGAGCGGAAATCGACAGACAGGTTGACCACGTCGAGGAGAGGTTTAGCGGATGGTTTAATCGGTGGGGCGGGTGCGGGTTTGCTCGCCGTGGCCGGGGGGGCGACGGCGGGTTTGGCCGGCGGTTTGGTGGGCACTCTGTATCTTGCCATGGGACGGTTACCTGAACGTCTTGCGCGGATCGAGGGCGTCGCGGACGGCCTCGCCGATGAAAATCAGAAGGCTCAGGGTGACGGCAATCGAGAGAAAGCCCGAGATGCCAAGCCAAGGGGCTTCGAGGTGCTTCTTGCCCTGCAGCAGCAGTTCGCCGAGCGACGGTGAGCCGGGGGGGAGGCCGAGGCCTAAAAAGTCGAGCGCGGTCAGAGAGCCGATGGCGCCGGAGAACTGGAACGGCAAATAGGTGATGGTCGCGACCATGGCATTGGGCAGCAGATGCTTGAACATGATCTGCCAGTCGGGGAGGCCCAAGGCGCGGGCCGCGCGGACGTATTCGAGGTTTCGGCCGCGCAAAAACTCGGCACGGACGACGCCGACGAGGCCAACCCAGTCAAACAGCAGCAGAATGCAGAGCAGGGTCCAAAAGCCGGGGATCAGCAGGGACGAGATGATAAGCAACACGAACAGGGTCGGGATCGAGGTCCAGATTTCAATGAAGCGTTGCATGACGAGGTCGACGCGGCCGCCGAAGTAGCCTTGGATGGCGCCGGTGGTGATGCCGATGGCGGACGCGATGATGGTCAAGATCAGCCCGAACAGCACGGAGATGCGGAAACCGTAGATGATGCGGGCGACGATGTCGCGGCCCTGGTCGTCGAGGCCGAGCCAGTTGCGGTTCCCGATAGCATGAAAGCGGGCCAGCTGATCGGGCGGGGCCTCACACAGGGCGGCAGACGAGGCCCAGGGTGGAGGCGCTGGATAGCCGAGGCAGGTTTTACCATCGGGAGCACGGCGGAGCGGATAGTCCTTGTTGATCGTTGTGTAGGAATAGCGGATGGGCGGCCACAGCATCCAGCCGTTGGCTTCGATTTCGCCGATGTTCTGGGGGTCTTTGTAGTCGGTGACGGCGAGGAAACCGCCGAACTTGCTCTCGGGATAGTTCACCAGCATCGGGAACAGCGTCTCGCCTTTGTAGCGGACGAGGATCGGCTTGTCGTTGGCGATGATGGGCGCGAGCAGGGAGAGGACGAACAGCGTCAGGAAGATGATGAGGCTGTAGTAGCCGCGCCGGTTAGCTTGGAAATTCTCCCAGCGGCGTTGGTTGATCGGCGTCATCTTGAACTGGCGGATGTCGCGCAGCTTGGACCACAGGCCTGGGCTGGCTGGCGGCTTGATGCTTGCCGGCTTTGGCATGACGGCGGTGTCCATCAGACCTCCCTCGATTCAAAGTCGATGCGCGGGTCGACGAGGGTGTAGACGAAGTCGGTCAAGAGGTTCACGAACAGGCCGATCAGGGCGAAGATGTAGAGGTTGGCAAAGACGACGGGATAGTCGCGTTTTTCAATTGATTCAAACGATAGCAGGCCAAGTCCGTCGAGCGAGAAGATGGTCTCGATCAGCAGGGAGCCCGAGAAGAAGGCGTGGATGAACGCGCCGGGGAAGCCTGCAATCACCAGCAGCATAGCGTTGCGGAAGACATGGCCATACAGGACTTGGTTTTCGGTCAGGCCCTTGGCGCGGGCGGTGACCACGTATTGCTTGCGAATCTCGTCCAGGAACGAATTTTTTGTCAGGAATGCGGTGGTTGTAAAGGTGCCGAGCGCCATGGCGGTGAGTGGCAGTACGAGGTGCCAGGCGTAGTCGCCGATTTTGCCCAGCGTGGAGAGCTGGTTCCAGTTGTCCGAACTCAGGCCGCGCGAGGGGAACCACTGAACGAAGGAAGACCCCGCGAACACAACAAGCAGCAGAACGGCGACGAGAAACGCGGGGACGGCATGGCCGATGACGAGAACCGTTGAGGTCCAGGTGTCGAAGCGTTCGCCGTCGCGGACGGCCTTGCGGATGCCGAGCGGGATGGCGACAATGTAGGTCAGCAGTGTCAGCCAGAGGCCAAGCGAAATCGAAACGGGCAGCTTTTCCTGGATCAAGGAGAGTACGGTTTTGTCGCGGAAGTAGCTCTTGCCGAAGTCGAATGTCAGGTAGTTCTTCAGCATCAAAAAGAAGCGTTCGTGGGCGGGCTTGTCGAAGCCAAATTGCTTTTCAAGCTGTTTGATGAAGGCGGGGTCGAGGCCTTGGCTGCCGCGATAGACGCTGGCGTCGCCGCCCTGGATGGTTGCGCCGCCGCTGGCACCGGCATCGCCGCCCGACCCGCCGATGCGACCGGAGACACCACCGTTGCCGTGGCCGGTCAGTTGCGAGATCATCTGCTCGACGGGGCCGCCGGGTGAGAATTGGATGATCGTGAACGACAGGACCATGATCCCGAACAGGGTCGGGATGATGAGCAGCAATCGTTTCAGCAGGTATGAGGCCATCGGGGTCTCTAGTTGGATTTCACAGTGGCAGCTTTGGCGGGATCGTACCACCATGTCTCGGGTGCGCCACGGGCATATTTCGGTTTGACCGACGGCCAAGAGAAGCGGTTCCAGAAGGCCAGGTTGTGGGCCGCTTTGTACCAATGGGGGACCCAATAATTTTGGGCCCGCAACACGCGATCCAAGGCGCGGGCGGCCGTCGTCACCTCAGGCCTGGATTGGGCGGTCATGATCTTGGCGATCAGGGCATCGACGACGGGGTCTTTGACGCCGGCGAGATTGAAGCTGCCATCGACGTTGGCTGCAGCGGAGCCGAAGAAATTGCGCAGTTCGACGCCGGGTGTGAGGCGCATGACATAGCGCTTGACGGTGATGTCGAAGTTGAAGGTCTTGGCGCGCTGTTCGTATTGGGCGGGATCGACGCGGCGGATAAAGGCTTTGATGCCGATTTTTTCGAGCCGGGCAATGAAGGGCGCGATGACCCGTTCAAATGCCTGCTCGAAGGTTAGAATTTCAATTTCGAGGGGTTCGCCCTTGGCATTGATGCGCTGGCCGTTGACGGCGGTCCAGCCTGCCTCGTCGAGAAGTTTGCCTGCCTCGCGAAGATACTTGCGTTCGTCGTTGCCCGAGCCGTCGGTGACAGGGGGAACGTAGGGTTCGCCGAAGACTTCAGCTGGCAGCAGACTGCGATGCGGTTCCAGCAGCGCCAATTCTTCCGGGCTTGGCGGGCCCAAGGCTTTCATGTTCGAGTTTTCAAAGTAGCTCGTGGTGCGGGTGTAGAGCCCGTAAAACAGGTTCTTGTTTTCCCACTCGAAGTCGAAGGCCAGATCGAGCGCACGGCGCACGCGGACATCGGCGAATTTGGCGCGGCGCGTGTTGATGAAGAACCCTTGGGTGCCGGAGGGCGTCTCGTCTGCGATCGTGTGGCGGAGGAGGCGGCCATCTTTGACGGCGGCGATGTCGTAGCCGGTTGCCCAGTCTTTAGAGGTGAACTCTTCGCGGAAGTCATAGGTGCCGTTGAACAAGTTCTGCAACTCGACGGTGCGGTCGCGGAAATAGTCAAAGCGCACGGTGTCGAGGTTGAAGCGGCCTTTGTTCACGGGCAGGTCTGCTGCCCAATAATCGGGGCGGCGCTGGTAGGTGACGAAGGTGCCGGGCTTGAAATCGGAAATTTTATAGGGACCGGAACCGAGGGGCGGATCGAGCGACATTTTGAATGGATTGGCCGTGTAATAGGCCTTCGAGAGGATGGGTAATTCCGCAACCAGGATGGGAAGATCGCGGACCTGATCGCCCGAGAAGGTGTAGCGGACGGTGGTGTCGTCGACGGCCTCTGCGGTTGCGACTTCTTTCAAAGTGAGGGCGTAGCGCGGGTGACCCTTTTCTTTGAGCGTCATCAGGCTGAACGCGGCATCGGCGGCAGTGACTGGCGAGCCGTCGGCAAACTTTGCCTCGGGGCGGAGTTTGAAGGTGATCGAACGGCGATCGGGGGCTAGGTCTGCGGATGACGCGACGAGCCCATAGAGGCTGTCTGGTTCGTCCTGGGCGCGGGTCATGAGGCTGTCGAACAGGAGTTCGAGGCCTTGGGCTGCGTCGCCTTCCAGCACGTGGTCGTTGAAGCTATCGAAGCTGCGGACACTGCCGGGGCCGACCATGGCGATGCGGCCGCCTTTGGGGGCATCTGGATTGACGTAGTCGAAGTGCTTGAAATCGGCGGGGTATTTCAATTCGCCGAAGGTCGACAGGCCGTGGCGGGGTTCGGCCATCGCTATGGGTGCGATGAGGCAGAGGGCGAGGGCTGCTATGGCGGCGAAGGTCCAGTGATGTGGGGGCCGGTGCGGTCGCGACCTCCCCACCCCCGACCCCTCCTCGCAAGGGGGAGGGGAGAAGCAAAGTCTCACCCGGGTGGAGGAGAGACTTGCGACGTGCGACCGAGCGCGGAGCTTGGGCATGGCGCTTACTTCGCTCGGGCGGCGGTCAGGGCTGCATCCTTAGAGGGGTCGACCCACCAGACGCGGAGGAACGACGACGTTTGCGATGGGAGTTTAGCGGGGCGACCGAACTTGTCCCAATAGGCCACGCGTTCGGCGGGAAGATGCCACGTTGGGATGACGTACCAATTCCACAGCAACACGCGGTCGAGCGTGCGGGCGGCAGCGATCAATTCATCGCGGTCTTTGGCGAAGACGATCTTGTCGACGATTTTGTCGATGGCCGGGTTCTTGATGCCGACCGAATTACGGCTGCCCATGCCGTCGGCTGAAGCCGACGTCCAGAAGTCGCGCTGTTCGTTGCCCGGCGAAATCGATTGAGACATGTTGTCGACGATAATGTCGAAGTCGCGGTCGTCGGTGCGGCGCTTGTATTGCGAGGCGTCGACGGCGCGGACCGAGGCTTTGATGCCGAGCAGCTTTAAGTCTTCGATGTAGGCGAGGATGATGTTTTGGAAGACCTCGCCTTCCAGCAGGAATTCCACGGTGAAGGGTTCACCAGCGGCATTCATCAGGGTGCCGCCCTTGTTGGTCCAGCCGGCCTCTGTCAGCAGTTTTGAAGCTTCCGCCAAATTGGCGCGGCGGGTTTGTGCGGTGTTGACGGGGTTTTTGTATTCGGCGGTGAAGACTTCGGGGGGCAGGCTATCGGCTGGGACGGTCGGTTTGATTTCGTTGAGGATTTCGAGTTCGCGACCCTGGGGGACGCCGGTTGCTTTCAACTCGGAGCCGTCGAAGAAGCTGCTGATGCGGGTGTAGCTTTCGTAGAAGAATTTCTTGTTCGCCTCCTCGAAATTATAGGCAAGGTTGAACGCCTTGCGGACGCGGAGGTCGGTGAACTTCGGGCGGCGGATGTTGAAGGCGAGCACCTGCATGCTGGCCAAGCGCTCCGTGGGGAGCAGGTCTTTCTTGACCATGCCCTTTTTGACGGCGTCGAAATCGTATTGGGCGGCCCAGGAGGCCGCACGGTTTTCAGCCCAATAGTCGATGCTGCCGGACTTGAAGGCCTCAAAAGCGGGGACGCGGTCGCGGTAGTAGGTGAACTGGATTTCACCGAAATTGTTCTGGCCGACATTTACGGGTAGGTCTTTGGCCCAATAATCGGCGACGCGCTCATAGGTGATGCCGCGCGTCGGGTCGACCGACTTGACCTTGTAGGCCCCAGAGCCAACCGGGATTTCTGACGTCGATTTAGACAGGTCGCGGGGTTCGCCGTTGGCACCCTTGGCGGTCCAATAGTGCTTGGGAATGATTGGCAATTCGCCGATGATATGGGGGAGTTCGCGGTTACCCTTACTGTCGAAGGTGAAGGTCACGTCGCGGTCGCCGGTCTTCTCGCCTTTGACGACGTTGGCGTAGTACAGGCGGCGCTGCGGGTCGGCTTTCTTGATCTCCTCCATGGAGAAGATGACGTCTTCCGGCGTGATGGGCTTCCCGTCGTGGAATTTTGCGCCGTCGCGGAGGTGGATGGTCACCGACGAATAATCATCCGGGTGGGTCGCGTATTCAGCGATGAGGCCGTAATGGGCGGTCGGCTCGTCGGGGCTCGATTCGAACAGGCTGTCGTAGATCAAGGTGAGGCCGGCTGCTGCATTGCCCTGGGTGGTGGCAAACAGATTGATACTGTCGAACGAGCCTTGGGCAAAGAGCCGGACGACGCCGCCTTTGGGCGCTGCTGGATTGACCCAGTCGAAGTGCTTGAAATCGGGGCCGTATTTGAGTTTGCCGACGAGGGATTGGGCATAGTGCTTGACCGGTTCGGCTGTGGCCAGGCTTGCCGTGAGCGCCAGGGCGATAGCCGCAACGGTTGCGCGCGAAAGAGCCTTCAACACTTCAGAACCTCCTGGGACGTGCACTGATGCTGGTATTCAGTGTGGTGGGCTGCAAAACGGTCGGCTGCAAACTGAAACGACCCCGCCTTGTGTCAGGCAGGGTCGCAAAACTTTCAGCATGAGGCGAGTTACATCGCTGTCATTTTGGTGTGCGGGCTGTGGGCAAGCTGTCCAACGCGTGTGCGGTGTTACTTGGGCAGTGCCACCGGCGCGTCGCTTAAAGTGCCAAGGTAGGCCAGCAATCCAGCGAGCTTTTCTGGATCGGTAATGCCGTTGTAGACCATCTTTGTGCCGGGCGCGTAGCCCTTAGGGTTGTTCAGGAATGCGGCGAGGCGGTCATACGTCCACTCGCCACCCTTGCCTTTAAGGGCTTCGGAATAGGCAAAGCCCTCGTGGCCTCCGATTTTGCGTCCAACGAGGCCCCACAGCGCAGGGCCGACTTTGTTTGCGCCGCCCTTGTCGCCTGAATGGCAGGCAAGGCAGGCCTTGAAGGTGGATACGCCGTCGTCAGCCTTTACTGTGGCGAACAAAGGCTTTACCGCGTCGTAGATTGCGCCGGCCGGGGCAGCCGGCGTGGCGGCAGCTGCAACCTGAGTGGCGCCCTCTTTCGCGACGGGCAGTGTGTAGCCGACCTGCACGGGCCCATGATTTGCATGGGCCGCTTGTTCCGACCGCATATCGATCAGCGTCTTGGGCAGAACAATGGCGAGGAGCGCGAGCAGAATGGCACCGGCGAATTTGGAGAGTTCAAACGAGTCCATGATAATCCCTTGGAAGTCGGTTTTCGCCAAACTAGTGGCTTTTAGGGCATGGCGCGATGTAGACGAACGCCGGGTGCCCTTGCAAGCGTCACACGGCGTTTGATCTGGGTTAGAACCCGAGGCCAATTGTCACCAATCTCAAATCAGCGAGCCCATGTCCGTCCTCATTCTCATTCCCGCACGCCTTCAAGCAACGCGACTTCCGGGTAAGCCGCTGGCCGATATTCATGGCGTGCCGATGATCGTACACGTGTGGCGGCGCGCAATGGAAGCCAAGGTCGGGCCCGTTGTGGTTGCAACCGACAGCGACGAGATTCAAAGGGCAGTTGAAGCGGCAGGCGGGCAGGCGGTGATGACCCGCGCCGACCATCCATCCGGGTCGGACCGGATTTTTGAGGCGGCCAACGTGTTCGATCCCGACGGGCGGTACGATGTGATCGTCAACCTACAGGGCGATCTGCCGACGCTCGACGCGCATCTCGTCACGGCGTGCATTGCGCCGTTGTCGAGCGGCGTGACCGATATCGCGACGCTGGCGGCCGAGATCGTGCACGAGGAGGAAAGGGTTAACCCGAACGTCGTGAAGGTCGTCGGGACGCCCCTGCCGACGATCGCTGGAGCCGAAAGGGCACTGCGGGCCCTGTACTTTACGCGGGCGACCGCGCCGTTCGGACCCGGGCCTCTCTACCATCATATCGGGATTTATGCCTACCGGCGGGCGGCGCTCGAACGGTTTGTGGGGTTGCCGCCCTCGACGCTGGAGATGCGCGAGAAGCTGGAGCAATTGCGGGCGCTGGAAGCTGGGATGCGGATCGATGCGGCGATTGTCGAGACGGTGCCGTTGGGGGTCGATACGCCAGCGGACCTTGAACGGGCACGGGTGTTGCTCGCGTCGGGGTAGGGCGTCGGGGTCGGGAAGAGACGTGCGCTTCGCTCGGACCAGGGACTCGTCCCTGGACCCGGGACTTTCGGTTGGTGCAGACGCTCTTTTGCGCCACTCCTCAGAAATCCCTTTTGGGACGAGCCGACGCTCCACAGAAGACGGTGTTGGGTCGCGCAAGAGCTTGACCCAACCTACGGATTGTCGCTTTCCTGCGGATCGTTACTTCGGCGCGAGGACCATGACCATCTGGCGGCCTTCGAGGCGCGGTTCGCTTTCGACTTTGACGATTTCGAGCAGTTCGGCTTTCACGCGCTGCAGAACTTGCATGCCAAGCTGCATGTGGGCCATTTCACGACCGCGAAACCGCAGCGTGACTTTGACTTTGTCGCCTTCTTCGAAAAAGCGTCGCATCGCTTTGATCTTGGTGTCGTAGTCATGATCGTCGATGCTGGGACGCATCTTGATCTCTTTGATTTCGACGATCTTTTGCGACTTTCGAGCTTCGGCGGCTTTCTTCTGCTCTTGGTATTTGAATTTGCCGTAGTCCAGAATTTTGCAAACCGGCGGCTCGGCGTCGGGCGAAATTTCCACGAGGTCGAGGCCTACGCCATTCGCGCGTTCCTGAGCATCAAAGCGGGCGACGACGCCGACGTTTTGGCCGGTTTCATCGATCAGGCGCACTTCGCGGGCTCGGATCTGGTCGTTAATTTTGGGGCCGGACGGCTCGCGTTCTGGCCCAGTTCGCATGGGTTTGCGGATAGTGGTCTCCCTCGGTGACTTCTCTTGCGGATCAAAGATTAGGTGGCAAAATAAATGCAGCGTACGGCTGTAAGAGGTTCTTACATCCGCGACGCAACGTGGCACGCATGATTGGTAGAAACGTCGCGGAAGTCAAGTTAATCGGCGCTGATGCAACACTTATTGTTGCCAGTAAACCGCCTTTTTCCAAGCAAACGTGACGGCGCGCTGTCAGGAGAGGGAAACCGGCACGATCGAGGCATCCGATAAATGCGTGCCGAGCATGTCGTCGTAGACGCGCAAGGTCGCCTGTTTCATCGCCGTCAATGAGAATTGGGTTGCAACATGGTGGTGGGCGCGATCGGACAGGGCTAAGCGCTCGGCGGGCGATAGGCGCAAGGCTTCGCCGATCGCTTGCGCCATGGCCTCGACGTCAGCTGGTGTTACCAGCCAACCCGTGCGCTGGTCGGGCGGCGTGTGAGGCGGGGCGAGGACGGTTTCGGGTGGCGCGCCGATGTTGGTGGCAATCACCGGGCAGCCCATCATCTGGGCCTCGATCGACGTGCGGCCGAACGCTTCGGGATCAGTGGAGGCGATGATGCTGACCGTTGCCAGCGCAAAGGCTGCCGGCATGTCGTCGACGTGACCGGCCAGGCGGACATGGCGGTCGAGGCCCAGGCTTGCGATCTGGCGCTTGAGGCTGTCTGTGTAGGCGGTGCGGCCCTGGTCGTCGCCAGCAAACACGGCGATGACGTTAGAGGCTGGATTGGACTTGACGACGGATGCAAGGGCGTCGAGGACGACGGGCTGGCCTTTCCATGAGGTGAGGCGGGCGGCCTGTAGGATCACGGGCTGGTCTTCGCCGACGCCCCAGGCCTGGCGGAGCTTGGCGCGGCGTTCGGCACCGATCGCTGCGCGGTCGAAGGTTGCCTGATCGACGCCGCGATGGATGATGCGGATTTTGGTTTTGCTGGTGCCGTAGCGCGTGTGAACGAGGTTTGCGGTGTAGGCCGAATTCGCAATCACAATGTCGCCGCGCGCCATGACGCTGTTGTAGGCGCGTTTGAGGGGGCCTTTTTCATTGTAGGCACCGTGATAGGTGGTGATGAACGGGCGTTTGGTGGCACGTGCTGCCGACAGCGCGCTCCAGGCGGGGGCTCGCGAGCGGGCGTGGACGAGGTCGACGTTTTCGCGGCGGATGATGGCGGCCAGCGTGCGGGCGTTCAGCATCATCTGAGCCGGATTTTTTGTACCTGCGGGAAAGGGGATGATTTCACCGCCGGCAGCGATAATTCGCGAGACGAGACGGCCGCCGCCGGTGACAACCAGCGCGCGACCGCCGCCAGCGACGATGGCGGACGCAATTTCGAGGGTGGAAAGTTCAGCACCTCCGGTGTCGAGCGCAGGAATGATCTGGAGTATGGTCGGTCGAATGGCGGCCAAGCGGGCGCTCCGGTGATAATCGCAATCAGATGAGGCAGGAATAGTATGAGTGGAGCAGAGCTGCAAACGCTAGCAGTCGGCGGGCGCGAGATTGCGGTCTTGGCGACTCCGCCGCCGCAGAGCAGCAACGGGTGCGGCGTGTTCTGGCTGCCGGGGTATAAGTCGGACATGGCGAGCACCAAAGCGTCGGCGTTAGCGGATTTTTCTGTCGGGCGGTTTGGCTGCACGCGATTTGATTATTCCGGACATGGCCGGTCGGGCGGACGGTTTATCGACGGCACAATCGGGGACTGGCTGGACGAAGCTGTCGCCGTTTTTTCGCTGAGCGCAGGGCCGCAGGTGGTGATCGGGTCGAGCATGGGCGGGTACATCGCGCTGTTGCTGTTGCGCTCGTTGTTGGTGCAGGCGCCTGCGCAGGCTGCGCGGATCAAGGCAATGGTGTTGATCGCGCCGGCTTGGGACATGACCGAAGAGTTGATGTGGAAAGCGTTTTCGGCCGAGCAGAAAGCTCAGTTGATGTCCGAGGGGTTCTATGCGCGGCCGAGTGACTATGGCGAGCCCTACATCATCACCAAGCGGCTGATCGAGGAGGGGCGGTCGCATCTGATCGGTTCGATGCCGTTCGATCCAGGGCGGCCGGTGCATATTTTCCAGGGGCTTTTGGATGACAGTGTGCCGCCGGAACATACGCGGCGTTTGATGGGCTTATTATTGGGCGGGCAGGTGCGTCTTCAAGAGGTGGCCGATGGCGATCACCGGCTGTCGCGCGACAACGATATTGCGGCACTGCTGGCAGTGGTGGAGCGGTTGGCGGCGGCATGATGATTGGTCCATCGTTGTGACCGCCGGGCTTTCCGTGACAATGTCACAGACAGTCGAGGGACGCGAATGTCACAATCAAAACATGAGTTCACCCGCGCGCTTGGCGTGAACGTGCGTGCCGCGTTGATCCTTGCAACGTGACGGCTGGAGGTTACGGAATGACAGAGTTTACCCCCTTTCAATCATTGGCGGGCGGGGCCTTGATCGGCTTAGCTGCCGTTTTGCTGATGGCTGTGCATGGTCGGATTGCCGGCGTGACCGGCATTCTTGCTGGTCTGCTGCCCCCGCGGATTGTCAGCGACTGGGGCTGGCGATTGGCGTTTTTGGGTGGAATGATAACGGCCCCGCTGGTCTATCAGGCGATCACTCATGCGACCGTCAGTTTTCAATCGTCGGCATCTGTTGCGACGTTGATTGTGGGCGGCATGATCGTCGGGATTGGGGTGACGTTTGGATCGGGCTGCACGAGCGGTCACGGTGTTTGCGGTCTGGCGCGACTGTCACCCCGCTCGCTTGCGGCGACTTTAACATTCATGACGTCGACGGCCATCACGGTTTTCGTCGTCCGCCATGTGCTGGGAGGTTGAATTCATGAAGATTGGTCTCGCTGGCCTTTTCGGCGTTATTTTTGGTTGCGGCATCTTACTGTCGGGCATGGGCAATCCCGCGAAGGTGCTGAATTTCTTCGATTTTGCTGGGCGTTGGGATCCTAGTCTTGCGTTCGTCATGGGTGGTGCACTGCTGGTGACGATGATCGGCTACCGGTTGGTTTTGCCGCGCGGTGCACCGTTGCTAGAGGCATCGTTCGCGCTGCCGACCAACACCAAACTCGATGCACCGTTGTTGGGCGGGTCCGCGTTGTTTGGGGTGGGTTGGGGTATCACAGGGTTTTGTCCCGGTGGCGTCGTCCCGATGATCGCGTCGGGACACGCTGGGCCTGTGATTTTCGTGGGGGGGCTCATTGCTGGCATTATTGCCGCTTCGGTCGTGCGGGGCATGATGACCGCGCCCGCCAAGCCGGTGGCCGTTTAAGCAGCGCTTTTGCTGCCAAGTGACTTCTTGCACGGGTGCTGGACGCTGCGTGGAGATTCCTCCCCGACGCTGACGACGACAAATTAGTCACTGATCCCGATAGCGATCAAAATTTGAGCACCGGTGCGGGAGCCGGTACCGTATCGCCTTCTTGATGGCTTTGAAAGTAGTGCCAAAAATTCAAAATCCATGACTGGCACATGGCTTGCGATTACCCGGCTGACGAAAGTAGCAACAGGGGAATCTGCGTGGGCAAATTTTCGCATCGACTGAAAGCCGTCGCCGTTTCCGTCATGGCGATGACGGGGCTATTAACACCTGCTTTGGCTGCCGACGACACCGTCAAGGTTGGCGTTCTGCACTCGCTGTCGGGAACGATGGCGATCAGCGAGACGACGTTGAAAGACGTCATGCTCATGCTGATCGACGAGCAAAACAAAAAGGGCGGCGTTCTCGGTAAGAAACTCGAAGCCGTGGTGGTCGATCCCGCATCGAACTGGCCGCTGTTTGCGGAAAAAGCCCGCGAACTGATTGCGACGAACAAGGTTGCAGCGGTGTTTGGATGCTGGACCTCGGTGTCGCGCAAGTCGGTGCTGCCGGTGTTCAAGGAATTGAACTCGATCCTGTTCTATCCGGTTCAGTATGAGGGCGAAGAGTCCGAGCGTAACGTGTTCTACACGGGCGCTGCCCCCAATCAGCAGGCAATACCGGCTGTCGACTATTTGATGAGCAAGGATGGCGGCGATGTAAAGCGTTGGGTGCTCGCTGGTACCGACTACGTTTATCCGCGAACCACAAATAAGATCCTGGAAGCCTACTTGCTGGCCAAGGGCGTTGCCAAAGACGACATCATGATCAACTATACCCCGTTTGGTCATTCAGACTGGCAGACCATTGTCGCCGACATCAAGAAGTTCGGGTCGGCTGGCAAAAAGACCGCTGTCGTATCGACCATCAATGGCGATGCCAACGTGCCGTTTTATAAGGAACTGGCCAACCTCGGTGTAAAAGCGACCGATATTCCCGTCATCGCATTCTCAGTGGGTGAAGAAGAATTGGCGGGCGTCGATACCAAGAACCTCGTTGGGCATCTGGCCGCTTGGAATTACTTCCAGTCGATCAAGAGCCCCGCCAACGACGCCTTCATCGCCAAGTGGAAAGAGTTCACCAAGAACCCCAAGCGCGTGACCAACGATCCGATGGAAGCCCATGTCGTCGGCTTCAATATGTGGGTGAAAGCCGTCGAGAAAGCCGGCACCGTCGATGCCGACAAGGTGATCAACGCGCTGCCCGGTACGGAAGCGCCAAACCTCACCGGCGGTACCTCCAAGATGCTGGCCAACCATCACATCACGAAGCCTGTCTTCATCGGTGAAATCCGGTCGGACGCGCAGTTCGATGTCGTGTGGCAGACGAAGGATCTGGTGCCGGGTGCTGCCTGGTCACCCTACCTCGAAGGCTCGAAAGACCTTGTTGCCGACTGGGTCGAGAAGAAGTGCGGGAACTTCAACACGAAGACCGGCAAATGCGGCGGCTGACCGGCGCGTGATTTCGACCACACAAGTCAGGAGCGGCATCGTGTTTCAGACGTGCAAAGTTGCCGCTCTTTCATTGCTTTCATGGTTTGCATTTCTGGCTTTTGCAGTACCGGCTTTTGCAGATGGCTTAGAGGCGGCATTCGCCAAGTTGATGGACGACAGCTTTGCGCAGACCTCGCTGGCCATCGACGACATTGCCGGGTCTGGCTCAGCGGCTGCTGCACCCATTCTGCAAGCGATGGCTGACCGTCGGTTGTTCGTCAGTCCGGCGACAAACCGCGTGTTTTATCGCGATGGTGCGGGGAAACTATTGTCGGCGCCGCGTGGTCTACCCGAGACGGTAGAGCCGGGCGATCTCGCCACGGTTCGCATCAACAATAAGCTGCGTGGCCAGATCGAGGCGGCATTGTCCAACCTGACGGTGGTTTCGGCTGATCCGGCCAAGCGGTTGGATGCGGCGCAGGCGGCGTTGAAGTCGCAGGATCTCACCAAGCTGGCCGGGATCGAGCAGGCTTTGGCCCGGGAAACGGACGGGCGGGTTAAAGCCGCGTTCGCACAAGCGCGGGCGTCATTGGTTTTGGTCAAGCCCTATGCCTCCGAACAAGACAGGCTTGCGGCGGTTGCACTCTTGAAAGCGCGGGGCGATCAGGCGGCCGTTTCAATTCTGCGGTCGCTGCCAGCCGACGTGCCAGCGTCCGTCAAGCAGGCCGCGACGGCTGCTGTAGGTGCGATGGAAGGCCGCTTAGCATTGTGGAATGTCGCGCAGAATTTCTGGTATGGGCTGTCGTTAAGTTCGGTGTTGCTGCTGGCGGCGGTCGGGCTCGCCATCACATTCGGCGTCATGGGCGTCATCAACATGGCCCATGGCGAGATGGTGATGATCGGGGCCTACACGACGTTCGTCGTGCAAGAGGTGCTGCGCGACACAGCGCCGGGGCTGATGGACTATTCGCTTCTGTTTGCGGTGCCGCTGGCATTTCTCGTGGCGGGCGGCATTGGCGTTGCGATTGAACGCGGCGTTATCCGTTATCTTTATGGCCGCCCGCAGGAAACCCTGCTGGCGACATGGGGCGTGTCGTTGATTTTGCAGCAGGGCGTGCGCACGCTGTTTGGGCCGAGCAATCGCGAGGTCAGTGCGCCGGCGTTCATGACCGGGTCGTTCAAGATCGGCGAACTGGCATTCACGTGGAACCGGGTTTGGATCGTGGTGTTCGCGGGGTTGATCTTTGCCGGGCTGCTGGTCGCCTTGCGGTACACGAGCTTTGGCTTGCAAATGCGCGCCGTCACTCAAAACCGGCGGATGGCCGGTTCGATGGGGATTGCCACCGGCCGGGTGGACGCACTGACCTTTGGGCTTGGATCGGGGATTGCGGGACTGGCGGGCGTTGCCTTGTCGCAGATCGACAACGTCTCGCCGAACCTGGGCCAGAGTTACATTATCGATAGTTTTCTGGTGGTGGTGTTTGGCGGTGTCGGTAATCTCTGGGGCACGCTGGTCGGCGCTCTCTCGATTGGCATGGCGAACAAACTGCTGGAACCCTATGCCGGGGCGGTGCTCGGTAAAATCGCGTTGATCATCTTGATCATTGCGTTCATCCAGAAGCGGCCGCGCGGCCTGTTCGCGCTGAAGGGCCGGGCGGTGGAGTCATGAGCGCTCTTGAAAACTGGTGGGCGCGGGACAAGCTGGGCGTCGTGTTTCTTGTCACGCTGGCGCTGATCGGCGCCGTGGTGCCCGCGCTCAATCTGCTGACGCCCGTTGGCTCGCCGTTTCACGTTTCGACAACGACGCTGTCGCTGCTTGGCAAATACCTGTGTTTTGCCCTGCTGGCGCTGTCGCTCGATCTGATCTGGGGATATGCGGGCATTCTCTCGCTCGGGCATGGCGCGTTTTTCGCGCTCGGGGGATATGCGATGGGGATGTACCTCATGCGCCAGATCGGCAACCGGGGTGTGTATGCCAACCCTGATCTGCCGGACTTCATGGTGTTTTTGAACTGGAAGGAATTGCCCTGGTATTGGACGGGGTTCGATCAATTTCCGTTTGCCACCGCGATGGTGCTTCTGGTGCCGGGGCTGTTTGCGCTGGTATTTGGATGGTTCGCGTTCCGGTCGCGGGTGACGGGCGTGTATCTGTCGATCATCACGCAGATGATGACCTATGCGTTGTGGTTGTCGTTTTTCCGCAACGACATGGGTTTTGGCGGCAATAACGGTCTGACGGATTTCAAGGACATTCTGGGGTTTTCGGTGCAAGCACCGCAAACGCGGGCGGTGCTGTTTGTGCTGTCCGTGCTCGCTTTGATGGCTGGGTATGCGATCGCGCGGTTCGTCGTCGTGTCGAAGGCTGGCAAGGTCTTGATTTCGATCCGGGATGCGGAGAGCCGGGTCCGCTTCCTCGGCTACCGGGTTGAAAATTACAAGGCGTTTGCGTTTGCGCTTTCGGCGATGATGGCGGGCGTGGCGGGCGCGCTTTATGTGCCGCAAGTTGGCATCATCAACCCATCGGAATTTCATCCGGCAAACTCGATCGAGGTCGTGATCTGGGTCGCGGTCGGCGGGCGGGGAACGCTGGTGGGGGCAGCGCTTGGGGCGGTGCTCGTCAACTTTGCCAAGACGACGTTCACATCGGGCTTTCTTGCCCCGTATTGGTTGTTCCTGCTGGGGGGCTTGTTCGTTCTAGTGACGCTGTTTCTGCCGCGCGGGGTGTTGGGTCTGCTGTCGGATTTGAATGCGCGCCGGCAACGCGCCATGGGACAGACGCCCGCAGCCGAACCTAAGGGGGTTGCGCCATGAAGACCTCGGTCACGCCGGACGTTACCCATTCGGTGCTGTATCTCAGCGGGATTTCGGTCAGCTTCGATGGCTTTCGGGCTCTGAACAATCTGTCGCTTGATATCCGGCACGGCGAAATGCGCGCCATCATCGGGCCGAACGGGGCAGGCAAGACGACGATGATGGACGTCATCACCGGCAAGACGAAACCTGACAGCGGGGAAGCGCTGTTCGACAACGGCATCGACCTGACCAAGCTGGATGAGGTTGCCATTGCGAGTTTGGGGATCGGGCGGAAATTCCAGAAGCCGACGGTGTTTGAACATCACACGGTCGAGGACAATCTGGTGCTGTCGCTCAAGGGGCCGCGCGGGGTTGGGTCCAACCTGTTTTGGAAAAGCGGTGCGGCGAGCGATGCCCGGATCGGCGAGATCCTGGCGACGATCCGGCTTGAGCCGTACCGGCATAAGCTCGCGGGCGCGCTGTCTCATGGACAGAAGCAGTGGCTCGAAATCGGGATGCTGCTCGGGCAGGACCCCAAGCTGTTGCTGGTCGACGAACCGGTCGCGGGGATGACCGACGCTGAGACCGCGCAGACGGCAGAGTTGCTCCGGACGATTGCCAAAACGCATTCGGTTGTCGTCGTCGAGCACGACATGGATTTTGTTCGCGAGCTGGGCGTTCGCGTGACGGTTTTGCATGAAGGCTCGGTGTTGGCCGAAGGGCCGCTCGATCAGGTCAGCGCCAACGACCGTGTCATCGAAGTCTATCTCGGACGGTAAGACTTGGCCGTGAGGCAAGGAGTGCTGCATGACCCTTACGGTCGACAATATCGATGTTTTCTATGGCGCGGCGCAGGCGTTGCGCGGTGTGTCACTGCTGGCGTTGCCGGGCGAGGTAACGTGCGTGCTGGGACGCAACGGGGTGGGAAAGACGACGCTGCTCAAGGCGATTGCGGGGCAGCAGAAAATCGCTGCAGGCAGGATCACGTGGGAGGGGAAGGATATTTCGAACCTTCCACCCTACAAGCGGGCGGCGGCAGGGATCGCGGTCGTGCCACAGGGGCGGGAGATATTTCCGCTGCTCACTGTTGAGGAAAATCTCAAGACCGGATTTGCGCCGCTGCCGCGTCACCTGCAGACCCTGCCGAAAGAAATCTTCGAGCTGTTTCCGGTGCTCAAGACCATGCTGCATCGTCGCGGCGGGGATTTGTCCGGTGGGCAGCAACAGCAGTTGGCGATCGCACGCGCCATGGTGATGCGTCCGCGGTTGTTGATTCTGGATGAGCCGACCGAGGGCATTCAGCCGTCGATCATCAAAGACATCGGGCGGGCGATTTCGTTTCTGCGCGATACGGGCGACATGGCGATCGTGTTGGTCGAACAATATTTCGATTTTGCGCGCGATCTGGGCAATTCCTTTGCTGTGCTGGAGCGCGGTAGCGTCGTAATGTCGGGCAATCGCACTCAACTCCAGGCTCCCGATGTCCGTCAGCGTCTTACCGTTTGAGCCAGCCCGCGCGGCGGTGGCGACGCCTGTTCCCCATAGCGCGCGGGCGAGCAGCCGGGTGCGGTGCAGCCTTTCGCGGGCGGGAACTGCGACGCAGGCATCATCGCTATTTGAAACGGGTGGGTTGCGGCTGCGCTTTCCGAACGCGGGTGGGGCTTGCGAAGGCGTGCTGATCAACACGGGAGGCGGGATCGCGGGCGGGGATCGGGTGGTGATCGACTGCGAGGTTGGGCCAGGAGCGGCGGCAACGCTGACGACGCAATCGGCGGAAAAGATTTACCGGGCAGAGACGACGGCTGCCGGGATCGGGGTGACGTTGCGGTTGGCGGCGGGGGCTAAGTTCGTCTGGTTGCCGCAGGAGACAATCCTATTTGATGGCGCGCGCCTCAGCCGAATGCTCGATGTGGCAATGGCGGGTGATGCAACGCTGACACTTGTGGAATCGGTGGTGTTCGGGCGGATCGCCCGGGCAGAACGGCTGGGGGATGGATTGCTGCGCGACCGCTGGCGCATTCGCCGGGATGGGCGACTGGTGTTTGCCGAGGACGTGCGGCTGGACGGTCCGATTGCCGATCTGCTCGATGAGGCAGCGTGCGGGGGCGGCGCGCGGGGAATTGCCACAGTGCTGCACATCGCGCCCAAGGCGGAAGCGCGGCTTGCGCGCTTGCGCGGTGTGCTCGGCAAAGCGGGGAGCACCTGTGGCTCGAGCGCGTATGACGGGATGATTGTGGCGCGGTTTGCCAGTGCTGATCCCGCTCGCGTCCGCGCCGATGTGGCGCGGGCGGCGCAGTTTATTTTGCGCGGGGGACTGCCTCGCGTGTGGTCTTGCTGATGGGGCGCTTATGCATCTGACACCACGGGAAAAAGACAAGCTGCTGATTGCGATGGCGGCGATCGTTGCGCGCAACCGACTTGCGCGCGGGGTCAAGCTCAACGTGCCGGAAGCCGTCGCGCTGATCTCGGACTTCGTCGTCGAAGGGGCGCGCGATGGTCGGTCGGTGGCCGAATTGATGGAAGCGGGTGGGCAGGTGTTGAGCGCCGATCAGGTGATGGAGGGCGTTGCCAGTATGATCCACGATGTGCAGGTGGAGGCGACATTCCCCGACGGGACCAAGCTCGTGACGGTTCACAATCCGATCCGGGGCGGCAACGGCCAGATCGGCATCGTGCCGGGTGAGATCATCACCGCGCCCGGCGACATCATGTTGAACGATGGTGTTGCCAGCATCGCGATGAGCGTTGCCAACACGGGCGACCGGCCAATTCAGGTCGGCAGCCATTATCATTTTTACGAGACCAACGCGGCGTTGTCGTTTGAGCGCGAAAAGACCAAGGGCATGCGGCTCGACATTCCAGCAGGCACCGCTGTGCGGTTCGAGCCGGGCCAGACACGCGAGGTTGCGCTGATCCCAGTTGGGGGCAAGCGGAGAATTTACGGGTTTCGCGGCGACGTGATGGGCGCGCTTTCCAAGCCGGGCAAGGCTGCAAAGGCATAGGCATGAGCGCCGGGTTTGCTTTCGGTTTTTATGGGGAGGTTTCAAACATGACATCAAAGATCCTGGTTTCCAAGATTCTGGCTTCGATTTTTGCCTTGGCCATCGTTGCGACGGCGGGTCCCGCTTTGGCTCATACCGGCCCGCACGCTGCGCCGGGGATGGGGTTCAGCTTTGGCGCTGGGCTCTGGCATCCGCTGCAAGGGCCCGACCATCTGGCGCAGATGGTGCTTGTGGGATTGCTCGCGGCGCGGGCGGGCGGGCGGGCGATCTGGCTGTTGCCGTTGACGTTCGTCGCGGCGATGGTGGCGGGCGCGTTGATCGTTCGGCCTGAGATGGCTGGCACCGTCATCGAGTGGGGCATTCTGGTCGGGCTTGCAATCGCGGGCGTTCTGGCGGTGTCGCGCGACGTTGTTGCCTTGCCGGTGATGATGGCAGCGGTGGGTGCGGCGGGCGTGCTGCACGGCACGGCGCATGGTGCCGAGGCACCGGCTGCTAGCTTTGCGGTCTACGTTGCGGGCTTTGTTACAGCGACGAGCTTGCTGCACGCGGTTGGCGTGGTGGGCGGCGTCTGGCTGATGCGCCAACGTGCGGGTGCGTTGCAGGTTGCGGGGGCAGCGATTGCCGTTGCGGGTGTTGCTGGCGCGATCGTTTAAACCGGACGGGCGAGAGGACTTTTCATGTCGAGACTGATTTCGCGCGCAGCTTACGCCGACATGTTCGGCCCCACGACAGGCGACAAGGTCCGGCTTGCCGATACGTCGCTGATCGTCGAGGTCGAACGCGACTTCACGATCTATGGCGAGGAGGTGAAGTTCGGCGGTGGCAAGGTTATTCGCGACGGCATGGGGCAGTCCCAGGTGACGCGGGCGAAAGGCGCGGTCGACACGGTCATCACGAATGCGCTCATCATCGACCATTGGGGGATCGTGAAAGCCGACGTGGGGCTGCGGGATGGTCTGATTGCCGGGATCGGGAAGGCGGGCAATCCCGACATTCAACCGGGCGTCACCATCATCATCGGTCCTGGCACCGAAGTCATTGCGGGTGAAGGAAAGATTCTCACCGCGGGCGGGTTCGACACGCACATCCATTTCATCTGTCCCCAACAGATCGAGGAAGCCCTGATGTCGGGCATCACGTCGATGCTGGGTGGTGGGACGGGACCGGCGACAGGGACCAATGCGACGACATGCACGCCGGGACCATGGCACATCCAGCGCATGATCGAGGCGGCGGATGGGTTCCCGATGAACCTTGGGTTTGCGGGGAAGGGGAACGCGGCGCTTCCCGCAGGGCTCGTCGAGCAGGTCGAGGCGGGAGCGTGTGCGCTGAAGTTGCACGAGGATTGGGGCACGACGCCTGCGACCATCGATTGCGCGTTGTCGGTGGCCGACGATCACGACATTCAGGTCATGATCCATTCGGACACGCTGAATGAAAGCGGGTTCGTCGAGGACACGATCAAGGCGTTCAAAGGGCGCACGATCCATGCGTTCCACACGGAGGGTGCGGGTGGCGGACATGCGCCCGACATCATGAAGATTGCGGGTCTGCCGAACGTGCTGCCCTCGTCGACCAATCCGACGCGGCCGTTCACGGTCAACACGCTAGACGAGCATCTCGACATGCTGATGGTGTGTCATCACCTCGACGGATCGATACCGGAGGACCTCGCGTTTGCCGAAAGCCGTATTCGCAAGGAGACGATTGCGGCGGAAGATATTCTCCACGATCTGGGTGCGCTGTCGATGATGTCGTCTGACAGCCAGGCCATGGGGCGGATCGGCGAGGTCATCATGCGAACATGGCAGACGGCCGACAAGATGAAACGCCAGCGCGGGCAGCTTCCCGGCGAGATCGGCAACGATAATAGGCGCGCCAAGCGGTACATCGCAAAGTATACGATCAATCCGGCGATCGCGCATGGCGTGTCAAAGCACATCGGCTCCGTCGAGGTGGGCAAACTGGCCGACCTCGTCCTGTGGAGCCCGGTATACTTCGGGGTGAAGCCCGATATGGTCATCAAGGGTGGGTCGATTGCGGCGGCGTTGATGGGGGATCCGAATGCGTCGATCCCGACACCGCAACCGGCGCACTATCGACCGATGTTTGCCGCGTTTGGAAAACTGACTGCGCGGTCGTGTGTGACGTTCGTCAGTCAGGCGGCGCTGAAGAAAGATATCGGGCGGCACCTCAAAATCGAGAAGCCGTTGGTGGCGGTCGAGAATGTTCGGGGCGGTATTTCGAAGGCGAGCATGATCAACAACGATGCGACGCCCGATATTCAGATCGACCCGGAAACCTATCGCGTCACGGCGGATGGGGTGTTGCTGACCTGCGAACCGGCAAGCGAGTTGCCGATGGCGCAACGGTATTTTCTGTTTTGAGGCCACCCATGATCCGCGCCATCAAATGTGAAACCGGCGGTGCCCGCTTCGGCTTGATCGACGACGAGGTGGTGCTGGATTTCGAAACGCGCTGGCGGCGACGGATTGCGATGACGGGGAGCGGCGGACTGGCGTTTCTGCTCGATCTGGAAAAGCCGACGCGGCTGGCGGACGGGGATACGCTGGTGCTGGAGGACGGGCGGCGGGTTCGCGTTCGGGCGGCGGCGGAGCCATTGGCCGAGATCCGCTGCGATGACCTACGGCATCTGGTGCGCGTTGCGTGGCACCTCGGCAACCGGCATCTGCCGACGATGCTCGACGGCGAACGGCTGCTGATCCGGCAGGACCATGTGATCGAGGAGATGGCGCGGGGATTGGGGGCGCGGGTCAGCCGTATCGAGGCGCCGTTCAACCCGGAAGGCGGGGCGTATAGCGGCGGTGGGCATGGTCATCATCACCATCATGGCGACGACAACGAGGGCCATCGTCATGGCTGACGGGGTCGATGGAGACAATGGGGGTTGGGCTGCGCCACAGGGCTTGACCCAACCTGTGTGTGACAGCGGCGCGTCCGCATTGCCGCTGATGGTGTGGTTGTCGCCGGCTTTTCCGATCGGGAGTTTTGCCTACAGCCACGCCTTGGAGTGGGCGGTCGAGACCGGGCAAATTCACGATCTGGCGTCGGCGCGCGATTGGATCGCAGGGCTGATGCGATATGGCGGTTTGCGCAATGACGCGATCCTGCTGGCGGCGAGTTGGCGCGCTGTGCGGGCTGGCGATCATGGCGGGTTTGCCGATTGCCGCGAACTTGCGCTCGCCTTGGCCGGTTCGCGCGAGCGGTATCTGGAGACAAGCGCGCAAGGCAACGCATTTTTAGTGGCGATTGCTGCGGCGTGGGCGTGCGACACAGATAAGATCATCGACGGCGATATCGCCTACCCGGTCGCGGTCGGGTTTGTTACGGCGCGGCATGGGATCGGGCTTGTCGCGGTCGTTGAGGCGACGTTGACGTCGATGCTCGGCAATCTGGCGTCGGCGCTGGTGCGGCTCAGCGCGCTGGGACAGTCGGATGGTCAGCGATTGATCGCGGGCCTTTTGCCGAGGGTCACGGAACTCGCCGCGTTCGCTGCGACTTCGTCGCTGGACGATATCGGCGGGGCGGCGTTCCAATCGGACATCGCAAGCCTGCGCCACGAAACACAATACACAAGGCTGTTCAGAACATGACCAACGCAGAACGCATGCGCAACGGGCCATTGCGGGTTGGGATCGGGGGGCCGGTCGGGTCGGGCAAGACCGCGCTCATGGAGGGCTTGTGCAAACGCTTTCGCGATCAGTTCGATATCATCGCGATCACCAACGACATTTATACGAAAGAGGATGCCTTGATCCTCATGCGGGCCGGCGCGCTGCCCACCGAGCGGATCATGGGCGTCGAGACGGGTGGTTGTCCGCATACGGCGATCCGCGAGGATTGCTCGCTCAACCTTGCGGCCATCGCGCAGATGAGGGCCAAGTTTCCGAATGCCGATCTCGTTCTGATCGAGTCGGGTGGGGACAATCTTGCTGCAACCTTTTCGCCAGAGCTCGCCGACCTGACGATCTATGTCATCGACGTGGCGCAAGGCGAAAAAATTCCGCGCAAAGGTGGGCCGGGGATTACCCGCTCGGATTTGTTTGTGATCAATAAAATCGATCTCGCCCCTTACGTTGGCGCAAGCCTGGAGGTGATGGAGCGCGACACGAAGAAGATGCGCGGCGGCAAGCCGTATGTGTTTGCTAATATTCGCGCCGGTGTTGGCGTGCCCGAGATTGCCGACTTTGTCGTTCGCGCCGGTGGGCTGCGTTAAGTATAAAGCCGATTTTGGCCTCGAGTTGGTTGCGATGGGGCCTCTGTTGTCCCCCACGGAACAGCGGATGCCGATCATGGCCGGTTAAATCAGCAACTGTGCTCGATTTTGCAGACGCAACCCCATGGTCGTTGCGCGCGACATTCAAGCTGCGTGCGCATACGAGATCTTTTACAGTGTGTGCGCGACGGTGCAGGTGTTGAGTAACCCGAGGCTGGATGAGATGTATCGCTTCAGACGTTTGCCGGTTCGCGTGGGTTTTTTTCACGGGTTATGTTTGCTTGGGTTGCTGGCCTCGACCGCGCTGCTTGCACCGTGCTTCGCCGATGAGGTCGACGACCTCAACGCGCAAGTCAACGACTTGACCCGCGAGGGGCGCTATCCCGAGGCGTCTGCTGTCGCGCAGTCGGCGGCTGACATGGCGCGGCAACGCCACGGCGAAGACAGCACGCAATATGCCCGCGCGATTTCGTGGCAGGCCTATCTTTTGCAAGCGCGCGGGAAACCCGATCAAGCGGAAGTGTTGTTTGAAAAAAGTCTCGCGATTTATCAGCGCGTGCTGCCCGCTGGTCACCCCGATATTGCGACGAGCATCAATAATTTGGGGTTCAGCTATCAAAACAGCGACCGGTTGATTGAAGCCGAGCAGATGTATAAGCGGGCGCTCGATATGCGCGAAAACGCCGTCCCGTTTTCTGAACTGGCGGTCGCTGAAAGCCTCAACAATCTTGCTCAATGCTATAAGCGTCAGGAACGGATTGCCGAAGCCTATCCCCTGTCGATGCGGGCGCTTGCCATTCGCCGCAAGTTGTTGCCACCCCATGATCCGTTGATTGCCCAGAGCCTGACGAATGTCGGCTCGACTCTGGAACTTCAGGAACGCTTCGATGCGGCTGAGCCGTATTATCGCGAGGCCCTCGACATTCGACGCAAATCCCAAAACGCGGATCATCCCGATATCGCGGGCGCGCTGAATAAACTCGCGGAGATTTTATTCAAGCGGGGGCGCTATAAGGACGCCGAAGCTGTCTTTCGCGATGTCATCGAACAGCGGTATCGAACGCAAGCGGCCGGGCACATCGACATCGCCACCAGCCTGACGGCGCGGGCTGAAAATCTCATCGAGCTCAAGATTTACGGTGAGGCAAAAACGGCCCTTCGCAATGCGCTGGCTATTCAACAAATGGGTCTGCCGCCCCTGCATCCTTCAATCGCCCGCACACAAGCCAATCTTGGCCGCATTGCGCGGCTGGAAGGCGATACGCGGCAGGCTTTGGCGTTGCTGCGGGTCGCTGCGGTCTCGCAAGCCGCACGTGGACGATCCGACGATCTTGCTCGCCAGCATTTTGCCGAATTCGTGGGTGCTGCCTACGACACGACCGTCAGCCGCGCGGCCAACCCGGCCACGAGCGCTGCCGACGCCGTCGTCCTCACGCAAGCGCTTGAAATGGCACAACGGTCCGGCCTCACCGAAACGGCTGCGGCTGTCACGCGCATGGCTGCTCGTTTTTCATCGCAAGACGCTGCCCTTCGCGACGTGATGCGCGACCGTGAGGAGGTTGACGCGGAGTTGCGCCGTCGCGAACTGGAGCTGAGCGCCATACTTGCGCTTCCACCGGAGGAGCGGGCAAATTCGGTGGAAATCGAACGCCAGCAGCTGGCCAAACTGTCGGACCGCCGAACGCAGATTGATGCCGAACTCAAGGTCAAGTTTCCGAGTTACGCGAGCCTCGTCTCGCCCGACCCCATGAGCCTCGAACAGGTCCGCGCGCTCCTGTCGCCGGGCGAAGTGCTCGTCTATTATTTCTGTGGAACGGACGGCGTTTACGTCTGGGGGATCACGCGAGAAAATTCTATCTGGCGCAAGCTTGACGTCGGGCTCACGACGTTGTCGGCTTCGGTTTCGAAATTGCGCGAGACCCTCGATCTTGCAACGTTGAGCGGCCAAGGGGTCAAAGCTAAGCTGTTTAATTTGGAGCTCTCCCACCAGCTTTATGTCTGGCTATTGGGATCTGTCGAGCCATTGATGACCGGCAAGAGCCACCTCGTGATCGTGCCGTCTGGACCGATGACGAGTTTGCCGTTCCAGACGTTGCTGAAAACGCCCTCGAGGGTGAAGCAGCCTGGGCTTGCTGAATTGGCGGTTTATCGCGAAGCCGACTGGCTGATGAACCACACGGCCATTTCCGTGATGCCGGCCCTGTCGAGTTTGCGGGCGTTACGGGCAACCGCACAACGGCCTCTATCGACAAAGCCACTGATCGGCTTTGGCAACCCGGTGTTTGAGGCCAATGCAAAATCCAATGCGCCACCCTCGTCTCAGTCCTCGTCGTTGGGTGTGCCGGGCGGTGCTGCGCTGTCATCACCCGCGCGCCCCATAGCCTACGCCTCGTTCTGGCGCGGGCCGGCAGCCGATGTCGACGCGCTGCGGGCCGGATTGCCGCCGTTGCCGGAGACCGAGGCCGAACTGCGCTCTGTGGGTGAGAAACTGAAAGCCGCCGCTGAGGACATCCACCTTGGAGCCGCTGCTACAGAAGCTGCCGTGAAGTCCATCGATCTGACGAAGTATCGCGTTGTTTATTTTGCAACGCATGGGTTGGTCGCGGGCGAAATGAAGGGGTTGGGCGAGCCCGCGCTTGCCTTGAGCCTGCCGACGGTTCCAAGCGATCTCGACGACGGGTTGCTTACCGCGTCCGAAGTCAGCCAACTGAGGCTCAATGCCGATTGGGTTATCTTATCGGCGTGTAATACCGCTGACGCTCGAACGGTGGGGGCGGAGGCGCTTTCGGGGTTGGCCAAATCGTTTTTCCATGCCGGTGCTCGCGCGATGCTGGTGTCTCATTGGCGGGTTGGGTCTGCGGCGACAACGCGCATGACGACCAGCGTTTTCGATATTATGGCGCGAAATCCCGCCATTGGCCGCGCGGAAGCCTTGCGTCAAGGTATGCGAACTTTCCTCGCCGATACGTCAGATCCTTGGAACGCCTATCCCATCTTCTGGGCCCCGTTTGCCGTCGTCGGCGAGGGTGGTGTTTGATACAAAAAACGGGGTGCCTGCGCACCCCGTTTTCAAAGTTTTGGTCTCTTTGCAGCAGTGCGGCCATTACCACTCGTAGCGGACGCCGAGCTTGCCACCGACGCCGAACACATCCTCGCCGCCGCGTACATCGGCTTGCAGCGAATAGGTGAAGCCGTTGCCAGCGATCAGGTAGGTGGCGAACTGGCCCATGACGCGGAGCTTGCCCTCGTCGATTTCAGCGGTGTTGAAGCCCGCGCTGTTGACCTTGCTGAAGCCGTCGACGATCACGTCGCTGTAGAGCATCGCCCCAAGCGTTGCGACGACGATTTTACCATCCGGTAATTCACGAACCGTTCCGACCCGACCACCGGCCTGCAGGCGCAATGAGTCGCCATCGACCAGGCCCAGTGGCAGCGAGCCCGACTGGTTACCGTAGGATACGTGCGTGTAGCGGATCCCGGCGGTTGGCTCGAAGTAGCTCTGCGAGCCCAGGTCGTAGCGATAGGCCACGTTGCTGGTCAGAGTGAACATTGCGAAATCGGTTGAGCCCTTGCGGCCAACCGGGGGGCCACCGCAGTCGTTGAAGCTCAGAGGATCGGTGATGTCGAAGGACCGCAGGAGTGCAACCGTATCGGTCTGTTCCAGATTGTAGCCGTCGACCTTGATCATGGCATCGGCCGAGAAGCGATTGCTAGCGAGTACGGCATAAACGCCGCCGCCGCCGCCTTCAATGTGCTCTTCTGCTTCAGACCGCTGGAACAGGGCCCGGGTGTTGGGATTGTTGGAGTCGCTGGCCTGCTCGGAATACTTGACGTCGTTGTAGTCGGTTTTGGTTGAACTGATGCCGCCGAGCACGCCGACCAGAAGTTTCGAGGTTCCGCTGGCCGAGCCGCGAACCAGCCAGTCCGCGCCGGTCACAGCGCCTGCCGTGTACTGGCGGCTGGTCAGTTCGCCGCGTGTGCCGCCATCAAGGGTCCAGCCGGAGTGGTATTCATAATCGGCATATACCTGCGCCCACGTTGCGCGGGTGGGTTCAGGCGCAAACTCGATGATGTCATCCTTGAGCGATGGCTGGTATGACCGAACACGGACGGTCGCGGCTGGTTTCTCAGCCAGAACGATCGGCTTCTGGGGCGATTTCTTGACCGCGACGACTGTGGCGGGCTTCTTGGCCTTTGCGATCACGGGCGCGGCAGTCGGGGCAGGCTTTGGTGCGGGCACTTGAGCGACTGGCGGTGTTGCAGGCTTAGCGGCTGGCGCCTGAGCAACCGGTGCCGTGACAGGTTTTGGGGCTGGCGCCTGAACGACAGGGGCAGGCTTGGGCGCGGCTTGCACAGGTGCTGCGGGAGGTGCTGGCAAATTCTGGGCAACCTGGATGGGAGCGTTGCCACCGCCGCCGGCAATTGCTTCGTCGCGGCGTTTGCGAATGAGCTGCAGCGCTTGCGATGTTGAAACTTCTGTTGCCGAAATCGATGGTGGGCCGGATCCAGCCGACGCTGCGGCGGCACATCCAGCCTGCGCTTCGGGCGGCATAAGTGCTGCAAAGATCGAGACGGCGACAGTGGTGTTTAATGTCTTTTTGAGTAACACGTGCACGTTGCACCCCCCTAAAAGGATTTTGAACCTCGTTTGGGGCTATCTGATTCTCGCCTCGTTCCTCTGTTCAGAAACTCAATTTGTGCTCTGTGTTGCAAAACCGCCCTTCGTCCGCATGCGCGTATGTTTGCCGTGTGATACTCGCCATGTTGCTGCAGTTCAAAATCGTGTATAAAGACTGAGAACTCTATTGAGATCAATTCGATGACGCAACGAACTGCTGCTATCCTTGCAGCCGATGTCGTCGGCTACACCCGGCTTATTGCTGAGGCCGAGGAACAGACGCTGCACGTCTTGACCGACCTTCAGTCGATGTTGCGGGAGACGATCGCCCGGTTCGACGGTCGCGCGTTCAATACCGCAGGCGACGCCATTCGTGCTGAATTCGCCAGCACGCTGAATGCCGTCGAGGCAGCCGTCGCACTTCAGCAGACGCTACAGGCGCGGAATGCAGGCGCTCCTCTGGCGCGGCAGATGCTCTATCGGATCGGGATCGCTGACGGGGATGTCATCGATCAAGACGGCGACGTTCACGGAACGCCCGTAACGCTGGCAACGGCATTGGAAGGCCTTGCCCCACCGGGCGGGTTATGCATTACCAAGCACGTCTACGATCAAATTTCGGACGTGCACGGCGCTCGTTTTACCGATCTGGGCGTCGTTAAAGCCGCTGCAGCCCCCTCCGGCATCCACGCCTTTACGATGGTCATGACCCAGGGCGTGCGTGGGGCGACTGATGCAGTGCCGGACAAGACTGCAATCCAAGCGGCTGCACGCCGGTCGCCGTTCGCCTGGGCGGGAGCGGCCGCTGGCCTGCTGGCCGTCGCGGGTCTTGCCTGGTGGATGACGCCGATTTGGCTGACGCAGAGCACGACGACGGTGGTGTCGGCTCCAACGGCTTCGCCCGTTCGTCCAGCCAGCGGGTCGACTGAGGGGCCAACGGTCGCGTCAAGCGGTGCCGGGGTCAAGCCTGCCAACCCGTCGGTCGCGCCACCTGCGCCAGTTTCGTCCGCTCCAAAACCAAGCCCGATTGTTCCGGTTGCGACCACAGCCCCACCCGCGACCGCCATCACGCCGATGTCAGATGCCCCACTGTCATCGAGTGGACCCAACACGGATTGGCCCGCTCTGGAAGCGCTGCGCAAGCGACATGTCGCTCAATGTTCCGGCGATGACGTCAATGTTGCCATCACGTCGTGCCGTGCGCTGCTGAAAGCGGGCCAACTTCCCGATGCCTCGCTCGCCGAGATCCAAGCAAGTCTTGGGTCTGCGTTACGTCAAACGGGTCAAATCAGCGAGGCGATCGACGCGCTGACGGCGGCGGTTAAGCTTGTGCCGACCAGCGCGACCTACAACAATCGAGGGCTTGCTTACTTTGAAAGCGGCAAGATGGATTTGGCGATCGAGGATTTTGGCGCTGCGATCAAACTGAAGCCCACCGATGGGGAGGCTCTGAATAATCGCGCTTGGACCCAATTCAAAGCTGGCCGCCTGAACCTTGCCGCTCAAGATGCCAAACTCGCCACGGCCTATGCCGGGGGCTCAGCCTACGTTTGGGATACCAGCGGTCACATTAATGAAGCGTTGGGCAACAAGCCCGTCGCGATCGAACATTTCCGCCGTGCGATTGAACTTGATCCCAAGCAGGAGGCGAGCCGCAAAGGACTCGCCCGCCTCCAAGCCAAACCGTGATTGAACGGCTCGTTACGATTTGCTGAGATTAACGACCTGGACGCGGCGGTTTTCATCGGCGAACGGCAAACTTGGATTTTTCAGTTTTTCGCGACCATATCCAACTGGAATGAGCTTCTCGTTTGGTATGTTGAAATTCTTGACGAGGTAGGCGCGTACCGCTTCAGCGCGCCGCTGCGAGAGGCGCTGGTTGTAGCTGGCTCCGCCCTTGGCATCGGTATGACCCGCTACCAGAATGTCGGTGCTGGCCATCTGGCCGTCCTGCAGAGCCTTGCCGAGCGAATTCAACGGCTCGACCGCTGCAGGGGAAATCTGCGTCGAGTTGAATTCAAAGGGCACGTCCAGATCGACTTTGTTTTTGGCTTCGACAATCGACGTCAGCTGTTCGCGCTCTTTTGTGGAGGCCGACAATCCGCGCGTGGCTTTCATTTTGAGTGCGCGAATGAGATCGGCGGCTTGCGCCTCAGCGGCTATATCGGCGGCAGATTGTGGAGCCTTGACGCCGCGCGTTGTCTTGGCGGCCAGCGCTTCGATCAATTGACTTGGGGTCGGCGCGGGCGTTGTTTGCGAGATCGCAGGGGCTACCGTTAACACATGAGCGGCAAAGACACAGAGCGCTGCAGTGGAAAGACGAGAAAGGGTCATGGCAACCATCCAATGTTTGGAGTTCATTATCTTAAAGGGCGTGCCAACGTATGCTCGAAGACTGCGATTGGGCTGTTCCTGCGGGAACTGCTTTGAAATATGCTCGAACCGCGCGATTTTCTATGACAGTTTATACAATTCTTGTGGCGCGGTTAGCGCCGTTCTACTGACAATCCTGCACTAAGGCTGCCCGATCGGACGGCGTCGCAAATCCCGATTGCACGCGTTCGAGGATTTCACTGCACCGGGACGAATTCTTCGTTTTGCCGAATTCCGACGCCGAACTCGCCGTGTTGGGGATGCGAACGGACTGCTGTTCGCCGGCAGGCGGGGCGTTGCGGGCTGCAACCCCTGTGTTGTCGGCACTACCACGGGCATCCGATGGCGCGCGGGTTTGACTGGCGATCAAGGCCAATGCGGCGGCGATTGCCGCGACGCCTGCGATCATGACACTCCGCGCTGTTGTCGAGGATGGCGCGGCGAAGGCTGGCATTTTGCCCGACCCGCCGGAGCGTAGCTCCAGGGCGTGAACAGGCTCGGGCAGATTTTTTAGAGACCGGTGGCCCAGATCGACAACGGTCGCCTCGATTTTGTTTCGGACCTGATCGTAGACGGGGCGCGACACGCACACGCCGCCTTCTCCGACCAGCGTCGCAAGACGCGCTGCGATGTTCACTCCATCGCCCAACAAATCGCCGTCGTGTTCGACGATGTCGCCGATGGTCAGACCGATGCGAAAGCCGAGTTTTGGCGCAGTGTTGCCATTGACGGCGCGGCTCTCGCTTAAGTGATTTTGGTGTTGCGCTTGAACCGACAGCGCACAGCGGACGGCTTCCACGGCGCTTGAAAATTCAGCGAGAACGCTGGCACCGGAGGTGTTAAAAATGCGCCCGTCGTGGGCCTCGACGCATGCTGAAAAAAGCCGCCGCGCTGCCTGAAGTTCGCTGAGTGTGGCAACGCGATCGTGGGCCAGTAGCCCGGCATAGCCGGGAGCGTCTGCGGCCATGATTGCTGCGATCTTGCGCTTCATTGCATCGCACCCAGTAGAGACGTCGCACCATTGCGACAGTATCCTACAGTTGGATGCGGGTGAAGTCGCTTTGCTGTGCGATCTGGCGGGCACACGTGAGTTCGTAGACGATTGCGACGTTGCTTCAGTTCAAAGCGCTGCACTTTTCGCGAAGCAAAGCGATATCTCCGTCGAGCAGCTTACCCAACTGCGCGCGCTCAAGGATTTCGACGCACGTTTTCATCTTGTTTCCGCCGCTCGCGGCCGCTGCAACCTGTTTGGCTGGGGTCGAGACCTTGGCGGCTGCCGGCTTTTCGTCCTTTAGGGCTGCGGTGCTGGTCGGGGCATTGGCCGGTGTGGCCGTTGCCTTGAGTGCCGCTTGTTCGGCGCATGGAACCTGGACCACAACGCCGGTCGCGGGAAGAAAGCGGCGGCAGCTCGGCTCGGCGGACGCAGCGGTCGCCGTGGCGATGGCAAGCATGGGCAAGCAGGCGAACATGAGATGGCGTGTCACGACTTTGATCCCTTGATGAGCGTGTTCGATGGTCATGTTTTATCGCGGGCGGTCGCGACACGCAGTTCCAGGGGTAACAGCGTCGTTTCGGATCGACGTTTGATGCGGGTCTGGCTGGCATTGGGCGATGGATACGCGGGATGGCATGCGCTTGGGTGGCGATGGTCCACGCCCGGTCGTGCACTTGCGGCACCCGCTGAGGGTTGCAAGTCCGATCCCGTCACGAACGTCGCTGGCTGAGGCACACAATGTGCTAAATCGTTGGAAATGTTGGTAGCGAGACCCAGACTTGAACTGGGGACCTACGGATTATGATTCCGCCGCTCTAACCAACTGAGCTATCCCGCCGCACCAACGCTGACTGCGCGCCAGCGAAGCACCGTGTATAGGGACGCTGGCGGGACGCTGTCAAGGTCGCCTGAGTGGAAAGCTCAGGTCTCAATTCCTAGGGGCGTTTGTTGCTCGATCCAAATGGAAGACCTGAGGCATACTGCACGTTCTGCACGGGTCAGTAACGCCAAAGGTCGGTCCCGTTCCCGGTCGTATGCGATAAGCACTTGTTTTGAACGCGCTGTCGAATCAGCATCATATGCACATGTTTTAGGCTCAACGACGTCGCTATCGACTGGTTTTACTGAATCCGGCTTGCTCGAATCGTCTTAGACGTCTGGCGGCGTGCCCCGTGTCGGATTTTAGCCATTCGGTTTTGTCCACACCCGCGCCTACGCAGTTGAATTAGAAATTCAAGGAATCCATGATGTCCACGATCAAGACCGCAATTGCTGCCGTTGCTTTGGCCTTCGCTCTCAGCACTGGCGCTGCCGTTGCTCAGACTGCCACGGGTACCGCTGCTCCAGCGCCCGCCGCGACCGCACCAGCCACACCTGCTGCCAAGGCGAAGACCGCTGCGCCCCGTACCGACGAGTCGATTGCGTGCTCGAAGGAAGCGGATGCCAAGAATCTGCATGGTGCTGAGCGTAAGACGTTTCGCGCCAAGTGCATGAAGGACGCCAAGGCTGCCAAAGCTGCTGCTCCTGCCAAGAAGATTTAAGCCGTTTGATTGAACGGTTTTCATGCTAAAAACGGGCGCTCTTTCGGGCGTCCGTTTTTTTGCGTCCGCCCGCCAGGGAACCCGTGCGGTCCTGCCCGGTTATTCAGCGGTGGTGCGTTGGCTGTCTTCAAGTTTTTTGGCTGGCTGAGCGGCACGGGCGACGGAATCGCGGCGACCGGATCGCGGCAACGGGTGGAAGGATGGGGCCATGACAGAAACACGCGTTGCATTGGTGAGCGGGGCCAATCGGGGGATCGGGTTTGAGATCGCCCGTCAGCTCGCACGGCTTGGCGTTTTGACGGTGCTTGGGTCGCGGTCGCTGGCAGCCGGGAAGGCCGCGGGGGAACCGCTCGCAACGGAGGGGCTCATCGCGCCGGTGGTGGCCCTCGACGTGACCGATCCTGACAGTGTGCGGGCGGCGGTTGCCGAGGCGATGGGGCTGTTTGGGCGGATTGATATTCTGGTCAATAATGCCGGGGTTATGCTCGATGGGGTGGAGCCGGTCGCATCGGCGGATACGGTTCGGGGCACGTTTGAGGTCAATGTGATCGGGCCGGTGACGCTGACGCAAACGGTGCTGCCGATCATGCGCGATCAAGGATATGGACGGATCGTCAATGTTTCTTCGGGGATGGGGCAACTAGCGGAGATGGGCGGCGGGCACCCGGCGTACCGGATGTCGAAAGCGGCGCTGAATGCGTTGACGCGGGTGACGGCTGCGGACGCGGGACATGCTGGGATCAAGGTCAATTCCATGTGCCCGGGTTGGGTTAAAACCGACATGGGCGGGATCGATGCGCCGCGGACAGTGGAACAGGGTGCTGAAACGGCGGTGTGGCTGGCCATGTTGCCCGAGGATGGGCCAACGGGCGGGTTTTTCCGCGATAAGAAGCCGATTGCGTGGTGATGGGCGCAGACTTGCATCATTTGAGTTTGCTTGCCGGGCCGAGGGCTGCCCTGCGTGTGGTTCAAGATCGCGCGCCGGGCGCCCCTCTCTACGCGACTGTGCGAGGGGCGAGTGTGCTGGTGATGCAGCTCGATGACGGCGTGCGCGAGGGGTTGCATCGGGCGAACGGCACGGGTGAATGGCTGGAGTTGGGGGCTGGCGATTTTGCGCCGCTGTTGACGACGACGGATGCGGCGTTCTTCATGCGGGCTTCTGCTGGGTCGGCGCTGGCCTGGTTCGAGACGCGGCAGGATCCGTTCGGGCTGTGGCAGGCGGCAGCGGTTTGGATCGATGGCGCTGTTGCCATGCGGCCCAACGTTCTGCGCGCGGGCGAAAACCGTCCTCGATCGTTGCGGCCGGTCAATGCGGCTTTGAGGCTTGTTGGTGTTGCGGCGCAGGGTGGCGATGAGTTCGCAGCACTTGGACTTGATGCATTTGCGGTCAACGACGACATCGCGGCGCGGGCGGTGTTGGGTAGAACCTGATCGCTTTGCAGGCGGTTCCCGACATAGAAACGCCTCGATCGTTTCGGCGAACGACCGAGGCGCTACCGCCGCGTGAGCACTGGTCTCATGCAGCAAATCGGAGACAAGCGAAATTTGCACTCGCTCGCGTGCTGCAGTATGTAGCGTGCGCGTGACATCAGCGCTAATTGTAGTTTCTGTGCTATACGATCAGGTGCGCTTATGAACCCCGTGACGCTCAAGCAGCTCCGCTATTTCGATGCGGTGGCCAAGCACTTGCATTTCGGGCGGGCGGCGGAGTCGTGTTGCGTTACTCAGCCGGCGCTGTCGATGCAAATCCAGGAGTTGGAAAGCGCGCTCAATACGATGCTGATCGAACGGGCGCGATCGGGACTGAAGCTGACGGTTGCGGGCGAAGAGATTGCGCGGCGTGCGGCGCGCGTGTTGGCCGATGTCGACGATCTGGTGTCGCGATGCGTGCACGGGCAGGCGCTGATGACGGGATCTTTGCGGCTTGGGGTTATCCCGTCGGTCGCGCCGTATGTGCTGCCAGCGCTGCTCGAACAGCTGAAGCTGCACTACCCCGCGCTGCAGCTGCATGTGCGGGAAACGCAGACCAAGCCGCTGCTCGATGAACTGGCCGAGGGCAAGCTGGATGTGCTGCTATTGGCGGTTCCAGTGACCGGGGCTGATTGCGCGACGCTGGCGCTGTTCGACGACCCCTTCCTGTTGGCTGTGCCCGCCGGGTATCCACTGCCAGCACAGGTCCGCGCCACACGTGAGATGGTGATCGGTGAGCGGTTGCTGCTGTTGGAGGAGGGTCATTGTCTGCGCGATCAGGCGCTCGCCTACTGTGATTTTCGGCAGGTGAATGCGGTCGATACGTTTGGCGTCTCGACGTTGGCGACGGTTGCCGGGATGGTTGCGGCCGGGCATGGCATCACGCTGCTGCCTCAGATGTGTCTTGACGCCGAGGCGACGGGACGCGGTTTGCGGGTGGTGCGATTTGTCGAGCCAGAGCCATCGCGGACCATCGGGCTTGCGTGGCGGCCGACGTCGCCGCGGGTGGCCGATTTCAAGGAACTGGGGCGATTGCTGATGTTGGGGCGGTCTTGAAAAAACCATCCACCGAAAGCGACAGCGTTTGAATTCAATTTGAGGGAAACCAATCGCTTCGGCTAAGTTTGTCGTTTGCGCAGCGGTAGTGCATTAAACCATTTGGCGAGTTCGTCGACGTCAATGATATTATCGTCACCAGTTTCGACAATCTTTACGAACGATTTAGTAGGGATCGATTCGGGGAAGCTAGGCTGCTTCCAGCTTGATCTTAAGCGGTCGACAGTTATTTGATCAGCTGTCCGAAGCATATACGGCAAGTCATCCCTTGAGCGAACGATGAACGCACTAGGCTTTCTTGCCAGTAAAGCCATACCCGCTTCAACAAACACGCTCGACGGCTTTGATGGTAAGGGAGGTAAGTAAAACAATATAAACACCTCGCTTGCTTCGAGCGCAAGAACGTCCTGGACCAGGGCATGTTCACTGGGGTCAAATTTGTGTAGCGAATCAATAATTACGGCGGGGCAAAAAAAATGCCTAAACTTGGTGCGAGATTTCAACTCTGAAAAAAGGTTGAGGAGACGGTCTCTGTTGTCTGAGTACGCCTTGTCATCGCTAGCATATGCAGACATGGGAGCCGCTACGAAAACATCGTTACGGAACTGTTGTTGATCATTGACATCTATCTTAGGCGAAAACTTCTGAAAGTTCTGAGGGCGCAACCGATTTCCGGTTCTGAAATTTTGCATGTCGTACCTCTACAGCCGCAGACGCTTGCATCAATGCACCGATTCAGTTCGTCTGGAGCTAAATTGTTCGATTGCTCCACAAGTTCGAAGTGCATTTTCTGGAATTCAAGGAGTTCTCACCTAGCACAAGTGCTGAGATGTTGACAATCTGATTTTGGCCTGTTAACTAACCGGATCAAGCCGCACGCGTTTGCTATCCGAGGGCTTCATGAACCCGATAGGGTCGCGGCGCACTTCGCGCACTAGTGTTTCATGGCTCGAAAACTTATATTTAACAAATTTCAATCCTATCCTAGCTTCTGGTGCGGCCGTCTTTAAAAGGTAGGGAAGCGTGTCATTGCCTGAAGCATCTTCAAAATAAGCGATGCAAACATTTTTCTTTTTGCCCATAGCATAGCCAATTTCAATTAGTGTGCTCGTGTACACCCGCTTTGGCAAAATTGCGAGAAAGTAATCGCATTTCCGAATTTTTGTTAACACCTCGAGCGCTGGTACTGCAGTCATCGGGAAATTTTCTGGACCTGAGACGACATCGTATGCGCAATAAACCGTGCTTCTAGAGTTTCGCGTGATTTCGAGTGAAAGGTCGGTCGCAAGTTTCTTCATTGCATCGAAATCATTGCGATCGTCTAGTCCCGCCATTGGGATTGAAATGAAAATTCTTTTTTTGACTACGAGCGCATTGTAAAGCTTCGACGCCATTAGCAAGCAAACGTATGCAAGTGTAGCCCAAATTGCGCTGGCAGCTAGGCTTACTAAAAGGTCTTCGCATTTGTTCTGAAATGGCGCTGCTTTACAAATAGTCGGTAGTAGCCATTGTTGCAATTGCTCAAACATGTACACTCTCTCCGCCGCCAACGCCAACCGGAAAGTCGTTAGCAGAATAACTAAATTTGAGCAAGGAAGCTCAGCCGGAAGACCATTGGTTGACCCTGTCGACTATTCAGCTGGTTTGGTCTTAACGCTGCGGGGGATGAGGTTCGTGGGGATGGCGTCGCTGCGTTCGGCCAGACTTGCGTCGACGAACTGGACCGGGTGGCCTTTGAACTGCTGGGCCCACATGATGCCGGCGGTCTGCTGACCGGGCAAGAACTGCATCTCGGGGACGGTCCAGGTTTTGTCGATCAGGGTGAGAATTTTTGTCACGTCGGGGATTGTCATCGCTGACAAGACCGGTTCGTTGATCGACGGCGATGCCGTCAACAGCGGAGCGAGAGGGAAGGGCCGGTAGGATAGCTCTTCGGGGTGCTCCTCGTCATAGGCCGGTGCCGCGACCCAGCCATTGCTCCAGCCGCTGGGAGACGCGTCGTTTATCACAGCCGAACCGGCGCGCGGATCGGCGAAGGTCGCGGGATCGAGAGCTGCGACCTGTGTCCAGCGCGTGCGCGGGGTCATGGGCTCGGCGAAGGCCAACAGTTGACCGGTCTGGGTGCTGGTGACGGGCAACTGAGGGGCCGTCGCGTTAGGTCCGGGTGCGCGGCGGGTGACCTCACGGGGTTCTGCCAGGAGCTTGGGCGCGCTCTCAGCTACGAAGGACACGAGCGTGGTCAACTGAGACCGGTCCTGTTCGGACGGGCGGGGGACAAAACGCGAGGGGCGTTCGACGAGTTTGGGCGCCGCGACGAGCTTGGGGGGCGGCGCTGCCTCGGCTGCCGACTGTGTGATCGGTGCTGCTGGTGGTCTGGGCTGGGGCGCGATTTGCGGCGACAGCGACGCCAGTCTTGGTTCTGGTAGTTTGACCTGCGCCGGTGCAGGCGGGGGCTTGGCGATAGCTGCGACCGAGGCTTGCGCGATTGGGGCTTGCGGTTTTGCGTTCATGTTCCCAGAGGCATCGGCCACCATGATGGCGGGCTTGGGCTGCTGGCGCAGTGTGAAGAAGCCGGCGATCTGGGTCGCCAGGTTTGCGTGCTGCGACTGGGCAATCCGGACGTCGCTTGGGGTGATGTCGCCGCCATCGGCGGGGTGATGCTGGGATTTGCCGTTGGGGAACAACAGAGCCAGTTCATACCGCGGGAGACGCGGCCAGTGGCGCACGCGGCCCGTGTCGACGTGGACGAAGGGGATGCCGGACGTGGGGTAATAGCCAACGCCGCCCTGTTCGCGGATGAGGGCTGAATAGCGGATTTGTTTCAAGGAGACATCGGGGAACGTGACGTCGACGGCCTTGCCGGTGGTGTGCTGGCTCTCGCTTGCCTGACCGCCCACGGTTCTGCGCAGCATGTCGTTGGTCGTGCGCGAGCGGAAGCCGGAGATGACGTTGATGGGCTCTTTGGAGCCTAGCTCCGTATGCATTTCCCACAAAATATCGATGGTTTGCGGGTCCATCCTGGTTTTTTCGTTGCGCCGCCAGTCGCGCAAGATCCAGTCGATCTTGTCCATCGCTTCAGGGACGTTGCGGCCCTTCACCTTATAGGTGACGGTCAGTGTCTCTTTGGTGTGAATGTTGAAGAACGAAATGGTGCGGGTGTCGGAAAAGGCGGCCGTCAATTGGTGTGCGCCAACGAGGGCGGTGCCGGACGCGACAAGCCCGGCGGCGAGTGTACGAAAACGGATTTTCAAAGCCATAAAACCCCGTCTGGAATTAACACCCGATTGCTCCGGCGTTACAGGTAATCCCCCGAGCCTTAACAGTCGGTAATGGCTGAATGGGTGCACAACAGGGCTCGAAGGCGGCGTTATCGGGGCAGGGTTAACGGGACGTGACGGTGCGGTTTTAACCCTTGCATAAATTGTGTCTTCGACGCTCATTGCTGGGTTCCGGCTCGGCGCTTCGCGTAAGGCGGCTGCGCTGGGCCGGGATGACAGGTGGTGGCTCACAGTTCGTTGCCGCCCCTCTCCGTCTTAGAAGAAGCGTTCGAAGACGGTGACGGTGTCGCCGGGCTGGACGACATAATCGGCTGGGGCTTCGATGACCTCCACGAGGCCGTTGATGCGGCGCGAGAGGCGGAACTTCTGCATGCTGGCGCGGTCGGAATAGCCGCCGGCAATGGCAACGGCGGTTTCGATGGTCATGCCTGACACGTAGGGGTATTGGCCGGCGGTCTTGACCTCGCCGAGAATGAAGAACGGCCGGTTTTGCAGCATGTCGACGGTGACTTGCGGGTCTTTGACATACTGGGTGCCGAGGCGGGATTTGATCGTGCCTTCAAGCGACTGGGTCGTGAGGCCGCGGGCCGTGACGTTGCCGATCAGGGGGACCGTGATTTTGCCGGCATGGTCGACGGTGTAGCTGCGGGACAGGTTGGGCTGGCCGTACACAAAGATGCGCAGCTTGTCGCCACTGTCGAGTAGATAGGGGCCATCGGTCTCAGCGACCGCGCGTGGACCTTTCAGTCCGCGCGGTGCGTGGGGCTCGCCCCAGCTCACTTGGCTTGCGATTGCAACGTCGCCGGTGGCCGCGCCGACCGGGGCTGGGTAGCCGTCGACGATGGCTCCGTCGCGGGGGGCGACGATGGCTACATCGGCAACGCCCTGCTCGTGGTCGATGGCGCAGCCCGACAATAAAAGTAGCGACGCGCCACAAAACCCAAGAAGCCGCAAAGACATGGTGTGTCCGTCCTAATAACACGATTTCGTCTGAGCAGTTTTGCGGCACAGTGGTTAAAAAAGACTGAGTCCGCGTCTTTTTTTGCAACGCTTAAGAGTTTGCTTACTCGCCACAGGTCAAATGGGGTCAACAGATCATTGATTCCAAAGGCCGCCTTATGCGCACACCATCGAGTGCTTCCCCCGAGAATATCGATCCTGCGACGCTTTGGGGCACGATTGCCAAGAGCTTGCCGGGGCTGATGATTTGGACGCTGGCCGTGATGGGCGCAACGTTTGGTCTGCTGTCGATGGTGGCACCGCGCTACCAATCCGAGGCGCAGATGACGATCGACGCCAAGACGGCGACGAACCCGTTCAGCGACCCCAAGCAGATCTCGCCCGGGGCTGAGTCGACGGCGAGCCAAATGGATCGCGAGGCGATCAACACCCACATCAAGTCGTTGCAGTCGCCAGCACTTGCCGCCGACATCGTGGCCAAGCTGCGATTGAAAGATAAGGCTGAGTTCAACAGCGAGCTGGGCGATATTGATCTGCTGTCGCAGGCCATGCGGATGATCGGGCTTGGCGGTGCGCGCCCCGGCCAGAGCGAACAGGACCGCGTTCTTGAAGCCTATTTCCGCAGTCTGGATGTCTATTCAGCCAAGGAAAGCCGGTTCATCGGCTTGCGCTTCACGTCTGTCGATCCGCAACTGGCGGCCGATATTCCCAACGCGCTGGCGGAGGCCTATCGCGAGCAGTTGGCTGGCCGCAAGGTGGAAGAGACCAAAGATGTTCAGGACGCGCTGCTGCCCAAGATCGAACAACTGACGAAGGATGTTGCGGGCGCTGAAGTGGCGGTCGAGCAGTTCCGTGGCAAGACGGATAGTTTTAATTCAGGTGCACAAAAGCAGACGCTGAACGAGCAGCAGCTCGGGGAGCTTACCGCTGAATTGAGCCGGGCACAGGCAGCACGCAGCGAAAGCGAAGCGCGCGCGCGGTCTGCGGTCGAGATGGCGCGGGGCGGTGCGGGCGAAGTGTTGCCGGATGTGCAGCGCTCGCCATTGATCCAGAATCTGGTGCAACAGCGCGTCCGCGCCGAGCGGCAGATCGCCGAAGTTTCGGCGACGCTGTTGCCGGGGCATCCGCGCATGCAGCAACTCAATGCCGATCTGGCGGGATTGAAAAAGCAGATCGCGGCGGAAGTCGCCAAGATCGTCGATGGCTTGGGCAAGGAAGCCAAGGTTGCCGCCGAGCGCGAAACGTCGATTAAAAAGCGGCTGTCGGATTTGAAGGTGACGGTTGTCAATGCCGGTCCCGACGAAGCCAAATTGAAGATGCTGGTGGCGGACGCCAAGTCCAAGCGTGACGAATTGGAGCGGTTGCAGGCGCAGTATAACGTCAATCGCACGCGGGCCGAAAGCAAAGCCGTGCCTGTCGAAGCGAAGGTGTTATCGCCAGCCTATCCTTCAAGTGTGGCTGTGTTTCCCAAAAAGGGTGCTCTGACGGCTATCGCGGCACTGGCAGCGTTTCTGATCGGATTAGCCGTGGTGGTGCTGAAGGCCGTCGCGTCTGGTGCGCGCACCCCGGGCGGGACTGTGCCGCAAGGTGGCCCGGAGGGTGGGGCCAAACGTGACATGCGTTCGCGCAAAGGCGATATGGTCGGCCCAATTGCCGAGCCCGTGATGGCGTCGGGGGGGGCGGTCACGGCTGCGGCTGCGGCTGTTGCTGAGCGGATGGTTCCTGATTTAGCGCCGTCGCTTGGTTCGAGCCAAGCAGAAGCGCGGTTTGGGGTGTCTGCTCTGCCTGAGACAGCCGCCAAGTCGCTTGATGCGGCAGCCGCGCAGGGTCTGGTCGTTGGGACCAACGATGCTTTGCTCGCCCACATTGTTGACCGGACGCCGGAGCGTGGCGGGTTTCGGACTTTAGTTGCGGGTGAAAATGGGGCGGTCGATGCAAGTGAGGTCGCGCTCGCACTTGCCAAGGGCCTGGCTCATGCCGGCCAGCCGGTCATTCTTGTGGAGTGGACGTACGGCGCGGCACAGGTTGCCCGTTCCGCGGGGCTTGACGCAGCACCGGGGCTTGCCGAATTGATTTCGGGTGAAGCGACGTTTGAAAACGTGATCGGGTGCATTCCAGACACTGAGTGCCATTTTATTGCGTCGGGCGCCCACCTTGGCGAAGCGGCAGCGGATATCGATCCCGATCAGCTCAATCTGGTGCTGGATGCGCTGGATGAAGCCTATGCGCACATTGTGATTGTGGGCGAGCATGACAGTGTGCGGCATCTGTTCGAGACGATCCAGGGGCGGTGCGATTGCGGGGTGGTCGTTGCAGCCAAATCGCCAGCCGCGTTGCGCGATCCCGGCGACACGTTCCTGGGGTTTGAAGTGGCGGACATCGAAATCATCCGCATGGAGCGCGACGACGCCCCGCGCGATCTCGTTCAGCGCCGTCTGCGCGGGGGACAAGGCCTGGGACGCGGAGCTTTGCCGGGTTGAGGTGAATGCCACCTTGCGAGGTGGCGTTTCGTTCACGCGCCTCTGACCGGGTCTATCGCAAAACGTCTGCGTCGGGTTGTGGCGGCGCAATTTATTAACGCAATCGGGTGTTCACTTACGTCCGCACGGCTTGACCTTCACAGGTCAAGCCCGCTGCGGCTTGGCATGGGTTTTGCGGCGCGGCAGCTGTCGCCGACTTGGCTTTTTGCGATTTGCGGGTACGATGGATCGTCACGGCACAAAACTGGTGAAAGCAGCGCTGGCCGCTGCCCATTTCGTGGGGGCGGACGGTTTGCTGGCGCCGTGGACGCGTGGCCTCGGTGTCATCTTTATGCTGCATCATGTGCGGCCCGAGCAGCCAGCCGACTTTGAACCCAACCGGATTTTGAAAGTCACGCCAGCGTTTCTAGAAAATGTGATCCATCAGGTGCAAGAGGCCGGGTTTGACACGATCGGCCTCGACGATGTGCCGGGGCGGCTGGCCGCCGGGCGTGACCAAGCGCCGTTTGCCGTTTTCACGCTGGATGATGGCTATAAAGATAACCGGGATTTTGCGTATCCGGTGTTCAAGCGCAACTCGGTACCGTTCGCAATCTACGTGGCGTCGGATTACGCCGATGGGGCTGGGGACTTGTGGTGGCTGGTGCTTGAAGCTGCGCTTGCGCGCGCGCCGCATGTCACTGTCCTGATGGACGGCGAGATGCGCCATTTCACAACTCGGACGGTGGCCGAAAAGAGCGTTGCTTACGACATCATCTATTGGTGGCTGCGGCGCTTGCCCGAGGACCGGGCGCGGCAGGTTGTGGCCGAACTGGCGCAGTCGATCGGCTATGACGCATCGCGGATGTGTGCCGACCTTGTCATGAATTGGGACGAATTGCGCGATCTGGCCCGCGATCCGTTGCTCACGATTGGCGCACATACCAAACGGCATATGGCGCTGGCAAAGTTGTCCGCTGAGGACGCGGAAGCTGAAATTTCGGGGAGTGTTGCACGGATCGAGCAGGAACTCGGCCGGCCGTGTCGGCACTTCAGTTACCCGTACGGGTGTCCCAAAAGTGCCGGGTCGCGCGAATTCGAGATGGCCGAGCGGTTGGGCCTTGTGACGGCCGTGACGACGCGCAAGGGGCTCATTTCACGCCGTCATGCGCGCGAGATGACCGCATTGCCGCGGTTTTCACTCAACGGCGACTACCAGGATGTGCGGTATACGAAGGTGATGCTGTCAGGTGCGCCGTTTGCGCTGTGGAATGCGGTGTCACGGTGGTAGACCGAAATCTTACAGTCGAGCTGTCACGTGGTTGCTTTTGGGGATTTAGACATCCAATTGATGATCAGGGCGGCAGGGGGCACCCAGAGCAGGCCTGCCAAGGCGTAATAGGCCAGTTCCACTAGAGGGTTGAGGCCGCGCACCTGCAACACGACGGCTGCCAGCATCGCCAGCAACGCGTAAACGAAAATGAAGATCAGCAGCGCAATGGTGCCGAGGAGTTTTCGGGTGCGGATCGGCATAGGCGTGTCTGGCTCCGGAGTGTCGGGTTGGGATTGATCGCCGCATTGATCGGTTCGCGTTTGCGACCGTACTAGAGTTGCTTATTTCAACTGAGATCACGAATGACCCTGTCACGTCCAGTTTCGCATCGCCGCGCCGCCGAACTCCAACCTGATACGCGCGCCGTTCGCGTTTGGCTTGCGGTGGTCGCAGCACTTGTCTTCGCCATGATTATTGTCGGGGGCGCGACGCGGCTCACCGACAGCGGGTTGTCGATCACGGAGTGGCAGCCGTTGCTTGGGGCCATCCCGCCGCTCACGGACGCGGATTGGCAGGTGGCGTTTGCCAAGTACAAGACCATTCCGGAATATGCGATTGTCAACAAGGGCATGTCACTTGACGCCTTCAAGGTGATCTTCTGGTGGGAGTGGGCGCACCGGTTTCTTGGGCGTTTCATCGGGGTCGTGTTTGCGGTGCCGTTTGCCTGGTTCTGGGTCCGTGGCGCGTTGCCCGTGGGCTTGGCTCCCAAGCTCGCGGGTGTACTGGCGCTGGGCGCGGTACAGGGCGGGGTCGGCTGGTACATGGTGTCGTCGGGGTTGTCTGAACGGATCGATGTCAGCCAGTACCGCCTCGCTCTGCATCTCTCGATCGCGTTTCTGATCCTTGGGGCGGTGGTTTGGCTCATTCTCGATCTGTCACCCGATCGCCGCGAGGCGCGTCTACAGACCGTTGGGGCCGCCGACCGGACCTGGGCCACCGTCCTGGCGGTTCTTGTGTTTTCGCAGGTCGCGATTGGCGGTTTTGTGGCCGGTCTTAAGGCGGGGCGGGCGTTCAATACGTGGCCGTCGATGGATGGGAAGTTCATTCCCGATGGATTTTTGCGGTTGGAGCCCTGGTACCTGAACCTGACCGAAAACATGGCGACGGTGCAGTTCAATCACCGGATGGCTGCGTATGGGATCGTGGCACTTGCGGTCTGGCACGCGATGCGGGTCGTGCGGACGGCGGATGATGAACGGGTTGTCGTCTCGGCGATGCTGCTTGCAGGCGGGTGCTTGGCACAGATGGGGTTGGGGATCTGGACCGTGCTGGCGGCGGTGCCGATTGAGCTTGGGATTGCGCATCAGGCGTTTGCGGCCGTCGTGTTCGGCGTGGCTGTGATGCACGTGCACCGGATGCGCGTGCAACGGGCTTGAGGCGTTGGCCGACGGCTAGAGTTAGCACTAGAATTCAGCGTCGAGTTCGTCGAGTTCGTCGGGTTCGAGGCTTGCGGCTTCAGTCCATTGCTGCAAGAGGGGCCAGGACAGAATGGTGTCGCAATATTTTTGCGACAGGGGATCGAGTTTGACGTCGTAGGTTTTGAAGCGGGTGCAGACGGGGGCGTACATGGCGTCGGCCATGGAGGGTTTGCCGAACAGGAACGGGCCGCTGCTCTCAGTCAGGCACATGCGCCAGATTTCGACGACGCGGGCGATGTCGGCTTGCGCACCCGACCAGACCTTGAAGCCGGGGTAGTGGGCCTTAAGGTTCATCGGCAGGGCCGAGCGCAGATTATAAAAACCTGAATGCATTTCGCCGCTGACGGAGCGACAGCGCGAACGGGCGATACGGTCGGCTGGCAGGAGGCCGCACTGGGGGTTCTGCTCATGGAGGTATTCAGCGATCGCCAGCGTGTCCCAGACATCGCAGCCCTCATGACGCAAACATGGGACGAGAAAGGACGGCGAGAGCAACAGGAGTTCGGCGCGGGCGGCGGGATCGTCCAGTGCGAGGGGCACTTCCTCGAAGGGAATGCCGGACATGGCGCAGAGCAACCAGCCCCGCAGCGACCAGGACGAATAGTTTTTGCTTGAGATGGTGAGCGTCGTCTTGGGCATGTTTCAATGTCTCCTCAGTCCGGACCATCTTTAAGCGTGCGGCGAGAATACACTTTGCAGTGCAGCATCACGCAGTGCAATCTCATTGAACAGTAAATCGCAGCCGGTCGCACACGCGCCGCGCTGAATTCGGTTTTCCGGGAGCCTCGCCTTCATGATGTATCTTGCATATCAGGCTCAATCGGATTTGCTTAACCCGACGCGCCATGTCGCGCGGATGGCGCTGGCTGCGATCCAGGCCGGGAATTGGAATAAGCCGGTTTCTTTGCGTCACGCGACGGCGGCCTATCAATTGATTGAGCGGGCAGGCCTGATCCACGACCGGCCGGATTATCAGATCACGTCTGTGACGTGCGGCAACGATGAGGTTGCCGTCAGCGAGGAAAAGATCCTCGAATTGCCATTCGGGACGCTGCTGCGGTTTCGCAAGGACAGCCGTCTGGCTCAGCCCAAGGTCTTGGTGGTTGCGCCGCTATCGGGGCATTTCGCGACGCTGCTACGGGCGACGGTGGCGACGCTGCTGCGCGATCACGACGTCTACATCACGGATTGGCATAATGCGCGCGACGTTCCCCTCAGTGCGGGCAAATTCGGGTTCGACGATTACGTCACATATCTGATCCGGTTCATGGAAACACTGGGGCCGCGATCCCATGTGGTAGCCGTATGCCAGCCGTGCGTGCAGACGCTGGCGGCTGTGGCTGTGATGGCAGAGCGGGAGAATCCTGCCAAGCCCGCCAGCATGACGCTGATGGCGGGACCGGTCGATACGCGGATCAACCCGACCGAGGTCAACAAGTTGGCGACTGGAAAGCCGATCGGGTGGTTTGAACGCAATCTGATCGCGACCGTGCCGTGGCGCTACAAGGGCGCGCAACGCAAGGTTTATCCGGGCTTTATTCAGCTCACCGCTTTCATGGCGATGAACATGAAGCGGCACATCAAGGCACACACCGATCTGTATGATCATGTTGTGGCGGGCGAAGACGATAAAGCGCAGGCGATCAAGGATTTTTACGACGAATACTTCGCGGTGCTCGATCTGCCAGCGGAGTTCTATCTCGAAACCGTGCAATGGATTTTCCAGGAAGCGCGGCTGGCTGCGGGGACGCTGACCTATGAAGGGCAGCGGATCAACTGCGGGGCGATCACCAAAACCGCATTGTTGACGGTCGAAGGCGAGCGCGACGACATTTGCGCGCTGGGCCAAACGTCGTCGGCGCACGATCTGTGCAGCGGGTTGCGGCCATTTATGAAGCGCCATCACATGCAGGCAGGCGTTGGCCATTACGGCGTGTTCAGCGGTCGGCGCTGGGATACCCAGGTGTACCCGATCTTGCGCAATGTGGTGCTTGCGAGCACGTGAGCGGAGGGTGCGGTCTTGAGCTGTCTGCGGCGCGTGTTCCAGTGCGAAATTGATGGTTGTCTGGACCCCAGCCTTCGCTGGGGTGACGTTGGTCGGGGGGGTGATTTGCCGGTGGCCTGATTACGGGACGGCGACGGCGATGCAGCGTTCGACGAAGCGGCGCATGGATCGGCTGTTGCGGCTGGTCATGACGTTAGCGCACATGTCTGCATAGGTTTGTGGGGAGGCAAAGAGGCGTTCCACGGCTGCTGCCAGCGCGGGGGCGTCGACTGCGCTGGCAATTGTGCCGGTAACGCCGTCGGCGACTTGTTCGGCTAATCCGCCGACCGGCGTGACGACGACGGGACGGCCTGCTCCAAAGGCGACAGCTGTGACGCCAGATTGGCTCGCCTCTGTATGCGACAGCACAACGGCATGATAGCGCGGCAGCACGGCTGCAATCTCGGCCTCTGTCAGCCAGCGGTTGACGACTTCGGCGCCGATGGCGGTCAGTCGGCTGTTGTAGGCGTCGATGTTGCCTTCGCCAAAAACGCCAGCTTGGATGTTGTGGCCGCGTCCGCGCAAGATTTCGATCATTTCGAGGAACAGGCCAAAACCCTTATAGGGCATGATGCGGCCCAGGAACATCAGTGCGATGGGCTGGCCGGGCCTGAATTCTGGTGGTGGCGATGGGGCCTCGCTCAGTGCGAGGTCTGGCAAGAATAACGTGGCGATGCGTTCGGGCGGAACCGTGCCCGTCATGACAAGTCGGTCCGCTACGGCGTGGCTCAACGTAATGATGCCGTCGGCTTTGCGCAGGCCGTGATCGGTCAGTGCTTTGACCCATGTTGTGGGGTCGCCGGGATGGGCGTCGGCGTCGTGGACGATGGCTAAATAACGTGCGCCTGCCTGTTGGACGGCGCTCGCTGCAAACGGCGACCAGACGTGGGTCATCAGGTCGACGACGGCGTCGATCCTGTGGGTTTTGACGTGGTGGGCGAGGCTCGCGCGAAGGGCTGGCAAGCGCCAGGCTTGGGTGAAGGCACCGGTATTCTTCGTGAACGTATCGATGGGCAACAGCGCAGGGCCGAGTGCTGCGTAGTCGGGAAACAGTGCGTTTTGACGCGAGACGCAGATGGTGGGTTCGAGGCCGGGGATGGTCAGGGCGGCGCGCCCCAACTGCAGGGTGAACAGGGGCATTGCGCCGCGACGGCCCCAATAGAGGAACATGATGCGGCGGTTGGCGGAGGCTGCTGCTGGTTCGTCGTGAGGGCTCATTCACAGCCCCAATTGGCGGCGGACGGTTTCGACATACAGCGCTGGGCTCCAGGCGGCGTGGGCAAAGCGGGCGGCGGCTTCGCCGAGGCGGGTGGCCTCTGCGGGATGTTCATAGAGATGGCGCAAGCCTGCGGCTGCGGCGGGGATGTCGGCTTGCGCCCAATTCATGCCGGGATACTCGTAGCCGCCTTGGGGGTCGGTCGCCGGGATCAGGGTATAGGGGACGGGGATGCCGGTTTCAGCCGTGAGGAAGTCGGCGTTGCCCGACCAGCCGGTTGCGACGGCTGGGATGCCGTAAAGCATGGCCTCGGCGATGGTCAGGCCAAACCCTTCTGAGCGATGGAGCGAGATCAGCGCGTCGGCTTGAGCATACAGCAAGGCGATTTCCAGCGCATTGAACGTGCGGTCGATGATCGTGATGTTGGCGGCCCCACCGGCGGCTTTTTCGATCAGGGCGCGGCCTTTGGGGAAGGATTGCGGGTTGGCGATCTTGACAATGAGGTGGGCGTCGGTGGCGTCGCCGAAGGCCAGGCGGAAGGCTTCAATCGCGGCGCACGGGTTCTTGCGGGCAAAGCTGGACGCAACGTTGAAGATGGTCACAACGGTGAACGGGGTGTCGGCTTGGCGGGGTGCGCGGGGTTTGGGGTGGTGTCCGAGGGCAACGGAATAGGGCACGACGGGGACCGGGCGATTGCCCGCGATCGGTGTGATCGAAGCGGCTGTGAACACGCTCGGGGTCCAGATTTCGTGGACGAACGGCACGCCGTGCTTCCAGTCAGGGGGGACATCGGGGAGTTCCCAGGCCCAGCAGCCGACGATGTATTTGTGCTCAACGCGTTTTTGGCCCAGGCTGAACATGGCGAGGGGAAACGTCGGCGCATTGACGTGGACGATGAGCGTGCCGGCACCGACGCATGCGCTGCCGTCGCGGAAGGGGTAGTCCGGCATATCCTCAACCTGGCGCAACAGTCGCGTTACGTCGATGCCCATCACGGGAATGCCGGCCTGATCGAGCGCGTCGTAGCACAGGCGGGCGGACTGGCCGAGGCCGGACGCGGTTCGCAACGCGCCGACCACAATGATGGGGTGAGCGGGGCGGGCATCCGGGGTGGGCTTTGGTGCGGCGCGAGCGGTTGCTGCAAACAACGCCGAACGCCGCAAGCCGCGCGGCAGCCGTTGCCAGATCTGCGTGTGTAAAAAAGACATGACGGCTTGCGGCTTGGTCATTTCGGCGTCGATCCTCAGTGACGAAATGGGTTGATAACGTGAGCGGATGCTGCGTGGTGTGCGGCATCCACGCCACCGGCTGTGACATGATTGGCGGACCGGATTGTGCAAGACGTGGCACGGCGGTTGCACCTCTCGTTGGCCCGCACTGCGATGTACTCAATTGCTACGATTGGGACATTGACGGGCCGGTCAGTAAATGCGGGGTATGCACATTCTTATATTTCCGTATCCGCGGACCGGATGACGCAACAGCGATTGCGCGTGTCCGGGCCCGCCGGTAATGCCATGACTGATTTGCCGTTCACGACTGGGCAAGACCCGCCACAGAAGAGCTAGATCGACGGACACATGACACAAAAGCGCGCATTTATCACCGGAATCACTGGGCAAGACGGAGCATATCTGTCGAAGCTGCTCCTCTCCAAGGGTTATGAGGTTCACGGCCTGCTGCGGCGGAGCGCGTCCGCTGACGTCGTCGGGACACGTCTCAAGTGGATCGGGGTCGCCGATCAGGTCACGCTGCACGATGGCAATCTGACCGACCTCGCCAGCCTTATTCGGATTTTGCAGACGGTGGGCCCGGCTGAAATCTATAATCTTGCGGCCCAGTCGTTCGTCAAATCGTCGTGGCAGCAGCCCTATCTGACCGGCATGTCAACGGGCATGGGCGTCACCAATATGCTCGAAGCGACCCGCATCGTGTGCCCCAAGGCGCGCTTCTATCAGGCGTCGTCGTCGGAGATGTATGGCTTGGTGCAAGAGCCGTTTCAGTCTGAGACGACGCCGTTCTATCCGCGGTCGCCGTATGCGGCCGCGAAACTGTATGGTCACTGGATGACCGTCAACTATCGCGAGAGCTTTGGTATGCACTGCTCTTCGGGCATTCTTTTCAACCATGAATCGCCGCTGCGCGGGATTGAGTTTGTGACGCGCAAGATCACCGACGGCGTGGCGCGCATCAAACTCGGCATGCAGGACACGATTTCGCTGGGCAATATGGACGCCAAGCGCGACTGGGGCCATGCGCGCGATTACGTGGAAGCCATGTGGTTGATGTTGCAGCAGGAAACGGCTGATGACTATGTGGTGGCGACTGGCCGCACGGTGCCGGTCCGCGAATTCTGTCATCTCGCGTTCGCCTATGCCGGGCTCAAGCCCGACGATCACATCGTGATCGATCAGCGGTTCATGCGGCCAGCCGAGGTTGAACTGCTGCACGGCAATGCGGCCAAGGCTAAAGCGAAGCTTGGCTGGGAAGCCAGCACCAGCCTGGAACAGCTGGTGGCCGAGATGGTCGACGCCGACATCGACCGTCTCAAAAAGCGTGAGCATCTGTGAGCCCATGAGCGGTGCGGCAGACTTGCGCATTCTGGTTACGGGTGCTGCTGGGTTCGTGGGGCCTTACATGGTGGAGGCGTTGCGCCGTCTGCCGGGAGCGGTGGCCGTGTTTCCAACGGCACTGGAGGCTTGCGACCACCCCCGCATCGGGGCGGTGGCGGCGCTCGATATCACAGATCAGGCCGCCGTTGCGGCGATGATCGGCGGTGTCGCGCCAACGCACGTCGTGCATCTGGCGGGACTGGCGGCGACGGCTGCGGCGAACGCGCAGGAACCGCTGGCGTGGCAGATTCATCTGTTTGGGACACTCCATCTGGCGCATGCGATCCTGGATCGCGCGCCGGGATGTGTGCTGGTCAATGTGGGCACCGGGCAGGTGTACGGTGCCACGGCGCGGTCTGGCCGGGTGTTGGATGAGACCGCGTTGCTCGCGCCATCGAGCGTCTATGAAGTGACAAAGGCTGCCGGGGATCTGGCGATCGGGGCGTTGCTCGGGCGCGGGCTGAGGTCGATCCGTTTGCGGCCGTTCAACCACACCGGGCCGGGGCAGACGGGTGATTTTGCGATTCCGAGCTTTGCGCTGCAAATCGCGCGGATCGAGGCTGGTTTACAGCCGCCTGTGGTGCGGGTCGGTAATCTGGATGCCGAGCGGGATTTTCTCGATGTGCGGGATGTGGCGACAGCTTATGCGCTGGCGGTGGCCAAGTCGGGCGAGATTGCGCCAGGGACGATTTTGAATCTCGCGTCGGGCGTGCCACGACGTATGCGTGACGTGCTCGATCAGCTGTTGGCCTTGAGTGCCGTACCGATTGCGGTTGAGCTCGATCCAACGCGGATGCGGCCCAGCGAGACGTCGCGCTATGTCGGCGATGCAGCTCTGGCACATCGGGTGCTGGGGTGGATGCCGCAGATTGCGTTCGAGACGACGCTGGCGGATGTGCTGGATGATTGCCGGGTGCGGGTGCGCGGCGCGTGAAGCCTTCCCGCGTGGCATTCGCAGCGTAGCTGCGAGCGAGGCCAGCCTCGCGCTCCGCCGGGGAGCACAGCTCCCCGGACCCCTCAGTTTTTGAGTATAGAAGAAGATTGTGCTTCTAATTAGCTTGCGTGGTCGCTCAGGCGGGCCAGGGCTTCGTTGCGACCGAGGACGGCCATGACGTCGAAGACAGGCGGGGAGATCGCGCGACCGGTCAGGGCGGCGCGAAGCGGCTGGGCGACTTTTCCGAGTTTGGCACCGGTTGCCTCTGCGTGATCGCGGACGATGGCTTCAAGGGCGGTCGGGGTCCAGTCGAGCGAGGCTGCGAACTTCGGGATGAGGGCTGCGATGGCGGATTTAGCGTCGGAGTCGAGTAGCTTGGCGGCTTTGTCGTCGATCTTAAGCGGGCGTGGCGTGACCAGGAACAGTGCGCCGTCGATCAGATCGGGGAGGGTTTTGGCGCGTTCCTTCAGGCCGGGGATGGCTGCGGCGAACTGTTCCCAGCCGACGGTATTGAAGCGTTCAGCGAGGGCTTTGCCGTCGGGGACGCCGGGCAGCATCGCAAGAACGTCACGGGCCAGGACGACGTCGCCGCGCATGACTTTGGGGTCGTGCTCGGCGGCCAGCGCTGCAAAATCGCTGGAGTAGAGTTCGAGGAGTTCGCGCGACCGGCTCAGGAGTTCGTCGTTGGTGGCCGCGCGGATATACTGGCTGTTTAAGTCTTCGAGCTTTTTCAGGTCCATGCGGGCGGCCGAGCGACCGATGGCTGGCAAATCGAACCATTCGATCAACTGGGGTGTCGAAATGACTTCGTCGTCGCCGTGGCTCCAGCCTAAGCGCACCAGATAGTTGCGCAGGGCCGCGGGCAGGTAGCCCATCGCGCGGTAGGCTTCGATGCCGAGCGCGCCATGACGCTTGGAGAGTTTCGCGCCGTCCGCGCCGTGGATCAGGGGGACGTGGGCGAACTGCGGGATCGTCCAGCCGTTGCCTGCGTAGATCTGGGCCTGGCGGGCGGCGTTGGTCAGATGGTCGACGCCGCGCACGACGTGGGTGATGCCCATGTCGTGGTCGTCGACGACAACGGCGAGATTGTACGTCGGGTTGCCATCGGACCGCAGGATGATGAGGTCGTCGAGGTCTTTGTTGGGGAATACGACGCGGCCCTGGACGGCGTCGTCGATGACGGTTTCGCCGTCTTGGGGGGCGCGCAGGCGGATGGCATAAGGTGCGCCGTTGGGGGCCTCGGCGGGCGAGCGGTCGCGCCAGGGGCTGTGGACGGTCGGGGCGCGCTTTTCAGTTTCGGCCTGTGCGCGCATCGCGTCCAGCTCTTCCTTTGTGAGGAAGCATTTATAGGCGGTACCGGCGGCGAGCATACTTTCGGCGACTTCGCGGTGGCGAGCCGCACGGGCGAACTGCGAGACGGGATCGCCGTTCCAGTCGAGTTCGAGCCACGTTAGGCCGTCGATGATGGCGGCGACGGCTTCCGGGTTGTTGCGCTCGCGGTCGGTGTCTTCGATGCGCAGCAGGAATTGGCCGCCGCGTCCCTTGGCATAGAGCCAGTTGAACAATGCCGTGCGCGCGCCGCCGATGTGGAGGTAGCCCGTGGGAGACGGGGCGAAGCGGACGACGGGGGGCGTGGCGGTCATGGACGGCGCTCGTGGTTGGTCATGAAAAGCAAGACGCGCATCTTGGGAAAAATGCGCGTGGGGTTTGATAGCGGAATATGCGGGACTGTCCACCCGGTGGCACGAAGTTGAGGGGCTGCTTGCTTGCCGCTGCGATTCACGTCTTCGCTGATAGGCGCTCAGACGATCGCAGCGGGCGGCCCCCCTAACTCCCCCGCCAGGGACTCGCCCCTGGACCCGCGCTGCAAGTGATTTCACTTCAAGTGCGGGGTTCCAAGGGCCTCAGGCCCTTGGTGGAGGTTTGGAGGCAAAGCCTCCAAGTGAATCAGCGGCGTTCGAGGCGGAGCATGGTGAAAATGCCGAACGGGCGGAGCGATTTCTGGTCCTTCAATTCGAGGTCGTCGCGGACCAGGACGCGCGAGACGTCGAATACGGGGTGCCAGCCGAGACGCGCACCGAACGGGGCCATCCGTCGCTCGACGAAGCCGCGCACGCCGCCGTGTTGGCTGAAATGGTTGACGAGCAGCACCTGACCGCCGGGCTTTACGACGCGGGCCAGTTCACGCATGACGGCTTCGGGATTGGGGACGACGGTCATCACGTACATGGCGACGACGGTGTCAAACGAGGCGTCGGGAAAGGCCAGCTTTTCGGCGTCCATTTCATGGAGGCCGACGACGTGGTCGAGGTTGTTGGCCGCAACGCGCTCGCGGGCTTTCTCGAGCATTTCAGGCGCGAGGTCGATGCCGGTGATTTCCAGGTGGCGACCGTATTGGGGAAGCGAAAGCCCCGTGCCGACGCCGACTTCAAGAACGCGACCGCTGCTTTGATTGACGAGGGCGACGGCATGGCGGCGGCCGACCGTTGAAATGCGGCCGAATGTGATGTCGTAGATCGGAGCCCATCGGCGGTACGCGGTTCGCACGGCATCTTCGTCCATTTGAACGGCTTTGCCGCTGATTGCGGAGAGGGCGCGTGCAAATGGCGATTTCGATTCTTCGTGTGAACGCGTGAATGATCCCATGAACAGGGGCTCCTCGTTATGATGGGCCGTCGCGCTGTTAGCGAGCTCGCGGCAGGGGCGGCGCGGTGCGCTGGGCCGCACTGTTTTCATACGGCTGCGCGGATGCGTGGCCGGATAGGTATGGGTTGTCCTGAACGGTGCGGGCGATGGTACCGCCGCCAAGGATGCGGGCGTGGGGCTGGTCGTCTTCGTAGAGAACGCAGGCCTGGCCTGCGGAAACGCCGTCTTCGCTGGCAAACAGCGTCACGCGGGCGTTGCCGTTCTCGTCAATGAACAGGGCAGCAGGCTTGGGCGCCTGGGTCGAGCGCACGCGGGCATGGACCGCGAGGCCAGCGTCACCCGTCACGGGAAGTGTATCGCTCAGCAGCCAGTTGAACGCGCGCAGTTCGAGCGTGCGGGTCCGGAGGGCTTCGCGTGGGCCGACCACGACTTCGTGGGCCACGGGGTTGATGCGGATGACGTACAGGGGATCTGCTGCCGGGATTTTCAAGCCGCGGCGCTGGCCGACGGTGTAGTTGATGATGCCGTCGTGGTGGCCTAAGTCGCGGCCGTCAATATGGACGATGCGGCCTGGCTGGCGCGCGCCCGGCTTGAGACGCTCGATCATATCTGAGTATTTGCCAGACGGCACGAAGCAGATGTCCTGACTGTCGGCCTTTTCGGCGTTCATCAGGCCGAATTCGTGGGCGAGTTTGCGGACCTCGGACTTGGGCATGCCGCCGAGCGGGAACCACAACTGCTTCAACTGTTCGCGGGTCGTTGCGAACAGAAAATAGCTCTGGTCGCGCGAGGCATCGACGGCGCGACGTAGCTCTGGGCCGTTGGGGCCGTCCGTGCGCTGGATGTAGTGACCGGTGGCCAATGCTGTTGCGCCCAGGTCTTTGGCGGTTTCCAGAAGGTCGGTAAATTTGATCTGGCTGTTGCACGTGACACAGGGAATGGGCGTTTCGCCAGCGACGTAGCTGTCGGCGAATGCGTTGATCACCTGATCCTTGAAGCGCTTTTCATAATCCAGGACGTAGTGGGGGATGCCCAACGTTTCGGCGACGCGGCGGGCATCGTGGATGTCCTGACCCGCGCAGCAGCTGCCTTTACGACCCGTCGCGCTGCCATGATCGTACAGCTGCAACGTCACACCGATGACATCGTAGCCTTCGCGCACAAGCATGGCAGCCGCGACCGAGCTGTCGACGCCGCCCGACATGGCGACAACGACGCGGGTTTTGGCGGACTGGCCGCTCGATAGGTGTGCGTTGGTCAGGGTCATCTCGGTACTGTTGCCCGTTTCGGGCCATTGATCAATTCTTGCGCTGTGTCTGAACCCATCATGTAGGGGCGAACGGCTGCTAGATGCAAGGCGGTGTGCGTCTGCGCCGCTCTTATGGTGGTGGATCAGTTGATAATGGCGGAATTGGCGTGCCGGAGGAACGGGCTTGATCCAAGCTGACCCAACGCTCAAATATATCGCTGCCACAGTCGCTTAGTACCGGCGAATGGCATGGAGTTTGAAGGTTAACGTCGTCAAGGTGGTTGAATTGTGTCAAACTGGGGCATGCGTCAAGGCTAACGCTACGAAAAGCATGAATTAGAACATCACTTTAGGTCGCCTTTACGCAACACCTTAGCCGCCTTTTAAGGCCCTGCGCGTATAACAGGGTTTGTGGTCTGTAAAAGAGTAAGAGTATGATGACCGAACATCACATGAGAGCGCGTGTGCGCTATGTCATCGGGCCCGATGGCAGTCCGTTAACAGTGGCCGATCTGCCGCCCCGCGATACTAAGCGCTGGGTGATCCGGCGGAAGGCTGAGGTGGTCGCTGCCGTTCGTGGCGGGTTGCTGTCCATCGAAGAGGCCTGCGAGCGCTATACGCTGACGGTCGACGAGTTTTTGTCGTGGCAGCGTTCAATCGACAAGCACGGGCTGCCAGGCTTGCGCGCAACGCGGATCCAGGATTATCGCGAGTAAGCAGGTTGGGCTGAGCTTGCTTTGGCTTTTCGAGTGCCAAAGCGCTGGCTTGTGCTTCGAGCTTTGGCGCACTGCCGCTCGCGTTAAGACAGCGCAGTCGTCAGGTTTTGCGTTCGCGGGCTTTCGCCGATTTTGGCGGCGGGGGTGCAGCCGGGGCGGGGCCTGTATTGGCATCCCAGCCTTTGGTCTGAGCGGTGTCGTGGCAGGTTAGATCGTCGCGCGCCCAGCGATTAACGTCTGCGGTCATGCGCTGACCGATTTCGATTGGGAAACGGATGTTTTCGATCTCGACGTTGGCGTTTTCGCCGTTCGGGATGATCTGGACCCTAAATGCGCGGTTCCCACGCGGGTTGGGCATCCGCAGATCTTTTTCGTGAATGATGATTTCGGATTGGCCGCCCCGACTTTCGGGAGCCGCTTCCGCGTGAAAAATATAGTTCGGCTTCAGTTCGCCATGCGGGCCAAACCAACAGATCCCTGCGCCACGGCCGATGCGCGTGTAGATCTCGATGGGTGATCCGACCGGTGGACCTTCCAATTTGGGTACTTCGATCGTCGGAACTTCGAGTTTTGGCATCTGCATGCCGGCAACGGCTTGCGCGCCCGATGCTGCCAAGCCGGCTGGCGCTTTCAACAGGTCTGAGCCTTTGAGCAGATCGGATCCGGTGGAGCTGCAACCTGTCAGCGCGCCGATGGCGCTTAACACCAATGCGCTTAACATCAATGTGCTTAACGCGAGCGTCGATTGACGCGACTGGTTCGCCCGTTTCATCACCCGCTGCCATCCTCCGCTGCTGCGTCTCGCAAATCAGCATGACCATACCATGGCAACAGGGGGGAGGCGCACCGATGAAAAGGTCGCGGTGGCACGACCTGCCGTGAACGCAGATCGCCGCAGATGCAACTCCAGGGCGATCGGTTTTGGTGTGGTTCGCGTTTTGGGCGCGCGGCGTTAACGCAGGAGCGAGGAACCGGGGCTGCCTGGACGGCGGCGGCTGCGGTTGTTCGTGCGGGCGACGGAGGGCGTCGTTATTTCCGAGAGCTGTTCGGCTGCCGTATCGCGCGATTTGAGGGCGGCTTCGAGTTTCGCCGTCAATTCGGCAGCCGATGCGCGCAGGTTGTTGCGGCGGTGCGTTGCGGACTTGGCGAAGGTCGAATAGGCAAAGTGGGCCGGGTCTTTGATGCCGGTCCGGTCCTCTTCCGCTTGGATCTGGCGATCCAAATCAGCGGCCATGGAATTAAAGTCAGCAATCATCAACTCGAGGTTTGCTACTTTTCTCGAGTTCTCGTCGGCTTCAAAACGTTTGGTGCGAAGCGCGGCTTCTCTGGCTTTCATAGCTCGATACCCCATACAAATTCGAACTGCGGGAAACGCTGCGTGCGCGTGCATCCCAAACATGAGCATCAACCCGCGACGAGCGTCCGCAACTGCGCGAGGGACTGGCGCGCAGCATACGCGTGTCAATCCAACTTGCCGGATGAGTATATCTCACTTTTCATCTTTGCACACTGTCCTTAAGCTGCAGTAAACCCAAACAAAATGCGTTTTGCGTGATCGGATTGCCCCACCGCGCCACAAAAAAGCCGCCGTTGCGCTAGGGCGCGGGCGCGAATTCTGTTAATGGTCGATTCGGTGGCGCGAGCGGGGGTTCGCGTTTTCGAGGCGGGGGCTTTTTCAGGTTTGGCAAGATCGGTCTGCGTGCGGCTTTGTTCGGTCATCGCCGCAAGCGTTCCGTCGTCATGTGCGCGCACCGCATTGGCTTGTCGGCTGATTTCGTTTCGAATTCGTGTTTCGCGCAAGACAAAATTAGGGTTTGTTAACTTTTGAAGCGTATTTCTTAATTTGAGTTAGGGCCACGCGTTTTGTGATTTGGGAAGTTTGGAGCGGCGGTCCAGACGTCGAGACGGCGAACAGGGAATAAGGCGATGCGGGTCCTATTAATTGAAGACGACAGCGCGACGGCGCAAAGCATCGAGCTGATGCTACAGTCCGAAGGGTTTAATTGTTATACGACTGACCTCGGGGAAGAGGGCGTCGATCTCGGCAAGCTCTACGACTACGATATTATTCTGCTTGATCTCAACCTGCCCGATATGAGCGGGTACGAAGTCTTGAAGACCCTGCGTGTCAGCAAGGTGCAAACGCCGATCCTGATCCTGTCGGGGCTGGCGCAGATCGAAGACAAGGTGCGGGGCCTCGGTTTTGGTGCCGACGATTACATGACAAAGCCGTTCCATAAGGACGAGCTCGTGGCCCGCATTCACGCCATCGTTCGGCGGTCGAAGGGGCACTCGCAGTCGGTCATTGAAACTGGCGACCTGCGCGTCAACCTCGACACGAAGACGGTTGAGGTCAACGGCCAGCGCGTGCATCTGACGGGTAAAGAATATCAGATGCTTGAGCTGCTTTCGCTGCGCAAGGGCACCACGCTGACGAAGGAAATGTTCCTCAACCACCTGTATGGTGGGATGGACGAGCCCGAACTCAAGATCATCGACGTGTTTATCTGCAAGCTGCGCAAGAAGCTGCATGCGGCGACCGGCGGTGATCACTACATCGAAACCGTCTGGGGTCGCGGCTACGTGCTCCGCAATCCGGGCGATGAGCACGTAGCGGCTTAAGCCGACCAGGTCTATGGCGGTTTGAAACGGGGGCCTTGCGCTCCCGTTTTCGTTTGTGCGTTTTGTGTTGGCTGGGGTGTGGTCCTTGCGTTAAGTGCAGGCTTTCGATTTCTCAATCAGGCCAGGACTTGCGATGACCACGCCAGATGCGACGAAGATGACTGTTCGAAAATCGGGGCTTAAAGTTGCGATTGTTCCGGTCACGCCGTTCGAGCAGAATTGCCAGTTGATCTGGGATGATGTCAGTATGGCTGGCGCGGTTGTCGATCCAGGCGGTGATGTCGACAAGATCATCGCCGCGATTGCCCAGGTCGGGATGATTCCGGAAAAAATCTTTATCACGCACGGGCATATCGATCATGCCGGTGGGGCGGCTGAGTTGCGCGAGCGGCTTGGCGTAAAGATCGAGGGGCCGCACCGGGCCGACAAGATCCTGCTGGATAACCTGGAATCGCAAGGGCGCAGCTATGGTATGGCGGCGCGCAATGTCACGCCGGATCATTGGCTTGATGAAGGCGATACCGTGCGAGTCGGCGATCAGACGTTTGAAATTTTGCACTGCCCGGGGCATTCGCCGGGGTCAATCGTGTTCGTGCATAAAGCGCAGAAGTTCCTGATCGTTGGGGATGTCATCTTCCGGTCGTCGATTGGGCGGACGGACTTCCCGTATTGCGATCACGATGCGCTCATCCATGCCATCAAGACGAAGTTGTTGGTTTTGGATGATGCCTATGCGTTCGTGTGCGGGCATGGACCCGGCAGCACGATCGGGCTTGAGCGGCGGACGAACCCTTACATCGGGTGACGCGACGCAACCCCTCACCTATCTCTCCGGTCTCTTCTCCCCAGCGGGAGAAGAGACCGGAGCACGTCGCTGGCAGTGGGCGTCAGCGGGGGAAGCGGAGTTCCAGGCAGCCGAAGATGCCGCACTCATTCGTGGTGCCGTTTTGGGCTTCCCAGAAGTCGACGGTGGCGACGCGCAGGGTTTCGGAGCAACTGCGTTTGCAGTGTTCCCATGTGCCGCCCGGCAATCGGACCTGACGGCCGACGCTGGTCATGCGGACCGGGCCAGTGACAGTCCCGTTGCCGAACTTACTTTGGGCGACGACGGTATCCAATCCGCGATCGTAGCCGCGTCGGGCACCGGCCAAGGCGGCGGTGGTCATTGACACGCAAGCGGCAAGGATCAGGGTCGTGCGCAGGATAGACATCGTGGCGTGGTCTCCGTTTTGGGCTGGCAACAAAGAGGGCTTGATGCGCCATGGATGTTGCGAGCAAATGACGAACGACATTTAGCGCCTTGAGCGGGCTGTTCGAAGGACCTAAGTCAAAGTCCGCACACATGTATTGACGATTGTCAGCCGCGGTTGAAGCTGATGTTGACACCCTTCAGACCCGTGCCTTGCGTCGAGATCGAGACGGAATGGCTGGCACCCGAGATCGAGACGGCCATAGCCGCTGTCAGACCACCGCCAGTGATTGCGAGATTGACTTTGTTGGGTGTCGATTTACCCGAGACACTCCCGGCCGCGTTATAGGTCCGCTCTTCCCAGTTGCCCGAAACAGCGCCGTTGGCAAACGTCAACGATGCGCGCAGGTCGATTTTGCTGGACGCGTTGGCGCAGCGGATCGCAACGTTCATACCGTCGCTGCCCTGGCCGGTGTAATAGCCTTTGCACCGCATGCTTTCGGTTTTGCCGCTTTCAAGCGTTGCCTGGGCGCTGCCGTTCCAGTTGCCAACGAGCGCTACGATGGCGGTATCGCCAGCGCTGGCTGGAAGAGCACCCAGCATTGCAAGGCTGAGCGTGGCAAGGCTCAGGCCGAGGCGGGGCATGGAAGCGAGGCGGCGGGGTTTGGACGCCACGGCACTGATCGGGCCGTTCGATTTGATCAACTGCATGTGGCTGCCTCCCTCAAAGCGTCGGGACGCGCGGTTGCCGGGCGTTCGTGGCTGCTTCGCGCGTCAGATGTGCCGCTATAACACTTTTTTCTGGCAACGGGTCAATCGACCTTGCATCGGTGTGTAATTATACTGCAGGGTGTGGCATCGAGTGAGGTGTGAACATCTTGCGGACCTGCGTTGCGTCGCTGGCGGCGAGGCCGTTCCACCGGGCAATATTGGCGAGTGCTGCGGCGGCAGAGCGCGCGCGCCATCCGGGATTGGCCACATGTGCCATGATTTTTTCGGCAGCGTTTTGCGGCGCCGATGGGTCGATGAAAATTGCGCTGGTCCCTAGTACTTCGCGAAAAACGGCTTTGTCGGGGGCAATAACGCCGAGGCCTGCATATTGGGCTTCCAGCAACGGCAAGCCGAGCCCTTCATCGTGGGAGGTGCACAGGTAGAGGTCGGCGTCTTCGATCAGCACTTTGACGCGATCGGTGGGTAGGTAGCCGTGGATGACAACGCCGGGATGGTCTTTTAGGGCGTCTTGGGCAGCGCCCCAGCCTGGGCGACCGACGATGTGGAGTTGCGCTGGGTGGCCGGCTTTTGCCAACGCATCGAGAATAGGCAGGCCGGCTGAGTAGTTTTTGCGTGGCTCAACCGTGCCCAAAGTGACGATCTTGAGCGGGTTCTGATGTGAGGGGCGTTCGGCGCGGCCGTCGACGGTCAGGCTGAAGACGTTGGCGACGGCCGGGCGATAGAGGCGAATTTCAGCATCTGCGGCGACGAACGGGGCGAGTTCGGCGGCGGTCTTTTGCGAGTTGACCTGGAAATGCCGGAGGCGCTTGACGGCGAACGCGAACTGCGGGGCCATGTAGAGTTTAGCGCGCAGGCCCAGGTCAGCGCGGCGGGTTATCAAGAACAGGTCGTGGACGTACCAGTGGACACGATTTTTGGCCAAGACGAACAGCGGCGACGGCGGGAACCCGGGGAACACAAACTTTGCGTCCGGGTAGAGCCATGCGAGCCACGGCAGGCGGATCTGCTGATTGAAGATCAGAGACAGGGTTCCTTTGGCACGGACGGCTGTGACGTCGGCATCGGCAAAGGCGACCTTTTCGAACTGTTCGATGGAAACCCGTTCGATGCCCGTGACGTGGCGTCCCAAGTGCGTGAGGTCGAGGAACACGCGGGTGGGCTTGGCTGTTGGTTGCGTCCGGGCGAGATTGGACATGGCGGTCCTGCTGGTCATCGTGCCGATCGCGGCATGGCGGCATGGCGAGAAACGGCCTGATCTGAGGGCTCAAGGTGGGTCGGATTGGCGGCGGAAGCCTTTTGTTCAGCCAACACTTCGGCGATCAGGTTTTGGTAGGCTGGGACTCTTACCGCGAACGAGAATTCATCTGCGCGGGCACGGCGTTTGGCCGGGTTGCCGGGATTGTTCAGGGTGTCGGCGATTGCGTGGGCCAGTTGGACGTGGTCGCCGATGGATACGATGCGGCCATGGATGCCGTGCTGGAGGATTTCTTGGGGGCCGTCACAGGCGGTTGCGACAACGGGCAGACCATACGCCATGCCTTCCACAACGACGTTGCCGAACGGCTCGGAATTCGACGACGACACGAAGCATTTTGCCCGGGCGTAATAGCTCCATGGCTCGTTGCTGTAGCCGGGTAGTTCAACCCGGTCGGTGATCCCTAGGCGTTTGATTTCGGCGCGGACTTTGCCTTCGAGGGGGCCTTTGCCGAGAATGACGAGGCGCGCATTGGGCCGGTCGAGGCGGGCGAAAGCGCGTACGAGAGTGATGAAATCTTTTTCGGCGACGAAGCGGCCAACGGCGAGGATGACATCGTCGCGGCTGGCCAAGTCATCAGCGGATGGGACCGCTGCAGATTGAGGGAAAAAGACCGGATTGTGGATGCATACCGTGTTGGCATCGGCGGCGCCCCACCGTTGGACGAGTTGTTCGCGCAGGCCGGAGGAGACGGCGACGGTGCGGGCGGCCATCCGGCTCAGGCGCGGGAGGCCTGCGTAGGTTGCAAGGCTGAGCAGGCCGGTCTTCCATTCGTTGAAGCCGTGATAGGTGAGAATTGCCTGTGTTGGGACTTCAGCAAAGCTCAAGGCGGTCATGAGCTTCGTGTTGGAGGCCCCGATGCCCGAAAGTGCAACGTCGGGGCGCTGATCGCTCAAGAGCGACGTGAGGCGGCGGACGGCACGCAGGTGGCCGCGTCCTAAGGTGAAAACGGGAATTGCCGGATCGAGGTTGTGGCGGTTTTCGGTCGCCTCGAAATCCTGGACGAATATGACGGGGTAGCCACGCTGGTGGAAGGCGGTTGCAAGGCATGCCCAGAGGCGTTCGCCGCCGCCGTCGACGAGGCCGTGGGTGTAGAACATCAATTTTGGACGGCCGGGCGCTGGTGTCGTCATTAAGAGTGACTTCCGGTTAGGGCGTGCTGAGGGCAATTTCGAGGATGGGACGTGGGCTGGAATAGCCCGGATTAGATTTCGCGACCGCTGAAATTGTGCCGCACGGGGGATATGATGGCGATGTCTAGCAAGACGCGTGCGCAGGCGGCATACCGGGCTGCGAGACGGCGCGGGTTGTTGCCTAATCGCCACGCCCATTCAAGGCCATAGCGCTGCAGGATCATCGGTGCGCGGATCTGGGTACCAGCGACGAAGTCGGCTGCGGCACCGACGCAGACGAAACCGGCCGTGCAGCCTTTCTCGACGGCGCGGGCGGCAAAAATTTCAGGCTTTGGTGAACTCAACATCACAAAACAGAGGGCGGCCCCGGACTTTTTGATGTCGGCGATGGCCGCGTCGGCTTCCACGCCGGTGGGATCGAAATCGATGGATGGGGAGACGAGGCCTGCGAATTTGATGCGTCCGCCCGAGGCTGCCACCAGTGCCTTGGATGCCTTGGACAGGACGGGCATGGACGAGCCGAAGATGTAGACGGGCAGATCGGCATCGGCTGCGGCTGTGGCCAGCGGGATGAACAGGTCGGCACCGGTTGTCCGGGTGATGTTGGGGTTATCGAAGCGGGCGAGCCAGGCTACCGGTGTGCCATCGGCGGTCACCATATCCGCGCGGGCATAGGCCTCCCGGAAGCCGCGGTGGGTCCGGAGCTTGACCATATGGTCGAGGTTCATTGTAAAAACCGTGAAGCCTTTTCGTTCGCGCGCCTTGGCGATGATCTTGGCGATGGCGGTGGCTAAATTGGGCACGTGGATCGGCCAGCCGTCGACGTAGGCCAATGCTGAATGCGAGATTTTCGAAAGGGACGCCATGGGTTACTCACTGGAACTTGCGATGCAGGTCGAGGATGCTTTAGGACATCGATTTAGCCTGTAGCCGGACATTCCGGTACGTGCGTTCACGGATTTTTAATTATTTTGACAGCGGTGTGGCCGGTCCGCTCAGCGGTCTGAATGATGGTTTTTGCGTGTCAGGCTGGCACGGTATTGCTGGTGAGGACGACGCCGACAATGCGATCACGGGCGTGGTCGAGTTGCTGGGATGCAGCGGTCAGGCTTGCTGCCTGGGTTTGGCCTGCGTGGGCGACTAAGATGACGTCATGCACGATGGGCAACATCGCGAGAGACGATGCGCTTTCAAGGATGCCGCCGCCGTCGATGACGACGAGGTCGTAGGTTTTGTTGAGCTGATCGAGGCCCGTTTGCAGGCGGCGGCGCTGGGCCGAATTGAGCTGGCGCAGGTCGGCCATGGCGATCGGCAGGAATGCGAGGCCGGTTCGGGGATCGCTGGTGATGATGGAGGCTAGGTCGGCCACACTATCGAGGGCGATCGGGCCGCGTTCGGGGAGACGATCGACGAGGGCATCAGATAGTGGCGTGCTGGCCGAGGCGGCGTCGATCAGCAGGACGCGGTCGCCGCCTGAGGCCGCCGCATAGGCGACAGCGAAGGCGGTCGCGGCGCTGCCGCTGTTGGCATAAGGGCCCGCAAACATAACGGCATGGGGCGTGGGGGCATCTGTACTGGACCTGAGATGGTACAACACGCCCAGCGTGGCGCGGCGATAGTCCAATTCTGCGGCGCCTTCAGTCTGGGTCAAGGCGCGCGCGATGCCGCCGAAGGCTGAGGATTCGATAAGAGTTGAGGGATTAGCGCTGCGCGATCCAAAGACGGATTTTGCGCGCGGCTTGAATTCGGGCAGATTGGCAATCGTGCGCAGTCCGGTCAGGCTCTCGACCTCGGTGGAGGACTTCAAGCTGCGGTCGACGTGATCCAATATCAGCGCACGGGCAATACCGGCGGCCAGACCACCGAGCAAGCCGAGCGCGACGATAAGGGTCGGGATGGGCTTACTGGCGCGCGAGGGCACGGACGGGGGCGATATCATGCGGGCATCTGGCGCGCTGATTTTTTGCTGTTCGTCGGTTTCTTTCGAGCGGGCCAGAAAGACGCGCATCAATTCGCGGCTGGCTGATACTTCCTGGTCGAGTTCACGTTGCTTGATCTGGGCGGTGTTGGTGCGGGCAACTTCGGTCTTGGTCTGCTCAAGTTGCTTGGCGATCTGATTTTCGCGGCTGGCTGCGATCTGGTAGTCAGCTTTCGCGTTAGCCGCGAGGCGCTTTAATTCGGCTGCGATCTGCGACTTGATTTCAGTCATCTGGGAGCGAATATCGATGAGGACTGGATGGCGCGGCAGAAGCTGCGACGACAGCGACGCGTCGCGGCGCGCGACCTGGGCTAACTGCTCACGCAGGCGCTGGAGCAGGCCCGTCTTGGCCGGGTCGGTGATGGCATCGGTGTTGCCGGTGCGGGCCGCGTTGGTCACTTCGTCGAGGCGGGCTTTGGCTTCTGCGGCCTGACCGCGGGCGGTGATCAGTTCGCTGTTCAGGCGGGTGAGTTGCTGCTCGCCCACGGTTCCACCTTCCGAGGTGAGGATGCGATTGGTTTTGCGGAAGTCGTCGACGCGGGTTTCTGCGATGCGGACTTGTTCGCGCAGTTCGCCGAGGCGGCTATCGATCAAGGCATTGGTGCGCTGTGCTTCCCCAGTCTTGGCACTCGTCTGGTCGGCAAGATAGGCGTCGACGATGGCTTGGGTGATCCGCGCCGCTTTGACTGGCGACGACGACGTAGCTTCGATCTCAACGACGTAGGTTTTGCTGGCACGCTTGACGGTGACATTTTGGGCCAGCGTTGCCAAGGCCTGGACGGTTGGATCGACGGGCTCGCGCTTGATGCCGAGTGCGGAGCGGATTTTGCTGCCGATGCCGTGACCCTGCGGGGGTGCAAATTCGGGGTCTTGGGCGAGGTTCATTTCGCGGACAACGCGGCTGAGGACGGCGTCGGAGCGGATGATGGCGACCTGGCTTTCGAGCAGGGCTAAGTCGGGGCCGCTGTTTGCCGCCGAGGTGTCTTCGGTGACGATTTTTTTGGGACGGGGGTCGGTGATGAGTGTCGCGCTTGAGACATAGACCGGCGTCGCCACGGCTAAATACAGCAAGCTCAGGGCCAGCGTCGCCAACGTGATGAGGGCCACGCTGGGAAACCGGCGTGCCAGAATGGACCACAGTCCTGCCATGTCGGTCGTGGGGCGATGAATTCTTCCCCGTTCGGTCAAGCTCGGCGTATCGGTGCTCATGTTACGTACAAGCTGATTTGGATCGATGGCATGATGTTGCGGTAGGATACCAAAGCTGTTTTGTACCATTTTGCCTCTGCTGGGCGACACTTTATTAAGGAGCTTACGCTTCGAGGCTCGTAGGGCGTTGACGACCGGCATCTTTTGTTTTCCGAGCATTGTCTTCAGCCAACTGATCCGTTTGTGACCCGTGTATGGCTGCTTGCGCTTGATCTTCGAGGACGGGGCTGCAAGTGGCGTGCCGCAGCCATGTCAACGGTTCGCCGAAACTGAAATCTTCTGAGAGCGGCCAATAGCTGTTGTTTCAAAAATTCCGGCACGTTACCTGCAGGTCCGCACTCTGAGCAGAGCGGATGCCGGGACGCCTTGTCGCTGTGAGTGTTCATGGTCGCCGATGTAGAAGTCCTCTCGTAGCCCCCGCCGACTGCGGCCGTTCTGCGGGTGTTGACGGGGGGAGTTCGATCCGTGCCTGCAATTCTTGCGGATGGGACTTGGGTTTTGAGAAATGGGTGAGCCGGTGAGTGATCTATCGAATGCTTGGCGCGACCGGATTGGCGCTGAGAAATGGGTGTTCGGGCGGGCTGAGTTTGCGATCGCCGTTCTGCTTCTGGAAGCGAGCCTCATCGTCGTCTTGGCGATCGCGACGGGCATGGCCTACCATCTGTGGGGCTATGGCGATTACGGCGACGTCAGCAATTTCACGGTCGTCGGCGTTGTGACCGCGCTGATGTTCACGGTGCCGATCGTGTTCCAGGACGCCTACAAGTTTCAGGATTATCAGGAGGGCAAACGCTCTCCGGCGCGCACGTTCCTGATGTGGAACTATGCCTTCTTGTGCGTTGCCTTTATTGGTCTTTTGACGAAAACAACGGGGATGTTTTCGCGCGGATGGCTGGTTGCGTTTTACATCTTCGGGCTGGTTGGTGTGATGGTGTTTGACGAGGCCGTCGCACGGTTCCTGGGGATGGCGATGGCGCGTGGGCGGATTGCCAGCCGCCGCATTATGCTGGTCGGCGCGGACGACGAGATCAAACGGATGACCCAGGCGTTCGAGACCCCGCAGGCGGGATGCCGAGTGGTTGGTGTTGCGCGCCTAGGGCGACCGGACGAAGACCTTGATGAGACGCTCGCTGAGGCGATCGATAAGGCCCGCGCGATCGGGGTCGACGACGTTGTCATTCTGACCGATTGGTCGCGGGGCGATCTCATTCAGACGATCGCGGATGCGTTTACGGTGTTGCCGGTTTCGATCCATCTTGGGGCGTCGGCGGTCATCGGGCGATTTTCCGAGGCGCGGGTCGCGCATTTTGGAACTGCGAGCGCGCTTTCGCTGACGACGCCGCCGCTGACCCCTCTTCAAGCGGTGACGAAGCGGGCGTTCGATCTCCTGGTGGCCAGTCTTGCGCTGGTGCTGTTAGCCCCGTTGCTGCTCGGGGTCGCGATTGCCATCAAGCGCGACAGCGCCGGGCCGGTGTTCTTCCGCCAGCGCCGCCGTGGCTACAACCTGCGTGAATTCCGAATCTGGAAATTCCGCACGATGACGACACTCGACGACGGCGATGTCATTGCGCAGGCGCAGTCGGGCGATGTGCGGGTGACGCGGATTGGCGAATTTCTGCGGCGATCCAACATCGATGAGCTTCCGCAGTTGTTTAACGTGATCCAGGGTGAAATGTCGCTGGTGGGGCCGAGGCCACATGCGGTCGCGCATGACCGGATTTTTGAGACGCGGATTGAAAAGTATCGTCGGCGGCTGAACGTGCGCCCTGGAATCACGGGTTGGGCGCAAGTGAACGGTTTGCGCGGTCCGACTGAAACCGAAGGTGCGATGCGCGAGCGGGTTGAGCATGATCTTTATTACATCGACAACTGGTCGATCGCGCTTGACCTGTATGTGATGGCGGCAACGGTGTTTTCGCGCAAGGCGTTCAAGAACGCGCTGTGAGGCCATAGACCTCCTTGTAGGGGGCGGCGGCGACCGTGCGCTCATATCCTGCTTAGTGCGTTGGTTGGAAATGGTTTATTACCGTTTCTTTGGTATTCACTTTAGCCAGTGTTTCCAAACAGGAGTTCCCAGTATGCGTCTTAGTGGACTTTTTGCCCTTGCTGCCGGCGCGTTGACGCTGGTTGTTGCAAGCCCAGATCCCGCACAAGCCTTTCATCGTGATCGGGCCAATCCCCCTGCGGGCTGGCACCACGCCCAGAACGTGCGTCATTGGGTCTATTATCCCCGCTATCATCACACCTATCCGGCGAATGGATCGACCGACCCGTATGCCTATCGGTATGAGCCGAACGGGTATTATCCCTACTACAACTCGGCGTACTGGAAGCCTGCCAAATGCGTGAAAAAGCGCCGTGCCCATCTCCAGCATCCACCATATTATCAAGCCTGGGGCCATTCAAAGAAGCACTACAACCATCTGAATTGGCACGCGAAACATCACGGTGGTCATCGCTTCGACAAGTGGTGATCTTTTCTGACAACGGTTGATTTGGGTATGGCCTGGGTTGCCATGAAGGCGGCATGTTCAGGTCGTATTCATATGGTCTCGATGATAATACTTGAGCAGGAACACGCCTTGATGTGTTCCATTCATCAACGATTTGCCGCCGCACGGACCGGCGCGCTGGAGGTCACCGATGTTCACGAAACTCATGTCTACGCTGATGGCCGTCGTTACCATGTTCAGCTTGTCGATCGCGACGGTGCAGCCAGCGGAAGCCCGGGGCGGACGCGGGTTAGGTATCGGGATTGCTGCGGGCGTGATCGGCCTTGGCATCCTTGGCGCTGCGGCTGCAGCTCGCGAGCGTGGTCATCATCGCGGTTATGATCGAGCCTGCTACAAGGGCCGTGAAGAGTGCAGCTGGAGCAACCGCCGCTGCTTTGAAAATCGCTATGGGGACACCGTTTGCCGCGGGGGCGTCTATCGCTGCTACCGGCCCACCATCTGCGATTGAGGTTGGCGTTGCGTGAAATTTGAAAAGCCGCCGGGCTCCCCCGGCGGCTTTTTATGTTTTAGATGATGTGCTTAGATTGCCTCACGCCGTGATTTACTTGGCGCGGCGGCGCATTGCGGCGAGATGCAGGGCGATGGCTGCTGCGTTCGAGACGTTGAGGCTGTTCAGGGAGCCGCCTGTTGCGATCTTGACCAAGCGGTCGGACGTTTTACGGGTCAATTCGCGCAGGCCTTTACCTTCGGCGCCAAAGACGAGGGCGACAGGGCCGGTCAGGGGTTCATCCTCAAGCAAGGTATCGGCTTCGCCGTCGAGGGCGAGGATGGTGAACCCCGCATCGCGCAGGTCGTTTAAGGCACCCGAGAGGTTTTGGGCCAGGACGACAGGGACGAGTTCTAGGGCACCGGAGGCCGACTTTGCGAGCGTGCCGTTGAGTGGGGGGGAGTTGCGCCGGGTCATAACGACGCCGGCTGCGCCGAATACGGCCGCCGACCGCAGCACCGCGCCGACGTTGTGCGGGTCGGTGACTTGATCGAGAAGGATCACTGGGCCACCGCCGCCCGCGGCCGTCTCCGCGAGGTCGATCAATTCGGGTTCTTCCAGCGGCTCGGTTTCAAGCATGACGCCCTGGTGGACCGTGTCGGGGCCCAAGAGGCGATCGAGATCGCGCGGGGTGACCCGTTCGGGGGACACGCCGCGTTTGGCGACGAGGCTTGCGAGTTTGTGTTCGGCATTTTCCGTCATCATCAGCTTATTGATGGCGCGGTTTTCGTTGTTGAGTGCGGCTTCGACGGCGTGGAGGCCAAACAATCGGATGGTGTCGTCGTCCTCTCGCTTGGGGTGAAAGGATTGAGGGCGGCCCGCGTTGGGGCGGCCTGGAGGTCCAAAGCTGCGGGGGCGCTTCTTGTCGAAAGGGCGGTTCATGGCGGCGTTTTGTCTCTGATGCGGGAGCAGGACGGCGTGCCCCGTTGCGAATTGACGAGGTCGGGGTTTAGCGCGGTTCTTTTCCAATTGACATGGGCAACGGCGCTTATCATAAAGCCCGCTCGCACCGGGCAGCCTAGCCCCAAGTGTTTTTGCGTCGTGGACCCGCTCGGGAACGCGATGTAAAGGTGGGGAGAATGTCCCGAGCGGCAAAGGGGGGGGACTGTAAATCCCCTGGCTACGCCTTCGTAGGTTCGAGTCCTACTTCTCCCACCATCCTTTTACCGCAAGCCGCCTCAAGACGTCTGCCTCCGGGCATCGGTACGTTTTGCTCTCCCCGGCAGGCACAAAGTCATGTATGACCACACGGTCGCGGGTGTAGCTCAATGGTAGAGCAGCAGCCTTCCAAGCTGAATACGAGGGTTCGATTCCCTTCACCCGCTCCAGTGTTTTCGTCGTTGGTGACCCTGTGGATTGATCTGCGTCTCCATCGCACGATGAGCCCGCGTCTGGGCTCCCGGCGCCTTGTCCGTCGCTAAAAGATTTGTACTGTGGATTAAAGCGATCGAGCTCGTGCTCAATGTTGACACTATGCATTCTTTGTCTTACTTTTTGAATTAACCATGTTTAATAAAGTGCCTGCTATCAATTGGTATTTGGTCATTCTGTTGGTGGGGCGATTGTTTATGTCCATACTTAAATCAGTTCAGTACATCTTTTTCTGGTCATTCTCGTTCATTCCCCCGAAGGAGATCCGGGAGCGCTCGAAATAGCTCTTGCTGCTTCCGGCGATTGCGCCGTCTCATTGGCTTTGGTTTTTAATGAGTGGCTGGAGAGGGGTTTGTCTCGCCAGCATTTAAAATCTAGAGTTGAAAAATCTGTTTTATCATCTTTAGGTTTACGGGATTGCTCGCGCGATCGCGCAAACAGCAAACGAACGGCAAAGCGAGGTTTCATGTCGCTGACCCAGACTGTGCCGAAAGTTTAACCAATTCTTACTTTACGCACGCTTATGGACCTTGCGGGTTGTTCTAATCTGCCTTAGTCTGTAAGGAGATTGTTAACGATCGCCGGAGCGGATCGTGTTTAACATCGGGCGCAACCGACTATTTTTTTTCTTAGCGTTTTGCGCCACTTTTTCTGGTGTCGACGGTACTTTATTAAAATCATTTGGCAATTCCGCCTTGGCTGCAGGATTGATTTCCATCGGCAACCCAGAATCCATCACCGTCACGGGCGTCCGGATCACGGACGGCAATGCTGTGGATTGCCCGCAGATTCGCGCCACGGACGGGACAATCTATCCAATTTCCCATCTGCCAACGCACATCAAAATCGGGATGACGGTTACTGTGCGCGGCTTTTGGGCGGTCACGACAAAGTGCCGAGGACGCGTCATCAGCGCCCAGGATTTCGGCGGGTAATCACGTCACTTTCAATCACTGGTATTTCTGTAAATCGTACAATTTTCAGTAACAGAGGTCATGCCGATGCCGCTTCCAACAGATCCACTGCTCAATCAACAATGGCACCTGGGCAATAACGTTGCCGGTCTTTTGGACCTCAATGTCCGCCGGGTCTGGAACCCGACCCAAGGAGAGGCTTATACCGGATCGGGCGTTACCGCCGTCGTGATCGACGATGGTTTTGATTACAACCACAGCGATCTAGATCCGAACTACTTTCAGTCGCTCGATTTCGATTACGATGGGGCAGACTTTGATCCTTTTGGGTTGCCTGGAGACTCGCACGGGACCGCAGTGACTGGAATTATCGGTGCTGACAACAATGGCACCGGATCGGTCGGGATCGCGTTTGATTGCGGGCTTATCGGTTACCGCACGAATGGGTTCATCAGCGACTTCTGGTTGCAGAACATTCGTGATGCAATTAGCCAGGCTGCAACGAATGCTCTGGCGGACGTGGCAAACATTAGCCAGGGCATTGCGAACGACGCCACGAGCGAATTCGGGGTTGGCTACAGTAGCGTTCGCTTCGATGAAATCGAGGCATCGATCGCCACGGCTGTTGGGACAGGCCGCGGCGGCCTAGGCATGACGATCGTGAAGTCGGCAGGGAACTCGCGCGCTGACAATTATGATGTCAACGCTGACGACTGGACCAACGATACCCGACAAGTCGTCGTCGGTGCCGTTGATCAAGATGGTTTCGTATCGGACTATTCAAGTTATGGGTCGGCTCTGCTGGTGTCGGCATTCGGTACGCCGGGTGAGGTTTTGACGACGGATCGGACGGGGGCGGAGGGCTATAACGGCACGGATTTCACGTCGACGTTCAACGGCACGTCGTCGGCGGCACCGATGGTGACGGGCGTGGTCGCATTGATGTATGATGCAAATTTCGGGCTTGGTTGGCGCGACGTTCAGTCGATCCTTGCCATGAGCGCCCGGCAAGTTGGTAGCGAAGTCGGATCGGCTGCTTCCGGTTCAGAACGCTATACTTGGGGATGGAATGGGGCCCGGACGTGGAATGGCGGCGGGATGCATTTCTCTAACGACTACGGCTATGGTCTGGTCGATGCGCTGGCGGCGGTTCGCTTGTCTGAAACTTGGTTGCTTGGTGCCAGTGCCCAGACGAATTCGAATGAGTTTTCCAACACTGTTGACGTGCTTAATGTCGCGACAGTTATTCCCGATGGAAACGGGACTGGGTTATCATTCGCGGGTAACCTGAGTTTTGACGATATTGTCGAACGGGTGACTGTCAGTATGACATTCAGCACCACGTTTACAGGCGATATGGCGGTCTATCTGACGTCGCCGGATGGCACAGTCAGCCAGTTGATCGATAACGCCGGTGGCGGCACTGTTTTTAACGGGACATGGACATTTGAAAGTCAAGCCTTCAGGGGCGTGCGTGCCGCCGGTGCATGGACTGTCCGAGTGGCAGACACTGCGGGCGGCGATACACTGACGGTTTCCGACATCGTCATCCGAACGTTTGGCGCAGACACGATAAATGATCGGTATGTCTTCACCGATGAATACTCCGACTACGATGGCGTTGCGGGTCATGCGACGGCTGTGAGCGACACCAACAACGGGATTGACACGGTGAACGCGTCTGCTGTGACGACGGGATCGGTCATTCGGCTCGACGGCGTGGCTGGCTCGATCGACGGCGTTGCCGTCACATTTGCAAACATTGAAAACGCCATCGGTGGCGATGGCGGCGATACCATCGTCGGCAACGCCGCTGCCAACAACCTTTGGGGCATGCGTGGCGACGACCACTTCTTTGGTGGTGGTGCTGGCGACATCCTGACGGGTGGCGACGGGACCGACTGGGCGCACTACGACTTGGCTGCTGGCGGGGTCGTTGCACGGCTTGATACGCCGGGCATCAATACGGGCGAGGCGGCAGGCGATCAATACAACTCGATCGAAGCGCTCGCGGGATCGAATTTCGCAGACGTTCTGGGCGGTAATTCGAGTGCGAACACGATCTACGGTCAGGGCGGGAACGATGCTCTGGAGGGCGGCGCGGGGGCCGACTTCATTGATGGCGGGTCGGGGATCGACACGGTGTATTATAACGTGTCGTCGACGGTCGATTTGGCCGATAGCTCGCAAAACGCAGGGACGCACGCGGCCGGCGACATTCTGGGCAACGTTGAAAACATTGCGGGTTCAGCGTTTCTCGATGTGTTGCGCGGCGATGGCGGAAACAACGAACTCTACGGCATGGGCGGGGGCGACCACATCGAAGGCCGGGGCGGCGCCGACTATATCGACGGCGGGTTGGGCATCGATATGGTGTACTACAACGTTGCCTCGACGGTCGATCTTGGCAACAATGCGCAGAACGCGGGCGCCCATGCGCTGGGCGACATCATCGTCAACGTCGAGAACATCAACGGGTCGGCGTTTACGGATGTGCTGCGCGGCAACGGCGGCAACAACGAACTCTACGGTCAAGGCGGCAACGATCATATCGAAGGCCGGGGCGGCGCGGATTACATCGACGGCGGCGCAGGCATCGACTCCATCTATTACAATACCGCGTGCACGATCGATCTTGGCGACAGTTCTCAAAATGCCGGGGTGGATGCGGCGGGGGATATCGTCGGCAATATCGAAAACATCTTTGCCTCGACCTTCAATGACGTGATCCGCGGGACCGCCAGCAATAACGAAATCTACGGCCAGGGCGGCTCGGACCACATCGATGGACGCGGCGGCTCGGACTACATCCTGACCGGCGCTGGCAACGACTTCGTGTACTTCACGGCGGCATCGCGCGGCGGGGCCTACATCGGAGACTACGATGCGGGCAGCAACGACACGCTCGCGATCGTCGCGTCGGGGTTTGGCGGCGGGCTTGTTGGCGGGGCGGCGCTGGCGGCGAACCGATTGGTGATCGGGGCCAGCGCAAATCAGGCGTTCGGGCAGTTCATCTTCAACTCGGGAACGCGCATTCTGTCGTGGGATGCCGATGGCACCGGCGGCGGGGCGGCGGTCACCGTGGCAAACCTTGGCAGCGCCACCACGCTGACAACGTCGGACTTCTTGCTGCTGTAAGGGGCCAGCTGCTTTCAGGGTCGGGCGTGCGTCGCTCGGCTCACAGCTGCCAGATTAAATTTAACATCCAGATGCGATGAAGCGCATCTGGATGTTTTGTTTTTTTATCGATGCGAAAATTTTTGCAAACTGATTTAAACGAAAGGGTGGATGGAGCAGGCGGGCGGACTTTGATGACGGACCTTCAACAGCATCTCTATGTCGTCGATCTTGTTTTGATTGCTTTCTTGCTGGAAGGCGTCTGCCTGTTTGGCTATTTCGCGTGGACGGGGCGCGGGTTGCGACCGATCGAGATCGTGTCGAATTTGGCGTCTGGCGCAATGCTGGTGCTGGCACTTCGGCTGGCGTTATCGGGCGCGTCCAGTGGCGCTATTGCGACGTGTCTGATGGGGTCGTTCGTGGCTCACATCTTCGATTTGCGGCTGCGTTGGCGGCGCGGCTCTTGATGGCGCGCTTCGCTTTCATTGACTGGTCTCGAAACATCTGCATTTCGGTGTCTTATACCGTTGCGCAAAAGTTCTGACTCATAATGTCGACGGTTGCGCGACGGTATTGTCTTTTGTTTGCGCGTGGCCGCGTCGATCTGGAAGATCGCCTCCGGCTCGGCAACCCCACGCGCGGATACCAGCGGGCATAAGTCAGAACTTATGCCCGCTGGTATTACAACAGCACGGTTTGGCCGCTTGGCATCTTTACGTAGATGGCTGTGGGGCCGAACAGTTTTTTCCCGATGGCGGCCAATTCACGGACGCTGGTGTAGCACCCAGCGATCATCAGGATGATGACGTCTTCCTTGACCGTTTTCCCGTCCGGGTCGACCCAGCCGCCTTTGCCCCGGTGAAGCGTGAAGCCGCCGCATTTTCTAAGTGCGGCGTCTTCTAAAATGTCGAGCGCGGCGACAATGTCGGCATCGCTGTGTCCGCCGTTGCCCACGGGGTCTTTGGGGCCGAGGCCAAAGATCAGCGTATGTTCGGCATTTCGCGTGACGTTTCGTGGTACTTTGGCAATCGAGGAAACAAAGAAGGAATTACGCTGACTCATCGGCTCACTCCCTTTCGTTTTTCCTTATTTCAGCGATCTGTGCCGCCGATTTGCCGGATTATTCGGGACGTCGGCGTGTCAATTTCCAAGCGTGAGATATGTAAAAGCCACTTGAGATGCGGCAATCGTTGGTAATCTGCCAATCCGCAAACCCCGGTTGTGCCAGAAGCAGGCGTTTGAGGTGCGACGCACTGACGGGCTCGATGGCGGGTGCGCGGTCGCCGCGCGGCAGCAGTCGGCCGAACGCGTGCATGGCGGTGAGCGCCGGGGTGCGGGGGGCAAATGTGAACAGGATCGAGTGGTTCACGCGCGGCGTAAGGGCCAGAAGGGCATTCACCATGTCGCTGGCCCGGTAGTGGATCAGCGAATCCATGGCGACCACATGATCGAAATTGCCGAGTCCGGGCGACAGCATGTCGCCAACTTGGAAATTGATCTGGCCGGGTGGCTCATAGAGCGTCGCAGACCGTTCATCGGCAAGGCCGACGAGGGTCGGTGACAGGTCGATGGCTATGACGCTGGCACCGCGCTTGGCTGCGGCCACGGACAGAGCGCCGGTTCCGCATCCTGCATCCAGAACACGGCGTTCGGTGAGATCTTCTGGGAGCCACGTCAATAGCGTGTCGCGCATACGGTCCCGTCCGGCTCGGACGGTCGCACGTATGCGTCCCAGCGGGGCGTCCGAGGTCAATTTCGCCCACGCGTCGACGGCTGTGCGGTCGAAATAGGTCTGCAGTTCTCCGCGCCGCCTCAGATATGTTTGAGATGCCATTATTCGTACCCCAGGAAATCGAAGATATCGCGGTCTTTCATCGCTCGTGGGGTGAGTTCGTCACCGTCAACGAGCAGGCCGGCCGCAAGCTGGAGATACTCGGCTTTCACGGCCTCGAGTTCGGGGGTCGAGTCCATTTCAAACAGTGTCGATTTTTTCAGGCGTGAGCGGCGGATCGCATCCAGGTCGCGGAAATGAGCGACCCGTTTGAGACCAACCGCCTCGTTGAACCGGTCGATTTCGTCGGTTCCTGCGCTGCGGTTTGCAATCACGCCGCCGACACGCACATTGTAGTTCTTGGATTTTGCGCCGATGGCGGCGACGATCCGGTTCATGGCAAAGATCGAGTCGAAATCGTTCGCCGTGACGATCAGCGCTTTTTCCGCATGCTGGAGGGGAGAGGCAAAGCCCCCACAGACCACGTCGCCCAACACATCGAAGATGACGATGTCGGTGTCTTCCAGTAGGTGATGCTCTTTGAGCAGCTTGACGGTTTGCCCGACGACATAGCCGCCGCAGCCGGTTCCAGCGGGTGGGCCGCCCGCTTCAACGCACATGACGCCGTTGTAGCCTTGGAACACGAAATCCTCGACCCGGACTTCTTCAGAGTGGAATTCGACGGTTTCAAGGACGTCGATCACCGTCGGAATGAGCCGTTTAGTGAGGGTGAAGGTACTGTCGTGTTTGGGATCGCAGCCGATCTGGAGCACGCGCTTGCCCAGTTTGGAGAAGGCGACTGACAGGTTGGACGAGGTTGTGCTCTTGCCAATGCCGCCTTTTCCGTAAACGGCGAACACCTTGGCTTTTCCAATCGCGATCTGGGGATCGAGCGCGACTTGAACGCTGCCTTCGCCATCGCCGCGTTTCAGCGGGGTTTTGCTGGTGAAAGGTTGTTTGAATACGACCGTCATGCTGCTGCAGCCTCCATCCGTCGTCCTGTGGCCGAATTGGCCTGCGTTTTCGGTTCGTAGTTACCAATGCCTTCTAAGCGGTCCTCGAACTCTTGCCCGGCTTCTTGCAAGGCCTCGCGCATTTCGTCGTCGGGTTCCCAGTAGTGGCGTTCGTGTGCTTCGATCAGCCGACTGGCGAGTTTGGCGGACGCGGTCGGGTTGAGGGTCGCCAACCGCTCCCGCATGACGGGGTCGAGAACGAAGGTTTCGGTCAGCTGTTTGTAGACCCAAGGTGCGACTTCACCCGTCGTCGCCGACCAGCCCAACGTGTTGGTGATGTGAACCTCGATCTGGCGGACGCCTTCGTAGCCGTGCTTGAGCATGCCTTCGGTCCATTTCGGGTTCAGCATGCGGGTGCGCGTTTCGAGCGACACTTGCTCGCCCAGTGTCCGCACGGTGCCCTCTCCGCGGGTTTGGTCGCCGATGTAGACGGGCGCTGCCGTGCCGCCTTTGGCGCGCCGCACTGCGCGCGAAATGCCGCCTAAGGTATCGAAATAGGTATCGATTGCGGTGACGCCCAACTCGACCGAATCCAGGTTTTGATAGGCAAGGTCGACGCCCGACAGGATATTATTGAGCAGGGTGGGGTTCTGCACCGGCTGTCCGGTGCGTCCGTAGGCAAAGCTCTTGCGGCGGGTATAGGTTTCGGCGAGTTCGTCTTCGTCGTTCCAGCGACCGCTTTCCAGCAGGTTGCCGACGTTGGCACCATAGGCTCCATCGGCGTTGCCAAAGACGCGCAGTGCTGCGGTTTCCAGGTCGCACCCTTGCGCTGCCATATACGCCAGGACGTGTTTGCGGACGAAATTCTGCTCCACATCTTCATCGGCAGACGCGGCCAACAGGCAGGCCTCGGCGAGCAGTTTGATCTGGAGCGGCAGGAGATCGCGGAAGATGCCCGATATGGTGATCACGACATCGATGCGCGGGCGGTCGAGTTCTGCCAAATCGATCAAAGTCGCGCCGGCAAGGCGTCCGTATACGTCGAAACGGGGCTTTGCTCCGATCAGGGCCAGAGCTTGGCCGATGGGCGCGCCTTCTGTTTTGAGATTGTCGGTTCCCCACAGAACGATTGCGACCGTTTCAGGGATAGGGTTTCCGTCGGCGACGTGACGGGCGATGAGGCGATCGCATTGCCGTGCACCGTCGGCGATTGCGAAGTTGCTTGGAATGCGGAACGGATCAAAACCGTGGACGTTGCGGCCCGTTGGCAAAATCGCAGGGGTCCGCAGCAGATCTCCGCCGGGTGCGGGCTGGATGAAGTGACCGCCCAGGGCACGCAAGAGCGCTGGCACTTCGTAGTCATGGGTGAGCAGTTGATCGATTGCTGCGAGTTCGGCCAAACACGTTTTTAGCTTGTTGTCGGGCTGTGGCCCAGCGGTCGCGAGCGCGGCCTCTACCGGTTGTCCCGACACGAGTGCTGCCACGACGTCGCGCGATGGTCGTTGCCCGTGCGAGGCGTCAGCCAGAGCCGTGAGTGTTTCAATGCGTTCTGCATCCGATGGGAGCTGGCCGACCACATGCAGTCCGTGGGGAATGAGCGTGTATTCGAGTTCGAGGATCGCGCTGCCCAACTGCGCGATGTTTTGTGCCGCTTCATCGCCCCAGGTTGTTTCCGACGCAGGCTTCAGGTCGACCGATACGGCCAACGATTGGATCAGTTCGGCAAGCCGGACCAGTTCTTCGCCCGCGTCTGGCGGCAAGGCATGCCATTGGACGATCGCGCTCTTGAGATCAACGAGACCGCGATATAGGCCCGAATGGGCAACCGGCGGCGTCATGTAGCTGACCAACGTCGCCGCCGAACGGCGCCGGGCGATAGCGCCTTCCGACGGGTTGTTGGCGGCATACAGGTAGATGTTGGGCATGTCGCCGATCAGCCGGTCTGGCCAACAGTCCGCCGACAGTCCGGTCTGCTTGCCGGGCATGAATTCGAGCGCGCCGTGGGTACCGAAATGGAGAACCGAGTGGGCTTTGAAATCTTCTCGCAGATACCGGTAGAAGGCAGAGAAGGCGTGGGTTGGCGCGAAGCCCTTCTCGAACAGGAGCCGCATGGGATCGCCCTCATATCCCATCGAGGGTTGAACGGCGACAAGCACATGGCCGAGTTGTGCCCCGAGCACGAAAATGGAATTGCCATCGCTCAGCTGCCGACCCGGGGCTGGTCCCCATTGGCGTTCGATCGCAGCCAGATGAGGCTCCCGGCGGACATGGTCGTCAGCAGGAATTTGGTAGGCGACATTAGCGTCGGTGCCAAAGCGGGACTTGTTGCCAACCAGAATAGCGCTGCGCAACGCGTCGACGTCGGCTGGGACGTCGACGGTGTAGCCCTCCGATTTGAGAGCGGTCAGGGTGTTGAACAGCGACTGGAAGACCGACAGGTAAGCGGCCGTCCCGATGTTGCCAGCGTTCGGGGGGAAGTTGAAAAGAACGATGGCGATTTTGCGCTCGGCCGTGGTCGAGCGCCGGAGGGCCACGAGTTTTTGGACGCGATGGGCCAACATTTCGGCCCGCTCGATGCAAACGTGCATGGCGCGCGTTTTCTTGCTGCCTTCGAACGAACATTGCCGGTCACAGCCGTTGCACGAGGTTCCAGGGCCGCTCGAACGTCCCCCAAAGACCATTGGGCCGGTTGCGCCTTCGAGTTCGGGGATGGCGACCATCATGGTCGATTCGACGGGCAAGATTCCGCGGCTGGATTGGCCCCAGCTCTCCAAGGTTTGAAACTCGGATGGGTGGGCTGCGACATAGGGAACGTCGAGCCGGGTAAGAACCTCCTCGGCGGCCTTTGCGTCATTGTAGGCGGGCCCACCGACCAGCGAAAAGCCCGTCAAGGAGACCAGCGCATCAATGGTCGCGCGACCGTCCTTGACGAAGAAGCGTTCGATGGCTGGACGGGCATCGAGGCCGCTGGCGAAAGCTGGCACGACGGTGAGGCCGCGTGCTTCAAGCGTTGCAATGACGCCGTCGTAATGGCCGACGTCGCCTGCAAGGAGGTATGACCGCATGAGCAACACGCCGACGCGTTTTTGTCCGTCACCTGTGCGCGGCAGGACATCGGGGTCTTCGGTGAACCGGCCGGGAATGCGGGGATGATAGAGCCCGACTTCCGGGTATGAAACGGGGGCCGCACAGTCAACGGCTTTGCGTAGGTTCTTGCGTGGGCCATCGGCGTACCGGCTGACGACGAAGCGGATCATATTTGAAAAGTTTTCGTCGGAGCCGCTCATCCAATACTGCATCGACACGAAGTAGGCGCGGACGTCTTGGGCGGTGCCGGGAATGTATTTCAAGAATTGCGGAATCCGCCGCAGCATTTTCATTTGATGCGCGCCGGCCTGCCCTGGTTTGGGGGCACCGCTTCCACCGCGCAGGCGCTTCAAGAGTGCAACAAGACTGCTGTCGGGCTTGCTCATGTCGAAACCGCCCATACGGGTCAGCTTTACGACTTCGGGGGCCGAGGCCATGCACACAAGCGCATCACATGCGTCCCGACGGCGGGTGAGCGCCTCAAGTACCGGTTTGAAATGGTCCTCAAGGAACAACATTCCAACGATGATGATGTTGCTCTTGGCAATGGCGTCGAGACACGCGTCCAAGGCGGTGGGATTTACAGTCCAATCGGAGGCAGAGTGCAAGGAGAGCTGTAAGCCTGGAAGCTCGCGCTTCAAAGCACCCATTTCGCGGTCCATTGGGCCCGCAAAATGGGAGTCCATCGTTACGATGGCAACCCGAATTGTGGTCGCGTCAACGGCTGAGGTGAGCTTTTGCATCATAAAGCGTCTCAATGGTGATGGTTGCAAGGCCGCGCTCACTGGCAAAGCGCTCGGTGTTGCGGCGTGCTTTGCCGCGGACGAAAAACGGTATTTTGCGTAGTTCGTTTTCGGCTTCTAAAGCCCAGGACGGCGCTCCTGGGGGCGTTGCAGGCAGAGGAGTCGACGTTGGAGGCACGTGCACGGGATCGGGCACACTTTGCTGTGTCGCGATCGTCTCAGCCTTGGCCCGATGGGGCAACGGCGACGGCGGTTTTGGAGCTGCGTGCCCGAGGTGGGAGGGGGCAGCGTCGTTTGCGAACTCGAAATCGTCACGGAACATGCCGAGCAAGTGGTGCTCCAGTCCCATCATCAGCGGGTGTACCCAGCTGTCGAAAATGACATTGGCGCCCTCGTTGCCCATCTGCGGCGAATATCGGGCCGGGAAATCCTGGACGTGGATGGGGGCCGATATGACGGCGCAGGGAATGCCGAGGCGCTTGGCGACGTGGCGTTCCATCTGGGTGCCAAGCACGAGTTCGGGCTGCAGTTCGGTGATCCGTTCCTCGACTTCGAGGTAATCGTCGCAAATCAACGCTTCCAACCCGTACAGAGCGGCCGCTGCGCGCACTTCGCGGGCGAACTCGCGCGAATAGGTGCCCATGCCCGCAATCGAGAAGCCGAATTCATCGTGGGCCAGTCGGGCGGCGGCGATCACGTGGGTGGCGTCGCCGTAAATGAAGACGCGCTTGCCGGTCAGGTACGTCGAATCGACGGAGCGTGAATACCAGGGCAGGCGAGAGCTGTTTTCGTGATCAGCGGATGGTACGTCGATACCTGCGAGTTGGGCAACTTCGCGCAGGAAGTCGGCGGTCGCGCCAACGCCGATGGGTACGACCGTCGTGGAAGGCTGGTTGAAGGTGCGCTCAAGCCAGCGCGCCGTCAGGTTTGCGATTTCGGGGTAAAGGACGACGTTGAAATCAGCTTCGCCGAGGCGTGCCAAGTCGCTGGCCGAGGCACCCAAAGGGGCGACCACTGCGACTTCGATCCCCAACGAGGCGAGCAGGGATTTGACTTCATTAATGTCGTCGCGATTGCGGAACCCGAGCGATGTGGGGCCCAGCAGATTGCAGCGCGGCGGTTTCCCTGGCTCGCGTTGCGGGCGTGGTGTGCCTGGTGCGGGCGCGCGTGGCCCTGCCATTGCGCGTACGAGTTGGTAGAACGTTTCCGACGCGCCCCAATTTTCCTTGCGCTGGTAGGATGGCAATTCGAGCGCAATGACAGGGATCGGCAAGTTCAAAGCCTGGGCTAAACCGCCGGGATCATCCTGGATGAGTTCGGCGGTGCACGATGCGCCGACCAGCATGACTTCGGGTTTGAAGCGCTCGTATGCGGCCAACGCTGCCTGCTGGAACAATTCCGCGGTATCGCCGCCGAGATCGCGGGCCTGGAATGTCGTGTAGGTCACCGGCGGACGGGTCGAGTTCCGCTCGATCATCGTGAACAAGAGATCGGCGTAGGTGTCGCCTTGCGGCGCATGCAGCACATAATGGACGCCGCGCATGGAGGTGGCAACGCGCATGGCGCCAATGTGGGGCGGGCCTTCGTATGTCCACACGGTTAGCTGCACGATCCTACTTGGCTCCCATCTTGTCGTTGGTTAAATTTTCAACTTGGCTTTGCGCAGCACTGGACGGGCAAAAAGTTCTGCCAGATCGCCAGCTTGATCGAAGCCTTGGACGGGCGTGAACACGAGTTCGATTGACCATTTGGTGGTGAAGCCTTCAGCTTCGAGCGGATTGGCAAGGCCCAGTCCGCAGACGACGAGGTCGGGGCTCGCGGCCCGGCACCGGTCCAGCTGGCGCTCGACGTCTTGGCCTTCACTCAAGGTGATGTCGGATGGTAACCGCATCAATTCGGCACCAAGCCGTTGGCGGTTGAGGTATGGCGTGCCGACTTCAATGATCTTCATGCCGAGTTCGGCTGCCAGGAAGCGCGCGAGCGGCACTTCGAGTTGACTGTCGGGGAATAGGAAAACGCTGAGCCCCGACAGACGCTCGCGGTGTGGGGCGAGCGCACGTTTTGCCCGTTCGCGACCGGGAGAGACGGCTTTATCGAAAACGCTCGCTGGGACGCCGAAAGCATCGGCCGCTGCCTGGAGCCAGGCTTGGGTTCCTTCGGCTCCAAGCGGGTAGAGCGCGGGGATGTAGGTTGCGCCACGATCTTCGAGGGCGCGGGCGGTGTCGCCCAGAAACGGCTGTGCCAACATAAAGCGCGTATTCGGACCAATGGCGGGGATGCCGTTTGCGCGGCGGGGTGGGAGGAAATGGACGTTTTCGATGCCCATTTCGGCAAACATTCTGGTGAACTGATCTTCGACGACCTCGGGAAGTGCGCCAGCGATCAGCAACGACGGTGCTGAATCTGATGAGGTGCGCGGTGCTTCGGCCACCAGCGTCGTCAGGCAGGCATCTTCACCTTGGGTAAAGGTCGTCTCGATGCCGCTTCCGGAATAGTTCAAAACCCGAACCGCTGGCATGTGGATCGACGACAGGCGCGCGGACGCGCGGCTCAGATCGAGTTTGATCACTTCGGAGGGACACGAGCCGACCAAAAACAACAGGCGAATGTCTGGGCGGCGCGATAGAAGGCGGGCCACCAAGCGGTCGAGTTCGACGTCAAGGTCGGCAAGGCCTGCCAGATCGCGCTCTTCGATGATGGCGGTCCCAAAGCGCGGTTCGGCGAAAATCATCACGCCGGCTGCCGATTGAATGAGATGGGCGCACGTGCGCGATCCCACGACCAGGAAAAACGCGTCCTGGATTTTGCGATGGAGCCAGATAATGCTGGTCAGGCCGCAGAACACTTCGCGTTGACCGCGTTCGCGCAGGACCGGCGTATCCGTACAACCTGCTTTTGCTGCGGAGAGCGCTTGCTTGGGCCGGGAGAGACCTGTCGAGATGGGGGCCAGATCTGTCATTGGACCAACTCCCCGGACATATGAGGGCTGGTCGCTGCTGGCCGCTCAAGTCTAGCGGCACGGAGCTTCAGAAGAAATTGACCGGCGTTAATGACATAAGACGCATACGCGGCGAGCGCTAAATACATCAGGCTCGTTGGTGTGAGCCAACCGGTGGCAAGGGCGACAAGATAGGCTGTGTGGAGCGCCAGCACCAACATGCTGAAAACGTCTTCCCAATAGAAGGCAGGGGCAAAGAGATAGCGGCCATAAACCTCTTTTTCCCAGATCGAACCGGTGACCATGATTGCGTAGAGAGCCAGCGTCTTCACCACGATCGAGGCGTTGGCTGCATCGTAGCCGACCTCGAACCAGAGCGCGCGGATGACAAGGACAAGACTGATCAGGAAAATCAAGAACTGAACGGGCGCTAGTATGCCCTGAACCAGCGTCCAAACCGACGCGTCGCGCCTTGCGCGCTCGGCGGGCGTATAGAGCGGCTGCGATTGGGAGGTGAAGACTTGGGACGGGAAGGACTGGCGATGGCTCGTCAAGCGGCAACTCCCCTAGCTTACCCGCTGCCGTGGATTGGAAGGCGGTATCGTCAAAGCATAGGTCGGCTCGCCAAAAGATGTCAAGCAAAGTTGACGTAATTTTTTCTTTACAGTTTTTGCGGATCGTGCACATTAGAGGTGCTGGTAGCCAAGCCTTGGATCGTGTGCTTTAGTGCCGGTTAAGGGAGTTCAGTTTTAACGAAGCTCCTGAATACGAAGCGGGCGAATCCTTTTGTTGAACAGGACTAGGATTGTGGTCTTGCTATAGACAATGGGCAGCCCCTTGGTTTTGGGGAGGCGATCGATGTCTGAATTCAAGCAGATTATGAAGGCTGGCAGCGATTGCGGCGTGATGATGCCGGAAGCCTGGCAGCAAAAACTTTTCGATTCCTCGCGACGCGCACGAAAAAGTGATGGTCCTCGAAGTCGTTCTCAAAACTCTCAGAATTCATTACTAAACGACGTCAATCAGGCGATTGAAACGGAAATAGTTCCTCGCTTGATGATGAACCACTTGATTGTGCAACATAAGAGTGACGAAGCCCGATTGGATAGCCTTGCTATCGGTGCGCACGAAATTGAACATTTCGCTGCTTTGGTCGTCACCCAAGGGACAAGTGTCAGTTACGCCTATATAGAGTCTCTGCGGGACCAGGGGCTGAGTTTACAGGAGATTTATCTCAAGCTTCTTTCGCCAGCTGCACAGTATCTCGGTCAGTTATGGGAACAGGACCTTTGCGACTTTGTCGACGTGACGATTGGTTTGGGTTGTTTACAGCAGTTGATCTATTCACTGAGCAACGAGAGTCAATATCTTACCCAGCCAATCGCGGGTAATCGTTCTGTTCTTCTGGCAGTGAGTCCCGGCGAGCAGCACACATTTGGCGTCTTGATGGTTTCTGAATTTTTTCATCGGGCCGGTTGGCGGGTGACGAACCTTGGCTCCGTATCTGGAAATGAGATCGTGGGAACGTTGCGGGCATCCCATTTCGACGTCATTGGTCTTTCCGCTAGTGCGGGAGAATCTGCTGAAATTTTGACGCCTTTGATTCGCAGCGTCCGAAAGGTATCCGCAAACAAATCGATCGGTGTCATGGTCGGCGGGCTCGTATTTCAATCAGATCCCGGAAGCGCAAAGAGCGTGGGTGCTGACACAAGTGCGCTTAATGGACGCGAAGCTGTCCACAATGCATCTAAGTTGCTTGACTCGATTGATCTGCGCTGCTCAGAAGATTCTAAACAGTGAATCCCTCGTCGCTTTGGAAATCGAATGTTGATCGCCCCTGGAAGTGTTCAGCCTTTCAAGGCCCCAAATAAGGCGCTCCGGGGACTCGACGCCAATGTCGTCGGTCTGCTGGTGGCCACGGCGTCGGACCTTGCCCTTGTCATCGACAAGAAGGGTGTGATCACCGACATCGCCTTCAGCAACGAAAACCTAGCCCATGAGGGTGCGGCGGGTTGGAATGGCCAGCGCTGGGTCGACACGGTCAACGCTGATAGCCGCACTAAGGTCGAGGAAATGCTGCTGGAAGCGGCGTCGGCGAGTGCGCTTCCTCGTGCTCGTCAGGTCAACCACGTTGGGGCCGGCGGACACACCATTGCGGTGCGTTATTCGGCCGTGCCGCTGGGGCATGACGGTCGCATTCTCGCCGTCGGGCGAGACCTGAAGCCGGTCACGATGCTGCAGGAGCGGTTGTTAAAAGCGCAACAGGATATGGAGCGGGAATACACGCGCCTGCGCGCCGTTGAGGGTCGCTATCGCTTTCTGTTCCAGATGACGTCCGAGCCGATTTTGGTCATTGATGCAACCAACATGAGGGTCGTGGAAGCCAACGCTGCCGCAAGTCAGCTGCTGGGTCGAAATGACAAGCGTTTGAACGGTCAGACCTTTCGCCAGTTTCTCTCGGCCGGGTCCGTGCAGGCAATCGAGGCTTTGCTCGCGACCGTGCGCGCCGTGGGCCGTGCGGATGAAATCACCGTCAAGGCGGGCGAACCCGAAGCGGATTTCAGCGTGTCTGCTTCGCTGTTTCGCCAAGACGGCTCGATCCACTATCTCGTGCGGTTTTCGTCCGGTGGTGGCGCGCAGACGGGCGGTGGCAATCGGGTCAGCCCAACGAATGTTCAACGTATTTTGGAAGCGTCGCCTGACGGCTTCGTGGTCACGGGGAACGACTGGCGTATTCTCACGGCGAATGCCGCGTTTCTCGGGCTTGTGAATGCTCCCTCTGAAGAGCAGGTTCGTGGCGAGTCGCTTGAACGATTTGTGGGGCGCGGCAGCGTCGATTTCAACGTTCTTACGGCGAGCGTCAAAGGGCACGGGTCGATCAAACGTTTCTGGACGACGGTCAAGGGCGATCTCGACATGGGAACGGAAGTCGAGATTTCAGCGGTCCATGTTCCAAACGGTCAGCCGCCATGTGCGGGCTTTGTGTTCCACGCGGTCAATAATTCCGGCGCGCGAAAAGCGAACGTCGAGGTGCCTCGTTCGGTCGAGCAGATGAAAGAACTGATCGGACGCATGCCGCTGAAGGACGTGGTGCGGGAGACGACCGACGTGATTGAGCGCCTTTGCATCCAAGCCGCGCTCGAACTGACGGACGACAATCGTGCGTCGGCAGCTGAAATGCTCGGTTTAAGTCGCCAAAGCCTGTACGGGAAACTTCGCCGCTTCGGAATCGGCGGGCTGGGTTCCTCTGAGGACTAAGTTTTTGTGGCTGCGCATTCGCGAAAGCGCGTGCCGCGAGACACAGCCAACACCTTATGACAATTACGCTTTTTGGGGTAACGGCTGCTGCTGACCTTGCGGCGGTTGCAGTGTGTTTTTTACGTGGCGCTACCGCATGGGACTTCAGGTCTGTCGGCGCTCACTGAGACCCAATTTAAAATCGTCCGTCGCCCGGATAAAGTGTCAAAAATAGTTGACGATTTATAGTGTCATTATTATTGTGCACTTATGTCAACAGTCCATCTCACAATCGAGCCAGTTGTCTTGTCGCCGCGGGCGAAAGCGGGCGCTGTTTTGGAATTGTTGAAGCCGATCACGTGGTTCGCCCCGATGTGGGCCTACGGGTGCGGGGTTATTTCGGTTGGGTCGGGCGGGATACATTGGCCGGCAGCGATCACGGGTGCTGTGCTGGCGGGGCCGCTCGTGTGTGGTGCCAGTCAGGCCATCAACGACTGGTATGACCGGGACGTGGACGCGATCAACGAGCCTGGGCGACCGATCCCGTCAGGGCGCATTCCCGGCCGGTGGGGGCTTTATATCGCCATCGCTTGCGGGATGCTCGCGTTGCTCTTTGCCGCCGCGATGGGTTCGGCGGTGTTGGCTGCGGCCACATGCGGTCTGGTGTTGGGATGGGCCTACAGCGCGCCACCGTTCAGGCTGAAGCGGAATGGATGGCTGAGCACGTCGATCTGCGCGCTCTGCTATGAGGGGTTGCCCTGGTTTACGGGCGCTGCAGCGGCAAGCGGGCAGTTTCCGACGGGCGATGTGATTGTCCTGTGCCTTTTGTTCAGCGCCGGTGCCCAGGGCATCATGACCCTCAACGATTTCAAGTCTGTGGAGGGGGACCGGTTGCTCGGGCTGCGGTCTTTGCCGGTTCTCATTGGGGTGCAGAATTCGGCGCGGCTGGCATGTGGTGTGATGGCGGCGAGCCAGATGGGTGTCATCGCGGCGCTCGTGATCTGGGGCAAGCCAGACTACGCGGCCGTCGTGGCTGGTCTCGTGGCCGTTCAAATTGCTCTGATGCCGCGTTTGCTCTCCGATCCTCAGGGACGCGCGCCTTGGTACAATGCCACCGGCACGTCCCTGTTCGTTCTTGGAATGCTCGTGGCCGCTCTGGCCGTGCGCTCGCTGCATTGAAGCTGAAGGGACCTCTTTTATGATCTCGAAACCACTGGGTTGGGTTGGCATCATGCGGCTGGGTCTGGTCCAGATGTCGCTGGGTGCGATTATCGTGTTGATGACGTCGACCGTGAACCGCGTGATGGTCGTCGAGCTTCATCTGCCCTCATTCGTACCCGGCGGTCTCATCGCACTGCACTACGCCGTTCAAATCCTCCGGCCGCGTTGGGGGCACGGGGCAGATACAGGCGGGCGACTGACACCCTGGATTTTGGGCGGGATGGCCGTGTTGGCGCTGGGTGGGGTGGGGGCTGCCCTCTCGACTTTGGTGATCGTCGATCATCGGGCGTTGGGGCTGTTGATTGCCGTCGTCGCCTTTTTGATGATCGGGGTCGGCGTTGGTGCGTGCGGGACGTCGCTGCTCGTCTTGTTGGCAAAGCAAACCGAGCCTAAACGGCGCGCACCAGCCGCCACGATCGTATGGATCATGATGATCTTCGGGCTTGCGGTGACAGCCGGCGTTGCTGGTCATTTTCTCGATCCATTCTCACCAGGGCGGCTGGTTTTGGTGACTGCCATCGTTGGCGCGTTGGCGATTGCGGTTTCATCGCTCGCGTTATGGGGCATCGAGCCCACAGCGGGGGCTGGAACCTGTCTCGCTGTTGCCGATACGGGCGAGGGTCGGGCTGCTGCTAAGGTGCCGTTTTTTGAGGCCCTCAAAGAAGTATGGGCTGAGCCCGATGCGCGGCGGTTCACGATCTTCATCTTCGTTTCGATGCTGGCGTACAGCGCACAAGACCTGATCCTCGAACCGTTTGCCGGCCTCGTCTATGCGATGACACCGGGGCAATCGACCAAGTTGTCGGGTGTGCAGCATGGCGGGGCTTTGATCGGGATGGTGCTGGTCGCGCTGTATGGGGCTTTCGCGCGCAGTTCGGATCCGCGCTCACTGCGGTGGTGTGCGGCCGGGGGATGTATCGCCTCGGCGGTCATGCTCGCGGCAATCGCGACCGGTGCGACCCTCTCACCGCTATGGCCATTCCAAGCCAATGTGTTTGCCTTGGGCGTTGCCAACGGGGTTTTCTGCATTGCAGCCATCGGCTCGATGATGGCGATGGTCAGTGGAGACCGCGCGGGCCGGGAAGGTGTGCGTATGGGCTTGTGGGGGGCCGCGCAGGGCATCGCGTTCGGCCTTGGCGGGTTGAGCGGGGCGCTGGCGGTCGACATCGCGCGCGCGATCCTGCCATCGGCACAGATGGCTTACAGTACGGTCTTCCTGGCTGAGGCTGGGGTATTTCTCATCTCCGCATGGCTCGCCCTAAATCTGGGGCAGTCACAGCGTGCAAAAGCCGTCGCGCCCAAAAGCGTGCTGCACATTCCCGACGTCTTATCGAATCTGCGCCTCAAACCTCGCCAAGGGGGACAATTTCCATGAAGTTACCTTCAAGTTTCGATTGCGTGGTGGTCGGTGGTGGTCCAGCGGGAGCGACGGCTGCCGAGGATTTGGCGCGCAAAGGCTACTCTGTGCTGATGCTCGATAAGGGCGGTCGGATCAAGCCCTGCGGTGGTGCCGTGCCGCCGCGTCTCATTTCCGATTTTGCAATCCCCGATGCGCTGATTGTTGCGCGCGTCAAGGCCGCTCGTATGGTCGCGCCGTCCCAAGTGCGGGTGGATATGCCGATCGAGGGCGGCTACGTCGGCATGGTTGATCGGGACGTTTTCGACGAATGGCTGCGCGACCGTGCGCAGGCTGCCGGGGTGGTGCGCCAAGCTGGGACATTTCGGACGCTGGAGCGCGATCCCGATGGCTGCGCTGTGATCACCTTTGTGGGCAAATCGGATGTGCCGGGGGGCAAACCTCAAGGGCTGCAGCGGGTGCGGGCGCGCTGCGTGATCGGCGCAGATGGGGCTTTGTCGGAGGTTGCCAAGCAAGCGCTGCCAAACGAGCGTCCGCCGCCGTTTGTGTTTGCGTACCACGAAATCATTCAATCGCCCGTCAAGGGCGGAGCGACCGACTTCAACGGCGAGCGGTGTGACGTCTACTATCAAGGTCCGGTGTCGCCCGATTTCTATGGCTGGGTTTTTCCCCATGGCGACAAGACCAGCGTGGGCACGGGCAGTGCGCGGAAAGGGTTTTCGCTACGCGGCTCGGTGAAGGAACTTCGGGCGGCCTCTGGGTTAGCTGATTGCGAGACGCTGCGCTGCGAAGGCGCGCCCATCCCGCTGAAGCCGCGCCGGAAGTGGGATAACGGGCGCGACGTGGTGCTTGCTGGAGATGCTGCCGGCGTTGTGGCTCCCGCTTCGGGCGAGGGGATTTACTATGCCATGGCAAGCGCGCGCATGTCGGCCAGCGCTGCGGACCGGTTCCTTGCGACCGGCAACCCGCGGGCTCTGGCTCAGGCCCGCGCTTCGTTCATGCGGGCGCACGGGCGCGTGTTCTGGGTGTTGGGACTGCTGCAGTATTTTTGGTATCACAGCGACAAGCGGCGCGAGCGCTTCGTCGCCATGTGCCGCGACCCCGATGTGCAGCGCCTTACGTTCGAGGCCTACATGAATAAGGAATTGGTGCGGCGGCAGCCGCTGGCGCATGCCAAGATATTCTTCAAGGACGTCGCCCACCTGCTGCGGCTTGTTCCGCCAACATGAGCCGGTCCATTTAGAACCGCTGGTCGGCTGTCCACGCCTTTGAGAGGGCTTGGTGCTGGCGATTGCGACCGACGTTCACGCATCATGTTGCCTGTTTCCTGCTTTTGGATTACAGTGACAGCCATAAAATTTTCGTTATTTCGGCCTGGCACTGTCATCCCTGCCGATTGATCCGCCACGAAAAAATCCTTGTTGAGCAGGCTTTAGAGTTGCGTAGAGTCAGAGGAGTGGACAATGACCGCCAGCGTCGGACCCAATTGGATGATTGTGACGGGGCTACTGTATTCGACGTTCGGGGCGTTTGTGCTGGGTAAAATCATGATTGCCCTGGGGGCCATGAACGCGGCTGGTATGGCCCGCAAGGCCAGTCATTCTCAACAGCAGTTGGACGTTCTTACCGGATTAAGCCTCATCGCCGCTGGGGCGATGTTACAGATCTTTGGTCAGATCGGTGGCGGAGCGCCGAGTGGCGTCATCGTTGTCCTGCTTCTGGTGCTGATTGCCGCCCTGATGGTGTACGCGTTGTGTGACGGTATTATGCGGGAACCAGTCCGAAAACTGCCTGCCGTCAAAAAAGACATTCTGCAACGCGCGGTTCCGATGCCGATGCCGGTGCCGGTGCTCATTGCAACGTCAGTTCCGGTCGATCCCAAGATTGCCGTCAAGGCCTAACATCCGGCATCAGGTTCGCGATTGAACGGCGGTTTCCGACCCGCCTTCCAGCGGACACGTCGCCGTTCGCGTGATGAACTCCTCGATCAACGACTGCGCGACGGATGCGGCTTCCTCGTGGGCTAAGTGGCCAAGACCGTTCATCAGGGCGAATTGCGCGTTTGGGACGACCGACGCCAGATGCCTGGCTTGTTGGGGCGGAATTGACCGGTCGTTTGCGCCTGCCGCCAGCAGAAGTTTGGGCTTGAGGTGCGCGAGCGCTGCTTCCATCCCTGCAAGCTGCCAATTGGCCATCATCCCCAGAGCGCCCGATATGTGGCGGGGGTTGGCGAACAACCGCGCATAGAGTTTGAGCCCCTCGGCATCGACTACTGAGCCAGTCTCGCGCAACAATTTTTCGACCCGGTGCGGGCTGGCTGAGCTTGAAACCACGAAAGCCGTCAGCGGATTTGAGAACAGGATGCCTGCGAGAGCGGGGAACAAAACGTTCGGCACGCCCTCGAAGGGCAACAGGGCTCCGTTGAGACTGACAAGGCTTTTGGGCGCAATGCTCCCGTTCAGGCACATGCGGGCGAGGATGGCGACGCCGGCCGAGTGACCGACGGCATAATCGGGCCGGACGTTCAAAGCCTGCAGCAATTGATCGATCAGGCGCGACATGCCTTCCAGCGACAGATCCCGGCTGGACGGAGCGCTGGTGAACGCATGTGAGGGCAGATCCATCGCAACCACGGTCCAGCGTTGCGCCAGCATGGGAAGCAGGGTGCGCCATGAATGCGTCGATGCCGCCGTGCCGTGTACGAGCAGCATGACGGGGCCGTGGCCTAGGATTTGGACGTGCCAGGACAGCCCGCCTGCCTGAACGAACCGGCTTGCGGCGCGGTTTGGCCAATCGTCGCCGTCGCGCGACCAGTCTAGTCCGCGCAGTGTCATCGGCGACCCGCCCTTGCGTTCGACGGCGGCTGGCGGTCATCCAGTGCGCGTGCGGCCGTGGAGATTGACGACGCATCGGCATTGGGGAGGGCGATATACATCGCGTTCATCGCTTCGGCGACGCGCCTGGCCAATGGCTGAGGGCGAATGGCTGTATCGATCAATAAGCTGCGCAACCCGGCAGCTTTCAAGCGCTGGGCGGCGGCGAGCGCGTCTGCCTCTGCGCGCGGCCGCCCCGGCAAACCGTCGCTCGCGATGTTTGCCCCACCATCTGTCAGCACCACGATCACAGCGGTTTCGTCTTGTCTTGCGATCTGCTCGGCCACTTCGCTTGCGAGGGTGAGGCCTGATGCCAAGGGCGTTCCGCCGCCACCAGGGAGCGAGGCCAGCGCGCGGCGTGCCCGTGTGAGTGAGCGGGTGGGCGACAACAAGAGTTCGGCTTTGTCGCCTCGAAATGCGATCAGCGCGACACGGTCGCGCCTGATGTAGCAGTCGGCCAGCAGAAGCTCGACGGCACCCTTGGCTTCGCCCAATCTTTGAAATGCTGCCGATCCGGATGCATCGACGACGAAGACCGTCGTCTGGGACACGCTTTGGGCAAAGCGCTTGATGCGCATATCGTCCCGTCGCAGTTCAATGAGCGGGGCGCGGGCGGCGCTGGTTGGAGATTTCTGCTTCTGGCGCTCTGCGCGTCGCACGGGCTGCCAGGGCGCTGCCTGCCTCAGCGTCGCAATAATGTCGAGCCGATGTCCCGATCCTGGCAAGCCTTGACGGTGCCCGATGGGGCGTCCGCGAAGAGCGGCTGGCCTCGTGATGCTGGAACCGCCGACGGCGCCTTGGCGCGCGTTCGCCTTCGCGGCCTGATCGAGCTTTGCCAGGAGGTCGTCTGGCAGTGCGGCCGTGACGGCGTTCAGCAGCACGTCCTCAAGGGTTGCGCTGTCGGGCTTGTTGTCATCAGATTGATCTTCCGGTGGCGTCGGGGGCGTTGGCTCCTGTCCGTCGTCGGATGTGTCGTCGGGTGGATCGGGTTCGTCCTGATCGGGAGCAGGCGCTGGCAATCGTGTTGCGCGGGGGGCCAATACAAGGCGGCCGGCGACTGCGAGATCCGTGTCGCGCACGGTGGGGGAAGCGTTTAAGGCAGCTGACGATCGCGCTACGGCAATGGCAAACAAGACCGCCCGTGTCGATGAAATGCCCAGTGCAAGGGCTGCCGCGCAAAGGGCTTCGATTGCGGCTTCCGAGATCTCGACGAGCGGCAGGCGCTCGCGGGCGAGGGCGACCTCGTCGCGGTCATAGTCCGGTTCGATGTGGCTGTTGGGACCAGCCGCACTTAAATCGAGGTGGAAGGCCAGGCGGTCGCGCAGGGAATCGCAGAGCTGCTCGTCTTCACCGATGCCTTCGTCACAGGCAACGGTGATGAATTGCGATGGCGTTTTGAGTGACAGGCCTTCGCGTTCGGTTCGCACGACGCCGGTATCAATCACGGCTGCGATTTGCCGGGCGGTCGGAGGTGCCAACCGTTCCGCCATGGGCACGATCACCAGTCCGCGATTGGCACTCGCGAGCAGGCCAGACTGTACAACCCGGCGACCGCTGCGGAGGGTGGCTGTGAGATCAAGCCCGCCGAGCAAACGGTCGTCGGTGATGCTGAGGGGCAGGCGGTGGACCGCGAGGCCTTTTGGCAAGAGGCCACGCAGCTGGCCAACCCATAGATCGCGAGCGGGACCGGCTGGCGCACGTAACGCTGCGCCATGCAGGCGTTCAGGGTCGACCGCGAGGAGCGTTGCAGCCAACGTGGCATCAACCCATTGCAGGGCACTGATGGACGGGTCCGCTGTGGTCATGAACCGAACTGCTCTTTGATGGCGCGCTCCACACGCGCGTCGGAGCCACCTTCAAGGGGATTGCGACGCAAGCGATGGCGCAGTGCGGACGGCGCTATGCGTCGGAGGTGGCTGTCGTTGATGGACACCTCACCCTCGAACGCTGCGAGCGCTCGGGCGGCGCGAACGAGGACCAGTTCGCCGCGAACGCCGTCGCTGCCGAGCGTCATGCATAGCCGGGTTGCGGATTCCAGAGCCCGATCGTTCAATTCAATGTCGGGCAGGCGCGCGCGCGCGGCCACGATCATGTCACGCAGTTTTTCATCGTCTGGACGCCACCGCGCGACAAAGCCGGTTGGATTGCGTTCAAAGGCGTCGCGCCGCCGCACGACTTCCATCAGGCTGGCAATCTCGGTTGGTGTTTTGACATCGACGGCTAATCCGAACCGGTCCAGCAATTGAGGGCGCAGCTCGCCCTCTTCCGGGTTGCCGCTGCCGATCAGAACGAAGCGCGCTGGATGGCGGATGCTCAGTCCCTCCCGTTCGACGACGTTTTCGCCCGAGGCGGCAACATCGAGGAGCAGATCGACGAGATGGTCCTCCAACAGGTTGATTTCGTCGATGTAGAGGAAGCCGCGATGGGCGCGTGCCAGCAGGCCGGGTTCGAAGGCTTTTTCGCCGCGAGTCAATGCCCGCTCAAGGTCGAGTGCGCCAACGATCCGGTCTTCCGTGGCGCCGAGCGGGAGATCCACGACAGGCACGGGCATGGTGTCCGTGCTGCTGGTATTGGGGGCATGATCGGATTTGCACAGTGTCTGGCAGTGCGTGCGGTCGCCCGCTGGATCGCATTGGAAACGACACCCTTTGACCACGCGCATGGGGGGAAGGAGCGATGCCAGTGCGCGGACTGCGGTCGATTTGCCAGTGCCCCGGTCGCCGAAAATCAGAACCCCGCCAATGGATGGATCGACTGCGGCAATCAGCAGCGCGCGTTTCATTTCATCCTGGTCGACGATCGCAGAAAAGGGGTAAGCGACGGCCATACGCGCGTGTCTCCATATCGAAGTAGATAAGAACGTCGAATTCTTAGCTTAGCGCCAAGCCCTCGGGTTGCGAAACGGGATCATGATCCGCACGAGCGGGTTTGCGAGACGATCCAGGCTGAGACGTTCGTGGATGCCGATGGTGTCTTCACCCAGCAGGCGGGTGGACAACATCGAGCGCGCATAAAACGGAGTATCTTCCAAGCGGCGTAACAGGCGCGGGGTGTATCCGGCGTCGGCGCGGGTTTCCTGCGGGATGAGCCATCGCGTGCGCGGAAGGGCCGAGACTGGCGGCGGATCGAGAGGCATGATGCGGCCTGATTTGTCACTGACGATGGAGATCGACCGCGATGCGCCAGTGGACATGAGCGTGTCGTAGAACAGCACCGCGCGGTCTTTGATGCGGGCGTAAGACCAATTCCAACTGCGAAAGCTCTGCTCTAGGGGGCTGTTGCCGCGGTTGGTATCGAAATAGCCCTGGCCTGACCATCGTACGTCGGGATGGGTCATTTCGACCTCGATCCTCGCTTGCGGGGCGATCGGCCACCACTGGTGCGCGCCGCTGTCATCGAGCGTGAAAACCTCGCTGGTGAGCGCTTGGGGATGGAGACGGATGGTGCCTTTGAGGCTCGTCGGGATCGGGCAGGTGGTTTCGTCGATCTCGATGACCAACGCGTTGCCATCCCAGCGGAGCTGGCTTGGACCCACGACGAGTTCGCGGGACGTTGCGTTGAGCGTATGTTTGCCCCGCTCTGTCATGGCCCAATGACTGGACCGGCGGCTATAAAGTGCGACGTTGATGACGCAATGGTCGAGGGGGTCCTTCTTGCCCGACCAGGCATAATAGGTCGAAAAAACGCTCCCGATCATGGCTATGACCGTGATGCCGTAGCGGCCATCCGAACTGATGCCGTCGACATACCACCACGTGTATCCGCCCGGCTTCAGACTGGTGTCGAAGCGAGGTCCGCCACCAGGATCGATGCTGCCATTCGGCCTGACAAGGCTGCCATCGGCACGCCCGGCCCCGGGTGGGTGCTGCCCCCGGCCAGATAAAGGCCTGCTATCTGGGTTCGCGTACCCGGCCTCTGGAAAGCTGCCGCCCAGCCGTGGGATGCTGGACCGTAAAGGGCTCCACCCGTGGCTGGGAACAGTTGGTTGAAATCCTCGGGCGTCGTTCTCACTGTCTGGGCTGCCGTGCGATTGATTTTCAGCCCGCAGCGCTCCAGTAAGCGGTACGTACTCGTCTCGCATCTTTCGATCTCCTGTGCCGAAATGGGTTTGTGGTCAGCACTTGCGGGTGCGTTGACTAGGACGAAGAGCCGCTCGGCTGCGTCGAGGGACGTCGTATCGTCGTGCCGGTCCTGGGCGCAGACGTAGACGGTTGGCTCAGCCGGGAGGCGGGAGCGGTTAAAAATGTCGTCAAACTCGGCTTTGTAGTCGCGGCAGAAAAAGACCTGGTGGCGGACGAGCGGAAAACCTTCGGTTTCGGCCACCATCGACCACGTCATGGCCGACAGGGACCGTGACGATTTCGGTTTCGACGGCACCGCATGGCGGACATCGGGTCCCAAATGCCCGCCGCTGAGGGCTGCGGTATCGCCATTGACGAGGACGGCGTGGGCTTCGATTTCTTCACCCGACGACAAACGAACGCCTGCCGCCCGCCCGCGCCTGACGATCACGTGCTCGACGTGTGCCCCATACCGAAACTGTGCGCCACGGCGGACCGCCAGATCTGTGATGACCTCGACCAAGCGGCGCATTCCGCCATCAATGCTCCAAACGCCTTGGCTTTCGACATGCGCAATGAGCATCAAGGTCGCTGGTGCGAGATAGGGCGAGGAGCCGCAGTAGGTCGCGTACCGGCTGAAGAGTTGCTGCAACCGGGGGTCGCTGAACTGACGGCTGATTTCGCGCGCAAGAGTGCTGTAGGGACGCGTTTGCAAAACGGGACCGAGGCGGCCGGTGCCGATTGTTTGCAACAATTTTGGAACACTTGGTCTTGCTGCCTTTATGTAGGACTCGTTGAGGGCATCGAAGATCACTTTGGCGTTTGCACAGAAGGCCCGGTAGCGGCGCGCCTCCGCGGGGCTTGCAAACCGGGCTATCGAGTCTGCCGACTTTTCGAAATTTGAATGAAGATCAAGTCGCTCGGTTTCGCTCCAGGCATGGCGGGCCAGAATACCGAGTGGCTTGGTGGCGATCACATCCCCAAACCGTTCGCCGGCGGCTGTGAAAATCTCGTCGAAAACCCACGGCATTGTAAACACGGTTGGTCCGGCGTCGATGTGTGCATTGCCGATGGTGTTCACGCGGATCTTGCCGCCCGCCGATGCGGCGCGTTCCAGGATGATGACTTCGAAGCCGGCCACCGCCAAGAGCAGCCCCGCAACCAGCGATCCAATTCCTGCTCCGACAATGGCAACCCGTTTTGGACGCACTGAATTTCGAGCCCTTGAAAGTTATTCCCGTTGATAATGCCATGGACCCGTGTCACTAAATCATGACACATTGAAACGACCTCTGCAATTTACATTTGTTTGGATTGTCAGCAGGCTCGGATCGTTCAGACGAGATGGTTTTGTGAGTTTGGAAATGAGTCGAGCGATGTTGTCCGTGAAGTCGACCACCGCTCCAGACGTGGCGACGTCGCAATCAAAAGATGTCGTTCGTTCACGGCGAAGCTGGCGCGATCGGTGGCACGCTTTTCAGGATCGCCTGCTAATGAGTCGCGATTTCCAGCTGTGGGCTTCGGCTTTTCCTCTGACGCGTCCGTTCGTGAAGGCGCAGGCGCGGGATCTGTTCGATCTGTGCGCTGGCTTTGTGTACTCGCAGGTTTTACTCGCCTGCATCGAACTCGAACTCCTGCCGATGCTTGCGTCGGGTCGTCAATCGACGGACGCGCTTGCCTCACGATTGGCGATGTCGCCAGAGGCGACGCGACGCCTGCTGCTGGCCGCGTCGTCGTTAAAGTTGGCGCGGCGGTGCGGCGATGATGACTTTGCCCTTGGTTCACGGGGTGCGATGATCCTGGGCAATCCCGGCATTGGCGCGATGGTGCGCCACCACGCGATGCTTTATGCGGATTTGCGCGATCCGGTCGGGTTGCTCAAAGGCGAGGCGGGCGGCACAAACCTCAACCGGTATTGGTCGTATGCGAGTGCCGACAATCCCGCTCAACTCAATGAGTCGGCGGTGGCAGATTATACCGGCCTGATGGCGGCTTCACAGCCGCTCGTTGCTGCGGAAATCCTTGCCGCCTACCGGGTGTCGCGTCACAAGTGTGTGCTTGACGTTGGCGGCGGAGATGGAACCTTCCTGTCGGCGGTGGCAATGCGTGCGCCCAGGCTGACCCTTCGCTTGTTCGACTTGCCAGCCGTGGCAGAGCGCGCCAAGCAACGGCTTGAGGCGGAGGGCCATGGCGTGCGCACGGAGGTCTTCGGCGGCGATTTTCGCGCAAACGAACTCCCGACAGGCGCCGATCTCATCACCCTGATTCGGGTCGCCTACGACCATGATGACGAAACCGTGCTTGCACTGCTGCGTGCGGTGCGCCGCGCATTGCCGCCGGATGGCGTTTTGTTGCTCGCCGAGCCTATGTCGGGAACGGTGGGTGCTGAACCCATCGGTGACGCTTACTTCGGGTTCTATTTGCTTGCCATGGGCTCTGGCCGCTCGCGCACCCAGGCGGAGTTGACGGCCATGCTTAACGCGAGCGGCTTCTCGCGCGTTAAGCCGGTTGGAACACATACGCCGATGCTCGTCCGCTTGCTGGTCGCCCAGTCTTGATTGGCCGACGTTGGCCGACGTGAGTAGCCGAAAAAGTGTAAATATAAATTGACAACATATTGAGTCAGGATAATCTTACACATGGCCCGGTTGAGCTGTCAGATTGCCGCCTGAAACGCTGCCTCTGATCAGCTCTTTACGGAACGGAGGGGCGGTAGGCCTCGCAGGTCCATCGGATTGGTGGTCGAATGAGCTGGTTGAGCGATAGGTTCATCAAGGAGTGGGGGCAGCTCAGCACCCGATACCTGCCGTTTGCCGACGCTGCAACGACGGAACTTCCGCTGGGTCGCTTGCTCCGGCTTGCCCTGTTGCAATTCACAGTGGGGATGGCGGCCGTCTTGCTGATTGGCACCTTGAACCGGGTGATGATCGTCGAGCTTGGCGTCTCTTCCTGGTTGGTCGCGATCATGGTCTCGCTGCCGCTGGTGTTTGCGCCGTTCCGCACGCTCGTCGGGTTCCGCTCCGACACGCACCGCTCGGCGCTAGGCTGGAGGCGGGTGCCCTATCTCGGCATGGGCACCATGCTGCAGTTCGGCGGCCTCGCCATCATGCCGATGGCGCTCATTTTGTTATCTGGAGATTCTAACGGACCTGTCTGGGTGGGGCACGCGAGTGCCGCGCTGGCTTTTCTGCTGACGGGTGCGGGGCTTCATACCACGCAGACGGTGGGGCTTGCGCTCGCGACCGATCTCGCGCCGCCCCATGCGCGGCCCCGTGTCGTTGCGCTGTTGTGCGTCATGCTTCTCATCGGGATGGTGTTCAGTGCTCTGATCTTTGGGGTTTTACTGGCCAACTTCAGTCAAGTGCGGCTGATCCAGGTGGTGCAGGGTGCAGCTCTTGCGACGCTGGTCATCAATACATTTGCGATGTGGCAACAGGAGCCGCTGAACAGAGCGCGGGCGAGCGCGGTTTTGGCCGAGCCCCAGCCGTCGTTCCAGGAGGCATGGCACGTCTTTGCGTCGGCTCCCCAATCGAAGCGACGTATGCTGTCAATCGGGTTGGGGACGGCTGGATTTGGAATGCAGGATGTTCTTTTGGAGCCGTACGGTGGCCAGATCCTGCATCTGTCGGTGGCGGCGACAACGTTGTTGACGGCGGTTCTGGCAGGCGGTGGTGTTGCGGGACTTTGGCTGGCCGCGCGCAAGCTTGCGGCGGGTGGCGATCCCTATCGGGTTGCAGCCTTGGGTGCCGTGTTTGGGCTTGCAGCATTCTCCGCTGTTGTGTTTTCCGCTCCGCTACAGTCGACGGCCTTGTTTGCTTTAGGTGTCGCACTGATCGGGTTCGGCGGCGGATTGTTTGCGCACGGCACGATGACCGCATTTATGGAACTGGCGAGTGCCAATGACGCGGGTCTGGCACTTGGGACGTGGGGCGCGGTTCAAGCGTCCGCTGCGGGGCTGGCGGTCGCACTGGGTGGCATCATTCGCGATATCGGCTCAGCGGCTGCCACGAAGGGTTGGTTGGGGCCGGGTCTTGAGGACCCAGTCACGGGTTACATGATCGTCTATCACCTCGAACTTTTACTGCTTTTTGCTTCGCTTCTCGCTCTCGGCCCGCTTGTTCGGAGCCGCTACGCCATGGAGGACGACACTGGCGCTGGGTCACTCGCACTGCCCGGCGGTCTGACAACAGTTGATATAGGGAGGTGAACTATGAATTTTCTGGCTGGCGCAATTACCGAATACATTGATGTGGCTCAAGTGGCCCTCTACGTATTCTGGCTGTTTTTTGCAGGACTGATCTATTATCTCCATCGCGAAAATAAGCGCGAAGGCTATCCCCTGGTCATGGGACATGGCGAAAAGGGCCGGATCGAAGGCTTTCCTGGCGTTCCAAAGCCAAAAACGTTCATTCTGCCGCATGGCGCTGGAACAGTGTCGGTGCCTCGCCCTGAGATCGATACCAGCGCCATCAACGCGCGCATGACCGCACCCTTCCCGGGCGCGCCGATCTATCCGACCGGCGACCCGATGGCGAGCGGCGTAGGTCCTGGTGCGTATGCCGCGCGAACCGATAAGCCCGACGTGATGCACGATGGACATTTACGGATTGTGCCGATGCGCATTGCTGGCGAATTCGCCATCAATACGACATGCCCTGATCCCCGTGGCATGGACGTTGTGGCCGGCGACGGCAAGGTCGCGGGCACGATTCAAGACGTGTGGGTCGACCGATCTGAATCGATCATTCGCTATTACGAAGTCGGTGTGGGTGGCGCGGGCGGCAAGCGCGTTTTGCTGCCGGTCAACTTTGCCGACGTCAGCCGGCAGCGTCGGCAAGTTGGCGTCAACGCGATCTTTGCCAAGCACTTCGCAGCTGTTCCAGCGCTCGCCAATGCTGATCAAATCACTCGCCTCGAGGAAGATCGGATCTGCGCCTACTATGGAAGCGGGCTTCTTTATGCCGAACCCAAACGCTCGGAGTCGCTGCTGTGAAAGAATACGAGTATGAACCCGAGCCGGGTCTTCCCGAGCCCCTTCCGACTGGCGAAACGATCGTGTGGCAGGGCGCACCGTCGTGGTACGCTCTTCTAATCCACACACTGCACATTCGCTGGATTCTTGCCTACTTTGCGTTGCTCGGCACGTGGCGCTGCGTGGACGACATCGGGGCGGGCTCTGCCGTGACGGACGCCTTCGTCAGCGGGTTGCTGGTGATGCTGGTTGGATTGGTTCCAACTGGAATTCTGGCCGGCTACGCATGGCTCACGGCGCGCACCACCCTGTACACGGTGACGACCAAGCGGGTTGTGATGCGGTTTGGGTTAGCTCTGCCGGTCGTGTTGAACCTGCCGTTTGGTAAAATCGCTACGGCAGATCTCGCCTGTCATGGGGACGGCACTGGCGACATCCCGCTTTCGCCGGTCAAGGGACCTGATGCTGGTGCTCCGGTCAGTTATCTTTTCGTTTGGCCTCATGTTCGGCCCTGGCAGATCTCGCATCCCCAACCCATGCTGCGCTGTATCCAAGAGCCTGAGCGCGTTGCCGGTCTCCTTGCTGCAGCGCTCAGAGCGAGCGGGCCAAGCCCTCGTGCCGTTGTGGGCGCGCGGACTGATGGGGTGCCGACCGCTGGGCGGGCAGAGGCAATCCGTTCCATGCCTAGCGCCGTTGCAACTGCAGTATAAACTGGGAGGCCTGAGCGATGGCACGCAGCGGAACACTCAGCAAAAAACCCGCAACCCAGCTCGTTCCCGTGTGGACTTTGGGCGTGCTCGTTGCGTCGAGCCTCGTGCTTGTCGCTCTGGTGCGTCTAACGGGAAACGGACCAGAGGGATACGCAACTGCTGGGATGGCGCTTAACGATAGCGTCGTCCCGCCGCGCGAGACACGCGACCTTAAATTCGCGGACCGGGACGACCGCAGTGTCGAAGTTCTCGACGCTCGAACGAATGAGAGGATCGCGCTGGTGCCTGCTGGGTCGGACGGGTTTATGCGGGCGACCCTTCGAGGCATGGCCCGCGAACGTCTGCGGCTGGGCGGATCACCAGATCAGCCGTTTCGATTGAGTGTTTGGGACGATGGTCGCGTCCGGTTGCAAGATGTGGCAACAGGACGCATTATCGCACTGGAAGCCTTTGGTCCTACCAACCGAGACGCTTTCGCAAGTCTTGTAATCGCACACAGGAGTAAGCCATGAGCGCGCCATTGCCTGTCCGTAGCGGACGGCAGATCGAGGTCGGCTGCACGATTGAGATCGAGAACACATTTGAAAGCCTTCATGCCCACGTGTCCCTCGACGGTGATCTCGAGATCGAGGCGGGTGACGAGGTTCTCGTGCACGGTGATCACATCCGCGTGCCTTATGGACATAAAGTCGTTTTGCGGCGCCAAGCGACTGTTACGCGCGCAGGATTGGGCCGACGCTGGATGACCAAGCTGGCCGCCGGTCTGGAATTGACCGAACTGTATGAAGTGAGCTTTTCTTCGGGAGCACGGCTATGACGATCGAAACGCTTGGCGTCAGACCCAACGACGCGACCAGAATCGCCGTGGCGGACACGATGCTGACGCCCCGGTTCTACACGACCGATTTTGCCGAAATGGACCGGCTTGACGTGACGCCCGTGCGTGCCGAATGGGATGCTCTTATCGCCGAATTGCGCGCCGATCCAAATAAAACGCACTTCCGCCGGACTGACGCTTGGGATGATTTCAGTCTCGACGATCTCCCAGAAGGGCTGCGCAAAGAGTTCTTGGATTTTCTTATCAGTTCTTTGACCGCTGAGTTTTCGGGGTGCGTGCTTTACGCTGAAATGCGCAAGCGCGGCACCAATCCCGACATTTGCGAGCTTTTCAAATATATGAGTCGCGACGAGGCGCGTCACGCTGGCTTCATCAACGATACGCTGAAGGATTTCGGGATCGGTGTCGATCTTGGTTTTTTGACAAAAGCGAAGAAGTATACCTATTTCAGACCGAAGTTCATTTATTATGCGACGTATCTTTCCGAGAAGATCGGATATGCGCGCTATATTACGATTTATCGGCACTTGGAGCGCAATCCAGATCGCCGCTTCCATCCCATCTTTAAGTGGTTTGAAAAGTGGTGCAATGACGAGTTCCGGCATGGCGAGGCATTTGCATTGCTGATGCGTTCCAATCCGCAGTTGCTGGAAGGGATGAACAAATACTGGGTGCGGTTTTTCGTCCTCGCTGTTTATGCGACGATGTACGTGCGCGACCATGCGCGTCCCGAATTCCACAAGGCTATCGGGATGGATCCCACCGAATACGACTATAAAGTCTTCCATCTCTGCTCCGAGATCACGAAGCAAGTGTTCCCGTTGACACTCGATATTGACAATCCGCGGTTCCTCCAAGGGTTCGAGCGGTTGCGAGTCATCAGCGAACGCCTGGGCGAACTCGACGCCAAGCCGGGTCTTTGGGCCAAGCTTCAGCGTGCGAGCAACAAGGCATCGGCCGGGTGGATCTTCCTGAGGCTGTATCTGCTGCCGACCAAGGCAAACGAACTGCCAGCGCAAATTCGCTTGAACCCCATCTGGTAATCAGGGAACGGCGCCATGTTCGAGGCTGGGATAGCGGTTCTTTTTGCGATGTTTCTCTGGTGGTTCAGTACCGGGGCCATCTTGTATTTGGACCGTCTACCCCAGTCGACCTTCCGTTGGAGCATGGCGGGGGCCACGGTGTTGGTGGTCGCTGCCCTGCTCGGTCTATCGGCTACGAGTTCTGGAACAGGCGGACGCTTTGATGCAGTCGTGGCTTTCTCCTGCGCGCTCATCATCTGGGGTTGGCATGAGATGAGTTTTCTCATGGGGCACGTGACGGGGCCGTGCGATGTTGAATGTCCCCCTGGGACGCGTGGGTTTGCTCGTTTTTGGCTCGCGACACAGACGGTGATCTATCACGAGGTCGCTATTGTTCTGACCATTGCGGGCGTTGCGTATCTGACCTGGGGCGATGCAAATCAAATCGGGGTTCAAACACTGTTGTTGTTGTGGGTGATGCGGCTTTCGACCAAATTCAATCTGTTTCTCGGCGTGCCGCGCAGCCATGCAGGCATGCTACCATCCCACCTGGCCTTTCTGCAGACTTACTTTCGGGATCGTCCAATGAACGGTCTGTTTCCGCTGTCAGTTACCGGGGCAACGGTCTTGACTGTGGTCTTGTTCCAACGGGCAATTGCTCCAGGGGCGTCAGAGTTCGAGGCGACGGGTTATGCCTTGCTGGCAACTCTGTCGGCGCTCGGTCTTATCGAGCATTGGTTTTTGGTGGCGTCTGTGCCCGATGAACGACTTTGGGCATGGGCGATGCCGAAGGCCAACAAGGGCGCGCCATCGCCCCGTCCGGTCGAATTGGACCGCGAAACGGAAAGGCCGATCGCGCTGCCGGGCTGATGGCTCAACAGGCGCTCAGGTAACGCAAAAAGCCTTCCATCTTTCATAAAAATCAAAAAACGAACAACAGACGGGCCGAGGGAAACGACAATGAATTACGAGGCACACTTCGACGACAGTATCGCAGCTTTGCATCGCGAAGGGCGCTATCGTGTTTTCGCAGATCTGAAAAGATCGCGCGGCAAGTTTCCCAACGCGCATTACAATAAGAATGGACAGGTCCGGCCAACGACCGTGTGGTGTTCGAACGACTATCTTGGGATGGGTCAAAACCCAAGCGTTCTGGCGGCCATGCACGAGGCAATCGATACGGTCGGTGCCGGCTCAGGCGGCACGCGCAACATCTCCGGCACGACGCCCTATCACGTTGCGCTCGAAGAAGAGATCGCCGATCTGCACGGCAAGCAGAGCGCGCTCGTGTTCACGTCAGCCTATGTCGCCAACGATGCCACCTTGTCGACGCTGGTCAAGCTGCTGCCGGGCGCGATTATCTTCTCTGACGAGAAGAACCACGCCTCCATGATTGAGGGGATTCGGCACGGCGGTGGCCAGAAGCTCATTTTCCGGCATAACGATGCGGGCGACCTTGAGAAAAAGCTCAAAGCCGCGCCAGCAGGCGTGCCGAAGATCATCGCGTTCGAAAGCGTCTATTCGATGGATGGACACATTTCGCCGCTCGCCGACATCTGCGATTTAGCCGAAAAGTATGGTGCCCTGACCTATCTCGATGAAGTTCATGCGGTTGGTCTCTACGGTGCGCGTGGGGGCGGGATGGCCGAGCGCGAGGGCGTGATGCATCGCATCGACATCATTAACGGGACGCTCGCGAAAGGCTTTGGTGTGATGGGCGGCTATATTGCGGCCTCACGCGCCTGCTGCGATGCAATCCGGTCTTACTCGCCTGGATTTATTTTCACCACCTCGCTCGCGCCAGCGATCGCGGCGGGTGCGGTTGCCAGCATCCGGCACCTCAAGGTCAGTCAGGTTGAACGCGCACGCCACCAAGAGCGGGCAAAGACCGTTAAGGATCAGCTCCGGGCCAATCGCTTGCCGTTGATGGAGAACCCCAGCCACATCGTGCCAGTGATGGTCGGCGATCCGGTTCATTGCAAAGCTGTCACCGACACGCTGCTCGACGCGTTTGGCATTTACGTCCAACCGATCAACTATCCGACCGTGCCGAAAGGAACCGAGCGCATTCGATTGACACCCGGTCCCAATCATTCGGATGCGGCCATCTCAGAACTCATCAGCGCACTCTCGCAGCTTTGGATGGCATGTCCGATCTCTAAGGGGCATTCGGTCAGGCTTGCTGCCGAGTAGGCATGGGATCAGCACCCCACCACGGCGTCGGCGATGTCGGTGTCATCGTGCTTGTCAGCTTTGCTCAAGGCAAAGCACTACGCGCGGCTGCGTGGCTTGCACTTGGCCGCTGGCCGATGATGCGAACGCCGGGCCTTTCATTTTTCAAAGTTTTAGGCGCAGGTCGTGATGCTGGCTTTGGCATTGTACCGGGGCTTGCGCGTCAAGGGATCTTTTGCAGCTTTCGATCCGAAGCGGCTGCTGACGATTTTCTAAGCGGCTCGTGGGTCATCCGGTTCCTCAGGTCCAACGCGCATGAAATCTTCAGCGCGAAACTGCGCGCCATTTCAAGCCGTGGCGCTTGGAGCGGTATGGTTCCGCTGTCGGTGACGGCTTCAGCCAGCGCTGCAGCGCCGGTTGCGTCTCTCACGCGGGCGTCGATCCGACCATCGAAGGCGGTGGCGTTTTGGAGGCATGCTCGACCCGTGGAGGGCCAGCACCAGTCGGCCAACGGTTGCATGGTCGCGGCGGGGCTGGGTGAGATGCCGCTGTTGCGGCAGGCCACGTTCACGATCTGGGAGAGCGCGGACGCGATGGATGCCTTTGCGCATCGTCGCGAGCATCTGGATGCCATCCGGGCGACGAGAGCGGGTGGTTATTTCTCTGAAGAACTTTTCGCGCGGTTTGTTCCCTATGAGATGCGGGGCGCATGGAAAGGGCGGCGCTTTGAGGGTCCGACTTCGATGGATTGAATGACGGACGCAAGGTTTTATTTCGTCGCGTTTCTTCTCTGAAATCTGGTTCCCATCCGGCCTTTGCGGAGGCTTGCTTTTCTGAAGCCCTCTATTTGGCCGGCAGCGTCGGCACCAGGCAATTGCCAGCAATTTTCGGCCATCGCACCAAACGCAAAAAAGCGGACGTCTCATACCGTCGCTCAAAAGTTTTGACTCTTAATTTTGCTGGCTTCGCGTCTTCCTCCGGTGAGGACCGCCTTGCGATGATGTCCGCGTTGGCGGACTCTGCGCGCTGATCCGAAGCAGCGAGGGGTGTGGATGTGTCCACAAAGTCGATTATGGACACAAGTCGGGAGCGGC